>Ga0206877_10012_pt1 | contig 63204 bp, 62 predicted proteins | sample Alteio_BWOrgCont_7_FD_152623 | JGI IMG/M metagenome (GOLD analysis project Ga0206877, IMG submission 152623) | Enriched cells from forest soil in Barre Woods Harvard Forest LTER site, Petersham, Massachusetts, United States -... | ecosystem: Environmental > Terrestrial > Soil > Temperate forest >...
TAAAAAGGTGATTAGGGTGATTATGAATCTAACAGTGGTTAGTTGTTAGTTGCTGATAATTATATCCAAATTCGTTATTTATTTAAAGAAGTATTTGTTGATATTTTTCAATACTTGAAATCAGGTGCTTATAAAAGTTTTACTGGGATATCCCGGTTCTTCTCGGACGAAACGGGGGACTCCATAGCCGGAAGTATGCTCTCTCAGATAGCGGATTAGCTCCGGGCCTGTCGATGAGGGAAGGGCAAAATGGGATGCCCCTTCGACTGGATCGTGTGCATGAAGATAGTAAGGGATGATCCCTGAATTGGTCAGGATTTCGGAGAGGGTTAAAAGAACCTCGGGGTTGTTGTTGACGCCTTTCAGGAGTACCGATTGGTTCAGGATCGGAATCCCAAGGAAAGCGATTTTCTTAAGAGAGGCGATGACATCCGGATCCATCTCGCGGGGGTGGTTGCAATGGATCACGAACACAATTTGTTTTGAAGATGCCGCGAGAATCGAGAGAAAGGAATCATCGATCCTTTCAGGAATGCCTACGGGGAATCGGGAATGGAAGCGGATCCTCCGCAGATGGGGAATGGCGTCCAGGGTTTGGAAGAGAGAGGAGAGGATATCGTTACTCAAAGACAGGGGATCGCCGCCGCTGAGGATGATTTCCGAAATAGAAGCGTCCTGAGAAAGCTGGGCGATCTCTTCTTCGAAACCGATTTTCTCCGTTTCATAGGGGAAATTTTGACGGAAGCAAAAACGACAGTTCATCGCGCAAGAACTTGTCGTAAGGATCAGAGCCCGGCCGTTGTATTTTTTTAATAGTTTTTTGGATTTTCGAAACGAACTGTCCTGAAGAGGCTCGGGAGTAAATCCGGATGCTTGAACCGTTTCTTCGACTAGGGGGACGAATTGTCGCAAGATGGGGTCGTCGAGGGTGTTTTTTGCGATTTTGGCTGCGAGCCGGCGGGGAAGATTCAAAGGGAACCTAGGGGACGGCAAAATGCTCCTCTTTCGAAGTTCCTCGGAAAGTTCCAAAAAATCGAGAAGAGGCGGAATACGGGTAAAATTTTCTCTTTGGATTTGACGCCAGAGAGGGATAGATGAGGTCATGGAGGAAGATTTTATGAGAGTGCAGCCCCGATGTCAACCTCGGATGTAGGTTTGATCAAGAGATTGTGTAAAGCGGCTTTACAGGCTTTTTTTGGCGCAGTGAGGCGGGTGATGTCTGCCCCGAGCAAGGAGAGTTTGCCGACGAGATCTTCATAGCCTCGGTCCAGAAATTCGATGTTGCTGATGGTGCTCGCTTCGGAGGCGAGGAGAGCCGCCATGATATAAGCGAATCCGGCGCGCAAATCGGGGATCCAGATATCGTGGGCTTTGAGCGGAGTCGGGCCTTTGATGACGAGGCTATGGAGGTGGTTGCTCGATGCGAAGCGACACATTTTGCCTCCCAGGCACTGGGTGAAGAGTTCGATGTCCGCCCCCATTTCTTTGAGAGTTTGGGTATAGCCGAAGCGATTTTCGTAAACAGTTTCATGGATGACTGAAGCGCCGCTCGTTTGAGTCAAAAGGACGACGAATGGCTGCTGCCAATCGGTCATGAATCCTGGATGGACATCGGTTTCGAGATGGAGTCCGCCTCGCAAGTTGCTTTCATAGAAGAATTCGATCCCGTTTCTTTTCACGGCGAACCCGCCGCCGATTTCCCGGAGCTTGTTGAGAAAAGCAATCATGTGGAGATGTTCCGCTCCTTCGATGAAGACTCTCCCTTTTGTAGCGATTGCCGCCATGGCATAGGATGCGACTTCATTGCGGTCGGCCATAACGGTATGTTCGACTTCATGGAATTCATGGGCTTGCTGGATGCGAATCGTCCGATCGACATCGACCATGATGTTCGCGCCGAGTTTTTGTAGGAAAAGGATGAGGTCGATGATCTCGGGCTCGATTGCGGCATTCTTGATGAGCGTCGTTCCCTTGGCTCTCACTGCCGCAAGGATGGTGTTTTCAGTCGCTCCGACGGATGGATAGAGCAGTTCGATGACCGCGCCTTTCAACCCCTCATGGGCTTGTGCGAAATAGGCCCCTTCTTTTTTCATTTCCCGGTATTCGATCGTGGCGCCTAGTTTTTGGAGGGCGTGGATGTGAAGGTCGACAGGACGCGCGCCGATCAAATCGCCGCCGATCGTAGGAACGATGATATCTTCGTCCGTGCGTCCGAGCATGGCGCCGATCATCAGGATCGGAATGCGATTGGATCCCGAATAGCGTTGCGGAACGTAGGAGGTTTTCAATTCAGGGGTGACGATCTGGATGGTTTTGGCTTTTTTATCCCATTCGATCTCAGAGCCGATTTCGCGGCAAAGGTTGACGGTGATCTCTACATCGCCGATATTGGGCACATTATACAATGTGCATTTTCTATCGGAAATGAGGGAAGCGACAAGGAGCTTTGTCATCGCATTCTTAGCGCCAGCAGCCTGTATATGCCCTTGAAGGGACTTGCCTCCCCGCACTTTCAATTGATCCATTCAATCCTCGCTATACCGAAATGGTTTCAAAATTTGGGAATTTGGCAAGGAGGCGGCGCAAATTTTTATGTCTGGAGCGAGCGACCATTGCCGTGAGGCAAGGCGCGAGTAAAGACCAAAAAATTGCCGCCAAGGCGACGAAGCCAAAAATCACATTTTGAAACCATTTTGGTATAACATCGTATGATATACAACTTGAAATTTTTCTGCATATTTTGCCAAGCTGCCAGTATGATTTTTATCTGCCTTAGTACTGCTTTCATCTTGGGCGCGAGCCTTGCAGGAGCGGTTTTCTCGTATTTTTTTCAATCCCATCCGACGGAATTCACTTGGCAAATTTGGGCCATCCTAGCATTCCTTAGCGCCGGAGGATTGGGAGCGGGCCTTTTTTTATTCTTCCGCGAGAAAGAAAAGAAGGTCAAATCGCCTCTCCATCTAGAATTGGAGAAATTCCAAAAGGAATGCAAAACGGCCATCCGAGGCCACTTAAAGGTATCGATCCTTTTTTGGATCCATTTTTACCGGAAGGAAAAAGTGAAAACTCTAGAAGAGGCGAAAAAAGAGATTTTTCAGGATCTGAAACGGGAATTTTCCGATGTCCGCTGGATGGAATCGATTCTCGAGGACCTCCGCCAAGAAATCACCCGTTATAATACCAAGTAGATTTTTTTAAAATCGGATGGTTTTTTTGTGGCAATAGGGTTCCTGTCCATTCTTGCCGTAGTAATCTTGATGATAGTCCTCAGCAGGATAGAAGGGTCCCGCCGGAACGATTTCCGTAGCTGCCTGGATGTGCTGTCGCCTTAACTTTTCGATCAATTCGAGCGCCGTTTCTTTTTGTTCTTCCGTAAGATAGAAGATTGCGGAGCGGTACTGAGAGCCGATGTCGGGGCCTTGGCGCATCTTTTGAGAAGGGTCGTGGATCTCGAAAAAGAGTTTCGCGACTGTTTCGAAATCGGTCTTGTGCGGATCGAAAACCACTTCGACGACTTCGGCATGTCCGGTTTTTCCCGTACACACTTCCTCATAGGCGGGATTTACGGTCGTGCCTCCGATGAACCCTACGCCCGTGCGGATGATTCCGGGCAGTGCCTTCATGTAGTATTCCACGCCCCAGAAACATCCGCCCGCAAAGAGAGCTCGTTCATAGCCCTCTTCAGTCATAGCGGGGATGAATCGAAGCGAAAGAGAATTTACGCAGTGGCGGATATTTTTTTCCGTGATCCATTCTCCCTGGAATACATGGCCTAAATGGGCATGGCAGCGGTGGCAGAGAATCTCCGTTCTTTCACCGTCCGGATCGGGCCTTCTTTCAACCGCGCCGTCAATTTCCCCATCGAAGCTCGGCCATCCGCATTGAGAGATGAATTTTTGAGAAGAAAGAAATAAGGGAGCATCGCAACGTTTGCAGATGTAGACTCCGGGCTCTCTGGTCAAATTATAAGCGCCGGTTCCCGGGTATTCCGTCCCGTGGTTTTCGATGATCTGCCGCTCTTCTCGGTTCAAAATGTGGTAGCGTTCCATGAAATCCTTAGGAAATACGGAGGCCGGCGATGCCGACAAACATGCATAAAATAAAAACGAAGCAAAGAATGTGAAGATGCCCATTGAAACATGCCATTCCGAAGGCCACTCTACCGAACGATGCTGATTCCTGTCTATTCGAATGCTATGCCTTTTTTTGGAGAAAAGGAAAAGCGGAGGCAGCGGCCGGGAAATTGTTTCTCTTGGATTTGGAGCGCGGTCCAGCTCATCGTTTTACGGCCGTTGATTTCAACGACAGGCTGCAGCACTTCTTTGCCTTGCCAGCGATACACATAGGCATCGACTCCGAGATTGCCGAAAAAACCGATCGCGCGGATTTTTTCGAGGATCGGTTCGACGATAGCGAGATGCTCCTCAAGAGCCCATTCGTAGGACCCAAAAATCTGGGACCGCGGTCCTGCCAGAGTCGCGCGGTAGCTTCCATTCCGATCATTTTCAAAGACGGTCGCCCCTAATAATACGGAATCTTTCCATTGGGTGCTGAAGTCGAAAGTCCGTTCGACCCATGGCTCTCCGATCAGCGGCAGGTTTTTTGCAAATTCCCTTTTGAGAAAATTTGCGAAATCGCCTTTGCCAACGTGGAAATGACCGCGCCCTGCAGTGCCGAAAGGCGTTTTCAACACTTTTAGTCCGGGCGTCTTTTCGATCCAATCGAGCGCTTCTTTTTCATTATGGAGGAGAGATGAAAAAGGAAGCGGAGGCGAATGGGCATAGGAAAAAACTTTTGAATTCACAGTGCGAACCGTTTCCCAATCGGGCATCGAATAAGGGATCTTCCTCTCTTTAGCCCAAGCGGCGATGGCTCTTGAGATCCCCCAATCTTCGATTCGGCCCACAGCAAAGGGTGCATCGACGAGTCTGAAGCGGGAGTCCGGTTGTTCAGGGAGGTCGGAGACAAGCACCAAGTCTTCAGAGGAAGCGTATAGGAGAGGAAGGGTCTGGAGTGTTCGGACGATGGGATGGGAGCGCTTCCAGACAGTTAAAGGGCTTTCATTCGGATTTTCAAGTTCGCTTTCAAAAAATGTATTACAAATATGGAGAGTGGGAGATCGGGACATTTAACGGCCATTCTGACATAATCTTATGATTATGCAAACTCGCTATCCGATTTACAGAACTGGCATTGGCCAGGACAGCCACCGTTTTCTCCCTTCCGATTCCTCGAAGCCCTGCGTTGTTTGCGGGGTGATTTTCGACGGAGTGCCCGGATTGGACGCCGATTCCGATGGAGACGTCGTCTATCACGCCGTCTGCAATGCGATCACATCGCTTTCCGGAGTGCCGATTTTGGGCGGGATCGCAAGTGATCTATGCCGCAAGGACGGGATTACAGATTCGCAGGTCTATTTGGAGCGTGCGCTTCAAACCTTGGATCCTCAGAAAATCGTGCATCTCGCCGTTACGGTCGAGGGGAAACGCCCCCATTTCGAAGAGCGGATCGACGCGATGCGGAAGAAAATTGCCCATGTTCTCTCAATCCGGCCGAGCCAAGTCGGAATCACCGCGACGTCAGGCGATGGGTTGACCGATTTCGGCTGCGGCGACGGCCTCATGTGCTTTTGCGTTTTGACGACCGTAGAAGCCTGAGATCTCCTCCAGACTCTAAAAACCGGCGCCGATGGAAAATTCGGCGATCGGACCCGGAAAACGGCCCCTTTGTTCCAACGGGATCGCAGGTTGGCTGATGTTCAATTCCGCAAAGCCGAGCAGAGGCGATTTATGGGCGAATTCAAATCCGAATGTCGCGCTTGGGATGATTCCGATGAAGTCTCTTCGCTTTTCAAGATCGACTCCTCCCCAAGCAAGCCCCGCTCCTATGTAGGCGCTTTTCTCGCCATTGGGAGTGAGATAGTGCAAATAGGAGACCTTTGGAGCTGTCCAGAGGCGTTTTGAATAGTGGGAGCTTCCATTGCCATTGATGGAGATGTCGATCGCTCCGTCGTTAGCCAAGCGGCGATATCCCAGACCAAGGCCAGGGCAAAGGGAATTGGCGTAGGCGAGGTCGGAATCGGCGGTTGCAAAGCGCAAATAGAAATAACCATGTTTCGAAACAGTCATCTCTTGGGACGGCATTTTGTCATTGAGAAGCGGTTCGGGAGAAGAAAGAACTGTGAGTGGAGCATCTGTAAAACCAAATGCCGCTGCCCCTGTTAGAATGGAAATCAAGATCTTGTTCATAGTTTTTCTTCCTGTTACAAAGAGATAGAGTATGATAAGTAACTGGAAATAAAACAATTGCAGAATTTTTTTGAAGTGGCATCTCTGTACACGACAAAAAAATGAGTTCATATAACGGCTCCCTTTGCTGACGAGGCCTAATACCAAATATCAGAAATAACGTTGAGTTTGGCAAGGAAGCTGCACAAATTTTTTGTCTGGAACGAGTGACCATTGCCAGCATGGCAAGGCACGAGTGAAGACGAAAAATTTGTTGCAGAGCTGACGTAGCCAAACCCAACGTTATTTCTGATATTTGGTATAAATAGGGAAAACGGTCAATTCCTCTATATGGGATTCGTCCTCCCTGAATAGAACTCGACGGATCAATGCTCGAGATAACTCGGGAAGAACTCCTTTAGCCAGAGCATCAGATCCAAAGGTTAATACCAAATATCAGAAATAACGTTGAGTTTAGCAAGGAAGCTGCACAAATTTTTTGTCTGGAGCGAGTGACCATTGCCGAATGGCAAGGCACGAGTGAAGACGAAAAATTTGTTGCAAAGCTGACATAGCTAAACTCAAAGTTATTTTTGATAAATGGTATAAGAAGTTTTTGATTGAGCATGGGGCAAAGATCTAAATCACTAGTTTGCAGCAACGCCTCTACAATCGACGATCACGTGCTGATCCATGCCAAAAGGTAGCCTGAAACCTAAAATCGTCACTGGTAGGGATCGAAGTAGAATCGATTGAGGATCGCCCGGGCTAGAGTGCCCGTCTGATCTTGTTTTTAGGTTTCATCGGGAACGTATCCTCAATTATTCCGGAGCAAAGAAAGAGGGGATTTGGTTGAGTCGGCACAGCTATCATTGGAATAATGAAAAAAGCCAGAAGAGCCAGTTGCAAAACTCCGAATCCGGCGAAGAAAGCGCGGGTTTGGGTCCGAATTGGAGTTTTGCAACTGGCTCAGAAGTCTGATAAAAAAACTCACGGCAATACTCACCGTTTTAAACCAACGAGTGTCAACAAACGCCGAATATTGGTCAGTAAAAATTATTGCAGGATGGTCTATAATGATCCAAGCAGATCCTTGCTCTGTCGATTGATAGCGCTACTTGCGCAGAATTCTAAAGCCCAGTCGGCTAGCTGATGGAGATTATTCCTTACGGCTGGCTCCTTGATACGAGGAACCCACTCTTCTTCAGTAATTGAGTCGCTGATGACGAATAAAGTAAGCGCAAGAACTCCTTTTTCCTTTCCGATGGCATACAAAGTTGCAGCTTCCATTTCCACCACACTGCACCCCTGCTCCCTTACTCTACAGACATCTCCAATCGTTTCACGAAAAAGAGCCGAGAAGCTCCATGCCATTGCAGAATCAAACTGGGGCAAGGATCGCCTTTCCATAAAGTCATGCCATTCGGCAATCATCTGCCGGTCAGCTTCAATAGCACTCTGTCCTTCTGGAAGGTATAGATGAGCGACTCCGTCTTCGGCAAGAGCTTTTGGACATAAGATGAAATCAGCAAGGTTGTGAACACCCATTAATCCACCAGCTGTGCCGACTGCGACAAATCGTTTAGTACCAAGAGCAATGAGCTCTTCCATTTTAATCGCAAGTCCTGGCGCCCCTACTCCCCAATCTCCCAAGATACCGATCTGACCATCGTTCGGCAAATAAAGGTGAGTTACAGCCTTAGAAGGACGAAATTCAGGATGTTGTTGCAAGAGATACTCCATTGTCGAACGCTGATAGCATACGAGAACGGTCTCCGGCGCTCTAAAATCACCAAGGTGACCGTGAACACGCTTGTAGTCAAGTAATTTTTCGGCGGTAACGATAGGCTGTTTAGAATGTAAATGAATGCTCATAAGCACAACTATAAAAGAAAAGACAGATTTCAACAAACAATCTTCATTACATTTAGTAAAATTAAAATATTTAATTATCGAATCTCATTTGTTTGAGTGATTGAATTTAGCAGAAAAGGTTCTTTTTACTGGATTTTGTCCATTTATCGGCGCTGCGCGCCTCTGGATATTTGACCTGCAGTAGAGTGAATTTTATGCAGGTGGGTTATTTATAACCCACCTAAATAAAATTCATTCGCTGCGGGGCAAATAGCCCAGGCGCCCAGTGGCGAGAAATGGACAAAGTCCAGTTTTAATACACGTCGGTGAGATACCGTTTGTCGGCGCGTAGTTGCTTAATGTAATGGCGGGTTTCTTCTTCGGTCATCGATCCTTCTTCGCCGACAATCCGATGAAGCATGGCGTCGACGTCTTTGGCCATCTCTTCCGCATCCCCGCACACATAGAAAAAGGCGCCCTCTTGCAGCCAAGCCCAAAGACTTTTTCTCTCTTCATACATCTTATGCTGGACATAGATTTTTTCGGGACCGTCGCGGGAAAAGGCGAGGTCGAGCCTGAGGCGTCCTTGAGATTCGAGCTGGGTCAAGAACGTCTCGTAGTAAAAATCGGAAGCGCGGTTCCTTTCGCCGAAAAATAGCCAATTGCGCCCCGACGCGTTCAGCGCTAGCCGCTCTTGTAGGAAGGCGCGGTAAGGGGCGATGCCTGTTCCGGGTCCGACGAGAATCATCGAAGCGGCTGGGTCGGCGGGAAGAGTGAAATAGTTCGACGGCTGTAGATAGATCGGGATGGGGGTTACGCTCTCTTGCGCGTAGGCGCAAAGGAAATAACTGCCGATTCCTTTGCGGACCTGTCCGTTCGTGGTGTAGGTCACATAGGAGACCGTCAGATGGATCTCGTCTGGGAATACATGCGCTGAATTTGCGATCGAATAGAAGCGGGGCAAAAGAGGCATCAATTTCGTCAAATGGGAAAGGTCGTTCAAGGGATGCTTCTCGAGCAGATTGAGGAGGGTATGGGTATGGAGGAACTCGGCCAGCTTTGCTTTGTTTTCGGGAAAAAGAAGAGGGTCTTGCCCCTTTAGCAATTTGAAAAAGGGAGAGTGGACGCGGCTGATGTTGGCTTTGTGCAAGAGAAAGTCGCGAACTAACATTGCGGCGTTTTCTCTGGAATCGAAGATCGTTTCCGCTCCAAAGCATCCGAGCTTTCGGAGGATCGCTTCGACTTCCTCAGGATCATTCTGAGGCAGGATCCCAACGCTGTCGCCTACTTTAAACGGAAATTGTCCGTTTTCGATTTCCAAAGCGATATGGTAGGTTTTTTTCGTTGAAGAGAGCCCGGTCAAAAGGCCCCGTTCTTTGATACGCGAAAGGTAGGGATTCGTCCTAGAATAATTTTTTATAGACAAGCAGTTAAATCGTGGTTAGATTGAAAATTTGTGGAGGAATTCATGAGGGTGTTGATCATAATAGGTTTATGTTTCCTAATCGCAGGGTGCAGCGAGGGGAATTACAACCGCGGCTACGTCATCTCCAAAGCGCAAATGGAACCAGAAGCAGAAAAAGATGAGGCTGAAAAGTAGGTTTTGGGATTGTCTTTATTGGACAGCTCCTGCGGCACCAGCTAGTTCGCGGCAATTTTTCTTTTCCCATCCTTTCTTGAGGAGATCCATTCGTTTGTTCGAAATTCCGCCGAGCGTTTCGATCGCGGTAAGGAATCGGACTCTGAGAATATCTTTGCCTAGCAGTGTCGCGGAATCGAAAAGAGGAGGGCCCATGTGCTTGCCCATCACAGTGGCGAAGAGTATTTGCATCACTACTTTTTTGTGATGGACGCCGAATCTCTCGGACGCTTCGTGGGAGGCTTTTTCAAGTCCGGCTCCGCTCCAGTCTTCTTGTTCGTCGAGACTCCAGATGATCCCTTGGAGAATGCAGCTGACGACATCGGACGAAACGTTCTTCGGACAAAGAAGCTCGGGTGTATATTTCATGTCGGCGATGAAGAAAAAGTCGCAGAGCTGGATGAAATCGGTAAATGTCTTGATCCGCGTGTGGACAAGAGGCATCAGCTTCCGCATAAACGCTTCATTGAATTTCCAATCGGACAGGCGATTCCAAAGCTGATCTTCCGGGATCGATTCGATGATTTTTTTTTGGTTGACCCAACCGAGTTTTTGGATATCGAAGAAGGCGCCTGAAATACCGATCCGTTTTGGATCGAAATCGCGGACGATCTCGTCCAGAGTATAGATCTCCCGTTCTCCGGTCATGCTGTATCCCATGAGAGTGAGGAAATTCACGAGAGCTTCGGGTAGATAGCCGCTGTCTCGGAAATAAAAAATCGACGTGGGGTTTTTCCTTTTCGACAATTTCTTGCCTTCTTTGCCGAGGAGCAAAGGCATGTGCATGAAGACGGGCGTCTTCCATCCGAAGGATTCGTAAAGAAGGATGTGCTTCGGGGTTGAACTCATCCATTCGTCGCCGCGGATCACATGAGTGATTTTCATCAAATAGTCGTCGACTACATTTGCTAGGTGGTAAGTCGGGAAACCGTCCGATTTCAAAAGGACCTGGTCGTCGATGTCGGCCCATGGAGCTGAGATCCGTCCTTTGATCTGATCTTCGAAAACGCACTCGCCTGTCAGAGGCACCTTGAGACGGATCACGAAAGACTGTCCCGCCTCTTCGCGCTCCCGAACCTCTTGCGGACTCAAATTGCGGTATCTTCGGTCGTACCCGACCCGTTTTCCTTGGGCCGCAGCCAATTCGCGCATTTCGGTCAGCTCTTCCGGCGTGGCAAAACATTTATATGCATGGCCCCTATCTAGCAATTCATAAACGTACTTGCGGTAAATCTCAGTCCTCTCCGATTGCCTGTAAGGTCCAAAGGGGCCGCCCATGTCGGGACCCTCGTCCCAATCGATCTTGCACCAGCGTAGGGCGTCCATGATATTTTTTTCGTATTCAGGACGGCTGCGCGACTGGTCGGTATCTTCGATCCTGAGGATGAATTTTCCTTTGAAATGGCGCGCGAAAATCAAGTTGAAGAGGGCGATATAGGCGGTCCCGACATGGGGATCTCCTGTCGGAGAGGGAGCGATACGAACTCGTACAATCATTTTTTTTCTTCCTTGACCTCTTGGGTTAATAACCTGAGTTCATTTTGGTGAAATCGCCCCTATTTTGGGCGATTTCGCGCAGGTCAAATGGTTTACTTTATTGTTTAACTGGACTTTGTCCATTTATCGGCGCTGCGCGCCTCTGGATATTTGCCCCGCAGCGAATGAATTTTATTTAGGTGGGTTAAATAACCCACCTGCATAAAATTCACTCTACTGCAGGGCAAATATCCAGAGGCGCGCAGCGCCGATAAATGGACAAAGTCCAGTTTAACAGTCCTTAAAGATTGTTTCAGCGCCGTTAACGCTGATTCAAATTCAGGGCGCCTCCTTCCAAAATCCGAGAGCTTTCAAGTGGAACGGGTATAGCTGGCGCCATCAGATATACCAAGTCTTTCATGATATTCAAAGCTTCTGCATATTGTAGGTCGTTTTGTCCGAATGAGTCAATCTCAGGAGAGTCGAAATTTTTCTTTCCCAATTCAGTTAGGAAACTTTGATAGCGTTTATTGCCTTCGATCCGGAGTTTCGAATTTTTCTTGAGATGGTTGAAGTGCGGAACGTAAATTGAGAGGCGCGGCTGCAGGTTGGTGCGATAGTGCGAGCCGAGCTGAAGACGGTGGAAAGCGGACAGGTCGGACAGATTGTCTTCGAAATGAGGCTCGATTTCATCATTTGCTAGGGGAAATTTGGCGAATTTCTCTCCGATGTCGATCTGGGAAAGAAGCCCGGGGACGACAATATCGGAGCGTACTCCTTGCAGCTGCGGACTTTTCCCTGAGACGGTGTAGTATCGTCCGCGCGTCACTTTGAATTCGCCTTGAGGATTCACTTTAGGATTGTTGATGGGGTCCAAGGTAAAAGTTTGGAACGATCCTTTCCCGAAGGTGTGCTCGTCGCCAACGACCACAGCCCGGCCATAGTCCTGGAGAGTCTGGGCGACGATTTCGGCTGCAGATGCCGAGGCCCGGTTCACGAGGATGATCAAGGGTCCTTCCCATACCGGCTTCCCTTCGACTTCACGCAAATGCTGCAATTTTCCCGTATTGTCTTTGACCGAGACAACGATTCCCTTGGTAATGAAAAGGCCTGTGACCGAAACTGCCTGGGTCAGAAGGCCGCCGGCATTGCCGCGAAGGTCGACGATCACCCCATTGAGCTTGTAGTCTTTTTTGACTTGCTCAAGAGCTTTGCGCATATCTTGCGCAGAGGAATATTTTTGGTCTTGATAGAACGAAAAGAGGCGGAGCATCGCGATTTGGCCGTCTCCGTAAGGTTCGAGATGGGTCTCTAGACGAGATTCCTCGAGGACGACCTCGCCGCGGATCAGCTCCAGCTCCATCATTTCCCCGTCTCGTAAAAAAGTGAGGTGGACAGACGTTCCTTTTTCCCCTCGGATCAGCTCGACAGCTTCGGTAATATCCATCCCCACGACAGGTTCATGATTGACCGCCAAAATCTTGTCGTTGATCTTTAGCTTCATGCTTTGTTGAGCAGGGCTGTTTTCCAAAATCCGCATGATGGTCAGACCGTCCAAGTCGTCACGCAGTTGCGCGCCGATCCCGAAAAGACGCTGTTGGACTTGAATCATAAATTGGTTGGCTTCGCTCGGAGTAAAATAATTCGTATGGGCATCGAGGGCGGAGGTGGCCGCTTTCAGCACGTGCGTCAGAATGATCTTCGATTGTTCATCGGCTGTTTGCCCTGTCAATTCCGCCTCCCGATTGATGCGCCGTTTTTGGAGCCGCTGGATAAAGCGGTCCCGGGTCTCCTCCTTCATCTTATCGGCGGCCTCGAGTTGCAGGGCTTTGATCCGCGTTATGCGAGTCTTTAAGTCCTCGTAGCTCGCAACCCATACGAGATCTTTGAACTCTTCGCTTTTTACTCCAACGGGCAATACCGATCCGGCAATCTCGCTTTCGAGTGTATTTCTTCTCTCAATGGCTTTTAAGAAGACGGAATGGATTTCATGGAAAACCGAATAATCGGTGGTTTTGAAGCCTCCCAAAGCTCTTTGAAGAACGGCATCCGTAGGTTGGGTCCAGATTCCGATATCGGTATCTAGAAAATAGGTTTTCGTCGGGTCCAATTCATCGAGATAATTTTGCAAGACTCTTTTCATCAATTCGGGAGTAAAAGATTTATAGGATACGTGAGCGCGAAGCACTTCTTCGATTTTTGCCTTAGCATCGCCCGGAGATATCTGCGGCATGCGGCACTCGGCCGCAAAAACGCACAATATAAAAATGAGGATTAGGAATCTTTTCGGCACACTACCTATTATTGATTTTTTCATCCTGCTCCGTTGATACCTCGGTATTTTCAAACCAAATGTTGGGCTCGAGAGATACACTGATGCCACTACAAAGTTGTGGTTTTGGCGGCGTCGGCAGCCACTAAATTTGAATCCGCCTGCATCGCTCAACTTATCCAAGTTGAGCTGCTTCGGTGCCATTTCATTGATTCAAATTCAGGGCGCCTCCTTCCAAAATCCGAGAGCTTTCAAGTAGAAGGAGTATATACGAAAGTTAATATTGCCCCCCAAACTTTGAATCAAAAATCGGCTCAAAAGAACCGAAAAATCGACAGAAAGTGAATCCGTTAACAGTCTCTTAAGAGAAGATTTTGAAATGATTTTCGAATAGGGAATTAATTTTAAATAAAAAACAGGAAAAAGAACTCCAAAAAAACCTTCCTCTTATTCAATTTGGCTCATAGAGCTCCCTATCCGGCTATAAATGTAAAGGTCTCATATTTATAGTGTTCGGGTGTTTTGAACTGTCCCGATAATAAATAATTAAGTGGTTAATGTGAAATATGCGAATTTCGTTGAAATTAAGTTCGTATTATGAAATAATGGTTAGTGAAAACAGAAAATTAATATCGTTCGGAATTTGTGGGTCTTTGAAGAAATTATCTCTTTAAAAGATCTTGCCGAAGAAAAAAGTTATAAACAGAAGTAATTTGGAGGAAGGAATAATCATGAACGACAAAATGCCATGGGAGCAAAATCAAGCTCAAGGGCGCGAAGCAACAAAGGTGGTCTCGATCACTGAAGCCGCCCGAATCAATAATGTGACCCGTCAAGCTATTTACGTAGCGATTAAGCAAAAAAAACTAAAAGCATCGAAAGATTCAACTCGCTGGACAATCCATCTTGACGATCTCGATGAATATAGAAAAAACAAATACTCCCGTACAAAGTCTATGTACGCTGGAGAACTTCTTTTTGATAACCGAAAAGGTTACCATTCCGTCAATCAAGCCGCAAAACTTCTCAATGTTCCTGCTCAAAAGATCTATTATGCAACGCGCGTAGGATTGTTGAAAGCGCATCGCAAAGGCGCAGCTTGGGTGATCCATTCCGACGACATTAAAGGATATCAGGAAAATTACCTGAATCGCAGCACGCAAGTCGGCACCTAAACGAAAATAAAAAGAATTCCTTCAAAAAAATCGCTCACTTCGAGAGGGCGATTTTTTTTATCATTTCATTAAAATAATTACTTCTGAGCCAATTGCAAAACTCGCGGGACCAACAAAATCGCCCTTTTAAGCCATTTTGCCCCCTTGTGGCCGAGCCCTACTTTGCTCAAAGTTGTGCTCGGCCACAAGGTAAAGGGCCTACGGCCCAGGCAAACTGGCTGAAAATCATCGATTTTTCTGGCGCCGGGAGTTTTGCAATTGCCTCTTCTATTTTACCTGAAAGTCTTTGACTAAGAGTTGGATGCTGGCTTTATTTAGCAACATGTTGATTTGAGGGGTAAAAGCCACGCTCAAAGGGAGGTTTTTGCCCCGAATTTCGTCTTTTCGGTCGGCCAGCCCGAATGCGATCCCTTCGAGCATTCGATCGTCTTGTTCGAGAAAAAGCTTGAGATGGTATTTCCCAACGACTTTGGGGGGCCAGATTTGGATGGCGTCGCAGAAAAGGATAGGAGGGGGGTTTTCGTTGCCGAAGGGTTCCAGAAGATGGAGGGATTCCATGAAGTCGAAAGTGAGTTCGCTGAAGTTGATCTTGGCATCGAGATAAAGTTTCGCTACGACGTCGTTATCCTTCAATTCCCGTTCGGCGGCTTCGATGAATCGTTTTTTGAATATTGGGATGTTTTCTTCCTTCATCGTCAGCCCTGCGGCATAGTCGTGCCCTCCAAAATTGATGAGGAGACCTTCATTCGCTTTTAAAATTGGGAGAAGGGGAAATTCCGGAATTGTGCGCAGTGATCCTTTTCCGATGCCTTGTTCGATTGAAATGATCGCGGTCGGCCGATTGTACTGTTTGGCGATCCGGGCGGAAAGGATCGCAATAATTCCGGGATGCCATTTTTCCGAACTGAGAACGATCGCTTTTTCCTGAAGAAGATCGGGGTTTTGGAAAATAATGCCTTCGATGTCGTCCGATGCTTCCCGTTCAATTTTTTGTCTTTCTAAATTATTCAAATCAAGTTCCTTGGCAAGCTGTTCGGCTTCGAGTTGCCCATGGAGCAAGAGGAGTTCGACTCCTTTGATCGGATCCGCGATGCGTCCAAGGCTGTTGAGACGGGGGGCGATTTTTGAAGCTACGTCGGCCGGAGAAATGTCCTTCGTCTCCATTTCGCTCAATTCAATCAGTTTGGCGAGGCCTACGCGCTTCATTTGGCGCATCTGCTTGAGGCCGTAGCGCACGAGGATTCGGTTTTCTCCTTTGAGAGCTCCCATGTCGCCGATTAAACCAAGGGCTACGAGATCGAGGTATTGTTTCAAATCGATCTTGGTAGGGCTGATCTCTTCGTTTTCTATGAGAACGTTCGTCAGAGCATGGGCTAGCTTGAAGGCGACGCCTACCCCTGTCAATTCTCGGTTGGGATAAGTGCTGTTAAATAATTTCGGATTCAGCGTTGCAACGCATAAGGGAATTTTCGATGTCGGCTCGTGATGATCGGTAATGATGACATCAATTCCATGTTTGACGACTTCTTCAATTTCTTTTGCAGCTGTAATTCCGCAATCGACCGTAATGAGCAAGGTACACTTTCTCTCAAGAGCGAATTGCAAGGCGTCCCCGATCAGGCTTTTTTTCAACATCGCCCGATTTGGAATGTCAAAATAGACATTGGCCCCGACTTCGCGTAAAAATTCGGTCAGGAGAGCCGCCGCTGTCATCCCATCGACATCATTGTCTCCATAGATCAGAATCGGTTCCTTTTTTCGGATGGCAATCAAAACCCGATCGATCGCCTTGTCCATATCGGGAAAAAGATCGGGTTCGAAAAGATTCGGCAGTTTTGCATAGAGAAATTCGTGGATTTCCTGGAGCGTTTTAAACCCTCGGGATATCAAAGTTTGCGCAGTGACGGGATGAATGTTGAATTCAGTGATGATTTCTTGGAGAAACGCGGGATCTTTATTCGGGTAGATCCATAAAGGCGCCTTGGCTTTCGATGCGACAGAATTCATTGAAAAATAGTCCCCTCGAATCGATTATATATAACCTTCAAAAATTTAAAGAGGAACACTTTGTTTCCAATCGACCAAAAATTTTTTTGAAGATTGCCGCCTGCGGTCGAGAGGCAACCAACCCATGGCTTGCACCACAGTGGAAAAGATCCATTTCAGGCTTTCACTTTGAAGTGAACACCCAGGCCTTAAGGCCTGGGATTACAAGTTGGGCCGAGCTTCATACTCGGCCCAACATTCGGTTTTGAAAATACCCAGCCCTTAAGGGCCGGGTTTCCCGCCTCGGGATGATCCCAAGAATTTTTGAAACAAAGCCGAACTGCCTATTCTCGGAACTTCAACCCGTTAGGGACTGTTAAACAATAAAGTGTTTAACAGTCCCTTATTGAACATGCACGGCCTTTTCTTCTCGCCTGTGGAAGAAAATCATCAGGGGCGCAGCGATGAACCAAGAAGACAAAGTTCCAAAAAATACGCCAATCGTCATGACCAAAGAAAAACCGAATAGAGAAGGTCCTCCGAAAAGGACCAAGGCGATCAAGACTAACAGCGTAGTGCCGGATGTGATCGTCGTGCGGCTCAAGGTTGCGTTCAGGGAGATGTTTACGATCTCGAGCAACTTCTTATTGCCGGCGGTTCTCATCTCTTCTCGGATCCGATCGAAGATAATGATCGTATCGTTCAGAGAATAGCCTACGATGGTCATCAAAGCTGCGATCGTATTCAAATCGATCTGGATTTCAATCCCAAAAGCATGAAGGATCCCGACCAATCCTAGCGTGATCAGGACATCATGAAATAGGCAGATTAAGGCGGCAGCCGCGAAAGCATATTCAAAGCGGAATGTTAAATAAACAAAGATGCAGATGAATGCGATGGCAAGGCCTATGAGAGCATTATTTCTCATGCTGTCCGACATCTGACCGCTCATCGCTGTCCAATTGGAATCAAGTTGGGAGAAGGAGTGGGGCGCCAAAGCGATCCCTGCTTTTCCAAGGGCGTTCACAGTCCATTCGATGCGAGGATTTTTCATGGAGGCTTTCGCATCGGTTTCAATCGGCATTTTGTAAAAGGGCTTGCCCGGTTGTTCGAGCGAGGTTCCAAATAGGATGCGGAGATGGTTCGAAGGATTCAGTTCCCGGATTTGAAAATCATGGATCGATGCTCCTGCAGAAATCATGGCTTTTTCTATTGCCGGGGCATAATGATCTTCTCCGCTCTCTTCCAGTTCAAGATTTAGTGAGTAGCCGCCGGTAAAATCCATGCCGAAAATCGAATTGCGCTCTGTGAAAATCAAGGCGGATCCGATGACGATGATTGCGGCTGCGGCGGCGAACGCGAGCTTTGCCCATTTCAAGAAATCGACGTGGGTAGAAGCGACCCATCTGGCCATTTTGAGGGCGGTGTTCTTCGGCTTCTGAGCCCATCCGGTAAAATAAAAACGGGTCATGAATAGGGCAGTAAACATCGAAGATGCGATCCCGATGATCAAGTTCACAGCAAAACTTTTAATCGGACCGGCATCGAAATTCAGGAGGATGAGGGCTGCTATGATCGTAGTGACGTTCGAATCGATGATGGCCGAGTAGGCTTTTTTGTAACCTGCGGACAAAGCCAACCGGATGTTTCCCGATTCGGAAAACTCTTCCTTGATTCTCTCGAAAACAAGGACGTTCGCATCGACCGCCATGCCGACTGTCAGAACGACGGCTGCAAGGCCGGCCAAAGTCAAGGTGGCGCCGAGATTTTGCAGGGTAGCCCAGAGAATCAGGAGATTGAAAAGGACGGCGATCGAGGCGACAAGGCCCGCGAAGCGGTAATAAGCCAGCATTGACCCGATGACAAGAATGAGGGCTGCGATCGTGGCGGCAATGCCTTGGATCCGGTCAGCTTTGCCAAGCTCGGGACTCACATTTTTTTCGGAAAGGATTTGAGGAGTAAAGGTCAGCGAGCCAGCTTTCAAGTCTGCGGCTAACCGATTTACTTCGCGCTGCGAAAAACTGCCGCTGATCATGGCGCTGTCCCGCAGTCCTGATTCAAGCGTTGGAGCGCTGATGATCGAGTCGTTTAAAAGGACAGCCATGCGCCAGCCTCTGCCTCTTGAAACATTTTCTAAAGAGGAGCCAAGGACTTTGTCTTTCGAATAGCGGGAGGTCCATGCGTAAAGGTCATTGCGGGGCTGGATTTTTTTTCCTCCTGTTTCAAAGGAAGATGCGACATCAAAACTGAGAAAATTCCCTTTTCCTGGATCGTAGCCGGCGTGGATGTTTTCCAAGTGAGCGCCTTCGATCGCCCAATTGCGGAATACGATCATGAGGGGGTGGGTTTGATTTTGCCACTCGGTAAAGTCACCCCCGCGGAACAGTGCGATCTTCGAGACGGAATCGTCTAAGGCGTTGGAGCTTGCCGGGTCGTTGAATGGCGCGAGTCGAAGGCCGTTTTCCCACAGCATTTGGGCCGCCGTTGAACGGAGCTCTCCCCGTTCGGTATGGAGATGGGCGTATGCGATCGCGTTGATGCTTTGAGGATCTTTTCTCCCGGTTACCGTAGCTTCGTTCCAAATTTCTTGAAGGAAACGGTTGACGCTGTCTCCAAGAGCCGGATTGGATGGAGAAAACTGTTCGTTCACGACATGAAAATACATCGTGGATGCTTTGATCAATTCGGAAGCCGACATCGACTGCGATCCTGGGAAATCAAGGGCGATGTGATGTCCGACTTGACGGATCGAAACTTCGGAAACTCCCATTTTATTGACGCGGTTGTAGAGTTCATTGATGCCTTGTTTCAGGTCGGCGTCTTCTGTGACCACCTGACGATTTGCATCCCGCAATTCGATTTGCACCGATTTTCCTCCGGAAAGATCCAGTCCCCAACGGATGATTTTCCGTTCGTCGCCGCGAAAATATTTGCGAGCGGATAGGAGGATGTTATCCCAAAAGATCCCCTTGGTGGGTTTTGGGACGTCATAGCGCACATTTGGATCAATGCTGACTTGCGCAGTCCGGTACTCGTCTTTCCATTTCAGAAGGTCTTCATGGATCTGGGTTTCGATTTTATTTTCGACGGCCATTCTCTGCTCGATGTTTCCGAGTTCGATGAGCGCCATTTTCTGAGTGCCGCGGACGATGAAATCTTCCCGGGTCGCAGCGAGAAGAGAAGCTGTAAAATTGGGTTTCTCAAAGAGAAAATCTCCTGTTCCCGCCAACATTCCAAAAAAAGGAGATCCTGGATATCCGATGAATCCATCCCGGTAGAGGATTTCAGCCAAGCTTCGAAAATCTGCGTTGAATTCTAAAGCTAGGGGAGAATCGGGATACTGTTCATAGGTTTTTGCGATCTTGTCGATCCCCTTTGCCGCGATATAAAGGGAATTCGCTTTCAATTCAGTCAAATCGCCGTCCTGAGAAATCAAGGGCGAAGCCACGACCAGACAGAGCGCTTTTTGTTCCGCTGGAAGCATTTGATAGGTTGAGAAATCGACGATTTGAAGAGCGGCTAAGTCGGGATGGCGAGGGAGCCATTGCTTGTTAAGGGATTCTATCAGTTGTTTCGAGGCCCGCCCTGCTAATTTTCTCTGGTCTAGGCTGATATAGCCGGTAGTTAGGGCAAGCCGATGCAGAGAGATGGAAACCTCTTCGGTTCCCGGAGTCAAATTTTCAAACGACTGTCTGCCAATTCGGGCAAGTTCATCTATGACGAGCTGCTCGAACCTCTCCTTATTTTTCCCCGAAGCCCGGAATGCCAATGCGTCGGGATGGAATTTCAAGACGATCCGATCTTTAGAAAGATCGATCGAAAGCTCTGAAAACAGGGGATGGATGGAGGTTAAATCGAATTTGCCCGCAGCTCTTAGAGACTGTTTGACTCGAGCGGTAGTCCAAGGCTCTTTCCCAGAGGCGAATTGGCTCTCGTGTTTTTTCAGATAATTGGCGGCAGCCAGAAAGCCCTTCTCTTTCTTTTCGAGGAGGAACAGATTTTGCTCTTGATCTTGTAAATCAGACAAACGGTTTTTTTCTTTCCGAATCGCTTCCCGTGCCTGATCCAAGCCTTGAATCAAGGCTTGGACAGCAGCGCTTCGGTTGGCCAGGGCGCCTTGAGTGAAGTGGGCAGCAAATCGCGAAGAGAGCGAATCCCCCTCTCCAAACGTCTCGGGTATCGCGTTGATCTGAGCTGCAAGTGTTTCCAAAACAGGGAACGGAGCATTTCCCTCCTGGATCATTTTCAAATAACTAGATGCCTCGCTGGGGCCGGCCAGGGTGAGGATAAGCTGCTCCATCCGGTCGTCAAGAATTTGCTTGTCGTTTTTGGACACATAGGAAAAATCTTCTTGTTGCAGACGAATCGGGATTTTTCTTTGAATGATGATTTCTTTCCCATTTTCTTCTTGAGGCGGGAGGGAGAGTTGGGCCGGACCGAAAGGGATTAAGGAGCCGGCGCGGGGCAGATAGGCGCGCAATCGACGGGCTTCTTCCGCCTTGGCGAAGGAAACGATGACGAACTGGGGATTTTCCTTGTCGATCGCAACAGATAAGGGTTTCGCCCGGATCAGGTCGCAATAAGACCGGATCCAATCCACGGCTTCGCCTTCTAAACTATCCAACCGTTTGACGACTGAAGCTGCGACAGTTTCAGCTGCTGCGGGGCTGACGGGCTCTTTCAGGGGTTTTAAGTAGTAAAAGACCGTCGGAAGTATGTTGTAAATCGTTAGGACTATGACTGCGAGGATGAGAAGAAACTGCCACTTGCGTTGTTTTTCCATGTGAAACCTGACTTATGGACAAAGCGTGTAAGGATATAAGGAGTGTATGATGTTGTCCAGTCAATCTCGTTTTTTACTGGGATGGAAATTGAATTGGGCCGTATAATTCCCCTCGCAAGTAACGCATGGCCTATGATTTCTAAAGTTTACTTATGCGCCGCGCATCGAGCGCTTCGCGATTCGTACGAATCAAGCGAGAGAGGCGAATATCTATCGGCCTGGAGCAAGGCCATGCCTGCCAGACTAAACTATTTAATGGATGCGGGAATCAACGCTGCCGCCATGCCTTTCTATGGAATCGGAGCCGCATATGGAGCCGCGGAGGCCCTCTTTACTTGGGGAAGGGAAACGACCTATCTCACGGAAAGTCTCAAAGGGATCGACAATAGTTTGAGCCGGGTCATCTTCGGGTCTTTCGGCGCGATCGTCTCTCCAGCCGTATCGCGCGCTTTTGAAGTCGATTCTGCAGTAGAGTTCGTCGCAACGGCAATTTTAGTCGCGGCCGTAACCGCAGGGGTTCTTTTTGTTGCGAGCAGGCTAAGATTGCCAAATTTGGTCTTATACAACGCTCAAACTGGCTTTACCTGGGGATGGTACTAAGAGGGTGACAAAATCTTGTTTCAAAAAGTTCCTTTCCCCTAATAGACTCAATCCTATATGATTCACAGGAACATTTTCGAGATAACTTATGCCTAGCATCGTCGTGATCGGAATGCAATGGGGCGACGAAGGAAAAGGGAAGGTCATTGACCTCCTTTCAGAACGAGCAGGCCATATCGCTAGGGCACAGGGCGGAAATAACGCCGGCCATACCATCGTTGCGAAAGGGCAGGAATACCGTTTCCACGTTGTCCCTTCCGGAATCATTTATCCCCATACCAAGTGCTACATTGGAGGAGGGACGGTCATCGATCCGGTTTCTCTTCTTTCCGAATTCGAAGGTCTCAGAACACGCCAAATCGATTTTGAGGACCGCCTTTTCCTATCGCGATACGCTCATGTGGTGATGCCTTACCACCGACTGCTCGATCAGCTCGCTGAGAAAGCCAAGGGAACCGCCGCCGTTGGGACTACGGGCCGAGGCATCGGTCCTTGTTATGCCGACAAAGCGAACCGTTCAGGCATCCGCATTGCAGATTTTTTGAATCCTAAGGCCTTCCGCGCTCAATTGGAGAAGGCCCTTGCGATGAAAAATAGGGAACTCGAGAATTTGTACGGCCACGGCCCTCTTGAATTCGACCCGATCTTCGATGAGTATCAGAGGTTGGCCGAACGGCTCGGAAGTTTTGCGGCTCCCGTTGAAGAATTGCTTTTTGCCGCTGCAAAAAAAGGGGAGAGGATTCTATTCGAGGGAGCTCAAGGAGCTTTGCTCGACACTACATTCGGCACTTATCCGTTCGTTACCTCTTCTTGCACTTTAGCGGGAGGAGTCTGTTCAGGCGCAGGCGTTGGGCCTTCCTTGATCGATCAAACGATCGGAGTCGCCAAAGCATACACGACCCGTGTCGGCAACGGACCCTTTCCCACCGAACTGAAACCGGATGAGCTCTCCCGATTTCCCGATCACTCCACAGCTAGAGAATTGGGAACGACCACAGGGAGAAAGAGAAGAATCGGCTGGCTCGATACCTTTTTGCTCAAGCATACGATCTGTTTAAACGGGACTGACTTCCTCGCTTTGACAAAGCTCGACATTCTTGACGGACTCGATGAAATCAAAATTTGCACAGGCTACAAGCATTGCCGTTCTTTTCCGGCGACTCTCGATGAGTTGCAATCGGCGGAACCGATCTATGAAACCCACCCGGGTTGGAAGCAGTCTACGCGGGGGGTAGAGGTTTACAACGATTTGCCGGGACCTGCGAAAGCTTATGTGAGACGCGTAGAAGAGCTTTGCGGCGTTTCCGCAGGACTCGTTTCCGTGGGTCCGGAGCGTGAAAAAACCTTGTGGCTGGATCGGTTTTTCGAATGATTCCGGCATCTCCATCCCTTCAAACCACATCTTCGCCGCCCTCATTTTTTTCTTCCGATGATTTGACAAGGCTCGATCTCACGAGGATTCCAAAGCATTTGGCGATCATCATGGATGGCAACCGACGCTGGGCGATTCAAAAAAACCTTCCGCCCATAATGGGTCATTGGGAAGGGGCGGAAGTGATCACCGATATGGTGCGCGCGAGTTCCGAGCTAGGGATACAGACGATCACCGTCTTTTCTTTTTCTACTGAGAATTGGCTCCGTCCAGAAGAAGAGGTCGAAGCCCTCATGCAGCTTTTCGAAGTCTATTTGATCCGCAAGAAAGAGATGATGATCCGAGAAGGGATTCGACTCGAGACGATCGGCGATTTAAGCCGGTTTCCCAACCAGTTGCGAGAAGCTTTTCATGCGGTCAAACAAGCGACGGAGCATTGCCGGAAGATCAATCTGGTTCTTGCTTTGAATTATGGGGCTCGGGATGAGATCCGCCGCGCGATGATTAAAATTTTGGAATTGCACCAAAAACATCAATTTTCTCCGCAAGAATTGACTGAAAATCTGATTTCCCGCCATCTCGATACGAATCGATGGGGAGACCCGGAATTGTTGATCCGGACTAGCGGGGAGCTAAGAGTGAGTAATTTTTTGCTTTGGCAAATTTCGTATGCTGAAATTTATGTCACTGAAAAGTTTTGGCCCGATTTTACGCCAAGAGATCTTTTGGAGGCCTTAGCGGCATTTCAAAAAAGAGATCGGCGGTTAGGAGGATAGAAAGATGAAAGATTTGTTCAAAAGAACGGTAGCGTCGGTCATCTCGATCGCAGCAACGGCTTGTCTGATCGTTTTTTCCGATCTTCCTTGGTTTCAGTTCCTTGTAGCGGCCGTTGTCGCAGCTTTGAGCGGGATTGCGATTTGGGAATATGAGCAATTCGTAAAAGCAAAGGGAGGAAGGATGATTCTTCCTGCCTTGATCTTAATCGGCGTCATCCAAGTTCTTTCCTTTTTCGCCTCTGCTCTCTGGTATGAGTTCGGATGGAGCCTTCCGATGCTGATTTTTTTTATCGGTTTCCTCATTTTGATTGCCCTTCATTTCAACGAAAAAGATGGCGCGGTCGTCGACTTGGCGGTCTCCTCGTTCGGCCTTCTTTATATCGCAGTCCCTATGGGAATGATCTTGGGCATTCTTTTTGGCAAAGCGGGAGGGCAGGATGGAAGATGGTGGGTCGCTTATTTGCTCGTTGTTACGAAGATCACTGACATGGGCGCATATTTTGGCGGCAATTTATGGGGAAAGCGGAAGCTTGCGCCTAAGATCAGCCCAGGGAAAACCGTGGAAGGGGCGATCATCGGACTTATTTGTTCCATCGCCGCTAGCTTCATCTTCTATCTCATCAGCCATTTTTCGGGGGCGATCCGATTTCATTTAGGCGTGGCTGAATCCATCTTTCTCGGCTTTGTCCTTGGCTGTATCGGGCAATTCGGAGATCTTTCGGAATCGCTTCTCAAGCGGGACGCAAATAAAAAAGACAGCAACGATTTGCCCGGATTAGGAGGCGTTCTCGATTTGATCGATTCCCTCCTCTTCAATGCTTTCATCATATTCTTCTACTTAAAATATTACCTATGATCATTGTAATCGACGGACCTGCCGGGACAGGAAAATCTACTGTCGCACAGAAAGTCGCCCAGAAACTCGGCTTTACTTTTTTCGATACGGGAGCCATGTACAGGTCTATCGCCTGGATGCTTTTGCAAGAAAAGGTAGACCCGGCCAATCGTGAAGAAGTTTGCCGTCTCCTTCCCCGGTTCAAATACGAAATCAAAATCGATGAGAAATCGCAGCGGCGGTATTTCGTATCCGGAACCGATGTCACGGCAGCGATCCGCGAACCTACAATGTCATCCGCCGCTTCCAAAATTGCAACGATTCCCGAGCTGCGCGAAATGTTGGTGAAGATTCAAAGGAAATTCGGCCATCATTGCAATGCGGTTTTTGAGGGGCGCGACATGGGGACTGTTGTTTTTCCCGATGCCGACTTGAAGATTTTCCTTACGGCAAAGCCCGAAGTGAGGGCCCGGCGCCGCTTCGAGGAACTCCTCAAGAAATTTCCGGATATGAACCAAACCCTTGACTACGGTCAAATTTTAAAAGAGATCGAAGAGAGGGACCGAAATGATTCGACTCGCGCCATTTCTCCCCTGAAGCAAGCTCCCGATGCCCATCTTATCGATACCTCGGATATGAATGTGGACGACGTAGTCGATCAAATCCTCGGTTTGCTGCCTCAGCATAAGAGCTATTTCCGGAAAAAATGGCTCTACGGCTTCAGCTATTGGATCGCTCGGATTTTTTTTAAGGTGTGTTTCAGGTTAAAGATCTATGGCCTCGAGCATTTCCGCCCGGGCGCAGGGATCGTCGCGTCCAACCACGCATCCCTTTACGATCCGCCCGTTCTTTCGGTTTCTTGTCCTGAAGAGGTCCATTTTTTAGCGAAAGATTCTCTGTTTGAGATTCCTCTTCTCGGCCGGTTGATCCGCGTCTTGAACGCACATCCTGTTTCTCGATCCGCTACCGACGCCTCTACATTCCGCGATCTGATCCGTTTGCTCCGCGATGGGAAAAAAGTGATTCTTTTTCCTGAAGGGACCCGTTCCAGCGACGGCGGACTGCGTCCGTTGGAAAGAGGACTTGCTTTTATCGTCTCAAAAGGGCGCTGCCCTATATTCCCCGCTTATATTCAAGGCACGTTTTCCGCATGGCCCTCTTCAAAAAAATTTCCAAGGCTTTTCGGAAAAATCTCCGTAGTGTTCGGAACTCCCATCGAGTGGAGCGATTTCGAAGGATTGGATAAACGAGAAGCAGAGAGGCAGCTCACTGAAAAGACAGCGCAATCGTTCAAAGAGCTAAAAGATTGGCTTGAAAGAGGTGCTGAAGGAGTTCCGCCCTAATACCAAATATCAGAAATAACGTTGGGTTTGGCTACGTCAGCTCTGCAACAAATTTTTCGTCTTCACTCGTGCCTTGCCATGCTGGCAATGGTCACTCGTTCCAGACAAAAAATTTGTGCAGCTTCCTTGCCAAACCCAACGTTATTTCTGATATTTGGTATAACTTTAGGTTCAGAATTTTCAACTGGACTTTGTCCATTTCAAGGTTGAAATAATTTTTAATAGCCCATAAGATCTCAGGCTATGAAAAAGTTATACCCCGTAGGCTTAGTATGGATCGCTTTCATCCTATGCCGCTGCTTGATTGGGCATGCCAGCCCCCCGCTTGATCTTTACCAGATTGATGCTTCAACGAGAGGAAAAGACTTCGCCAAAATCTTGAGTACGGCGTTTACCTTAGCTACCTCTGCAGGAGAAGTCGTCATCCAAACCCAGGCAACCCCGCCGTTTCTTAGCGCTCCCGGCGTTCACAATGGGATCATCCCTTATGTACAAAATACCCCCATGTTTCCCTATGCTGGCCCAAATTCAACCCTTTTTATCTTCGCATATAATCCGAATGGATCGGTGGGCATATCGCAGAACACGCAATTTTTGGTAGTTGGAATCGAACAGATCGTCACTGTCGCTTATAGAAATACGATCAGCCCTCCTTTCCCTCTGACGCCACCATTTCAGTCCATCTATGCGGATAGAGTTTATCCTCTATATTTTATCAATCCAGTCGCGCGCGCAGCAGATATTCAAAATGTTGCGCAGCAATTTCTTACTTCGCCCACTACTTTTAATGGCAACAGCGCTTCTCAACTATGGATCATAACGACATTGTCGGGGCCTTTTTACGTTCCCTTTACTACCCATGTAGCGCCAGGAGCTATCCCGAATGTAACAGCAATTTCCGTGCTTTCGAATGAGTTTCTGCAGATTACCTATAAACCATTATCATCTTTATTTCAATGGTCTGTAATTGTATCTGCAGAACAAGTCCAACAGATTGTTTTTTATCCGAATAATTATCCAAGGTCGTAGATCTGGCAGCAAAGAAGCAGTCCGTCCTGGACTTCAATCGTCACGCGAGGTTTCAGGCTCACATTTGAAATGCCGACAAAGTTTTGGTCGAGGGTTCCGTTTTTCAATTCCCACTTGAGTCCGGAGGTGGTGATCCCTTTTGCCTGCCCATAAAGGGGGATGAGGGAAATGACTTGTCCGACCGGGCAGGTCAATTCGACTTTGCCGCAGATGGCGAAAGCAGTTTCTACTTCCGTTTCCATGCGCAATTTGCCGGGATTGCGCCCGAGGATGAGCGCATTGGTGAGACTGTGATCGATCCGTTTTCCCCAAGCTCCGAAAAGAGTAATCGTTTCAACGCCCCGTTTCCACTCTTCTTGGATGGCAACTTCAAGATCGGTTTCGTCTTTGTCCCGCGGCAGCCTAGTTTGAGGAATCTCGGAGTAGGCATCAAGAATTTCTTTCGGACAGGAATCGAAATCCCCAACGAGAACGTCCGGAGTGAGACTGGCTCTCTTGCAATAAATGAGGCCAGCGTCAACTGCGATAATCCGCTGGTTTCTTAGGATGGAAGGGAGGAGTTTCTCAAGGTCGTCGATCTGACCGTTCGCGATGATCGCAGTGTTCATAAAAACCTGGCCAAATATACTCCTTCCAACTTTTCAAGTTGTTTGGAGCATTCCTTGCGGCCAAGATGACTCGAACATCCACCGAGTTGCCCCGACTAGAACCTGAATCTAGCGCGTCTGCCAATTCCGCCATGGCCGCGAATTGCGCCATGATTATAAGACATTTAGAAATTTACGTAAAGAACCGAAAAATCGATAGAACCTCAATTTACAGACAGTTCCTAACGTATCTCGCTATACGGGAAAATTGAAAATAGATAGAATGATCGTTTAACAGGAGTGTTAATATGACAGAAAAAGGATCGATGAAGCATTTGACGGACGCGAATTTCAACGAAGAAGTCAAGCACGGGGTGACTTTGGTTGATTTCCATGCGAATTGGTGTGGTCCTTGCCGTATGCTGGCCCCTGTTTTGGATCAGGTCGCAAAGGAGATCAAAGGGAAAGCCGCTATCGGGAAAGTCGATATCGACGTCGAGCAAAAGACCGCGACTCGCTTCCAGATCACTTCAGTCCCCACAATGATCCTGTTCAAGGACGGTAAAGAAGTAAACCGGCTAGTCGGACTGCGGAATGCCGAGGCGATCAAGGATTTTATTTTGTCCGCGAGTTGAGCTAGGGGTAAAATGGGCCGATTTCTCATCGTCACGGGATTTCTCATCGTCGTACTCGGGCTGATCATTCACTTTAAAGTGGCCATCCCCTGGCTGACCGGATGGATCGGAAAGTTACCCGGAGACCTCGCGATCAAGAAAGGGAATATGACCCTCTATCTTCCGGTGGCCACATCTGCGTTGCTCAGCATCATTCTTTCGCTCGTTTTTTCACTGTTCAAAAAATGATTTTGTCTGAGCGCTTCGAATAAGACGATGCTCACGCTGCAAGCGATGTTCAGGCAACGTGTCTTGATGGACATAGGGATTTTAAAAAATCTATCGGGCCACCGCTCTCTAAAGGACGCAGGCAGCCCTTCCGTTTCCGATCCGAAGATCAGAACTGATTCGGGGGGATAGCAGGGTTCTGTGTAGGATTTCTCCGCTTTGCTCGAGAAAAAGAAGAAGATGAGGTGTTTTTCCAGATACAAATGCAAGTCGTCGATTTCTTCAACTTCCACCCCTTCCCAATAGTCCAGCCCAGCTCGTTTCAGGCGCCGATTGTTCGTGCTGAAGCCGAGTGGACGGACGAGGACGAGACTCGATGCGGCAGCGGCGCATGTACGCACGATATTTCCCGTGTTTTGAGGTATTTGCGGTTGGTAGAGAATGACTTTCACTGATGACAGACCCTAGCGTTTCAGAGGATGTACGTCATCCAGATTGCGGAAGATCGGGAGGGAATCGGAATTGGATGCAGCGTGAGCGTCTGATGACGCGTCAGCCTCGAGAATTTCCACTTCGAAAATGAGAAGCGAGCTTTGCGGATCGAGATCGTTTTGTTTCTGGTGCGCGAGGTCAGGATGGATGTAGAGTTTGCGGATCTCTCCTTCCCTCATTCCGATGATTCCGAGCTTCAGACCGAGAATCGCTTCGTCAAGAGCAAGGATCTCATCCATGCATTCGGCATTGTCCGATTCGCTTTTCAGGCGGACCAGGGGCGAATTATAAGATAGGACCCGCTGGCCTTCCCCTTTTTTCAAAATTTCATACTGGAGCTTGCCTCCTTCCAAAACCATCACGCCTTCCCGCTTTTTATTGGCATCTAAAAAGGCGCTAGCTTCCTTCAATTTTTTTTCTTCCTGCAGTTTCATCAAAACTTTGACGCACGCGTCCTCAGTCATGGGAGAAGAGAGTCCCGCAGCTTCGTCTTGAAGCCCCTTGGCTATCGCAGAGATGTCGAGGGGAACATCGAGAGATTGGAGGTTTTTGCCGATCATATGTCCTAGAGCTTCGGACATTTTCGCTTGATCGGGGCTGGCGCTTGCAGCTGCCGCAATACAAAAGAAAAAACTACACAGGATGCGCATGAGCTGACTCCTTCTGGAGAAATGTGAGCAATTCTTCAAAACGGACTTCCCGCGTCTCTCTTGTTACCATGGTTTTGAGCTGCATCGCTCCTTTGGCCATCTCGTCGCTTCCGATTACGGCGCAATAAGTCGCCTCGAGGCGAGCCGCGTTCTGGAGTGCGGTTTGGATTTTTTGAGAGCTCAATTCGATTCCGGCCGGGATGCCGTTATGACGGCATTTTGTGGCAAGCTGCAAGCACTGGACTCTAGCTTCGCTTCCAAGTGGAATCAGATAGATGCAAGGGTGTCCATTTTTTGGCATTTTGGCCCCTTGAGCCGCCATTACTTGCAAGACTCGTTCCAGTCCCGTCGCAAATCCGACCCCCGGCAAATCAGGCCCGTCGAATGAGCCGATCAATCCGTCGTACCGCCCTCCGGCGCCGATCGTGCTTTGAGCCCCGAGATTTTCCGAGATCACTTCGAAAACCGTCTTGTTGTAATAATCAAGCCCTCTGACGATTTTGGGATCGATTTGATAAGTAATTCCAAGGTTGTCCAAGATGCGGCATAATTGTTCGAAGTGCTCTTTCGCTGCATCCGAAAGATAATCCAAAATCGAAGGAGCTCTTTGCAGAATTTCTCGGTCTTTAGGGTCTTTGGAGTCGAGGATCCGGAGCGGATTCTTTTCGAAGCGCATCTGGCTGTCAGGAGAAAGATTGGGCAAATGAGGGCGGAGGAACTCCATCAGCGCCGTCCGGAATACTATGCGGGATGCGGGGTCGCCTACCGTATTGATATGGACTTTCAATCCCCGGATCCCAAGGCGGCGGTACACTTGGAGCAGAAGGTCGATCACTTCAGCATCTTGTTCCGGAGCTCCGACACCGATCGCCTCGACGCCGAACTGATGATGCTGCCGATAGCGGCCCGATTGGGGCCTTTCGTAGCGGAACATGGGTCCGATGTAAAAAAATTTATGAACCGGGCCGAGGTTAGCCATATGGTTTTCAACGAACGAACGCATCACGGAAGATGTCCCTTCCGGCCGCAAGCTGATCGAACGCCCCCCTTTGTCTTCGAAGGTGAACATCTCTTTCGAGACGATATCCGAGGTTTCTCCCACCCCCCGGTCGAACAGCTCGGAGCGCTCGTAAATGGGAGTCCTGATTTCGCCGTATCCGTAATCGGCAGCGGTGTTGCGGATGATCCCTTCTACATACTGCCATAGAGCCGACTGGCGCCAAGCCTCATCGGTTCCATAAGGGAGGATATCGAACGTTCCTTTCGGAATTTGAAACTGCATAGATGGCAGTATACCGCGAGATCAATCGCGATTCAAGATCTCTTCGATCATGCGGGTCCAGCGAGTCAGGAGGCTGGACGATGGGTCGAGCTCATGTTGATGGTGGAGCGTTTGGATCAATTCCATGTAAGGGAAGGGAAGCCATTTTTGGCCAGCATATTCATCGAGATAGTAGCCAAAAGTATGCTCCTCGTTTTCCGGATAGCTTTCGATATCCTTGATCAATCTCTTCAATTGTTTGGTCCAGGGCATTTGAACAAGCTCGACGCTGTGCGAGAGCGTTTCTTGCCATAGATTGGAAAGTTGTTTGAGAAATTGGGCGTCCTGGCTTCGGTCTTCCCGCATCATTGTTTCGAAAGCGGCTTTGATCAGGGAAAGGTTCTCCCGCGCCGGTTCCTGAGTCGCGGCGCCCCCGCCTTTCCGGACCGATTGTTTGATGTAATCCAATGCTTTTTCAACAAACAGGAGAACGAAGGCGGCAAATCCTCGGTTATCGTCGGGAGGTTCTTTCGGCGGCCCTCCTCTGTTCCGTTTTTGATCTTCCCACCGGAGCCTCTCGATTTCCTCGACGCGGTAATACGCCTCCAGCGGATCTGGCTCGGATCCGACTCCTCTTGAAGAACTCATCGATATCTCCTCTTAGAGCTTGGGCCTCTGATGAGAGACTGGCCACGAGCTTATACCAAATATCAGAAATAACGTTGGGTTTGGCTACGTCAGCTCTGCAACAAATTTTTCGTCTTCACTCGTGCCTTGCCATGCTGGCAATGGTCACTCGTTCCAGACAAAAAATTTGTGCAGCTTCCTTGCCAAACCCAACGTTATTTCTGATATTTGGTATTACATGTGTCTTAGATGCATGGCCATCTTATGCAGTTCTTTGCTCATTTTGTTGATTTTCTTCGCCATCATCGCTTTTTTTCGACGATGTTGTCTTTTCCACATCATCATTTTTCTTTTCATACCTTCTCCTCTTTATTTTGTTTTTGTTTGCGAGCGTGTTAAGTTAATAACTGACTTCTGTCAATCTTTAACATAATATAACGATGTTTATTTTAAAATGATAAAAATTTAAAACGGTTTTGAGTTAGTGGTTAGACTGGACTTTGTCCAGTTAGACTGCTGATATTCAATACGGGATGGCAGTTTTTGCTCAATTTTTGAGCAAAAACAATCAAATCGTTCATTTTGAACGATTTGATTTCGCGGAAGCACCTGAGGGATATTTTTGGCGCTTGACTTTCGCCAATTGGCTAGATACCCTTTAACATGGTTTTTTATGAGCGTACTCGATTTATTTAAGCCGGCTCCTTATATAGAAGAGATTCAGAACCAGTCTCTTGTGAAAAAGAATTACAAGTACTGGCGTTTCAGAACTTTCTATGCGATGTACTTCGGGTACGCGTTCTATTATTTCACCCGCAAAAGTTTCGTTTTTGCGATGCCGGCCATGCAAGCCGAGCTAGGCCTGTCCAAGTTCGAACTCGGCCTTCTAGGCAGCGTCCTGAGCATTACCTACGGGGTCAGCAAGTTTTTGAGCGGCATCCTCGGCGATAAGTCGAATCCCCGCTACTTCATGTCGATCGGCTTGATTCTCACTGGGATTTTCAATTTTCTTTTCGGCATGTCTTCAGTGTTCTGGGCTTTTGCCGTATTCTGGGGGCTGAACGGCTGGTTTCAAGGCTGGGGATGGCCTGGATGCGCCAAGCTCCTCACCCACTGGTATTCCCAATCGGAGCGAGGCCGGTGGTGGAGCATTTGGAGCACCTCCCATAATCTTGGCGGAGCGCTCATCCCGATCTTGGCCGCTGCCTGCGCCGAATATTTTGGATGGAGGTCCGCGCTCCACATACCGGGCATCCTCTGCATCGCCGCTGGGTTGTTCATCATGAACAGGCTGCGCGACACCCCCCAATCCCTCGGCCTCCCGGCCATCGAAAAATTCCGCGATGACTACCCCAATCAGAGGGCTGTGCCTGAAAAAGTACAGCTTTCGACCAAAGAAATTCTTTGGGAATATGTCCTGCGCAATAAATTTATTTGGGTTCTCGCCTTCTTTTCGTTTTTCATCTACATCATCCGGACCGCTGTCAACGATTGGAGCATGCTCTATCTGATCGAAGTGAAGCATTATTCCAACCTTCAGGCAGGGTTTTGCGTGAGTTGGTTCGAAGTCGGAGGCTTTTTGGGCTGTTTGGCCGGAGGATGGATTTCCGATCTTGTCTTCAAAGGCAAGCGCAACCCGATCAATGTCCTTTTTACCATGGCCATCATCGGCGTCCTTTTCGCATTCAAGGCAGTGACGGTCACTTGGCCGATCCTCGATGCCACCTTCCTATTCCTCTTCGGGTTTTTAATCTTCGGTCCGCAAAGCATTATCGGACTTGCCGCCGCAGAACTTTCCCATAAGAAAGCCGCTGCCACCGCCACTGGCTTCGCAGGCTGTTTCTCCTATCTAGGAGCCGCAGTGGCCGGAGGTCCATTGGGCGCTGTAATCAAAGAATGGGGCTGGGACAGTTTTCTTCTTACTTTGGGCGTTTGCAGCCTGGTCGGTTCCCTGTTGATTTTGCCCCTCTGGTCGGTCAAATCGAATCCGAAAACGGAACCTGAGAAAGTCCCCGAGCCAACCCCTGACTCTGCCAACTAAGTTCACTCAAGATGAGCGGTCGCGGTATAATAAAAACTGCGAGATCACATATACTTTGCAAAAATGACTTGGATCCCGCTTAACGTTCATTCCCAGTTCTCGATCCTCGACTCCACTGCGTCCGTATCCGCGTTGGCGGAAAAAGCCGCGAACTATTCCATTCCAGCGCTTGCCATCACCGATCAGGGAAACCTTTACGGCGCCGTCGATTTCTACAAAGCATGTAAAGCCGCAGGCATCAAACCCATCCTCGGCTGCAAAATTTGGATGGCTCCTGGATCGCGCCTCGAGAAAAAGAAAGCGGTCGGCATCCCAAATGGATTTCCGGTCGTTTTGCTCGCGAAATCGATTGAAGGATACCGCAATTTGTGCAAACTCTCCTCGGCCGGATTCTTGGAAGGTTTTTACTATCAGCCCAGGATCGATCAAGAGATCTTGCAAGCCCATGCTGGCGGGCTGATTTGCCTTTCCGGCCATCTCGATGGACCTATAGGCTACCGGATCTTGCATGGGAACGAAGCAGCGCTTCTGCAAGAGATTCAATGGTATCAAGATCTTTTCGGGGAAGATTTTTATCTCGAGATCCGACGGCACCCCCTGAGAGAAGATTTGATCCGCGAAGACGGATCCGATCGAGAAAGCTGGCTGATTCAAAAGATGCGCAATTATGCGTCGGATCAGGAAAAAACGAATCGGAAACTTGTGGATCTCTCGGCAACGCTCAAGATCCCGCTGGTCGCTACCAACGATATCCATTACATCGAGCGGGACGATTGGAAAGCTCATGAAATCCTCCTCAACATCCAATCAGGCGAACCCTGCGAGATCTGGGAGCGCGATAGCCAAGGGAACCCGAAAAATAAGGCCCCGAACCCGAAAAGGGAAGCGATTCCCACTCACGAACTCTACTTCAAATCTCCTGCAGAGATGAGCGCTCTATTCGCCGACTTGCCGCAAGCGATCGACGAGACGGTCCGCATCGCGGAAAAATGCAAGTGCGAACTCGATTTCAAAACGAAGCACTATCCGGTCTTCATCCCGCCCTCTCTCGAAGGGAAGAAAGAAGTTGCAAAAACGGAGCGTCTGAAGGAGGCCGAAAATTTCTTGCGCGATCTCTGCCTCAAAGGGGTCGAAACGCGTTATACGCCCGAAACACTCGATGTGGTCCGGAAGAAAGTTCCCGGCCGCGATCCCAAGCAAGTGGTCCTTGAACGGTTCGAATATGAGTTCGGCATCCTCACATCGAAAGGGATGAGCGACTATATGCTCATCGTCTACGATTTCATCGCCTGGGCCAAAAAGCGCGGCATTCCAATGGGACCGGGGCGCGGGTCCGCCGCCGGTTCGATTATCTCGTATCTCATCGGCATCACCGACATCGAGCCGCTCCGCTTTCATCTTTTCTTCGAGCGCTTTATCAATCCCGAACGCATTTCCTACCCTGATATCGACGTCGACATTTGCATGGACCGGCGGCAGGAGGTGATCGATTATGTCGTCGCCAAATACGGCAAAGAAAAAGTAGCCCAGATCATCACGTTCGGCACGATGAAAGCGAAGATGGCGATCCGCGACGTGGGCCGCGTCCTAAACGTCCCTCTTTCCAAAGTCAACGACATCGCCGCTCTTGTTCCTGAAGATCCGACCATGACTTTGGAAAAGGCCTTCCAGATCGATCCTCAATTGACTTCGCTCATGGAAACCGACGAAGAGGCGCGCCGCGTCCTCGAGATGGCTAAAAAAGCCGAAGGATCGATCCGCAATACCAGCACCCACGCTGCCGGGCTCATCATCTCTGCCCATCCGATTACCGACCATATTCCGATCTGCACAGCCAAAGACTCTGAAATGGCCGTTACCCAGTACGCGATGAAGCCCGTCGAAAGCGTCGGGATGCTCAAGATCGACTTTCTCGGCTTGAAAACCCTAACCTCCATCCAAAAGTGCGTCGATGCAATCGCCATCCGCACCGGGCAGCGGATCGATTGGGCCAACCTGCGCCTTGACGACCAACCCACTTTCGACCTTCTCAACCAAGGAAGAACCCTCGGCGTATTCCAGCTCGAGTCGGGAGGGATGCAGGATCTCGCAAAACAACTCCATATCGACACGTTCGAAGAGATCATCGCCGTCGGCGCCCTCTACCGCCCCGGCCCGATGGACATGATCCCCTCTTTTATCAACCGCAAGCATGGCCGAGAAGCGATCGAGATCGACCACCCTCTCATGAAAGAAATCCTCTCCGAAACCTACGGCGTTATGGTCTATCAGGAGCAGGTGATGCAGATCGCAAGCGCTCTGGCCGGTTATACGCTCGGGGAGGGCGATGTCCTCAGGCGCGCGATGGGCAAAAAAGACAAAGAGGAGATGGCGCGACAACGGGAAAAATTCCTCTCCGGATCGGAGCAAAGAGGCATCGACCCTGAAACCACGGGACGCATCTTCGACAAGATCGAAAAGTTTGCCTCTTACGGATTCAACAAGTCCCATGCCGCGGCTTACGCCTATTTGTCTTATGCCACCGCTTTCTTCAAAGCCAACTATCCCAAAGAGTGGATGGCTGCGCTCATGACCTGCGATCTCGACGATCTGACCAAAGTCGCGAAATTCATCGGCGAAGCCCGCGCGATGCACATCGCCGTCCTTCCTCCCGATATCAATCAAGCCGCCAATGAATTCACTGCAACGCCCGACGGCATCCGTTTCGCCATGTCGGGAATCAAAGGGATCGGCCAAGCCGTCGTCGACCATATCCTCGAAGAGAGAAAAAAGGGGGGGCAGTTCCAAAGCCTCTACGATTTTGTTCAGAGGATCGATAAAACCCGCGTCGGGAAAAAGCAGATCGAGCTTCTTTGCGACGCCGGCTGCTTCGATTTCACCGGCTGGAGCCGCGATGAACTCCGGATAAGCGTCGAAGCGATGTACGAACAAGCATTCCGCGAACAAAAAGAATCTTCCCTCGGCATCATCAACCTCTTTTCCCTGATCGAGAAAACGAACGATCCTTTCGCTAACCGGCCGCCGGTCTTGCAAAAGTCTTCTCCGATCCAGTCGCTGCAACGCGAAAAGGAGCTCCTCGGCTTTTATCTTACCGGCCATCCGATGGAAAGCTACCGCAACCTTCTCTCGAAGCTCTCTTGCGTTCCGCTCAAGGACCTCGAACTGCTTCCGAGCGGAGCGATCTTGCGCGCCGCTTTTATCGTGGAAAGCGTGTCCATCAAGATCTCCTCGAAAAGCCAGAAGAAATTCGCTATTTTGAATGTAGGGGATGGACTCGAACGGTTCGAGCTTCCCATCTGGCCTGAACTCTTCGAGGAAAAAGCCCCGCTGCTGAAAGAAAATCAGCTCCTCTATGCTGTCCTCCAGATTGAAAAAAAGGAGAATGCCCTCCAGCTCTCGGCTAAGGGCCTGGAAGATCTGACCACACTGGATGAAGCCAAAGCGAAAGTCCTCGACGATCTTTATGATCGCCTGAAAATGTCGTCCAAAGCCCCTGAGGCCAAATGGAAGAAGAAAGAAAAGAAAGAGGAATCGCCTCCTCAGAAGGAAGAGATGAAACATCTCGTTTTGAAGCTGGACGCCGACCGCCTTAGCTTAAGCGGCATCCTGGCGCTCAAAGACATCTTCCGAGAATATCCCGGAAAGTCGACCGTCGAACTCCAATTCCTAACAGGTAATCGCTGCATCGGGACCGTCTCCATCGATGCCCAATGGGGCGTTAAATCCCATGGCGCCCTTTACGAGAAATTATCTGCATTAAAATTTTTACTTCACATAAATAATTAGCTTCCTGCAACTAAAAAATCCCATAATTCTATATTTTGTTTTAAACAACACTATTTTTTGTTATAATCAGTTCTAATTAAAAATGTAGGAGATATTATTTATGGTTTCTAAAGCAGTTGGTTCTGAATTCTTTGCGGTTTTGAAAAGCGAATTGGATCAGGCTTATGGGTATGGATTTCAACCGGACCAAGCAAAAATTGCTGAAATCGTTGACGAGGCTCTCCAGCTAACGAGCATTAGCAAGGATGTGACTCAAGAAGAATGTGATTTTTATCGGTCTCTCAGCAAAAAAGTGTCGCCAACCCTCGAGGGGTTCGAAGAGGTTCGCGATAAGGTAGAGGCTGTAAAGGCGGCTGTTATCCATTTGGAAGAAACCTCCAAAGCGATACGGAAACGATTCCTCTCCCTAACTTCTGCGGAGCAGCAGAAATTTGTGTTCAGCAAGGAATACGCTGAGATCTCAAGGACAGCCGATGAGGATTCAAGGAACATTGGAAGAATTGTTGAGCAGATCCAAGATCTCCTTTTTAAACGCGAAACAGCTTCCAAGAAGAGTCCATTCAAAGACCTCGCAACCTTTGCCCAGCACCGCAAAGCGGTCAGTCAGCTCTACAACACGGCTGGAAATCTAGGCAACCGGCATACGAAGGCCATGCAAGAAATTACAATAAAAGCTCTTTATGCCAGTGATCCGCGCCGCTTGAACATAACGAAGGCTGCTTATTTGCTTTCTATCCCGGCAGGCTTGGCAATCGCCGCTGCCGGATACTATGGCGCCGCAGCCTATGGCATTGATCCATCTTGGTCTGCAATCACTTATGGTATTGGGACTCTAATCGCCGCAGTGCCTTTGATCTACAACAACCTATAAGAACCGGTACTAAAACCGGGTTCTGTCGACTTTCGGGTTCTTTTAAGCCGATTTTCGATTCAAAATTTTGGGGGCATATATACTTGTCGATATTGCCCCCAAATTTTGAAGTCGAAAAGCGGTCAAAATAATCCCAAAAGGCGACGAACCCCGGTTTTAGTACAGGTTCTAAGAAGCTGTCTGATTGATCGAAGCATGCAACGAGGTTGAGAGGCTATCTACTCCTCCACTTGAAACTCTCAGCTATGATCCAGAGCTTTTGGAGTCAAAAGGCCATAAAGATTTATCTTCCTGATATTCAGAAACTTATATAAATTGTCGATTTTAAAGATTTAATTATTAGCCACTTAATTACTCCTCTGGTCAAAAAAGAGACCGCCTGCTGGCTGCGGCTTTGCCAAATCGATCTTCCTTGTCGCTCTTGCCTTTTGGCAATGGTGCTCCTCGGTCAGACCGGAGGCTTCGCCCCCTTCGATTTGGCTATGCCCCGCTGGCGCATCTTGTCTCTTTTTTGACCAGCGTGTTAATCAGTTGAATTCGACAAAGCTCAAAATAATCCCGAAAATCGACTGAAACTTATGAGTGGGATAGGTTCAAAGAGGCTCCTCCATTGCAGATTCCCAACTTTTGAAGTCATTTCGGTATAATTTCGGCGCTAAAATTATTGTAAATATTTTATTAAATATTAATATTTTTTTGTAAAACGTTTTTGTTAAACATGTTAATTATTATCCCGTAAATTTTGTGATTAATTTTTTGTTTTTTTATTTTTTTTGTTTAAAATTAATTAGAATTGTTATATAATTGTGTAAGAAAAACAGAAATAGTTTTAATAAAAAATGGAGAAAGTATATGACAGGATTTAGTATAGGCGGAAGATTACCAGCAGTGCAGCCAGCTTTAGGCGGCGGCGGCGGTGGTCCAATAACCCTCGATGTGGCGAGAAAGAAATTGAGAACCAGAAACTGGTCGTGGAATATTATTCCAAGGTCGATGGATGGTGTTAGTAAGGCTTGGGGAGCTAATGGATGGTGTATATTCAGAGTTCCATATTCTTGGGCAGAAAGGCGTAAGCTCGTAGAAGAGGCCAGAGATGGTGCATTGCATCAGATCGCTACACATGCTCCAGCTCCAGATGCGAATATGAAAAAAACATTTAAGAGGATCAATGCATTTCAGGACAAGCCTGGGAAAACGCTTAGTAAATGTAAAGATGAAATCATAGCTTTGCAAGGGAACATTACACAGCTTGAATCTATGAGAATGACCTTGGTAACTAATCGTGTACCTATTCCAACAATAAAGGATGGTGATCGACGGGCTATATTGAAAGCTCAAATGGCAGAAGAAATCTCCAGAGCTGTTACTTGCGCTTACGAGCAAGCATGTGAAGCTGCTAATAGCAATGGTGCTAAAGTTGTCATAGATGGCGTTGTGACCGGGATTGTGAACCGATATGATGAAGGATCTCTAGAGCGTGAACTTGCCGAGGAAGTAGGTAGAGTGATCCTTGGTAATGCTCTCATTAATGCAGTTGCTCCAGCTAATGCCGTTAGAAGGTTTGGTATTACTTGGACTCCCGCTGTTGCTGCACATGCACAGATTAATGCAACCAATGGCGCGACGCTGGATGGTGTTAATGTTCCGCATTCGACTGCAAAGAGCGTGGCTAACTTCGCTAAAGACAAAGCAAATGCCTATGCCAAACAGCAGATGAGTGCCGTTACTGCTCTGACTGTTTTCACAGGAACGCCAGAAATTGCTATAATAAATTCGAATATTAAAACTTACCAAAAAGCATTGGAAAAATTAACTGATGAAGTACTTCTGAGTTTGTGCAATGCAGATGCTCACACTTATTCAACTCAGAATTCTTTTGATGCCTTCTACCATGATATGTGGACAACAGCCAAGGAACTGTCCGAAGAGACCCAGGCTCGTTTGGATACTCTTTCTATTAATTTAGGCTTGCCAGTGCTTCGGAGAGAGAAACGAGAGAAGAGTGCTAAACATTATATAAAACAAGGGCTTAAAAATGGCGTTCCCAGTCCGGGTGAAGTAGCTTTGAATGCGGCTTTAATGGGGGTGGAGTATCTAGGCTTCCATTACTTAGGCGGAGGACAGCTGCCTAAGGGGACAGGAACGGTTGCATTGCTGGGTCTAGCTGCGATCGCCCACTTTGCCGCTATGAGAGCCGTGAACTGGTGGATAGACAAAGACTAAAACCGGTATGAATCCACACCCCAATCGAGAGGGCTTTCTGCCCTCTCGATTCTTTCTTTTTAATCCTATTTCCAACTTTTGAAATCATTTGAGAATACCCCCCCCCGGGTTATTAACCCGCTGACCAAAAAAGAGACAACCTACTGGCTGCGGCTTTGCCAAATCGATCTTCCTCGTCGCTCTTGCCTTTTGGCAATGGTGCTCCTCGGTCAGACCGGGGGCTTCGCCCCTTCGGTTTTGCTGTGCCTCGCGGCGCATCTTGTCTCTTTTTTGACCAGCGGGTTAATAACAGTCTTTAAGAACCTGTCCTAAAACCAGGGTTCGCCGCATTTCGGGATTATTTTGGCTGCTTTTCGAGTGCAAAATTCGTAGTTCTTCTCTAATTCTCTAACATTCGATTATATATATCCCATTAATAAAAATATTTGATATTAATTATATTTTTAGTTATAATTATAATAAATAAAATAAAGAATAGGCGTTTTTGTGGCATCAATATCTCGGATAAGAGAATTAACAGACAGAGCGGGCGCTCACTGGGAATCCACATGGCAATGGGATCGATATGCAAGCGAGCGGACGAAGTTGGTCAAAGATACCCATGCTGTAATGCTCGATAGATTAGCAGATCGTACAACGGTTTCGTCGACTTCGTCTTTGGAAGCCGAGAGAAACTATTTTGAGAAATTCAGTCGTGTGATTACACCGAAAAAGAAATCTCTGGACATTGACATTGATCGCGAGATCGCGAACTTTGAGAAAGCGGTGAATAAGCGGGTAAAAGATGCCGATGGGATACTGGAAAGATTTTTCCAGAAAAGCCTGCAGGTAGCTCGGCTCCATTTTTTCATTATGCCTGAGGATCGTCCAGCTGAAGAGCGTCAGGAGCTGCGACGCCTGGAAAAGCTAGCGGAAGATCTAAGAAGTGAATCTCTGGCTATTTTGGTAGATGGACTTGGCAAGAGTGCATCAGATCCAGATAAAAGGGCTCGCTATATGGTAAATCGGCAGAGAGTCTCCAGCAAGTTAGACAAAATCAATGGTTTAGTTGCTAAATTAAAGAACTCCGAAGAAAGACTGCGAGCGGATGTGGATTTTGACAAAGGTGAATTTACCAACTTTGATACTCCTTTGGCTAAAGCCTATTACAAGGCCAATACTTATAGAAATCAAACGGTTCGATTTTTTAGCAAGTTATACGCAAATCCGAAGCTTGAAATGATCCGGCATGCAGTGTCCCATCCTTTTGTAGCAACAGCTGTAGGAGTGCTTGCGCTAGGAGCGACAGGCATCGGCATCAAAGCAGTCGCACCTACAGTTATCGCAGCAATCCCCCCCTTAATGAGCTTGATGACTCCCCGAAGGGTGGGGGGTGTCGTGATGTTAGCCGCTGGTTCAATATTGAAAAGATTTCAAAAAAAATAAGCCTGCGCCGTCCAGCTTCTAAGAACCTATCCGAATAACGCCCTCGAAGCAGCCTCTTGACGTCAATCCGGCCTATCCCCTAGGCTATTCTTTTGAACTCTTTGGCTTATGCGTAAATACATTCTTTACCCACTCTCTTTTATCCTTTCTCTTTCGGCCCTCGAAGAACAAGAGCTCATCTGGGACGAGGAGGGGCCCTCCGTCCTTGAGTTCAACGGCTACCTTCAGGAAGCGATCCGGGAGGGTGATTGGTGGGCTGCCATCGATTACGCTGAAATCATTTCCTACCACTTCCCCCAGAGCCCATTTGCCCAGGAGACCGCCTTCCTGATCGGCGAGGCCTACTATAAACTAGGGCAGTTGGAGTTGGCCAACGAGCGGTTTACCGCCTATTTGAACCATTCGGCTTCTCCGAAGCATTTCGAAGAAACGATCCACTACAAATTCCATATCGCCGAAAGCTACCGCAAAGGGATGAAAAAGCCGCTCTTTGGCTCTCACAAGCTGCCAAAGATCGTTTCGGGAGAAGAAGACGCTTTGCAGATTTACGAAGAAGTGATCTCAGGCCTCCCACATGACGAGATCGCCGCCAAAGCGCTGCTCGGCAAAGCGGAGATTCAAACCAAGTTCGAAGACTATAAGCCGAGTTTGGAGACCCTCGACCTTTTGATCCGGCGGTTTCCAAAGCACGATTTAGCCGCTCAAGGATTTGTCGAAAAGAGCCACGCCTATTTGATGCAATGCCGCGAAAAAAGCCTGGATCCTGCTCTCTTGGATCTTGCCGACGTGAACTTACGGAAATTCCGGCTCGCCTTCCCTCGCGAGGGGCGGATCGCCGAAGCGGAAAAAGATGTTGCTGAAATGCAGGAAATCTTCGCCGAGCACTTGATGGAAACGGGCCGCTTTTTCCAAAAGACGAAAAAAACGCCGGCATCCATCATTTACTATTCCAATGTCTTGTCCAAGTACCCGGATACAAAAGCCGCATCCGAAGCCAAAGAGAGATTGGAAAGCCTCCAGGACTCCGGCAATCTTTGACGATCGACAGCAAGAGGAGCAAGAGTTCCATGCGCTCTGCCTCTTTTCCCCTCGGAGCCACTCTGATTCGACCCTTTGGATGTCTATTCCTATTCTTGCTGGTGTTGGCCGGTTGCGGATACCGCTGGCAGCCTGAATTTCCTTTGGAAAGAGGACGCCACACAATTTCAGTCCCTTACGTTGCCGGAGATGCGGACGGGTCTTTTACCGGAGAGATCGTGCGGGCGCTAGCCGTTTCGGGGGTGGGCGAAGTTCGGCAATGGGAAGCGGATTATCGGCTCCAAGTATCGATCGCTTCGGCCGAAGGGCAGACGATCGGCTATCGGCGGGACCGGCAGCAGATCAGTGGGGAGAGCCAGAAAAACCTCCTCGCTTCGGAGCGGAGAAAAACGATGATCGTCGAGGCGGCGCTTTATGAGTCTCAATCCGATAAGATTGCCTGCGGTCCTTTCCGGATCGAGGGGTATGCGGATTTCGACTATGTCGATGGCGATTCGATCCAAGATCTCGTTTTTATCGGGCCGAATGGAGTCTCGCAGGTGGTTTTGCCTTTCTCCTTAGGGCAGCTCGAATCGAGCGAAGCCGCGGAGGAGGCGGCCATGAGGCCTCTATATGCCCAGATCGCCAAGAAAATCGTCGACGCTATATACCAATGACTTGACCCCGGCTCTTGATGCTGGGTTTTCAACGCGGGGTAGGTCTAATACCAAATATCAGAAATAACGTTGGGTTTGGCTACGTCAGCTCTGCAACAAATTTTTCGTCTTCACTCGTGCCTTGCCATGCTGGCAATGGTCACTCGTTCCAGACAAAAAATTTGTGCAGCTTCCTTGCCAAACCCAACGTTATTTCTGATATTTGGTATAAAGACCTCTTGCATAACTAATCTTCTGTCGATTTTCGGGTTCTTTTGAGCCGAGTTTTTCGATTTTTTTGCAGGGGTTGTATCAACATTCGTATACTACCCCTGCAAAAAAAACGAAAATCGGCCAAAATAATCCCCAAAAGCGACGAAGCATCAGTTACGCAAGAGGTCTAATGAGTGAAAAAGCTGTCTTTTCCGCTGAGATTCAAGAACTTCATCGAATTCTCGAATGGGTGCGGGTGCGCCTTGCCAAAAAAGGGATCGAAGCGAAGGCGGTCCGCAGGATCGAGCTTGCTTCGGAAGAGGCATTGGTGAATGTCATCAGCCATGGATACGCGGGACGGGAAGGGAAAGTCGAAATCGGCTTAACATGGAGTCCCGGACATGTCGAAATAGTCGTCCGCGATTGGGGTCCTCCGTTCGATCCTTTGGTCAATGCGCCGAGCGTCGATCCGCAAGCTCCTCTGGAAGATAGGGAAACGGGCGGCTTAGGGATTTTTCTCATGCGGCAGTTCATGGACGAGCTTATCTACAGAAGAGAAAAAGACGCGAACGTGCTGATCATGATTAAGAACCTATCCTAAAACCGGGGTTCGTCGCATTTCGGGATTATTTTGGCCGCTTTTCGAGTTCAAAATTTGTGGGCAATATCGACAAGTATATATGCCCCCAAAATTTGAATCGAAAATCGGTTCAAAAGAACCCGAAAGTCGACAGAACCCGCTTTTAGGATAGGTTCCAAGAACCTATCCTAAGCGTTTTTTTCAAATGAAGTAAGGGTCGCTTCGGTTTCCAACATATCGAGAAGGAAGTGCTGCAGCACTTTAAGTACGTAGCGGGGTGTGTTGTAGACGCCGCGGGTCGTGAACACAATTTCTAGGGTCGCTTTCTCTGGATGGTTGAGGGCGATCATCACAAAGGTCGTAGGTTGTTCGCTTTCCATTTTAGGAATGATCCATATGATGAACTGTTCATTGAAGAGGGTTACTTTTTCAACGCTTTCGATAACGTGGAAATATTGCGTTAAATCTTCGGGATCCCCGTTGTCTTCCTGCAGGCACTCCAGGAGTCCTTGGTCGTAAAGCGTTTGGAGATCGATGCTCAGGATGCCATCATGGGCCCAATGGGAAAGGTCGTTTGTGAACTCCCGATAGGTTTCTTCGATCTTCATCGGATTCAACATGACTCCTCCTTTTTGGGGAAATTCCACCGTTCCCTCAGTGTATGAGATTAGAAAAAAGTTGTCAAGTTGAGAGTTCCGGTCAGAAATGGAAAGAAACCAAAATCTAATTGCCCGCATCCATCGACTTCTCTAGAATTATTTTCTTGTGGGATGATGGCTATGAGCCAGTTGCAAAACTCCATTTCGGCCCAAATTCGCGCTCGCTGCGTCGGATTCGGATTTTTCGCAAATCGCCTATACTCATTTGCATATAATCGATTTGCGAAACACCGAACCGACTTTGCGATCATCGAATTTGTGCAAGAAAGCGAGTTTTGCAACTGGCTCTCTATACCTATCCGTTTTTTTGTTCTGTACTGCATTTCATTCTCGCTCGCGGCAAAACCGCTGCAGGTGGAGGTGAAGGCTGGCTCAGCGACGTTGATGAACGCCGAAACTGGAGCTGTTCTTTACGGAAAGCACCCTTACGCTCCGATCTACCCGGCGAGTACTACAAAGATCGCTACCGCCCTTTTCATCTTAGCGGAGAAGCGGCCTCCCCTTGATCTGATGATGAAGGTTTCCGCGGAAAGCCTCAGGATGAGGCCGCTCAACAAAAACGGGGACTACCCGCCCTATTGGTGGTATAGCGACGGAACGCGCATGGGATTAAGGGAAGGAGAGATGCTCACAGTGGATGCGCTTCTCCATGGATTGATGCTTGTTTCCGGCAATGACGCAGCGAACGTGATGGCCGAAGGATTCTGCGGGACTGTGCCGGGATTTGTCGAGGAGATGAACCAGTACCTAAAAAGGATCGGTTGCAACGGGACGCGGTATTTGAATCCTCATGGATGCCATCATCCGGAGCATATCACGACTGCTTTCGATCTTTGTTGGATGACGAAGGAAGCTCTCAAGATTCCGAAATTCCGCGAAGTGGTTTCCAAGCTTTCCTACATGAAGCCGAAGAGCAACAAGCAAGGTCCGTCTGAATTGAAGCAGATGAACCAGCTCCTAAAACCGGGGAGATTTCATTATCCGAAGGCGATCGGCGTAAAGTCCGGGTTCCACTTGGATGCGCAAAACACTCTGGTCGCTGCGGCGGTCCATGAGGGAAGGATGCTGATCGCAGCGGTCATGGGGACTGCGAATACTGCGGATCGATATGCCGATGCGATCCGTCTTTTCGAGACGGCTTTCGCCGAGGCAAAAGAGATCCGCCGCCTTTTCGGTCCCGAAAACATTTTCTCAAGACAAGTTCCCGGAGCGAAAATCGAATTGACGGCGGCTCTCGACCGCGAATTGCTCATTTCCTATTTCCCTTCGGAAGAGCCCAATGCCCGCGCTTTCGTCCACTGGGACTCCCCCCGCCTTCCAATCAAAAAAGGGCAGAAGGTAGGAGAAGTGCGCATCGTCAATGAGAAAGGAGATTTGCTTGCGACGGGGAACTTATTTGCTAAAACGGAAGTAAAAGGCACAGTGTTTTTCGTCTTGAAAGACACCGTCATCCACTTCTTCCGGTGAATGACTTGCTCCCTATAGATCGAAGATTCCGAAGATTATTTTTGATCAGTAAGTGCATGGTAAAAGGCAAGCCACTGATCTAGCGAGAGGGCGTCAGGACGGGCGTCGCCTTTCGCTCCAGAGGCAAGAAGTGCCTCTTCCAAGAATTTGACGGGGTAGAAGGATTGGAGAGAGACGCGGAGCATTTTGCGCCGCTGCTGAAAGCCGCGCCGGATCAGGGCGAAAAAGGGGGCGCTTTCTTTGAGAGGAGGAGGGCGCAGGGCGAGCTGGACTACTTTCGAGTCGACCTTGGGTTTTGGATAGAAACAGGAAGCGGCGACTTTGAACGAAGCGATGATCGAGGTGTGGAATTGAAGAAATAGGCTCAAGGAGCTGAAATCCTTCGAGCCGGCGGATGCAGACATCCGGTCGGCAAGTTCGCTTTGGACCATGATTGTGAAGGTCGAAAAGAGCTCTCTGTGTTCTAGGAGTTTTTCGAGGATCGGGGTAGTGATGTGATAGGGAAGGTTGGCGACGACTTTCAGAGGGGGATGCAATGGCAACCCGCTGAGAGGAAATTCGAGAAAATCGGCATGGAAAGAAAAGAGTCGTTCATCTGGAGTTTGCAACCGACCCAGTTCGCGGGCGAAAACGGGATCTTTTTCTACAGCCATCACTTTGGCGCCCGCGGCGAGAAGAGGCGAGGTGAGGGCTCCTGGTCCAGGTCCGATCTCCAAGACGGCATCGCCCGGAACGACAGCGGCAGTTCGGACAATTTTTAAGGCTACATTCTCATCGATGAGAAAATTTTGAGAAAGACCCCGGTTGGGACGGCGGCCTATTTGCTCCAAGAACGATAAAAGTTCTGAAAGATGCATGGTAATACATACTGAAGCTACGCAAGATGTCTCAGGTCTTACTGAAGGGAAAAGGGATGCATATCTTCAGGGAGTTTTTCTTTGAGAAAACCGGTATCGAAACCGTAATGTTTCCTCAGTTTTAAGACGTAGCTCTGAGAGTGCTGGACCATTGCTTTCTGAATGAGTTGATCGCGCAAACTGGAGGATAGGTCGTTAAATACAGGAGCAGGGTGGTCGCTTTTGTCGATGAGATAGAAGATCCTCGCGATCGTTTTATGATCGGCTCGGCTCTTTTGGAAAACCGGTAGGCTATAGCTGCCAGGAGATAAAGAGGAGAGAGCGGAATGGTGGGATTCGGAAATCTCTAGGTCGGAAGCTGTGAATTCGGAGGAAACCTGAATCGAAGGATCGAGTTGGAGGAGTTCGGGACTGTTGCCGCTTTCCGCCAGGAGTTGGCGAATCTCCTTAGCTTGGGCTTCCAGATTCTCGCCGCGGAGCGATACGATCCGATATTTGAACTCCTGATAGGGTGGATGTTCCTGAAGAAAACTCTGATAGGCATCGCGGATGGACCGAGGCGTGACGCTTTGAATGGCTTTCGATTGGATAAACCACCAGCTCATTCGCTGTACGATGAGCTCTTTTTTCAGCAATTTCCATGCTTCATCGTAAGCCAAATCGATTTTGTCGAGAGTGGTAAGGACGCTGGGACCGAAACGAGATTCTAGAGTTTCGCGGATCTCCGCATCGGAGATCTTCACCTCTTTTTCCTCGGCATCAGCTAGGATGAGCTCGTTGTCGATCATCTCCATTAAAATAGGGCGCCAGCTTTTCTCATAGAACTGGTATCGGGCGGCATTGGAATGGCTCAAATTGGCATTGTGTTGATAGAAGAGCATATCCATCTTTTTTTTCACATCCAACATGGAGATCGTCGTTCCGTTCACTTTGGCAAGAATCGTATTTTGAACGGCGATCTTTTTCCCGTTATCTGCAAAGTCGAGAGGGGGCATCTGTGCAATCAAAGGAAGAGCGGCGAAAAGGAGATATCTATACATGATGGTAGCCACTATAACATAGGTGTTATTTTTTTACAGATCCGTTCTAAGAGATCGACTAAAATGCGGTTCATGGACAGTCTCTAAAGACTGCGGCGAAGAAGCCGTCCATTCCTCCTTCTTCAGGAAGCAGAGCAAGCGGAGGACGGTCGAGGACAAGAGGAAGGGCGTCAAGAAGGGCGTCAACTTGGGCTTGGTTCTCTTCCGCCAGGATGCTGCAAGTCGCATAGACAAGCCTCCCTCCCGGTTTTAAGTAGGCGATGGCCTCTTTAGCGATTTTTTTTTGTTCTTCGGTTAAGCGCTGGAGCATCGCGGCATCGAGGTTCCATTTCTGGTCCGGATTGCGTCGAAGCGTCCCGGTGCCGCTGCAAGGAACGTCGATCAGCACCCAATCGCATTTTTTTTTGAGACGGGAGAGTTGTTTGTGCCCCGGCTCAAGAAATTGGGCGTTTTGGACTCCTGCGCGCTTCAGCCTCTTTTTTGCCTCGAGAAGAACTGGCGCTCGGATATCGTGGAGGTAGATCTGTCCCCGTCCTTCCATCCCCGGAGCGATCGCGAGAGTTTTCCCTCCCGATCCGCTGCAGAAATCGAGGACCGCGTCCCCGGGGCCTGCTGCAACCAGGGAAGAGACGATTTGGCTCCCTTCATCCTGGACTTCGAAAAGCCCTTGCTTGAACTCCGGGAAAGAAAAAAGAGGTAGGCGTTTTGGGAAGCGGATGCCATGGGGAGCTTGAGGACAGGGGGACGCCTCGTGCTCGGACCAGAGGGCCATCAGGTGCTCCCGGGTCGTTTTCAGGAGGTTCGCCCGGACGGTGGTCGGGGCGGATGTATTGAGGGTTTGGCACAGTCTCCTTGCCGCCGCCCTGCCAAAGTCCCGGACCAAGCGCTCGAACAGGAATTCCGTGACTCCAAGACGGGCCGCTTCAGGGATCGAAGGGTTGGAGAGAATCGAGTTGTCTAGATTTTTATAAAACCGGTATCGCTCCAAAGGAGTGGCAATGGGGCAGAGATAGTCGAGAAGCGTTTTCCATCGGACCATGCCGTAGACTGCATCGCCGATGATTTTTCGGTCATGTGAGCCGAGGCTTTTATGGGCTTTGAAATATCCTCCCAATGCCATATCCAAAGGAGACTTGCCTAAGGCATACTGGGAAAGAAAAGAAGCAATATGATGGTCGCAATACGGGGTGGCCATGGGATATCCAGTTTACCCTGATTGCGGCCTCTTCCGCTAGAAAAATATAACCCGATCTGCCATCCTACGGTTATGAGAATCCTACGGGCGGCATTAGCCGGTTTGGCCAGGTTGTTCCTCAGCGCGATTTTTCTCGCTTCAGGGATCAATAAAATCTTTTATTGGAAAGCGATGGAGAAACGGCTGCTGACTGTCGTGGGGGATTGGCAGATCCACACGGTCGCTTCCGAAAGCCTTAAGGTTTTTTTTGAGACTGCAGTAGTCTGGGCTCCGGTGATCCTCATGGCCGCCACCTTTCTTGAAATCCTAGGAGGACTCCTTCTTCTCTTCGGAATCAGAGAGAAATTGGGAGCCGCCTTTTTGGCCATCGTTCTCATCCCCACTACGATTCTCATGCAGCACTTTTGGTTTGTCGAAGGGAGTGAACGGGAGTTGCAAATCGCTCTATTCCTGAGGGATGTCGCCATCTTAGGCGGTCTTCTAGTCGTAATCCTCCATGGAGCTCATGGAGGCGTTTCCGGATCAAGAAAAGAGGAAGATGACGCATTTTCGAAGATGCCATGATAAAATTCAGAATTTACAGGGCTCTTTTTCGAGATTTATTAAAATTTGGGTATATCTCATCATCAGTTTTGTGCTTGTGGGATTCGGCCAGCCTGCATGGATTCCCGAAGCCGGACTTCTAGCAGCAGCTGGAGGGTATGCCCTTTTTTGGAAGGCCATGCTCCGATATCCGAAGCGCCTCTCAAGGTTTTATCTCTCTCTGGCTTGGTTCGTTGCAGTCCATGCCATTCAACTTTCTTGGATGACTTCGACCCAGTATATGGGGCCGATGATTCTCGGGGTTTATGCCTTTTTGCTTTTCGGGCTCGGTGTTCAATTCGGCCTTTTTTCGATTCTTTTGAATCCTGAAAAAAAAATCTCCCAATTCCAGTGCATTGCTTTGGCAGGAGGGTTCGTGCTTCTGGAATGGATCCGGCTCTATTTTTTGACCGGGTTTACCTGGAACCCCGCCGGTTTGGCCTTAGGAGGCAGCCGATACGCGATCCAGCTTGCCGCTCTTTTCGGGATATACGGGCTGACCTTCTGGGTCATTTGGACGAATTTGAGCGCTCTAGCTCTCATGTTAAGACCTACTGCGAAAAGAGCCGCCATTTGGGGGGTTTTGGCCCTATTTCCGTACGGGTTCGGCTTATTCAACGAGAATTGGGTCAAGAGCTATTTCCGTCCTGAAAAGCATGTTGCGGCTGCCTTGATCGATACGGCTTTGCGCGTGGAAGAAAAAAGCCGGGATACGGCGAGCCCTCGCTCTTTTATCCCTCCGCTTGCTCAATGGGAAAGGGTTTGGGATTACTTGGATGCGGATCAAACTCTAGATTTAATCGTGCTACCTGAAGCGGCTTTCCCTTACGGGACTGACCAACCCTTTTGCCCTTTAGAAATTTTCCAGGAGAGATGGAAATTGCATTTCGGCAACGATCTGTCTCAGGGCGATTTTCCGCCCATGGAATCCCCCTATGCGTTTCTTTATCAATGGCAAAATCAATCTTTTTGGTTCGCGACGAATGCTTTTTTTGCCCAAACTTTAGCCAACCACTTCAACGCCGACCTGATCGTCGGCTTCGATTATGACGATGGAGCGACTCGGCGGACCAATGCCGCTTTTTTATTCCGGCCCCACAAACAACCAGAGCGGTACGACAAACGGATTCTTGCCCCTATCGGGGAATATATTCCTTTGCAAAAAATCCAATGGATCGCCGATTTCCTCTATCGCCAATTCGGGATCAGAGAATCGTTCGATGTGGGCAATGAGGCAAAAATATTCGATTCCCATACTCCGATCGGAGTGCCGATTTGCCTCGAAGAAATGTACAGCGGCCTTGTCCGCGATCTCAGAAAAAGAGGAGCGGAGCTTTTGGTCAGCCTGTCGAACGATGTGTGGTTTCCATCTTCCCGTTTGGCAAGGCAGCACTATGAACACGGCAGGATCCGAGCTGTGGAAAATGGGGTGTACCTCCTGCGTTCGAGCAATATGGGAGTGACAGGCGCCGTCGATTGTTTCGGACAGCCGATCGGAATCCAAGCCCCAGGAAAGAAGGGCGCCATCTATCTTTCGATCCCTGTTTTTTCTTACCCAACTCTTTTTGCCTTTTGGGGAGACGCAGCTATTCTCTGCATCAGCAGTCTGAGCTTTCTCATTTTTTTCCTCTTTAAGATCGGTTCTGAGAGGGCGCTGAAATAAATTTCAGTTGAGCCAATTGCAAAGCTCGCGGAACCAACAAAATCGCCCTTTTAAGCCATTTTGCCGCCTTGTGGCCGAGCCCTACAAATAAACCCGAAGTTCAGGTGGGTAATGTACTTGTCGATATTTTTTCCAAATTTTGAAGTCGAAACCGTCTCAAAAGAATCCAAAAACTCGATGAAAAATTTGATTCGGAAAGGTTCAAGTGGGCGAAGAAAAAGTTGCCCCTAAATGGGCTGCTGGGTTAATTTCTTGTTGTTCTGACAATCGATTAAAATTTGGAAATTTCTTTCGTTGGTTTCCACGAGGTACGTGTTTGACCCAATCCGCGCCTGCCGAGATGCAGAAAACCATTCAGCACGAAGCTTCTGTTTCTGGTAGTGGGCTTTTTACCGGAGAAAAAGTTTCTTTGAAAATTTGTCCGTCTCCGCCGGACAGCGGGATTGTTTTCCAACGGACGGACCTTCCTGGAAATCCTGAAATTCCAGCTCTTCTTTCTTTTGTCCGCGAAGCTCCGAGATGCACTCGCCTGGCCACAGAAAAAACGAGCATTCTCATGGTCGAACATCTTCTTTCGGCCCTTTACGCATATGGCATCGACAACGCGCGGATCGAGGTCGAAGGTCCGGAACTCCCGGCCGGTGATGGAAGCGCCCAGATCTTCGTCGATATGATCGAAAAAACAGGATGTACCGTTCAGCCTAGTTTGCGCAAGTTCGTCCGAATTTCCCAGCCGATCTATTGGTCTGAAGGCGACGTCCATCTCATCGCCCTTCCCGCTCAGGAATTTCGTTTGAGCTATACGATGCATTACCCTCATTCTCCTCTTCTCCGTTCCCAATATTATTCATTTGCACTCCAGTCCCTTAGATACAAAGCTGAAATCGCCCCCTGCCGTACTTTTTCCCTGTATGAAGAGATTGTCCCTTTCATTGAGAAAGGAATTATCAAAGGCGGCGGGCTGGAAAATGCTCTGGTGATCCAAGGCGGAAGGATCTTGAATCCAGAAGGAGCGCGGTTCGAAGATGAGATGGTCCGACATAAGATTTTGGATCTGATCGGCGACTTGGCCTTGATCGGTGCTCCGCTCCTCGCCCATGTCATCGCTGTAAGGTCGGGTCATTCAAGTAATGTGGCGTTTGCTAAAACCCTCTCTAAAACATTGAAACTCGAAAGGTCGAACTAGCGTTATGACTACACCCCAGCGCAACCGTCCCTTTGTCTTCAATACAAAAGAAATTCAAAACATTCTTCCTCACCGTTACCCGTTTCTTCTGCTAGACCGGATTATTCATATGAATTTGGAAGAATCTGAAATCATTGGCGTCAAGAACGTCACTGTGAACGAACCTTTTTTCCAAGGCCATTTTCCCGGCATTCCCATCATGCCTGGGGTCTTGATTTTAGAAGCCTTAGCTCAGACAGGCGGGATTTTAGTTCATCAGAAAGGATATATAAAAAAAATTGCAGTATTGCTTAATGTAACGAATGCGAAATTTCGGAAGCCCGTCCAGCCGGGCGACGTGCTCCACTTGCATGCTAAAGGTCTTCATATCAGTGCGACCGGAGGAAAAATCGGCGCGAAGGCTATGATCGGAGACCTGCTTGCTGCAGAAGCGGAGCTAAGTTTTGCGCTTGTGGATAAGGATCAGCTGTAGGAACCCTTCCATGACAAATATACATCCGCTTGCCATCGTAGAGCCTGGCGCTAAACTCGGTAAAAATGTCGTGGTCGAGGCTTTTGCCGTCGTCAAAGGCAATGTCGTCTTGAAAGACGACGTAGTGATCAAATCACATGCCTATATCGATGGCAACACGACGATCGGCGAAGGGACGATCATATGGCCGGGAGCCAGTATAGGCACCAAAACGCAAGATCTAAAATATCGCGGCGAAAAGACCTTCGTTGAAATTGGCAAGCGATGCGAAATCCGCGAATACGTCACGATTAATTCCTCTTGCCAGGAAAATTCGACAGTGCGGATTGGAGACGAATGTCTTCTCATGGCCTATTGCCACGTCGCTCACAATTGCGAAATCGGTAACAAAGTCATCATGTCGAACAGCGCAATGCTCGCCGGACATGTCATCGTCGAAGATTGCGCTCGCATCGGCGGCATGACTCCGGTGCATCAATTCTCTCGAATCGGATGTTACGCGATGGTCGGCGGATTCAGCGGAGTGCTTCGGGATATTCCTCCCTATACTGTCGGCGGTGGATTTCCCTATAAGTTCGGAGGCATCAATATCATCGGTTTAAAGAGGCATCAATTCCCCTTAGAAGTCCGTGTGGCGCTCAGCAAAGCCTTCAAACTTACATACCGTTCAGGGTTTCATCTTGAAGAAGCCCTTGCTCAAATCGAAAGTCAGGTAGAATCTTTGAAGGAAGTCAAGCATTGGATTGAATTTTGCAAAACCTCCAAGAGAGGCATCCTCGGATTGGAAGGGGTTGCAAAAGGAAATGATTCCGACGAAGAAATCTGCCTAGAAGAATAGTACTATTGGACCTCTTGCGCATCGTTTTTTTCGGCACTCCTGATTTTGCAGCATCGATCCTCAACTATCTCTTGGATGCTCAAGTTGAAGTGGCCGCCGTCGTAACCCAGCCAGACCGTCCTAAAGGGAGGTCTCTTCAAGCAAGCCCGTCTCCCGTAAAGGCCTGCCTCATCGAGCGAGGGCTGAACATTCCCGTTCTCCAGCCCGAGAAAGCGTCGGAGGCTCCATTCCTCGAACAGTTGAGACATCTCGGAGCAGATCTGTTTGTCGTCGTCGCCTTTGGCCAGATTCTCCCTCAATCTCTTTTAGATATTCCTCCTAAAGGATGTATCAACGTCCATGCAAGCCTGCTGCCTAAATACCGTGGAGCCGCGCCGATTCAGAGAAGCTTGCTCAACGGAGAAAACGAGACAGGCATCGCCATCCAAAAAATGGTGAAACAACTCGATGCTGGAGATGTGATCGCTTCGGCAAAAGTTGAGATCCTGCCCAACATGACCTATGGAGAGCTGAAAAAGGAACTTTGCGAGTTGTCGAAGCCTCTGCTGCTCCTAGTGCTGCAGTCTTTCGAGAAGGCGGTCCCCCCCGCCGAGCCTCAAAATCATTCCTTGGCGACCTATGCTTCCAAGGTAACCGTGGAAGAAGCGGAAATCCATTGGAATAGGCCAGCGCAAGAAATCCATAATCAAATCCGGGCATTTTCTCCCAAGCCAGGCGCTTGGTGCCGGGCTTTTTCTCCAAACGGCGAAAAGAAGCGAGTCAAAATTTTACGCACGGTCGTGGTAGAGCAACAAGGCGAAGCAGGAAAGATTCTATCTTCCGATGGGATCGTCGCATGCGGATCGAATTCTCTAAAAATCATTGAGATGCAGCCAGAGGGGAAGAAGGCAATGAGCGCTTCGGATTGGTTGCGCGGCTTTCGGACGCTCCCATATTTTGGTTAAGGACCATGAAGGGGCGGTATCGACAAGCATATGTATGTCCTCCAAAAAATTCTACGAAATCGAAGTGAGTAGACCGTCTCGAAGGAAGCGGTTTTCCAATGTAAATTTTACTTTCACTTTACTTTAATCCGCTGCCCAACTATCATTTCCGCTGCCTTTACAAAATATGAGGTTATAATGGCAACACCAGCAGTTAGTTCACGAAATATCTATGCATCCGAAATCCCGTCACAAATAATCGGTAACCAAGAAATTATATTAAAACCGAACGCAAAGCATCGCTCTTTTCCTGGGTCGATCCTCTCTTTCCTCGACACTCAGGAAGGAGTGTTCCGTTTCGGTCAATTGTCGGAAAGAATCCCAAAATTCGTGAACGCCGTTCGCCAAGAAGTCGGCCTACCTCGCTGGGCTCCGCTTGACGATTGCACGCGTAAATCCTTAGCTGCTTGGTCATGGCTGACGACAGTTCCTCGTGCGATTACGATGACGCCTGGCATGGCTGGCGACGTTCAAGAAGCTCTCCGATCATACGGCGACAAGTCGATGTCTTTTCAACAAAAACAGTACGCATGGTCAAAGGCGCTCCGCGAAGTAACCGATACAGCAGCGATGTATGCCTACAGCGCTGCAAATGTAGCGAGCCTATTCCCATCCTTGTCCAAATTTGGCGCTAGCGCGGTTCAGTTCGCCGAAACCTCCACGACCATCCATGACGGATTCAGCCTAAAAATAAATGTCGAGAATTTGGCGCATGCTTTGGCGTGCGATGCATCCGAGGCGACACCGGAAATACAAGAGACGCTCAAAGGTACGATCCGATATAACGTGATAGCAACCGCTAAAGACATCGTTGCGTTTGTTTCGGGAATTTTGGGAATCTATCTCTTAGCGACAGGCACAGCGCTATTGCCAGGTATCGCTTTTGTTACCATGTCGCTCGCTTCGACAGTATTCGCAGTGATCCGCAAGTTGTACGAGGACGGCATGTCCTTTAAACCGATCAACTTTTTGGATCATAGAAGCGTGACCCAGGTCACAGTATAAGACCTATAAGGGGGGGCTGTTTTCAAGCAGCACCCCTTTTTTATTTTCAGGGCATCTTTGAAAAAATCCTTAGAATCTTCCGAATGGATTCTCTCCGTAAGTCTCGTCCTCGTCCTCGCATCTCTTTTCATCATTTCCCGCTGCCACGAGCATAGAAAAAAAAGTCAATTGATAGCGGTTGCAGACGCGATAGGACACCCCGTTGACATTCGCATTTCAGGCGAGGTATTGCGTCCCGGCTTGTATCCGGCTTTGCCGGGAACCAGGATCGGCGATCTCATAAAAAAAAGCCGCCCAAAACGGTTTGCCGATCTTCGCGGTATTGATCTGGATCGACCGATAGATCAGTCTTTGGATCTAGAGATTCCTTTACTGTCCGAAATTGCGATCCGGATCGAAGGGGCTGTCATTGAGCCGCTTGATTTGAAAATACTGCCAGGGAGCCGTATATGCGATCTTAAGTCAAAAATTCAATGTGAACGAGATGCCGATCTCCAGTATCTGAAACGCCGCCGTCTGTTGAAAGATGGCGAAATTGTCATTATACCTCGGAAAGAACAGGCAGCAGCGCCTCCTTGAATTCCTTAGAAAATGAGGCCATGCCTGAACGAGCCGCAACAAGCTCTTGATTGATAATCGGCATTTGGTCTATGATCTTAAGCCAGTATTAAAAACATCGTTCCAACGAACGATCCCTCCCTCTCGTATGCCACCCTTGGTTCAAGTATCTAGGGTTAAGCGCGATCGCTGACTGGAATCAGATCGGCTGCTAAAGAAGGTAGTCGCAGTCTCGATGAAGGTTGGAAAGGGGCGGAAGAATTAAAAATTGAGTAAAAATCGCTCAATTGTTAATCTTTACGCTTCTCGCTCTGCATGACAAGAGAAGGCATCAAAGGAATAGGAAATACTATGTCGCTGACGTTGATAGGCCAGAAAAAAGGAATGGCTCAAGTCTTCGATCAAGAGGGTAAGCTCGTGGTTTGCACGGTAATTTTAGCCGAGCCTAACACCGTTCTTCAGATCAAGCGCAAAGACACCCATGGTTATAATGGGCTGCAACTTGCAGGCCAGCCGCTTTCCGAGTCGAAAGCAAAAAGAATGCCGAAGCCTCAAAAAGGACAATTCGCAAAGACTCAGGTTGAGCCATGCCGGGTCATTCACGAGTCCCGGATCGAGGATGTCGATTCGTATCAAGTGGGTCAAAAGATTGATGCGAGCCTTTTTGCTGGCGTCGCATACGTTGATATAGAAGGTGTCACAAAGGGTAAGGGATTTCAGGGAGTGATCAAGCTCCATAAAATGGCTGGTGGTCCAGCTGCTCACGGTTCCGGGTTCCATAGGCATATGGGGTCGACGGGGATGAGAACGACCCCAGGCCGATGCTTTCCGAATGGGAAGCGGCCCTCTCGCATGGGCGGCGACAAGCAGACAGTACAGAATTTGCGGGTCGTAGCGATTAAAGGAAATCTTCTTCTTGTAGAAGGGGCGGTTCCAGGAGCGCGCAGCGGCACTGTCTTCATTCGCGAATCTGAAAAGAAAAAGAAGAAGGGAAAGTGAGATGGCAACGCTGAAAAAGTACGATCTTACTGGAAAGGAGACTGGATCTGTCCAGGTCAACGATGCGCTCTTAGAGATAAAGGCACATCCTCAGTCGGTGAAAGATTATCTTGTCGCAATCCGAAATAATGCTCGTCAGTGGTCGGCCAGTACGAAGACTCGAGCCGAAATTAACCGCACCGGAAAAAAGCCTCATCCGCAAAAAGGGGGGGGTAGATCGCGTCAAGGAGATTTGGCTGCGCCTCAGTATAAAGGCGGGGGGATTGTTTTCGGTCCTCGTCCGAAATTCGATATTCATACGCGGATCAATAAAAAAGAGCGTCGCGCGGCAGTAGCGGCTCTCATCGTTGAAAAAATCAAGGCGAATCGCATTCATGTTCTTCAAAAAGAAACTATGAAAGCCCCTAAGACAAAAGAAATGGCGACATTCTTTCATAAAATCGAAATAGGACCGCAGCGGATCTTGGTTTTGGGAGAAAGCGGTTCGGAGGTTAAAGGTGAAAAAGCAGGAAAGCCGATACATCTTAACCTTATCAAAAGCCTGCGCAATATTCCGAAAAAAGATTATGCGGTGGTTTCGCAACTAAATGGGTATGCGCTCGCGCGTTGCCAACATCTTGTTGTTTTGGAAACGGCGCTCGATCAATTCCTCTCGATTTTGGGGGCATCCAATGAATAATCCCTATGAAATTATTATCTCTCGTCGCATTACGGAAAAGAGCCGGGTGCTTGAAAATCTTCAGCATGCGAAAAGTAATCCGTCATTAGCGAAGTGCAGTGCGCCTAAAGCGGTTTTCAATGTGAATCCAAAAGCAAACAAGATTCAAATCGCATGGGCGGTTGAAAAGATTTACGAAGACAAAAAGGTAAAGGTAACTGCCGTCAATACTGTGAACGTCGGTTCAAAACCGCGCCGTGTCAGGGGATTCCTTGGCAAGACTGCGAGATTCAAGAAAGCGATCGTCACTTTCCGGCCTGGCGATGCAATTGATGAGACAGTGTAAGGAAAACGATTATGCCTAAAACATTTCGACCTATTACTCCCGGGCAGCGAAAACTAGTCCTGCCAGTTCTTTTGGAACTTGATCCATCAGAGAAGCCGGCTCCTAAGGCGCTTCTTATCGCAAAGAGACGGACCAACGGACGAAATCACCACGGTCATATTACCGTTCGCCATAAAGGCGGCGGCCATAAAAAAATGTTCCGAGTGATCGATTTCAAACGCGACAAGGAAAACATTCCGGCAAAGGTGGCTTCAGTCGAGTATGATCCCAACCGTTCCGCTTTGATAGCTCTCCTTCATTATCGCGATGGAGAAAAGCGCTATATCATAGCCCCGCAAGGCATTAAAGTCGGCGACATGGTGTCGACGAGCGACGAACCGATATTCCAAATCGGTTCATGCATGAGATTGAAGTTCATGCCTCTCGGATCTGTGATCCACAACGTTGAATTGTATCCAGGTAGAGGAGCTAAACTCGTTCGTTCAGCAGGTCTTTCTGCGCAGCTGCTCGCTAGAAGCAATGGCTATGCAACTGTTAGAATGCCCTCAGGAGAAGTTCGTCTGATCAATGAGAACTGCCGCGCGACGTTTGGCGCAGTTTCGAATGCAGAGCATAATTTGCGTGTTATAGGCAAAGCTGGGCGCTCGCGATGGATGGGCATTAGGCCAACTGTCCGAGGCGTACATATGAACCCTGTCGATCACCCGCACGGAGGCGGCGAGGGTCGAGGCAAAGGAAATCACCCTCAGTCACCATGGGGTCAATTTGCGAAAGGATATAGAACTCGTTCGCCGAAGAAAACGAGAAAATGGGTCGTAAAGGAACGTAGGTAACATCATGGGAAGATCGCTGAAGAAAGGTCCTTTTGTTGACCATCACTTGATGGCGAAGGTTCTTAAAAGTCAAAAAGAAGGCGCGAAAAAGGTCATTAAAACATGGTCGCGCAGATCGATGATCCTGCCTGATATGGTAGGACATACGTTCGATGTGCATAACGGTAAGAAATTTGTGTCCGTTTATGTTTCAGAAAACATGGTTGGCCACAAATTAGGAGAGTTTTCTCCAACGCGTCAATTCAAAGGGCATCCGAAAAAGACCGCAGCGGCAGCAGCAGCTCCTCAACAAGCAGCTGGAGGGTAAACTATGCAAATGGCAAAGGCAATTACGAGATATGTGCGTATTTCTCCCCGGAAGGCTAGATATGCAGCTGGTTTGATTCGAGGTTTAAGTGTAGAAAAGGCATCTTTACAGCTCGCATATTCAAAACTGAGAGGCGGACGTTTGTTGAAGAAAACGCTTGATAGCGCTGTGGCAAATGCAGAGACGCAGCTTGATGCGCGCCGCACTGAACTGAAAATCCACGAAGTGCGTGTCGATCCAGGCCCAATTTTAAGACGTGCAAAAGCGCGTAGCCGCGGTTCGTCCGTCCCTGTTAACAAGAGGACGAGCCACTTTACAATCATTGTATCCAAAGAGAGTTAGAGGAGACATGGGACAAAAAGTATCGCCGATTGGATTTCGACTAGTTCGCCGCAAGCGCTGGTTATCGAATTGGTTTGCGAATAAACAAGAGTTCGGCAACTTGATCGGTGAAGACCGAAAAATTAGACAACACCTATTGCCGAAGAGCGCATGCCAAGGGGCATCCCGTTTTCAAATTAAACGGATGAGCGGGAAAATCGAGGTAACGATTGTCACGGCTCGGCCAGGCCTGGTTATCGGCAAAAAAGGCGCCGAAATCGATGTTCTTAAAAATGAGTTAAGAAATTTAACAGGCAAAGAAGTCTGGATTGAGGTCGAGGAAATCAAACGCCCTGACCTCGATGCAAAGCTCGTCGCGGACGGCATTGCAAAGCAGCTCGAGAGGAGGATCCCCTTCCGACGCGTTTTAAAAAAAGCCATGCAGATTTCGATGGATGCAGGGGCTGCGGGAATCAAAGTCCAAATTTCCGGCAGGATCGGCGGCGCTGAAATTGCTCGCATAGAATGGTATAAAGAAGGAAGGATTCCTCTTCATACCTTGCGCGCGGATATCGATTATGCCCAAGGGCGAGCTGAAACTACGTACGGTTCGATCGGCGTAAAAGTTTGGATCAATCGGGGCGAAGACGTACTGCTGCCCGTTAAAACTGCCGTAGGGAGTTAGTCATGTCGCTGAGTCCAAAGAAATCAAAGTTTAGGAAGCAACAAAAAGGCCATATGACTGGCCTGTCAAAGGCTGGAAACTTCGTCGAATTCGGTGAATTCGGAATGCAGGCGCTGGATCGCTGCTGGATCACAGCTCAGCAAATCGAAGCATGCCGCGTTACGATCAGCCGTACGTTTAGCAGAAAAGGGCAAGTGTGGATCCGAATTTTCCCAGATAAACCGGTTTCGAAAAAGCCGGCGGAAACACGGATGGGTACGGGTAAAGGAGCTGTTGACCACTATGTGGCGACAGTTAGACCGGGAAGAATCTTGTTCGAAGTTGGCGGGGTTACGCGTGAAGAAGCTCAAACCGCTCTGCGTTTGGCAGCGGCGAAGCTCCCTCTCAAAACGAAATTTGTCGATCGAGTCGAGAAGGTATAGGCATGGCAACTAAGAAAAAAACAAAACTAGAGAACGATCACTCGGTCAAATCGCTCAAAGAAGCGATAGCTCAATTCGATCGAGAGATATTTGTGATTCGCAACGAACTTGCATGGAATAGGAAGCTTGAAAAACCTCATCGTTTGAGAGAAAAGCGAAAAGAAAAAGCTCGAGCATTAACTATGTTGACCATGAAAGAACGGTCTCAAGCAAAAGTGAAGGAGGCCTAAGATGGAGCCAAAAGCGAAGCAACGTGGAAAGCGAAAAGAGAATGTTGGAATTGTCGTTTCTAACAAAATGGACAAGACAGTGGCCGTTGAAGTCACCCGCAAGATGCGACATCCCCGTTACCAAAAGGTTTTTGAGCGAACGAAAAAGTATTATGCGCATGACGAAAGCGATTCTCTCGCAATCGGTCAAAAAGTACGCATCGTTGAAACAAGACCGCTTTCCAAGCTAAAGCGGTGGCGCGTCGTCGAGGCAATATAGGAAGAAGATATGATTCAGCAAGAAACCGATCTTGAAGTAGCCGATAACACTGGAGCAAAGCGGGTACGGTGTTTTAAAGTCCTCGGAGGATCCCGCAAGCGATATGCTTATGTCGGAGACATCATTGTCTGTTCGATTAAAGAAGCTGATCCGAAAGGGGCAGTGAAAAAAGGCGAAGTCGTAAAGGCAGTAGTGGTCAGGACGAAAGGATATATTCGTAGATCGGATGGTTCTTGTCTGAGGTTTTATGACAATAGCTGTGTGATCATCGACGATAAGAATAACCCGCGCGGAACCCGGATTTTCGGGCCAATCGCGAGAGAAGTGAGAGATGGCGGTTTCGTCAAGATCAGTTCGTTAGCACCAGAGGTAATTTAGCAATGAGCAAATGGATACGAAGAGGAGACCAGGTAAAGGTCATAGCAGGAAACGATAAAGGGAAAGCAGGCGAAGTCCTCGGTCGCGAAGAAGACCGTGTTTTGATCAAAGGCGTAAATATCCGGAAAAAGCATTTAAAAAGAACAGAACGCAGCCAAGGGGCAAGGATCGTTGAGATGGAAATCCCAATTCATGTATCCAATGTCGCTCTCTGTGATAAAGAAGGCAATCTGTTGAAGGTGCGAGTCCGACAGGAAAAAAATGGTGGAGAACGAGAGCTCGTTTTTAAAGCGGGAGCTAAAGAGACGCTATACCGAGCTGTGAAGAAACCAGCATAAGAGAATAGGAATCATGTCAAGATTGTACAAAAAATTTAAGGAAGAGATCGTTCCAGAGCTTAAGACGCGGCATCCTGAACGGAATGTTATGTCTTTTCCATCCCTGAAGAAAATAGTGATCAGTATGGGACTCGGAGATGCGCTGAAAGATAAAAACGCGCTTCAGGAGCACAGCGAAGAGCTCTCTCTCCTTTCAGGTCAAAAACCGATTGTGACACGCGCAAAGAAAGCCATATCGAATTTTAAGCTGAGAGAAGAGCAGCCTGTTGGGCTGATGGTGACTCT
>Ga0206877_10013_pt1 | contig 61722 bp, 48 predicted proteins | sample Alteio_BWOrgCont_7_FD_152623 | JGI IMG/M metagenome (GOLD analysis project Ga0206877, IMG submission 152623) | Enriched cells from forest soil in Barre Woods Harvard Forest LTER site, Petersham, Massachusetts, United States -... | ecosystem: Environmental > Terrestrial > Soil > Temperate forest >...
CTGGCGCCGACTTGTGCGTCACTATGAGCGGCGTATCGACGTCTCCCAAGCCACGATCACGGTCGCCATGGGCGGAAATCTCAGCCACCCTGTCCCGTTGGCCCGCTTATACCCTTCAGCGTCCCAATCGGACCTTTTCACGAGCACCTGTTGTCAAGATTATCGTGCGGGCACCTCAGTTGCGCCTCGTTGGATTTGTGCGTGCGCCGCGGTGCTTGCCATTGCTATCGAGAATGATCACAGAGCGGGCCGTTACTTTCTCGAAAAACCCAAAAGCAGGCAGTTAGCCGGCAACCAAAGGTGGATTGCGTGACCAGCACAACCGCAAGGCCGGCGCCCAAGAACGAATATATTCCTCCCGTCGTGAACGGCGATTTCTACAGGATTTGCGATATTCTCGACGATAAGGAACGGGCGATCGTGGCTCGCGTGCGGGCCTTCGCCGAGGGTGAAGTTGCGCCGATCGCCGAGGAATATTGGGCTAAGGACAAATTCCCTTTCGAGATCGTGCCAAAGATGGCAGCGCTCGGCATTGCCGGGGTCGGATATCAAGGCTATGGCGCGGCCGGTGGCAGTTGGCTGCTCAACGGCTTCATTTGCATGGAACTGGCGCGTATCGACTCCTCTATCGCCACTTTCTACGGGGTCCATACCGGCTTGTCGGCGGGTTCCATTTATTTGTGCGGGGACGAAGCCCAAAAGGAGCGCTGGCTGCCCGCGATGATGCGCTTTGAGAAAATCGGCTCGTTCGGCCTGACCGAGCCGGACGTCGGTTCCGGCACCTCGGGCGGCATGACCACGACATGCCGGCGCCAAGGGAATGTGTGGGTACTGAACGGGCAGAAGAAATGGATCGGCAACTCGACCTTCGCCGATCTCAATGTGATCTGGGCGCGCGAGGAAACGACAAATCAGGTCAAGGGTTTTGTCGTAGGCAAGGACAACCCCGGTTTCTCGGTTAAGAAGATCGAGAACAAGATGGCCTTGCGCATCGTCCAGAACGGCTTGATCACCCTCACGGACTGCCAGGTTCCCGAGGCGGATCGCCTGCAGAACGCAAACAGCTTCAAAGATACCGCCAAGGTCTTGCGGATGACCCGCACCGGGGTGGCTTGGTTCGCAGTCGGCTGCGGCATGGGCGCCTATGAGCATGCATTGCGTTACGCCCAAACACGCACCCAGTTCGGCAGGCCTATCGGTGGGTTCCAGCTGGTCCAGGACCTGCTCGTGCGCATGCTGGGAAACGTCACGGCCACCCAGGCGATGATGCTGCGCCTGGGTCAGTTGCAAGATCAGGGACTGATGCTTGACGAGCACGCCTCCCTGGCCAAGGCGTTCTGCACGGTCAAGTGCCGCGAGACGGTTGGCTATGCGCGCGAACTTCTCGGTGGCAACGGTATTTTGCTCGACAATCACATCGGCCGGTTCGTCGCCGACGCAGAGGCAATCTATTCCTATGAAGGCACGCGCGAGATGAACACCTTGATCGTGGGTAGGTCCGTCACCGGACTCAGTGCCTTCATCTGACGTGCCGCAATCGACTTATCGCGTCCTGAAGCATTGCTAGGCGTCATTACACGCCGGACCCTTGCATCTGGCATCGTGATCGGCGTTGCCCAGGACCACGATATGCAAGCCGCCAATGAGGCGAACCGAGAAGAATGGGAGGCAGTCGTGGCCGAGAGCGTCTACAAAATCATCGAATTGGTCGGCACCAGCACCGAGTCGTGGGAACGCGCCGCCAGTGCGGCAATCGAAAGAGCCTCGAAAAGTCTGCGGGATTTGCGCATAGCCGAAGTCGTCCAGCTGGATATGCAGATCGCCGACGGCAAGGTCGAAGCCTATCGCGCCAAGGTCAAAGTCTCGTTCAAATTCGAGGCTAAGGGCTGAGCCGCGCCATGGTGTGTGCGCCGATCGCACGGACAATCCCTCAGGTCCGCCATCCCGGGTCCAATTCGTTACTCGCCTTACCGCCGATCGAAGGAGACATGGCCTATGGCCCTCGGGGTTAGGAAGGTGGCGGTGTTGGGCGCCGGCGTAATGGGCGCACAGATCGCTGCGCATCTGGTGAATGCCGACGTACCCGTCGTGCTCTTCGATTTGCCGGCCAGGGAGGGCGATCCAAATGGCGTCGCCCGGCAGGCAATCGACGGCTTGAAGAAACTGTCGCCGCCGCCATTGGCCTTGCGCGATCGAGCCGGCTATATCGAGCCGGCTAATTATGATCAGCATCTCGACAAGCTCGGGGAATGCGACCTGGTGATCGAGGCGATCGCCGAGCGTATGGATTGGAAAAAGGATCTCTACAAGCGTATCGCGCCAGCCCTGGCGCCGACATGCCTCATCGCTTCCAACACGTCCGGCCTATCTCTTGAAGCGATGGTCGAGGACCTGCCGGAAGCATTGCGCGCGCGCTTTTGCGGCGTACATTTCTTCAATCCACCCCGCTATATGCAGTTGGTCGAACTCATCCCACTGCCGCAGACCGATAAAAGACTCGTCGACGAACTCGAATCGTTCCTGACTTCGGTGCTAGGCAAGGGGGTCATCCGTGCTTTCAACACACCGAACTTCATAGCCAATCGGGTCGGAACCTTCTCTTTCCTTTCGATCATTCATCATGCCGAAGCCTTCGGCTTGCGCTTCGACGCCGTCGATGCCCTTACCGGCCCTTTGATTGGCCGCCCCTCCAGCGCCACCTACCGCACCATGGATGTGGTCGGGCTCGATACTCTGGCCCATGTCATCAAGACGATGGCGGATCGCCTACCCGACGATCCCTGGCATCCGTTCTACCGGCAGCCCGATTGGATGGCTGCGCTAATCGCGCGTGGTGCACTGGGACAGAAATCGGGCGCTGGCATCTACAAGCGGGCCGGAAGGGAAATTCTGGTTCTCGACCTGGAGAAAGGGGACTATGTGCCCTCGGGCACACCCGTCAATCCCGAGGTGCTGGCTATGCTCGAGGCGGCCGATCCCGCCGAGAAATTCGCCCGGTTGCGCCAAAGCGCACATCCGCAAGCCCAGTTCCTGTGGGCAATCTTTCGCGACGTCTTCCATTATTGCGCTGAGCATCTTGGCGCCATCGCCGACAATGCACGCGACCTTGATCTCGCCCTGCGCTGGGGTTTTGCCTGGACCCAGGGACCTTTCGAAATTTGGCAATCCGCCGGTTGGCAGGTGACCGCGGCCGCGATCGCGGCGGATATCGACGCCGGTAAAGCGATGGCGGATGTCGCCTTGCCGCGCTGGGTACTCGACGGACGGAACGGCGTGCACGGCGCCGGCGGATCCTATTCAGCCACCTTCAACCTCTATCGCCCCCGTTCGGCCCTGGCCGTTTACGCGCGCCAGTGTTTCCCCGAGGCTGTGCTGGGTGAAGTCACGCCATCTGGCAACACGTTATTCGAAACCGACGCCGTGCGCATGTGGACGACCGAGACGCCGGGCACGCAGGACATTGCCATCCTGTCCTTCAAAACCAAGATGGCAACGCTGAACCAGGGTGTCGTCGAAGGGGTGCGCAAGGCAATCTCTCGCGCGGAGGCCGATTACAAGGGCCTGGTGATCTGGCAATCCCACCCGCCCTTTTCCGCCGGGGCCGATCTCAGCGCGGCAGCCCGATGGTCGCAAACCGGCAATTTTGCCGAGCTGGACTGCTTCGTGGCCGCTGTCCAGCAGATGACGCAAGCCTTGAAATACGCCCTGGTGCCGACGGTGGCCGCGGTGGACGGGTTCGCGCTCGGCGGTGGCTGCGAGCTCGTGATGCATTGCACCCGAGCCGTGTGTGCTCTTGAAAGCAGCATCGGGCTCGTCGAAGCAGGCGTTGGCCTTGTGCCCGGCGGGGGCGGGCTGAAAGAGTTTGCCGTGCGGGCGGCAGGCTTGGCCCGACGAACGCCCAACGACGATGTCTTTCCCTTCCTGGTCGGGCCGTTCCAGGCCATCTCGATGGCCAAGCCCGCCATCAACGCGCTGGAGGCCAAGGAAATGGGCTATCTCCGCGACGCCGATACCGTCTTGCTCAAGCGCCAGGAATTGCTCCATCTCGCTCAGCGCACGGCACGCGCCCTCCACGATGCGGGCCATCGACCGCGCTTGCGTCCCAAGGCGGTGAAGGTGGCCGGGCGCAGCGGTATCGAGACCTTCGAGGCGACGCTCGTCAACATGCGCGACGGCGGCATGATCTCCGAGCACGACTACCGCGTCGGCAGGGCGATCGCCGTTGGCTTGTGTGGCGGCGAGGTGGAGACGGGATCGCTGGTGGACGAAGACTGGCTGCTGGCCGTCGAGCGCCGGCAATTCGTCGAGCTGACTAAGACCGTGCCGACCATAGCCCGCATCAAACATATGCTGGAGACCGGCAAGCCCCTGCGCAACTGACGAGCCGGGCCCAGCGACCGCGTCGACATTAAAGGAGGACATCATGGCCGGGCAGATCCAGGACGCCTGCATCGTCGCGGCGACCCGCACGCCGGTCGGTAAGGCGCGCGGTATGCTCCGCAATACTCACCCCGACGACATGCTCGCCCATGTTCTGACGCGTGCCATGGCTGCGGTTCCACAGCTCGATCCGGCTCTGATCGGCGATGTCGTCGTCGGTTGCGCCATGCCGGAGGCGGAACAGGGCATGAATGTCGCCCGCATTGGCCTGCTGCTCGCCCGCCTACCCGAGACGATACCGGGAATGACGGTTAATCGGTTCTGTTCGTCCAGCCTGAACGCGATTGCGATAGCAGCCGACCGCATACGCCTGGGCGAGGCGGACATAATGATCGGCGCCGGTACGGAAACCATGAGCATGATGCCCTCCATGATGGGCAACAAAGTATCGTACAACCCAGCCATCTTTGACGGGGAGGAGAATATCGGCATTGCCTACGGCATGGGTTTGACCGCCGAACGGGTTGCTGAACAATGGAAGATCAGCCGCGAGGATCAGGATGCCTTCGCCCTCGCAAGCCATCAGAAAGCCGTCGCGGCGAGACAAGGCGGCAAATTTCACGGCGAGATTTCACCGTATCCGGTGCGCGTTCACCTGCCTGATGGCAATGAAGGAGCGCCCCTTGTGATGGAGAGCCTGGGGACCTCTGACGAGGGACCTCGTGCCGATGCCAGCCTTGAGGGGCTCGCCAAGCTTAGGCCGGTGTTTGCGGCCAAGGGCAGCGTCACGGCGGGTAACAGTTCGCAAATGTCAGACGGTGCCGCGGCGGTTGTGCTGGTCAGTGACAAGATCCTCAAGCAGTTCAATCTGACGCCATTGGCGCGCTTCGTTTCCTTCGCCGTCGCCGGCGTGCCGCCCCGGATCATGGGTATCGGCCCCGTGGAGGCGATCCCGCGTGCATTGCGCATAGCGGGCATCAAGCAGGACGACATAGATTGGATCGAACTCAACGAGGCCTTCGCCGCACAAGCCCTCGCTGTGCAGCGCACCCTCGATCTCGACCCCAAGAAGGTCAATCCGCTGGGCGGCGCCATTGCCCTGGGACACCCGCTCGGCGCCACCGGTGCCATACGAATGGCGACCCTGGTCAGCGCGATGCAACGCGAGAAGTTCAATTTTGGCATGATCTCTATGTGTATCGGTACCGGCATGGGCGCGGCGGGGATTTTCGAGAGGATGTGAGGAATGCCGATCGCCGCCGCAAGATTGTGCGGCGGTGCATGTGGACGCTCGAGCGAGAGGATGGTCTCATGAGCGTGACGTCGATTGTCCCCATGTCGGGGTCGGGCAAGACCGACAAGATCGTTTCGGCACGCGACGCGGTACGCCTGATCCGAAGCGGTGACACCGTCGCCATCGGCGGCTTTGGTGGTATCGGCCTGGCCGAGGAAGTCGTACACGAGCTTGGTGCCGTCTTCAAAAGCAACGATGAGGAATTGGCAAGTTTCGGCAGGCCGAGCGACCTCACCTTGTTCTTCGGCGTTGGGCAGGGTGAGCCCTTCAAAGGACGTGGCCTCAATCGCCTGGCGCTCCCTGGCTTGGTGAAGCGGGTCATCGGTGCACACTTCAACTTCGTCCCGGCGATCCAACAATTGGTGATTGGCAATCAGATCGAGGGGTACAATTTACCGCTCGGGTCGATATGCCATCTGTATCGCGATATCGCTGCTGGCAAACCGGGCCATTTGTCGACGATAGGCCTTGGAACCTTCGCCGACCCCCGTTTCGGCGGTGGCAAGCTGAATGCCCGGACCACCGAGGATCTGGTGGAGCTCATCACAGTCGGCGGCAAGGAGTATTTGTACTACAAGGCACTTGCGATCGATATCGGCATCATCCGCGGCACGACCGCCGACCCGGACGGCAATGTCACGATGGAGCGGGAGGCGTTGACGGTCGAAGCGCTATCCTTGGCCATGGCGGCGCACAATTCGGGCGGATTGGTGATCGCGCAGGTCGAACGCATCGCCGAGCCTGGCACGCTCAACCCCAGGCAGGTGAAGGTCCCCGGTGCGATCGTCGACTGCATCGTCGTCGCCAAGCCCGAGAATCACACCCAAACCTATGGGGCGGCCTATAATCCGGCCTATTCAGCCGAGGTGCGGGTGCCGATGACCTCGCTCGAGCCGATGGCGATGAGTGCTCGCAAGATCATCGCGCGCCGCGCCGCGATAGAGCTGCGCCCCAACAGTGTGGTGAATCTTGGCGTCGGGATGCCCGAGGGCATCGCCGCCGTTGCCGCCGAGGAGAAGGTCGCCGACCTCATGATCCTGACCGCCGAACCGGGCGTCATCGGAGGGGTCCCGGCCGGAGGGCTCAATTTCGGAGCGGCGACCAATCCGCAAACCGTGCTCGACATGGCCTATCAGTTCGACTTCTACGATGGTGGCGGCCTCGATGTAGCCTTTCTCGGCCTGGCCCAGGCCGACAAACAAGGCAATCTCAACGTATCGAAATTCGGGCCGCGTCTCGCGGGCGCGGGCGGGTTTGTCAATATCAGTCAAAACGCCAAGAAAGTAGTGTTCTGCGGCACGCTCACCGCCGGGGATCTAGAAACTTCGGTGGTTGACGGCAAGCTTCTGATCGAACGTGACGGCCGTGACAAGAAGTTCGTGAACGAGGTCGAGCATCGCACTTTTTCCGGGCCGTACGCGGCGCAAAATGGCAAGGAAGTACTCTACATAACCGAACGATGCGTCTTTCAACTGACGCAAGAAGGTCTGGAACTCATCGAAGTCGCTCCCGGCATCGACATCCGCAGGGACATCATCGACAAGATGGAGTTTGAGCCGATCGTGCGCCGGCCCAGCATCATGGATTTTAGGATTTTCGGGTCGGAGCCCATGGGGTTGCGGGACGAAATCCTGCGCCTGCCATTCCAGATGCGTTTCAAGTACGACGAGGCGCATAACGTCCTGTTCCTGAATCTATCTGAACTTGAGATCAAGACCGAAGAATTGATCGATCAATATCGTGACAGAATAAGATCGCTAATCGAACCTCTCGGTCATAAGGTCTATGCTGTGGTCAACTATGACGGGTTCACGCTCGATAATGATCTTGAAGATCGATATCTTCAAGAGGTAGCAGAAATCGGTGAACGATACTTTCTCGGGGTCACGCGTTTCACCACAAGTGCATTCATGCGCGCCAAGCTCGGCGAGACTCTGCAACAACGGGGTGTCGCTCCACACATCTTTGAATCTGAAGGCGAGGCAAGGGCCGCGATACACCACACCATCAATCGAACGTGACTGACAAGGGTGTTGGTTGCCAAGACGGCGACCGTAACGGGAGGAAGACATGACAAAGGCTGGCACGCCTGGGCCTTCTGCCGCGACAAGCGACCAACCACAGATCGCCGAGCAAGCGGCCGATGGCATGCTCGGTCCCAATCCGTTCATCGGACTGCGGCCCGAGGACATTTTCGCAAGCTTTCAAGCGCTTGGTCAGCAAGCAGTGGAACATCCCACCTTGGTGATGGAGCAAGAGGCCGCGCTGATACGAAATTTGGTTTCCGCCCTGGCGGGAACTTCTAAATTCGAGCCACCCAAGGCAGATAAGCGCTTCAATGACGAAGCCTGGAAGGACAATCCGTTTTATCGCACCGTCCTCCAGGGCTACCTGGCTTGGACCGACTCTCTCCAGGGCTTCGTTGAGCGTTCGGCATTGGACGAGCGCACCAAGGAACGGGCGCGCTTTGCGATGTCCCTGATGACGGACGCGTTTGCTCCAACCAATACGCTGCTTGGCAATCCGGGGGCCTTGAACAGGACCTGGCAGACGCGTGGCGCTAATCTGGTCGCCGGCATGCGAAATCTGCTCGCCGATATCGCCGGAAACGGCGGAATGCCGGCACAAGTTGATAAGAAAGCCTTCACTGTCGGCAAGAATCTTGCCCTCTCGTCCGGCATGGTCGTCTTTCGAAATCAGGTACTGGAATTGATCCAATATTCGCCCACGACCGAAACCGTCTATCAGCGTCCGCATCTGATCGTGCCACCGGAGATCAACAAATTCTACGTATTCGATCTGTCGCCCGGACGCAGCATGATCGAATTCATGGTGGCGAAGGGCTTGCAGATGTTCGCTGTGAGCTGGCGCAATCCCACCGCCGCCGAGCGCGATTGGGGGATGGACACCTATGTCGCGGCCCTGATGGAGGCGATCGCGGCGATGTGCGATATTACCGGGTCGCAGGATGTTATCATCCACGCCGCCTGCTCGGGAGCGATGACGGCTGCAGCCTTGGCGGGTTATTTCGCCGCAAAGGAGGATAAAACCATCCACGCCATGGCCCTCATGGTCGCGGTTTTGGGGGAGAGCGAAGGCACGCTCGGATTGTTCGTAACCCCGGATACAGCCGCCGCGGCAAAACAAGCGTCCCATATCAAGGGCATCCTCGACGGCACCGACATGAACCGTATTTTCGCCTGGCTCCGGCCCAATGATCTGGTCTGGAATTATTGGGTCAACAACTATCTGATGGGCAACGACCCCCCGGTTTTCGACATTTTATACTGGAGTAACGACTCGACCCGGCTGCCAGCAAAATTTCATGGGGAACTCATCGACATGTTCTCCGAAAATCTGTTCCTGAAGCCGGGCGCGTTGAAGGTTCTGGGCGAGCCGATCGATCTGGGGAAGGTGACGATTGACAAATTCTTCGTCGCTGGAATCACCGACCACATTACGCCTTGGAAAGCCGTCCATGGCGCCGCGCGAGCCTTCGGCGGCGCCAATGATTTCATCCTCAGCGGCAGCGGCCATATCCAGAGTCTGATCAATCCGCCAGGCAATGCCAAGGCTAAGTTCTTCACCAATTCACAATTGGGCAAATCAGCGGACGAATGGCTCAGGCAGGCGACCACTGTGAGTGGGTCTTGGTGGGATGTGTGGCGCGATTGGGCGACGGAGCGTTCCGGATCGATGACGCGAGCTCCCGCCGTGCTTGGCAGCAAGTCTCATAAGCCCGTGGAGAAGGCACCCGGAAGCTACGTTCTCGATAATTGAAGTCGAGAGCTTGGCCAGGTTCTGACGGTAGCCATCCGGCATGTCGAGAATAGAACCGCAACTTGGCCCAATCTAACCCTTTGTGGACCCCTGCGAACCTTAAGAGGTGTTCCATAAGACGCTACTCTGCGTTCTGGCCATCGAATAATCGCCCGATAGCCTGGCGCGGAGGCTGTTTTGCTGCTGAACAAGATGATGTTGGGCCCCGCCGGTGAGGTTGAGAACACCCCGATGGAGGTTGCTGGTTACATGCATCTTTTTCGCCTTCGAGCTCACGTCCAAGCCATCGTGAATGGCGAAGATGGTGCAACGCTCACTCCTTCAAACTCGATATGCACACCCCGCCTGGCACATTGAGCCCGAGGACGAGCGAGGGAGCACGGTCCGATCCCGACGGGCTGGCTGCCCAGCGATCTGAAGAGTTGAGCCGGATCAAGTTCGTGGCAACTGGTCTATTGATATTGACCGCCGCCATCGCGATTGCCGCAAAGCTGCTCGAGGATCGCCATTGGAGTATGGGCTATGTCGCGGCCTGGGCCACCGCCGCGACCGTCGGCGGCCTTGCGGACTGGTATGCCGTGGTCGCGCTGTTTCGCCGCCCCTGGGGTGTGCCGCTCCCGCATACGGCGATCATCCCACGCAACCAGCGGCGCATCGCCGAGGGCTTTGGCAGCTTCATCGAGGAACAGTTCCTGGCGCCTGAGCCCATCGCGCAAAAGCTGAGAACAGTCGATTTTGCCGGGCTCGCCTCCGATTGGCTCGCCCATGAAGGGCGCAGTGCTGCCCTGTCGCGCTTCGTGCTGCGCTTGCTGCCGCAGGCCTTGGTCGCGGTTGAGGAAACGGGATTGCGCTCGTTCCTGGCAAAGCGAGCAGTCGAGCGCCTCGAGGCCATTAAGTTTGCACCATTTGCCGGCAATCTGCTTGGTGCCCTGGTTGAGGATGATCGCCATCAGCGCGTATTCGACGAAATCCTCGTCGGCTTGAACCGTCTTCTGGGTAGTCAAAGCACGCTCGATGCCGTCCAAGAAAAAATACGCGGCGAAATTCCCTCGCTTTTCAACCTCTTTCGCGCAGACGCTTATTTGGTTCGCCGGTTCGTCACCCTGGTCTCGGGCTTCATCGAGGAGGCACGCCGCGATCCGGCCCATCCATTGCGCTGTGAGTTTGATCAATTCATCAAAACCTTCATCGAGAAACTCAAGTCCTCACCTGAATATGCCGACAAGGCGGAGGCCCTCAAGCGGGAGCTGCTCGGCCGACCGGAAATCACCGATCTCGCCGATGAGATATGGCAGAGCGTCAAGAGCTTCCTGCAAAGAGATGGGCACGGCGACGATTCCGATCTCCTGGTGAATCTGAGCCGTTTCCTCACAGACATCGGCCGAACGCTTTCGAATGAGAAGCAACTTCGCGCCGATATAAATGTTGGCATGGTCGTCATCCTGCAGACTTTTATTCAAAACCAAAAGAGCTCTATCTCTCTGTTTATATCAAATCAGATAAAATCATGGGATATGAAGCAGATGGTGGATATAATTGAACTGAACATAGGCCAAGATCTTCAATATATACGTCTAAACGGAACCATTATTGGAGGATTATTTGGTTTTTTACTCTACGCCGGAGAAAAATTATTATATCTCGGATAATACAGAGTATTAATGTACGCTTTAAAAGCAATCCTAAATAAAACAAGGTATCGATCATCCACTGTAAGGCCATCGTCGAAGCATATCAAAATATAAAAATAATCCATGAGGAGGACTCACTCGATGATCTATAAATTGAAGCGTAATGGTGGTTTGCTATCGGTGTTTACCCTCGCGTTTTTACTTGGATTAAACGCGTCCAGTGGCGGAGCTGCAGACCTTTCTCCGCCCGCAACGAATCCGCCCGTTCAGGTCTTTGAAGAGCGCCTATCGGGGTTTTTCATCAAACTCGGCTTCACCTATGCAATCAACACCACGGACTCGCATTTATACTCTCAACTCCTGCCCCTGGCAGGAGCGCCCAAGCTTAAAATTCCTGGTGTGCGGGGGATCTTGGACAATGTAGCGACGCTCGGTTTCGAAAGTGGGTATTACGTAACCCCAAATGTGTCGATCGACCTCTCCGGCGGCATCCCGATGTATGCGAAAGTCAAGACCAAGCATCCGTTTCCGCCAGGGGGATTGCCCGTGCCATCGGGAACGACGCTCACCACGGTCATGCCGGCGATCGTACCGCTCACCGTCGTCTATCATTTCGACCAGTTCGGTCGCTTCCAGCCCTATCTTGGCGCTGGTGCCGCCGCCGTGTTTTCATTCTCCCAGAAGAATGGTTTCAGTACTGGCGTACGGGTCAATCCGACGATTGGCATGGTGTTTCAGGGGGGCGCTGACATCATGCTCGATTCCCACTGGGGCTGGTCTTTTGACGTCAAGAAGGTGTTCGCCTATGGCGAGACCGATACCAAGGGCCTGAACTTGGCCGCCATCGGCTTGTCGGGGCACCTGCCGCTGCAGGGCATGCTGAAGACCAAGTTCCGGCCTTGGGTTGTGTCGACTGGCTTGGTCTACCGTTTCTGAGCCCCCGATAGCGTGACGCGATCGCCAGGCGCCAGACCCGTCACAAATTATGCATCGCAGTTCGCTCCACTCTACGAGGATCGGCGTCGTGCGTGCGCCGCCGCAAAGAAGGCTTGGCGTGGAACATCCTCTTCCTGACGGCTGAGGATTGATGATGCACCATCACAACCTAGGACCAAATCCCCAGGACGGCGTCATGTTTGTCCTGGAGACTTAGCAAAGCCACGGCGAGGGTTGCCGCAATGGCGGGTATGGAAACTCATAGCATCCGTTGACTAGCGCATCATGCTCGACCGGCCAGCAGTTCGGGCAGTGGCCGGTAACTTCGGCGACGTCTCGGCGAGCTAGAGGGGCAAAAGCCCGGGCAGGTCAGGCTGGCATATGTGCCATGCCGACGAGATCGCGAAGGGGCGGGACGGCCGGGTTGCCGGGGACGGCGAGCCTTGCGCCGAGGTAGTCCCAGAAGGAGATGCCGAGCTTGGAGCAGGTCTTGGCGAGGCCGAGGAAGGCGTCGCGGCAGTCACGACCGGGATCGGAGCGGGTGCCCCCACTAATCCTGCGCCTGGTGACCTGGCAGCGGATGTCGTTCTCGGATCCGTTGGTGTGGAGCGGGATCTCCGGGCGGTCGAGCACCATCAGCAACTCGGCCTTGTTGGCGTGCAGTCGAGCCAGCAGCTTGTCGAGTGTGACAAAGCCCGTTCGGCGCTTGAAGATGCGGTCGAAGCGGGCGCGTAAGGCGGCCTTGCGTTCGGGCGTCGGATCGCGCCGATAGGCCTTGAGGTCTGCATAATACCACCAGATGAGGCCGCGTATCCATTGTTGCGCGGCGCGATGGGCGTCGGTGAAGGTGTCGAGCTTGTGGACGAGGCGTTCGGCATGAACCCAGCACAGGCCGTGTTGGCCGAGCTTGAACTGACCGGCATCGTCGCTGACGATGACCGTGTTGGTCAGCAGGCCGTGGGCTTGGATGCTGCCCCAGAGTGCGGCTTCAGTGGCGATTTGTACCGGATTGGGGGTGACCTCGAGCGCGGTGAGGCCGAGCTGTTCAAGATGGGCCTGCCATGCCGCGCCATCGGCGAAGTGCTTGTCGGTGTGTCCGGCGAGCAGGTGGACGACCGGGCCGGCGAGCGAGCGGTCGCGCATATAGGCGAGCGCTTCGGCGTTGATGACGTAGTCACCATGGCCGGCGCGCAGCAGGTCGAGGAAGTTGAGCCGGCTCTTCGAACCGGTGGTGCCGAACCAGGTGAAGCAGTCATTGCCGATTTGCGTGCAGAAGCCATTCTTGGCCTTGTGCCGGGCACCGGTGTCGTCGACGCTGACCCAGCGGGCGCTCGCCAAGCCCGCGCGCAGCACCTGTTGTGCTTCGCTCAGGAAGCTGTCCTGGCGATCGATCAGCAGACGCACCACCTGCCGCTTCGAGACCTCGATGCCGATCGCGCTCAAGAGGGTCACCAGCCGCGGCACAGTGACCTGGCCCTGATGATACTGCGCCAGCACGAAGCGGCGCAGTTCCGGTCCGAAATGGCCGTCGATGCCCGGCGGCAGCGGCGCCAGGATCGTGCGTCCATCGGGGGTCAGCCAGCGCTCGCGCCGGAAGCGGATGGCGACCGGCTGCAGCACCAGATCCTGGATGAAGAAGCTCTCGTAGCCCTTGAAGCGCGAACCGACCGGCGCCTCGGCGCGCAGCACCCGATCCTCGATCGCAACTCGCCTGCGCTGGCGGCCACGACCCCGCCGCTTTCCGCCGGACGGCGGCTTGGGTTCGCTCGACTGCTCCATCCCGCTCGGCTTGATCGAGGGCGGACCCTTCAGCCCCTTCAGCCGCGCAATCTCGGCGCGCTGCTCCGCCACCACCTGCTTCAGCGCCGAAATCTCGGCCAAAAGCTCAAGCACCAGCGCCTTCAGTGCGGCGGCGGATAAATCATCGGGATCGACGGGCGGCGACATCCCGCCACTGAATCTCAAATCCGCCGCCACCGGAAGCGCTGATGCACAACCCGAGTCAATTTGACGCGCAAGGCAACTCGCCCGGGGTTATGTTCCTGTTACCTCGGCGATATTTAACCCCTTGAACTCATTTGGATTATCTCTTTGGGTGAGGTCTGCGCTCGAGGATGGACCCCTTTCAGGACTCAGTTGGGGAACACTTTGGTGTTCGACGTGTTTGTGGAACATGACCTCAAACACGCAACGGAGGGTTGTGATGATTAAGTTTCAGAAGTTCGTCCTGGTTGGGTTTATTGGCGCTGGCGCTCTGGCGTTGGCATCTACCGGGGCGTCGGCTCGTATCATATGTAATACGGACGGCGATTGCTGGCATGCGCCCACGAACTACGAGTATCAGCCAGAATTTAGACTGACAATACACCCCGATGACTGGCGTTGGAAAGACAACGAGAAGTATCGCTGGCGTGAACACGAGGGGCGCGGATATTGGCACGGTGACAGTTGGACTGACTTCTGACTTGGACTGACTTTTGATTTCGCAATGCGCGCAAAAGCAGCGCCGCGCTATTTCTAGCGGCCGGGCCCTGCCTCAGCAGACAGAGGCGGGGGCGCAGTTCTCTTCGAACCTAAGCTGAACTGGCAAATGTGAAAGACAGGTTCCACCGGCCTATTCAGAACGGTTCGCATTGAACGTTATGTTGGACGCGAACTTGCCGGAACATGGCCTCTGGCACCTGTGCCATATCCACAGAGATCCCTCACAACAATAGATGCAACACTTTTCGTTGTTAGGCGCAAAATTGGCCAAGCCGGTCGCATACTTCTCAAACACTCTCGATAGGGGTGGTGGACTTCGACAATATGCCCGATGCCTGGGCGATAGAGAGGCGACATGCAGATCGATCGGTTTCAGGCTTCACAGTCTGAGGAAGGCCGATATCGCCTTCTTATCGAAGCTATTAGCGATTATGCGATCTATATGCTGGATCCTCATGGTGAGTTCGCAACCCGGTTCGCCCTCGGTGATATAAGATGCTCGCCCTGCGGAATATTCTGAAAGTATGCGCTTTGCGACTTAGCGGCAGCCGCTTGTAGTAACGTGGGTAAGTACTGTCCTATGATTTTAAAAAAGCGAGCGCTATGACGCTTTGCCTGTTGAAAACCAATTCAAAGATTCCTTTGTCTTTCGCTCGCATGTGGCGCACCGCGGCAACAGTCTGCGAGGACGGCGTCAAAGCGACTTCCTCTGTCTCTGCTCCCGGACGATTTAGCTCCGATCTGACGCGAGAAATTTCAAAGAAAAGTGCGGTCGCAAGCCCCTCGACCAATCTTCCGGTTAACCGGGGTGGAACGGTCCTTTCGAGCTTTTTTGCGCTCCACCTTTGTAGATGAGAGTGTAATCGGGCGCGAGAAGGACGTCTGGCAAACACTTTTGCAGATCGTCGAGTTTGTTGAAAAGATTGGTAATTTTGAAGCAATCCTCGCGTTTCATCTGATTCTTCCGTATAGTTTCACCTGATTATTCCGTATATTGGTGCTGCTATCGGCCAAATCCTATCGAGGAGCCGACGAGTTGGCGCAGCGCGTTTTCAATAACCTCGCATTGCGATAACGGTTCCCAGAAAGGCGCGCGCCTCAAGGTCTGAGCGCCAAGCCGCGTCAGCCTGGCGCGCATGGTTTGTCAGCGTTGATTTATCAGCCAGACACTCTCACGCGCCGGGCAGACGCCCTTCAGGCCACCTGGTACCTCCCGGACATCGGCACGGTCCAACCGGTATGTGGCACCGTAAAGCGCCAGCACTTCGGCTTCCGGCACGCAGAAGGGTGGCCCTGGCTGGCGTGCCTGGTCATATTCAAACGTCACCAGCAGCTGCGGGGCGGCGCTCGTCAACACGATGAGATGGGCGGCGTATCGCTCGCGCAGTTGTACCGGCAGGGCGACCAGAGCGGCGCGGTCATAGACGGCATCGACCGGGCAGAGCACATCTTGATCGAGATCGAAAATGTCGCCGACAAATAGTGTCACGCCTTCGGCCTCGAAACGCTCCAACCGCCCGGCTGGAGCGATCATCGGCGTTAGTCCTAGTTCAGCGAAGAACTGCTCCACTGCCAGCCGGCTCAGCTCGGCGCCGACAACTGTGAAGCCCTGAGCGCGAAGCCAATGCATGTCATGGCTTTTGCCGCAGAGTGGCACGAAGATACGTCCACCCGCCGGCGTGCCGAGGGCAGCGAAGTGAGCCACAAGCAGCGCGTTCGGCCTGCCCTCGTGAAAGCCGATCTGGTTGTTTTGCCACCGTGCGAGCCAAAAATCCGGGTCCACCGTGTGATACCTTCCTTGGATCGTTCCCCGCCAAGATAGCCTCATAGGTGGAGAGCATAAAAAGTTGGGGGCTGCTTGTCTCCATTGTTGTCCTTGTTCGGCGTGTCAGGCGACTGAAGGATTGCACAGGGTCAAATTTGGATCGCAGGCCATAGCTCCCACGCCCAACAGTGCTGGGCTGCTCCAGATTACTGGCATAGGCGCACGCGCTCTATATGCCACCCCGCATCATACTCGTCGTGCACACGTTCGTTCTGCATGCAGCAATGGTGCGGATAAGCAGGGCCTTCGTCATAATAAACCGGACCATCGACATAATAGTGGGGCTGCTTGGCGGTTACACTGGCTGCCAGTGCTGCGGCAACAGCGCCTGCTCCACCCCCGGCCCCGATTGCGAGCTTGCGCCGTCCCCGTCCCGGCGAGTGACCCGTCGGCGAGTTCGATTACCTATAGGAAGCTCGATTTGGCCCCAAGCTAGGCCTAGCCCCAGGCGCATGGAGCACTCGCAAGGCCGATTAAAGCAGCTCTTGGCATCTTCACGCCCGACTGTCCCTATCTGGAGGAGGACACCGTGTTCGGTATTAAGGAGACCCTGATTGCCGATTTTCGTAAGATCGATGATCCTGCCCATGCGAGCAAACTTGGATTTTCAGGCCCCTTCTGGACGGTGGACTGGGATTTCGTGCTCGCGCGCCGTGACGACGAACTTCCAATCGGCAAGATCAAAGTATAGTATAGTATATCTCTCGCTATCGTAATTGGCGGGCCTGAATGATTTACAGATTTTTTTTGTTAAGGCGAGCCGGGCCCCAAGTTCTCTTAATATTGAAATACGCAGTCTAATAAGTCAATCTTTCGTATTCCCGAATATTAGCCCCCCCCTGTCGCACTGTACCTAATGGTGAGATTGTGATCGTTTCGATCAAATGCTGTATTTAAGGATAAGAATTGAACACAAGGCCGCTAATTTCCGATGGCGATCATGCGATGGTGACAACAGCAAGCTTCACGATCCATGGACCGGCCTACGAATTTCGGATGAACTGCGAAGAGGGCGTACTTCAGTCTCCAGTGGTGTAGCGATGTTCGTACTGCGGTCTGAGCTAACTTCTTGATCTGGCGGGATTACCGGGTCTCATCGTGAAGTGCAAATCGACATTGGCCGATGGTCTCGGCCTTGGTCAGCGGGCGATGTTCGAAGTGGTTTCGGCCTCGTCGGGGTGGTGCTGGTCGATCGACCCGTGCTGCCCCGTCCCGGGCATGGGATCTGGAACGCCCGCCGATCACCAATATCGTGCCGGTTTTGCCGGAGCTTTGATGCTGGACGATCTGGGTCTGTCGCAGGATGGCGCAAAGGCCGCAGGGGTGGCGACGCCGCTCTAAAAAATTATCTCGCAGGCCGGCGACTGCAAATCCTCGGCGATCATCGAGGCGCTTGCCACAATGAGCGAGCCGTCGCAAAAACCAAGATATGCTGGGCAGCTGTCAACGTCAGGCAGAATATTTCTTTGGGCACAGATCCGCTCAAAACAAGCAGTGTAGTGTGCAACATGGGCTCATTTTCAGCCGAAAAGCTCCCCAAATCCAGGCCATTTCTCATTACAAATCAACAAATTATCCTCAAAGCCAGCACGGGCGGCGGTGATACCAATCATAACAGGCCATATCCGAGCTCACGGGCTGTGGGAATGATCTGCCAACCGACGATAGTCCGTGTATCGGAGCGTGGTAGGCTGTGCGACATTTAAGCGGCCCTGAAAGACTGCAACCAGTTCGCAAGAGAAGTGAACGATTGTCATTGAATTCTTCAATAGACATGAAAGTAATGACTGCTAGCTTCTCTCGATGATCGATTCGGAGCGATCTGGCTCTGAGTTTTTTTGTTTTCGAATTGAGCTTCGTAAAACTTGCATAGAAATTTCCGTCCAATTTCGATGGGATCGCGGGACATGAAGAACTTGACTATCAGACACCGCATACTTCTAAGCTTCGCGGTCGTCCTAGCGATATTTTCGATCATGGCCATAGCCATTTACGTTTGGCTTCTCCAGATTGAGGGCGAAGCCAGGACAGTAGAATCCAGCACCATGCCAGCTCTATTCTACAGTGCGCAACTACAGACCGCGTCAATGGAGGCATACAGTATCTTCGAGGAATTTGCGCTGTATGATAATCTGAGCGACCGAACCCGCATTGAAGGCGAGATCAGGACCAATCGCGATGATCAGCGCCAACTTCTAGCCAAGTATAAGACGACAATCGATACTGAGCAGGACCAAAAGAACTACGACGCTGTTCAGGATCTCACAAATCAGCTGCTGCCTGTCGAAGATGCTATCTTGGTGCGTGGCCACTCCACCGACGGCGCGGGTGGAGTCACGGATGTGCGATCGGCCGTAAGGAATGGGCTGGAGCCCCTCTTTACCAAGATGGAAGTAGCTCTCGAAGCGATGTTTGAATTTAACAAGGGTGAAGCAGACAACTCGGCTCAGCAAATAGTTAGGGTTGTTCGTGCAGCTGAACTCAGCCTTGGTATCGGCTTTCTTGCCGCGCTCGCCCTCTCCCTTCTGTGCGGCTATTTACTTTTCCGCGCGGTGATGACTCCGCTGGGCAGGCTGCTCGGCGTGGTCGAAACGATGCGACACGGCGATTTCAGCGGACGCCTCGATTTGAACCGTCAGGACGAATTCAGCGCTCTTGGTGGGGGTTTCAATGCGATGGCCGATGATCTCACGACCCTTATCGGCCAGGTTCAAAAATCCAGTATACAGGTCAATACGTCAATCACCGAAGTTGCCGCGACGTCCAAGGAGCAGCAAGCGACCGCACATGAAATCGCCGCAACGACAACGCAGATCGGTGCGACTGCAAAGGAGATCTCGGCGACATCGAATGAACTCGCCCGCTCCATGGATGAAGTGTCCGCCGTGGCGGAACAGACGGCCACGCTGGCAGGCGGGGGGCAGGCGGGTTTGGGGCGTATGGAGGCAACCATGCGCCATGTCGTAGATGCGGCCGCGGCTATCAACGCCAAGCTCGCTGTGCTCAGTGAAAAGGCGGGCAACATCAATCAGATGGTTACGACCATCACGAAGGTAGCTGACCAGACCAATCTTCTGTCGCTGAACGCAGCGATCGAGGCCGAAAAGGCGGGGCAGTATGGTCGCGGCTTCGCGGTCGTGGCCACGGAAATACGGCGTCTGGCTGATCAAACCGCTGCTTCGACTTATGACATCGAGCAGATGGTCAAGGATATACAGTCGGCCGTTGCCGCCGGCGTGATGGGTATGGACAAGTTTTCTGAGGAAGTGCGTCGTGGCATGTCGGAAGTCCAGGAGGTTGGCGGCCGGCTTTCTGAGATCATCGAGCACGTACAAGGATTGGTGCCACGGTTGGAGGTCGCCAATGAAGGCATGCAAGCCCAGGCAGCAGGTGCCGTCCAAATTAGCGAGGCGCTCGCACAATTGAGTGAGGCGGCTCAGCAAACTGTCGAGTCCCTCCAGCAATCCACGCTTGCAATCGACGAATTAAACCAGGTTTCCAGCGGGCTGCGCACCAGTATCTCGCGGTTCAAACTCAAGGCATGACGGGATATATAAACCTATAGGCCGGAGTTGAACGATGCTCTTTTTGCAGTTTCACCTGGGCAAGGATCGCTATGTTCTCGACGTAGAACAGATTGAAGAAGTTCTGCCATACGTGGCGGCCAAGGCAATCCCCGGCACCCCAGATGGCGTAATCGGCGTGATCAACTATCATGCACGCCCGGTACCGTTAATTGACCTGAGCGTGCTGGCGCTTGGCCGTCCCTCTGCGTCGGTGATGAGCACGCGTATCATCTTGATCCGCTACCCCTCGCCAGATCGTATCTCGCGTTTGCTTGGTCTGGTTGCAGAGCAAGCGACGGAAATTCTGGCTCGTGATGCTGCCGATTTTGGGCCATCCGGCATCGAGGCCGGCACCCCACCCTATCTTGGCTCCGTTGCAACGGACGACCACGGTATCATCCAGCTGATTGAGGTGGAGGCCCTTCTGCCTGCGGAAATTCGCGAGATATTGTTTCAGCAAATCGCAACGGTGTCTTGATGTTAGATGCCATCGAACTACTGCTTAAGGAAGCGATCAGCTTGCACGGTGAGACAGTGGGCCCCACTGTGATCGAGCATGCAGTCCGACAGCGCATGAATGCCTGCAAGATCCCCGACATGCAGATCTATTGGCAGCACCTGACAACATCTGGCTACGAGCGGCAGGAGTTGATCGACGCGGTCGTCGTCCCCGAAACCTGGTTTTTTCGCGACCGGGAAGCATTCGCCGCCGTCGTGCAATACCTGCGCGGACCCCAGTGTATCGGCCATCCAATCCGCCTTTTGAGCCTTCCCTGTTCAACCGGCGAGGAACCGTTCTCGATCGCGATGGCTCTGTTTGATGCCGGCTTCGCCGCGCAAGACTTTAGAATCGACGCCGTCGACGTCAGCGCGCAGAATCTCGTGAAGGCTCAGCGAGCCATTTATGGACGCAATTCGTTCCGGGGTGCCGACCTTGGCTTTCGTGATCGCTACTTCGATCATGGTGGGTCTGAGCATCAGCCAAATGCCAAAGTCCGCGGACAAGTCACCTTCTGGCGAGCAAGTCTCTTCGAATGGGCGCCTGTGCTGGGGCAGAATTTGTATGACGTCATTTTTTGCCGCAATCTGTTGATCTATTTCAATCGCGAAGCCCAGGAGCGTGCGCTTCATCGACTGGCTGGTTGGTTGGCACCCAATGGCCTTTTGCTCGTCGGTCCAGGTGAGTCCGGTCTTCCCGCAACTTGCGGATTTGTTTCGGCCCGTTCACCGAGAGCCTTTGCATTTCGCAAGACGGATCTGGCTGGACAGTCCGTTCTGCCCAAGCCTGCTCCTCGACGCGCCGTGCCCCTGAGGTCACACAAGCACAAGTCGGCCCCCAGTCACCAAAAAACGCGGGTGCAATCTCCCAGCATCATCCCAGCGGTGCAAAACGATCTTGCTGTCTCGTTGGTCGATCGGGCAGCGGCAAGTCTTGCTGCGGTCCAGCAAGCCGCCGACGCGGGCAGGATCAAGCAGGCTAAAGAGGCCGCAGCTGCGCATCTTGCACAGTTTGGATCGTCACCTGAACTTTTCTACCTGATGGGCCTGATTCACGACGCAAGCGGCGCTGCGGCTGAGGCCATCCAATGTTATCGCAAGGCGCTATATTTGGCGCCCAATCATGCCGAAAGCCTCGCTCACCTGGCGTTGCTTCTCAAAAGTCAAGGCGACATTACCGGCGCCAAGACCCTTCATAGCCGCCTTGCCAGAATTGAGAAAAGGAGTGTCAGGCCATGATGGCCTCAGACCAAACCAAGCGGTCGGGTCACATCTTTTCGATCAAGGATCGTTCAAAGCCAGGCGTGGTTGATCAAATCCAATCCACGTCCCAGCACGGCGCGATCGCCGCGCAAACAGCACGGAGCTTGCTGGACCGCCCACTGCCCCCAGGGTATCGCGAAGAATGGGCGCGGCATTATGCGCGCACTGAAAGAGGCGTGGGGCGAGAGGAGACAGCGTCGGGAGAATCAAAGACGGTCATGATTTTCCGCATTGGAGAGGAATGGCTGGCGCTGCCCATAGGCATTTTCCACGATGTTGTAGAACTACGGCCTATCCACTCTCTCCCTCACCGCCGCGATGCGATTGTGCTGGGCCTGGTCAATATTCGGGGCGAGCTGCTCGTTTGCGTGTCGCTACGGGAGCTGCTTCATATTGGACAAGACAAGTCTGGGCCCCACTCCGCACGCACCGATAGCATCAGGCGCCTGGTCGTGATCGGGAAGGAAGACAAGCGTATCGTTTTCATCGCCGACGAAGTACACGGCATTCAGCGCTGTGATGAGAGCACCTTTGTGGCCGTTCCGGCGACGATCAGCAAGGCGGCATCAGCCCTCACGACATCCATGTTGATCTGGGATGGTCGGTCCGTCGGTTGCCTCGACCAGGCAACGATGCTGGACATGTTGGACCGGAGCCTCGCATGAGCGGGGAGGATTTCAGCCAATTCTCAATGCTCGATTTGTTTCGAGCCGAACTCGAAATGCAGTCCCATGCGCTGACAACGGGCCTTCTGGCGCTCGAGCGCCAACCGGGCGCAGCCGATCATCTGGAAGCTTGCATGCGAGCCGCGCATTCGCTGAAAGGCGCCGCGCGCATCATTAATTTGATGCCGGCAGTCATTGTCACGCATGCGATGGAAGAATGCTTCGTGGCTGCTCAGCGCGGCCAGATCCGATTGCAGCGAGACCATATCGATGCCCTGTTGAAGGGCGTTGATCTACTCGGGGCACTTGCGGCGCAGCCTGAGCAAAGCACTGACGGGGAAGCGCCGGACATCGCGATATTTCTTAAAGCATTGGAGGAAGCCTCGGCGCCCGAAGGTTCGCACGACACCCCCATCCTGCCGCAGGGGAACCGGGTCTCCCCTTCCGCGCCAGGCGTGCAGCCGCTCGCAGAGTTGGTAACGTTCGCTGAACCCACCTTTCCAGATTCGGGCGCTGCCGCCCCAGATCGCATCGTGCGGCTGACGGCCGGCAGCCTCAACCGCCTGCTCGGGCTTGCGGGTGAATCCTTGATTGAGGCTCGCCGGCTACAACCATTCGCCAATGGCCTCATGCGGCTCAAGCGCCTACAGTCCGATCTGGCCAAAACCTTCGACACCCTTCGCTTCGCCCTGCCCGAAATTGTCAACGATGAACGGCTCATGCCCGCGCTTTCCGAGGCGCAGCAGAAACTGCACACAATGCAGGAATTCCTCGCGCGGCGTCTTGACGACTTGGATTCGATCGACAGGAGGGTGACCGATCTTGCCAACCGCCTTTACGACGAGACGCTCGCCAGCCGTATGCGTCCATTCGAGGATGGCGTTAAGCATTACTCACGTATGGTTCGTGACCTTGGCCTAGCGCTAGGCAAGATCGTCCGATTGGAGATCTTGGGAGGCTCCACCAGCATCGATCGCGATATCCTGGAGCAGCTTGATGCGCCGCTGGGTCATCTATTGCGCAATGCCGTGGATCACGGGCTCGAAATGCCGGAAGAGCGCCTGGCAGCCGGTAAGCCGGAAGAAGCGACTGTCCGCATCGAGGCCCGACACAGTGCCGGCCGCTTGCAAATCACGGTTGCCGATGATGGCAGGGGCATAGACCTTGCGGAGCTGCGAAAACTGATCGTGGCACGCCATCTCATCAGCCAGGAAGCGATCGAAGGCTTGAGCGAGGCAGAGCTACTCGAATTTCTTTTCCTCCCCGGGTTTTCCTTGAAGTCGACCGTCAGTGACATTTCAGGTCGCGGCGTTGGACTCGATGCCGTTCGGGCCATGGCCAAGCAAGTTCGCGGTTTGGCGAGCGTTTCCTCAAAACTGGGCGTGGGTACCTGCTTTCAACTCGAATTGCCGCTAACTCTTTCGGTCATACGCACATTGCTCGCCGAGATCGACGGTGAGCCATACGCCTTCCCGCTGGTGGGCATCGTACGAGCCTTGAATCTGCCACAAGAGCGTGTCGAGCTTATCGAGGGCCGGCCCCACTTCCGGTTTGAAGACCGACAGATCGGCCTAATCACCGCGCATGAAGTGCTGGAGCGGACCGAGTGGCAAGCATTTGGAGGCGATATTTCTGTCATCATTATTGGCGATAGCGATCACAGCTATGGGTTGATCGTCGATCGTTTCGTGGGCGAACGGGAATTGGTCGTGCGGCCCCTGGATCCACGTCTTGCCAAGGTCAAAGATGTTAGCGCCGCGGCGCTGATGGATGATGGCTCGCCTGTTCTCATTGTCGATATTGCAGATCTTTTGCGTTCGGTCGAGAAACTCGCCGCTTCCGGGCGACCGCGAGCTTTGAGTCGCGTTTCGGAGAATACTGACCGCAAGCGGCTCAAGCGAGTTCTGGTGGTTGACGATTCTCTGACTGTGCGCGAACTCGTGCGCAAGCTGCTCCATCACCACGGCTATCATGTCGAGATGGCGGTTGATGGCATGGACGGTTGGAATGCTGTCCGATCAGATCCATTTGATCTGGTGGTCACCGATGTCGACATGCCGCGCATGGATGGCATCGAACTCGTGACGATGATCAAGGGCGATGCGCGGCTCAGCGGCACACCCGTTATGATCGTCTCCTACAAGGACCGAGAGGAAGATCGTCGACGAGGCCTGGATGCGGGGGCCGACTATTACCTGACCAAAGGCAGCTTTCACGACGAGACTTTGATCCGCGCAGTCGTCGACCTTATCGGGGAGGCTAACGAATGACGCCAACGGCGAGCCAGCGACCATGAGGATTGGCATCGTCAACGATCTGCCTATGGCGATAGAGCAGCTTCGCCGCGCCTTGGCCATCACATCGGCTCATCAGGTCGCGTGGGTCGCCACGAACGGGCTTGAGGCAGTCGAAGCATGTGCACTCGATGTGCCTGACCTGGTGCTGATGGACCTGACAATGCCGGGAATGAACGGCGTCGAGGCCACGCGCCGGATCATGGCTGCCACGCCCTGCCCGATTCTGGTCGTCACGGCGAGCATCGACGCCAACATACCCGATGTATACGACGCAATGGGTTATGGTGCACTCGACGCGATCGAAGTTCCAACGATGGCTCCAGACGGGGGAACGTCCGTTCAGGCGGATTTGTTTCTGGCCAAAATCGCCAGTATCGCAAGACTCATACAAGACAGCCCGTTGACAAGGCGAAGCGGGCGCGGGTCACGCGCGCCGGCCCCTTTGGCCCGTCGCCTCATCGCGATCGGGGCATCGGCCGGCGGGCCTGCGGCTGTCGCGGGGGTGCTCAGCAAACTTCCCAAGGATTTGCCGGCTGCTATTGTACTGGTCCAGCACGTCGATGCGCGATTTGTTCCTGGTCTTGTAAACTGGCTGGCTCAACATACAGTCCTGCCCATTCGCCCTGCACGAAACGGAGACCGGCTGGAGGCCGGCACAGTTTTCATCGCTGCTACAAACGACCACCTCGTCTTCAAATCGACGGGTGAACTTGAGTATACCTTTGAGCCCATTGACAATCTCTATCGGCCATCCGTTGACGTGTTTTTTGAGAGCGTGGCGCGCCGATGGCGCGGCGATGTGGCCGCCGTCTTGCTGACGGGAATGGGACGCGATGGCGCCAAGGGGCTGAAAGCATTGCGTGATAAAGGCCATCTGACGATCGCCCAGGATGAGGCAACGAGCGCTGTGTACGGCATGCCCAAGGCTGCGGCAGCAATCGGGGCCGCCGCCGAGATTTTGCCACTCGGCCTTATTGCGGCTCGCCTGGTTCAGGCATTCGGACACAATATCTGAAGGATCTGTTCCTATGTCACGAGAGCTAGATCTCACATTCGACCTCGTGCCGTCACCCACCGAAAAATACGCGGCCATGGTCTTGCTTGTCGACGATCAAGTGATGATCTGCGAAGCGGTCCGACGCGCGCTGGCGGGCCAAACCGAGCTTGACTTTCATTATTGTACCAATCCGCTCGATGCAATCGAGATCGCCAATGAGATGAGACCCACGGTAATCCTGCAGGATCTGGTGATGCCGGGTATAGATGGGCTCGATCTTGTTCGACAATATCGTCACAATCCATTGACGCAGGCGGTGCCAGTTATCGTACTCTCCGCCAAGGAAGAACCAGCCACAAAGGGCGAAGCCTTCAACGCGGGAGCGAATGACTATCTCGTCAAGCTGCCTGATCAAATCGAACTGATTGCACGAATCCGCTACCATACACGCGCCTATCTGGATCACGTGCAACGCAACCAAGCATATGCTGCCCTACGCGAGAGTCAGCGCCAATTGATAATAGCCAATCTGGAGCTGGAACGTCTCACTCGCATCGACGGGCTGACCTCTCTTGGCAACAGGCGCTATTTTGATGAATACCTAAACTTGGAATGGCAGCGTGCATTCAAGAGGCAAATACCCGTCTCTATCTTGATGATCGATGTCGATAATTTCAAACGCTACAATGATTGTTATGGCCACCTTGCCGGAGACGACGCGCTCAAGCGCATCGCCCAGGTCCTGCGGGATAGCCTGACCCGTGCGACTGATATGGCTGCCCGGTTCGGCGGCGAGGAATTCGTTGCGATACTGATCAACGGATCTCAAAGCGGTGCGCGCCAGGTTGCCGAACGAATGGTGGCGGGAGTCCGCGAGCTCGAAATCCCGCACCAATCGGGACACGTGACGATCAGTGTTGGCGTCGCAACCACGCTGCCGGACGAAAAGATGACAACCAACCAACTTCTCCATGCTGCCGATCAGGCATTGTTCCGCGCCAAATCGCAAGGACGAGACCGCGTCGTTGAGCACAACTCGCTTATCGGGCCAGGACGCGCGTGACACATGTAGGAATATTAGGCGATTGGCCTGGGCTGGTGGCGACCCTGATAGGTTGCGGTCAAGAGCCGACGAGGTAATCTATATTGCAAAGCGATTAGGGCACCGAGCGTGTTCAGATCTTCATCTCCAAGGGCCCCAGACGGCGCAGCTATTGCAGCAAAGCCTGCTCATAAGGGCCGTTCAGATTGGCTGCTACAAGCGTATATTGGTGCTAAACGCGCGGGCGAATGAACTTCGCTTGCTCTACACATGACATACATCAAACTCAATGGGTAAACCGTCGCCAACGACCCAGTTCGCGCAATATTATGCATGCGGGGCAAGGATATAATCGACGGAAGATTGCAATATAAACTTTGCCCTATCTATTGGGCTGAACGCCATCAGGACCCGCGGTCGCAGAAGCTGATTTGCGTAAACGCTTGACCTCGTACATGAGCCGATCAGCCTCATCGATTAGGACCTCAATCTCCGTCCCGTTGTCAGGAAAAACTGCTATCCCCAAGCTTGCACTTAAATTTATGGGTTGTTGTTCAAATTCGAAGGGAACATTCAGCCGCTCACAGACACGACTGGCGTAACTATGAGCGGCCTCCCGACTGCCGATGGGTGACAAAATAACACCGAATTCGTCGCCCCCCATGCGAGCAACTGTATCGGAACGTCGAGACACGCCGGCTAGGCGAGAACTGACTTCCTTGATCGCCGCGTCCCCGGCGCGATGCCCATAGCGGTCATTGATTGGTTTGAGACCGTCCATATCGATGTTGAGAAGGCCCACTTTTTCAGAATGGCGCTGAGCCCGTGTTAGACAGTACCTCAGACGATCAAAAAACAGCGCGCGATTGGCAAGCCCAGTGAGTGGATCATGGGTTGCCCGGTAAAGAAGGTCCTTTGCCTCAAATCGGGTCGCGTGAAACATTGCGGCGGCAATCAGCTCGGATATCAGACCGAGCAAGTAGCTATCTTCCTCGTCGAATGCGCAAACGGTCGAAGACATAACCTTTAGAACACCAATGGTAGAGTCCAGGTGGCGAAGTGGCACAACGATCATTGACCGAAGACCGACCTTCTCACATGCCGCACGGTTGACGCGCGCGTCATTGTGCGAGTCGTCACATCGAAGAATTTGGCCCGATTCCACGCACAGCCCTGACAAGCTGCCCTCTCGCGCCAACCGCAAGCCAAGCTGGGTCTCGGCGGTTCCACAGGCAGCCCGGTAGACCATCTCACTACCCTCAGCCAACTCGACGACGGCACCCGATGCTCTTGTCAGCTGCTGAGCTCGCTCCGCCACACATGTCATCACACTGCCCAAATCGATACCGAGCTTGGCTATCTCAGTCTGGGTTCTGATGATTTCCAAGAGTGACTCTTGTTTCACTTTGAGCGAAAGCTCCTGATCGGACATCAGCATTTGGGCACCATTCCACTGGTAGATTGTGTATGTCTGTATCAAAGCTTTATGAAATGCTTAAAGCCGCCGGTCGAGATTACCGTCTCAATCCAAACAGCGTGCCTTAAACATTCACTATTTATCGTTCGATATCGGCGCTTGCCGGACAAGAAGCCAGGGTTCCCGCAGCACCATTTCCTCGACTTTATAGTCGAGGTGCGCGATTTGGGAGCAGAACATACGGCTCTTGCGCCATAATTGTTGCCGACATAGCTGCAATCTCGTCTGCGGCCGACGCTCACCAATCTTCCCGAGCGAACCTTGCGCGAGTGAAGCGTTCAATGCCTGGCTGAATAATGCATTGCTCGCCGACGACAATCTTCTTAGGATTTCTAACATTCTAAATTGCCGCGATCTTGGAGTTTCCACATGTCATGGTCACCTTTATCCGGCAACTTTGATCGTATTGAGACACCGGGCGGCTTGAATATTTCAGAAATTGTAAGCGATCCATATTTTAGCGAAGTAATAAGCCTTGCAAGGGAACTTTTTGAAGTTCCATTTTGCGTAATTTCACTCGTAGGTAAAGATCGGAAGTGGGTCAACACTAGCGGGCTCTCGGACTCAAATAACGACTTCGATAGCCTCGACTTGGAATTCAGCGACCATGTCGTAACGAATGAAGGGCCGTTATTTCTTGACGATGCCACGCAGGATGATCGCTTTCACAATAGTCCGTTGGTAGTCGGTGGGGCCAGGGTCCGCTTTTATGCAGGCACCCCATTGATCGTTGATGACGCAAAGGTTGGCGTGCTTTGCGTCATCGATCGGAAACCCAGGCACCTCAAAATAAATCAAATAGTTGCTCTGAAAAAAATGGCGTCAATGGTAGCCATAATGCTCGATAAACTCCAAATAATCAGCGAACTGGGGCAATTTAAAGCTTTTTTTCCAACCGAAATAACGAGCTTGGAGGACTTGAAGTACCTGTTGCAGCAAAATTGCGACGAAATCCCCGATGTCTCAGGCACCTTCGGGCTCCTGGTCATCCATCTGGATCGATCCAAAGAAGATAACAAAGCGCTTGGGTCTGTGGCCCAGAATCAATATCAGCTGGCTGTTGCCGACCGGTTGAAATCCCTGTCTTCAAACGAAAGCCTGGTTGCTAGGTTCGGTGGCGACGAATTTGCCATTGTGATGCGTACGCAAGGTGATCCATGGAGTGAACACCGAACATTTTGCTTGCAAATCCTCGCAGCGATTAGCGAGCCGTTCGTGATCCGAGACAAGCTGATGTCCTTTGAGGCCAGCATTGGCGTTGCCATTGCGCCTTATCACGGTACGGATGTCGAAACTTTGGTTCGAAATGCCTATGCCGCCCTCGATAAGGTAAAACTCAAGGGAACAAATAGCTTTGCGTTTTTCGATGACGATCTGGACGATGAAGCGTCGGAGCGCCGAGAGATCGAGGCAGATCTTGCTGGAGCTATAGATGGGGCCGAGCTGGAGTTATATTATCAGCATGCGGTCGAACTTGCCACAGGCCGAACCATCGCTGCGGAAGCTCTTTTGCGCTGGCATCATCCACGGCGCGGTACGATTGGGCCCGAATTGTTTATTCCGTTCGCAGAGAAAACCGGGCTAATCGTACCGATTGGAGAATGGGTTATCGAGCAAGCCTGCCGAGATGCCATGACCTGGCCACAGGAGATGTCGGTTGCCGTCAATTTGTCCGCGGCTCAACTTGGCGGGAGCAAACTGTTGAATGTCGTCGAGCGCGCCCTGGGTGTCACAGGTCTGCCCCCCGGTCGCCTGGTGATCGAGGTCACTGAGACGACCCTTTTGCCGCGCAATCAATCATTTCTCGCCGAATTGCGCCAACTGCATGACAAGGGTATCCGGCTTGCGTTGGATGATTTTGGGACCGGTTACGGCTCTCTGGGCTATTTGCAGATGCTCCCATTCAATGAGATTAAGATTGACCGATGCTTCGTGGAAAACGTTGCTTGGGATCCCCAATCGAAAGCTATCGTTCGGGCAGTCATCAATCTTGCGCGAGACCTTGGGCTGGATGTCACCGCAGAAGGGGTGGGTACAAAAAAGCAGGTCGATTTTTTGATTTCTGCCGGTTGTGGGCGTGGTCAGGGCTATCTTTTTGGCAGGCCGGTTCCGAACTCGCTGCTGTTGAGCGAGGTATGGCCAAGGCGCAATGACCTGCTGGAGGAACATTAGGCAATTGATCGTGTGAATGTCGACTTTGCTTGGCGACCACACCTGCTGAAATTGCCCCTGGCCTTACATCGGGGGATAAGGCGCCCAGCCAGTTCATCCAATGACGCGAGCAATGGGTGTTAGGGTTGGGTAACGGTATCCGGCTTCTTTTCAGTCCGAGCTGCGCGCAGGAGATAGACAAGACCCCGCACTGTTTGTTTGATGGCGAGCGCGTAGAACCAAACTGTGCCGCGCAGCAATCCTGGGTTGCCGCGCCTCGACTTCTGGAAAGACTTCCATTGGTCTGAGTTGGCGTATAGAAGATCAGCAATGAGCCGGTAATGGATCGCATCCGTTATCACATAGCGCATGCCTATGCTCGTGACCCCGTCATGCGAGGTAACGTGGCGAATGACGCCTGACAAGACGGGATCTCCCTCGAGTTTCGACAAAGGTTTGAAACGGATCGATACCATGTCATCCCGGCCGACTGTCTTGACGGGGTGAGCCAAACGTATCGACGCACCGTTTGACGAGACATTTTCGATCATTGCGGGAATATGACTGTCCCCGACTAACAGTTCGCAGCGTCGTTCAACCTTGACGCGATAACTGGTTTGGACTTCCCCCCGTTCTGAAACGACGCCGAGCGCACAGCCGGCAAGCAAGAGATTGAGGAGGTTCCACAATCCGACCACAAGCGTCACATCGGCCCGGTAAGGCTCGGCAAACAGCCGCGTAACAGTCATGACCATGCCCAAAAGAAGAACAAGGAAGAGTGCAAAGATCGGCAAGGCGATTTCCGAGAGCCGGCTGACGTTTACCGATTCGTCCTTGGCTGTGACACGAAAAGTCGGCTTGGTGGGATGCAGCAGGACAGAGCCGATCGCGGGCAGCAAATAAATCGATTGTGCATATTCATAGAGTTCGGAAATCCATGGCCAGCGACAAGAACCGTAGAGGAGATTTTGCATCATTAAGTTTACGATCATATACGATAATGTATATGATAGAAATTCTGAGCCAGATGCCGTGAAAATTTGTAGATTAAAGAACAAATAGAAAAATGGGGCGATCAGAAATATCATTCTGGAGATAGGGAAGAACCAGAAAGATATGCTCGCCATGTAGCAAAGGCGTTGTGGAAGGCTGAGCCCCCGTTTGAAGAGGGGGAACTGGAATAGGAGAATCTGGATCATCCCCTGCGCCCAGCGCGAGCGTTGTGCGATGAAGCTGGCGAAGCTCGCGGGCTGCAGGCCGGCGATCAGGGGTTTGTCGATATAGATGCTGTGCCAGCCGCGCGAATGCAGCTCAAGGGCGGTCTCGCAGTCCTCGGTGATGCTGCGACCCTTGAAGCCCTTGGTTTCTGCGAGGGCAGAGCGCCGAAGCACCGCAGCCGAGCCGCAGAAGAAGGAGGAATTCCATTTGTCGAGGCCGCGCTGGATGATGCCGTAGAACATCTCGTTCTCTGACGGCATCGTGAGGAAGGTGCGCAAATTGCGCTCGATAGGATCGGGATTGAGAAAGAAATGCGGCGTCTGCACCAGGAAAAGCCGCGGATGGTCGCGAAAGAAACCCACTGTGCAGTGCAGGAAATCACGAGCGGGCGCGTGGTCGGCATCGAAGACCACGACGATCTCGCCGTTCGAATGCTCCAGGCCGTTGTTGAGATTGCCGGCCTTTGCATGCTCGTTGCGAGCCCTGGTCAGGTAGAACACGTCAAGGTCTACACAAAGCTGCTTTAATTCGATATGTCGCTGCTCTGCCTCAGCAGCGATTTCGATGCGGTCGCTATTTCGCTTCTGGTCGGTGCCGCCATCATCGAGCAGAAAGACCTTGAACTTCTCGGCAGGGTAGTCGATCGCTTTGGCGGCAGCGAGCGTTCTTGCCAAAAGCTCTCGGTTTTCATTGTAGCTTGGCACGAAGATGTCGACGGTCGGCAACTCATCATCGCCCAACCGAGGTGCGCTGCGCGAAGGAAGCGGGGTGGAGACGACGAACAACGACAGGGCAAGCATGGCGACGCTGTACATCTCCGCCAGATAGACCAGCAATCCTGCCATGAAGTCTTCAGGCTGATTGATGGGCGGCAGTGTGCTGGTCGTGCGCCAATAGACATATCGAAGCACGATCGACGTGCCGAGCGCGAGCGCGATCAAACGCCAGACCCCACCCGGTTTGAATACCTTGAGCAGCGCCATCGCCGCAACCACGGCTGTGCCGGCGATCAGGTGGGTTTGCAGGTTGATCGGCAAGGTGACCAGCACCAGCACGACGAGCGACGCGCATGCCCAGAGCAATCCTGCAATAATGTTTCTCATGGCCGCCTTCTTTTTTCAGAGCCCGAATATGGTGGACGGGGATGCGCCAAAATCACCCTCGCTGTTTGGGCCCGCTACGGGGGAAGACGGAGCTCAGCATATCCATCGGGTATGGAGCTGCGGGCTGATCGCTGGCGCCACTCGCGATTGGCATATGCGATTTGATTTGGATGCGGTTGAAGGTAGCGCTGTGACAGCGCGCCTGTCAGCCCATTATTCGTCATGAATGTCTGGATTGACTGTATCGAAGTATCGGATTTGCCCAGACTGGGCATAAGTCTGCCAACAAAAGAGTCTGATTTGATCGGCGCGAAGTCGGAGTTTTCAAAATGCATCGGCATACCAGCTCTGATGCGTCCAAGCAGGGAATGATCTAGGTTCGAAGATGACAGCTTTCCAGGACCGAAACCCCAATCCATGATCAAGGCATTTCAGGAACAATACAATAAATTAAATATATTTTGCAAATTATATTTACATTGCAATTGAAAGAGGCGCTCGCGCAGATCATTTTATCTTTGATTTCACATATGATGATTTCCAAGACAATACATATTATCTCGGCGCTCGGGCAAGCGTACTTGTAAAGTGCCTCAGCCCTGAGGTCCAAGTCAAGACCTTCTTGGGCTGACGGCCAGACGAAGACCAAAAGAGCTAGTAAAATAGCGAGCAATGCTTAATATCGACGCGCTGTCTGAAATTCCAAAGTTGGAATGTTTTCTACTTTCCGACCAAATCGAGCGAATCGGAGCAAAATCCGAAGATGGTTTCCAGGGCAGAACCGTGTGCGTCGCCTGGCGCACAAGCGCAGGCTGGGAGCATTGTCGCGTGAACCTCAGCAAAGATCACTTCGGCGGCGTTGGCATTGTCACATCAAGCCAGTAGAGGGTCATTACAGCACATTTTTTGCGCGCGACCTGGCGTGCCAAGTGCTTGATTTTGCTAGTGGCACTTGCTTGCGAAAAATCGGGTTGATAAGCAAAAGCGGGCTCCCGTGACGATGCCTTGTGTGACAATCCCGGCAACCCCACTCATGCCGTCAGGACTGCGGGAAAACAGAGGCTGACATCAAGCTGTCTGTGCCGCTGCACATCTTGCCGGCCGAAACGCAAAGCCGAAAGACCGCGATCGGCTGGGATGTTTCAGTTTGCATTTTGCGAATTTGTTTTTTGGATCCTGGTTGCAAACCCCGATGGCTAGGCTAGCTTGCATTGTCTTGCGAAAGGATCGGCTAACATGGCAACGGGCACGGTGAAATGGTTCAACTCAACCAAAGGCTTTGGCTTCATTCAGCCGGACACAGGCGGCAGCGACGTGTTTGTGCATATCAGTGCGGTGGAGCGGGCGGGCCTGCGTGATCTGCACGAAGGCCAGAAGCTCTCTTATGAGATCGTTGCCGACAGGCGCAGCGGCAAATCTTCGGCAGACAATCTGAAGCCGGCCTGACGGGCCGGACCTGGTGTGGATCAATCACTGTGCGAAATGGGGGCGCAGGATCTGCCAGGCATCCGAGAGCCTCAAATCCTGCTCGAGCCTGTCGTCCGTCCGCGAGCGAGGTAAGGGGTTGAATATGCCCCTCAATGCAGCAGTTGAGCGGGGCCGTGCCTGGCGCGTGGCGCCTTTTTGCGTGTCACGCTGCTTAGGTTTGGCGGATTGTGGACCGGGCAAGTTTCCAGTTCACTTTTAAGGTTGTTTTCACCAGCGCCTAATTTCGAAAGCAATTCATAGACAATTGCCTTTACATCTAAGGCCACAGTTGAATCATGGCGACAAAAAACTGGAATAAACGTCGTATCTATTTGCCTCAATCGGGACGTTAAGCGAAAGGACCGGATGTCAAACGTTGCCAAAGCCGAATTTGATACACAGCCCATTTGTGAGCCAGCAATTCGAACCATCGCCATGCCCGCGGATACAAACCCGGCAGGCGATATTTTCGGCGGATGGTTGCTGTCCCAAATGGATCTGGCTGCTGGAAACGCTGCGGCCCGCCATGCCCGGGGACGATGCGCCACGGTCGCTGTCGACAAAATAGCATTTGTCCGCCCCGTCAGGGTGGGCGATGAGGTCACTGTCTTCGCCCAATTGGCCCAGGTTGGGCGAACCTCGATGCAATTTCGAGTCTCGGCCTGGCGACGCGCACGCGACTCCGAGCGGGTGGCAAAAGTCACCGAGGCGGTCTTCACCTTTGTCGCCCTCGACTCAGAAGGCCACCCGCGTCTTGTTCCACCAAATCCCACTGCATCTGAGGACGCAGACCCCGATCGCGCTGCCCGTTCTCACGGCTAGATGTCCTGCGACAGATATGGCGCTCCATCTCGAGGGGGGTTAGCGGCAGCGGCTTGTTCGCAATCGCGGCCAGGCTCAGATGTGGCTTGCCAGCAACCCGCAGATTGTGAAGGTCCTCGATCAATTCGAGATGGGTGTGGCCGACCTTGCGGGCCGACAAAAGTTACCCGAGCGGTACGAAACGTCTACGCCGCTACCTTCGGCAATTTGCTCTGAAATAGCCCGGCCCACTTCAAATCGGAACGATGGGTGGCTTCAACCTGAATCCGCAGAGCCACGTCACGCGCCGCCGGCCGAGGCGATCCAAGTGAGGGAGTCGGCGTTCCCAATAGACCCGAGCCCGTATAACTCTTTCCAGAACATGGAGGATGTATGTCCATTACGGTGGATTGGCTCAAGAATTGAGGAGGTTTAAATCGAGGGCAACAGAAGGAGCCCTGCAATGTCGTCCCCTCTTTTCACTTCGGTTCATATCGGCGGCCGCAATGCGCCCCATCGTGTCGTGATGGCGCCGATGACCCGGGCACGAAGCACCCAGCCGGGCGATGTGCCCAACGCGATGAACGCCCACTACTATTCGCAGCGGGCCTCCGCCGCGCTCATCGTTACCGAAGCCACCCAGGTTTCGCCCCAAGGCAAGGGCTACTCGTTCACGCCAGGCATCTACAGCGCCGAACAGGTCGCGGGATGGCGCTTGGTGACCGAGGCCGTTCATGCCGCGGGCGGCCGGATATTTGCGCAGCTGTGGCACGTCGGCCGGATGTCGCATGCCGATTTTCATAATGGCGACCTGCCTGTGGCGCCCTCGGCCGTGGCGTTTGAAGGCAAGATCTGGAAAGTGGACCCGGCGACGGGAAAGGGAGAAATGGTAGACTGTCCCACGCCGCGAGCTTTGGATAGGGATGAGATCCGAGACATCGTTTCGCACTTCAGACGCGCTGCGCGGAACGCGATCATAGCGGGCTTCGACGGCGTTGAGATCCACGGCGCCAACGGCTATCTCGTCGATCAATTCCTGCGCACGACTTCGAACGTTCGGACAGACGAATATGGCGGCTCGCGGGAAAACCGTTTGCGTTTTCTCAATGAGTTGGTTTCCGAGGTGGCGGCGGAAGTCGGCGCAAATCGAACCGCCATCCGCCTAGCACCCTTTCTCACCGCCCGCGGCATGGCTTGCCCGGATATCCTACCCACCATTCTGGAGGCGGTCGAATTCCTTGAGGCGCAGCAAGTGGCCTACGTGCATCTGGTCGAGGCCGACTGGGACGACGCGCCGCAGTTCACCGAGGAGTTTCGCAAAGATGTTCGCGCACGCTTCGGGGGCGCGATCATCGTGGCCGGCAATTACGACATCGAGCGAGCCCACTGGGTCCTTCAACGCGGGTATGCGGATCTTGTCGCTTTCGGACGTCCATTTGTCGCCAACCCCGACCTGCCCTCGCGCCTAGCGCAGGGGCTTCCGATCGCGAATTTTGATCCCGCCACTCTCTTTGGCGGCCAAGATCATGGCTACACCGATTACTCACCCATACAACAAGCCGCCTGACGGCTCAGGGAGATTGGGATGTTCACCTATAAAGGTTCAACAGCCATCATCACGGGCGCCTCGAAGGGATTGGGGCTGGTGTTTGCCGAAGAGTTGGCCACACGTGGTGTTGATTTGGTCCTGATCGCCCGCTCCAAAGACGCATTGGAAATCCTCGCGGCTCGGCTTGCCGCTCGGCATGGCGTCAAGTGCTATGTTATCGCAGCAGATCTCGCCGAACCTAGGGCCATCGATGATATATTTGCCGAATTGAGCGAGCAGGGCCTGCTCGTCGATCTTTTGATCAACAACGCGGGGCTGGGTCTGTCAGGCCATTTCCTCGATCATGACCACTCCAATGAACAGGCGAGCATTCAAGTCAATGTACAGGCGCTGGTTGGTCTCGGCCATCGGTTCGGCCAGACGATGTCCGTCCGCGGTCGTGGCGGAATTATCAATATTGCTTCCAACTCGGCCTTCCAACCGTTGCCTTATATGGCGACCTACGCCGCGTCGAAAGCGTTCGTCTTGCATTTCGGTGAAGCGTTGCAACATGAGCTGGCCCCTAGAGGGGTTCGGGTCATGACGGCCTGTCCTGGACCCACAGCGACCAGCTTTTTTGAAGGCACACCGACGACGATGTCCGACCGGTCTTTCGACACGCCGGCAATGGTGGTGCGCGGGATCCTTCGCGCCTTCGACCAGGGAAAGGCCGTGGCCTATCCAGGACGCTCGAGCGTGCGGTTCGCCACCTGGCTACCCCGGCTGCTGCCCCGAAGGCTCGTTGTCCGACTCGCGGCGATGGCGGCGGGAAAGATGGGGCTGGCACTGCCCAAGTCGGACTTACGCTCCCCGGCGGCAAATGTGGGCGCAAGAGGCACCTCACCGGTCAAGACTCAAATTCTGGACGGCCACCAGCGAACCTGCTGAGCCGATCCACCATGGCATCGACAAAAAGGCGCACGCGAGTGGGAAGCTGGCGGGGCGAAGGAAAGAGTGCGCAAACGGGCGCTGGGTCACTGCGCCAGTGGGGCAGCACATGTACAAGGCGGCCCGAGCGCAGATCAGGTTCCACATCCACCCAGGATTTGAAGATGAGACCGCAGCCGGCGAGCGCCCAATCATGCGCGACCTCGCCATTATCGCTGCGCAGACGGGACGCGGACTTTATCTGGGCCGCCTCGCCGCCAGGCCCCACCAGGTTCCATTGGGTTCCGACGCCGCGGTAGTGCAGACACTCATGATCCTCCAGGTCTGCCGGCGCAATGGGGGTGCCCCAACGCTCGAGATAGTCCGGCGCACCCACGACAATGCGGTGGTTGTCGACCAGCTTTCGCATGACCAGGGCGGAGTCCTTTGGCGCGCCGATCCGAACGACGACATCCATTCCCTCATCGATCAACTCCACCAACCGATCGGTTAGCGTGAGGTCGATTGAAACCTTGGGATGCGCGCGAACTAGGTCCCGGCAGACCGGGCTGACATGGGCGCGGCCAAGCGCCACCGGTGCACTCACACGCAACACACCTTGCGGTTCGACGCTCCCATTCGTCAGCGCGGCCTCTGCTTCGTCGACCTCGGCCAGGATGCGCTGGGCTCTTTGGTAGAGAGTCTGCCCTTCTTCTGTCAGCGCGAGGTGACGGGTACTGCGGGCAAGAAGGCGCATGTGTGTCCGGCGTTCAAGCATCGCAAGCCGCTTGCTGACGACACTGAGGGCAAGGCCCATCTCTCGGCCGGCAGCGGACAAGCTCCCCGCTCCGACGATACGGACGAATGTGCGCAATTCGCTGACATCGTCGAGCATGGCCACCTCTAGATACTTTCCGATTAGTGGATGGAATATCCAATTAGAAGGCGCATGTGTGTCCGGCGTTCAAGCATCGCAAGCCGCTTGCTGACGACACTGAGGGCAAGGCCCATCTCTCGGCCGGCAGCGGACAAGCTCCCCGCTCCGACGATACGGACGAATGTGCGCAATTCGCTGACATCGTCGAGCATGGCCACCTCTAGATACTTTCCGATTAGTGGATGGAATATCCAATTAGCGCAGGATAATATCCCAAACCGAGATGCACTAGCTTGCAGGAAGGAGAAAGGAGCGAACTGATGATCAATCGTGCTGGCAATCATTTGGATCTCAACCGCCAGGAGATCCCATGGATCTTTGGTGCGGCCGTGGCGGTCGCGGACAGATCCGTCGGCGGCCCGCCGATTTCGGAGGCCGGCGGTATGATCCTCGACAAGATCGAAGGTGTTGTGCTCGACGTTCCAACCGACATTTTCTTCGCCTCTGGCCACCACGAAGGTCTACCGCGCATGCTCGAGCAAATGGACAAGCCTATGATCAAATTTTCATCGTTCATGATCGATAAAGCGATCGAGCCGCGCCGGGTCGGCCAGCCGAGGGATATCGCAAACGCGATTATGTTTCTTGTCACGATGCCCTTCGCCACCAGTTCGACCGTGGGCGTCGATAGGGGCGGCGCCATTATGCGAGGGCATCATGCTTGATCACGTCACGCTGCGAACCCACGATCTTGAAGGCACCCGTGCCTTCCTGGAAGACGTGCTGGACTTGAGGCCAGGGTATCGGCCGGCCTTCTCGTTTCCGGGCTATTGGCTCTATGCCGATAACGAGCCTGTTGTGCACTTGATTCCAGGTCATGGCGGGCCCGTGGATCGAGCTGGTGAGACCATCGACCACGTGGGCTTTCGTCTCACCGACCATAATGGTATGCGCCGCAAGCTGGACGGCCTCGGCGTTTCCTATTCGCGGATGGAGTTACCTGAACTGGGCGAGCGGCGCCTCTTCATTCGAACGCCCACGGGAATCCTTCTGGAGCTGGTGTTTCGCGAAAAGGAAACCGCCTTTGCTTCCCCCCCGTATCGAGAGCAAGACCACGACGAATAGGTCCTCAAACTTCGGGATTTCCACTCCGGCGGCGCTCCTGGTATCGGCGTCCGCCCTCGCCGCCGACGGCGTTAGGATCAACGAACTTGTCGTTACTACGTCAATTCCCGGCCGGCAATGCGACACGACAACAATGACTACTTGAGCGTTCTGCGATTTATGGAACACGGGCGAGGCCGCCTTTCTCAAGCAGGCTATCGCGCCGAGCTTTACCGTGCGCACCTTGCCGCCGGGCCGGCCACAGGCAGGAGCCAGCCCGCGCTTCGCGCCAATTGTGCGCCGGCCTAGCAGACCTGAGGGTAGCCATCCAGATGATGATTGTTACTGGCGACTATGTCGCCGTGCACATGCGCTTTGCCTGCCACTACATCGGCACTTTCGGTAAGGTCCAGGGTAAGAGCCAGGTCATTTCCTTCATCGCCGCCAACCTAGTCAAGTTCGAGAACGGCCGCATCACTGGCCCTGGCATATCGAGGACAATCTGACGCCGCTCCAAGAGATGGGCGTCGCTAAGGTCGCCTTTTGGATGGCGGAGAATGGAGCTTGGACATGATGGCGATTGTGACGAGCCGGCACAGTTCCATCATAGTCACACACTTGACGATCCATCTTGGAGGCGAGCGTGGAAAGTCTCACGCCCTTGTTGGTCTTCACAAGACCCCTTCGAGTGGCGCATATGGATTGGCGACATCATCAAGCCTCTTGGTTTCGTATGCCCGACCAAGCGCTTCTCAGTGCGGCCGGGTGGAGTATGAGCGCGCGCGCTCATCGACATTGGCGTGCTGTTCGACGCTCAGAGGCCAGGATGCGGAGGCATTGGACTGAGTGTGTTTACGCGCGAAGGCGCTGGGGGTCATGCCGGCATAGCTCGTGAACGCGACGGTAAATGCGCCAATACTGCTGAACCCGACAGCGTAGGCGGTCTGCGTCACGCTGGAATTCTTTTGACTGAGCAATTTCAGCGCCTTGCTCATCCGAACCTCGGTGATGAACTCGCGCCAGTTGATGCCAAGCTCATCTCTAAATCGGCGCCGCAGGGTGCGTTCCGACATGCCGACCGCGGTGGCCGTATCGGCTATGGATGCTGTCTCAATATGGTCGCGTGCAAAAGCGATCGCGCGTTCCATGTCGGGCGCGTTGCCAAAGGGGGTCCACATCTTGCGCTTGGTGTCGAACCAGACGGCGAAGAGCTGCCCCATCGTTTGGAAGAAGTCATTGGCCAAAGCGTCGGCCGGATCGCGGTCCGGCCCCCACCGGCGCGCAAACGATATCATTTCGACCGCGAGCGCGGGCATCGCGACGGCCCAGCAGCCGGCATGACGCCAGACGGCTTCACCGCCCGTGAACTTCACCAAGGTGATTTCTACCGGCCCGGTCGCAGCGAGCCGGTAGGATCGTTCCGGCGGGATGTACACCATATGCCCGGTCGGAAGCGTCCATCGTCCCGCATGGCCGAACAGCATCACTTCGCCATGATGGATGCATACCAGCATGCCGCCCGATTCCCGCTCGGAACTGGCATCGAATGATGGCACATGCATTTCGACCGCATGGGTTGGGCGAGACTGGCTGACGGCAAAGCGTTCGTCATACCGACCGAGGGCAAACCGAACGAGGGCATCGGCGTCACCGCTGAGTGGGCAATCGATCGGCGTCTTGGTCCGGTTCATTTTCGCCCCCATGAGCGCTTGTGCCATTTTGTCCGCTTTTAAAAAATTCGTGGCCTATTTCCGAATGACGGCCTTTCAATAGCGTGACAATGTCCATCGCACAAGAGGTCGGCAGCCAAAGCGCTGAGAAGCACGCCTCGGCAGGGGGACCATGTCTGGTATCGAGGACAATGCTGTTGGCCAGGATCGCCCTGTGACCTCACTGGCCGCGACGCCCTTTCTCGAGGTATCGGGTGTTGGCAAACGATTTGGAGGCACAGTCGCTCTGCGTGACGTTTCCTTCTCGGTTTCGGCGGGCGAAATCGTCGCCTTGCTTGGCGAGAACGGCGCCGGCAAATCCACTCTGATCAAGATCATGGCTGGTGTCTTCCACGCCGATGCCGGCTCCCTGCACTTCAAGAACGCTCCTGTCTCGGCCGCGACGAAGGCGGGCAGAATTGCATTCATCCATCAGGATCTTGGCCTTATCCCATGGATGACGGTGGCAGAGAACATGATGCTCGCAACCGGCTATCCCCGACGCAATGGCCTGATCGATTGGGGCATGGGCCGAGCCGAGGCGCACAGCGCGCTTTTGGAAATCGGCGGACAGATCGATCCAGACGACCGGATCGAGTCCTTGAGCCGGACCGACAAGTCGCTCGTTGCAATCGCAAGGGCGCTGAGCAGCAACGCCGAGCTCGTCGTGCTCGACGAGCCGACGGCGAGCCTGCCTCAGTCAGAGGTCGATCGCCTGCATCAGGTACTCCGCCGGCTAAGGGCTCGCGGCGTCGGCATGATCTACGTGTCTCACCGCCTCGACGAGGTTTACGCGCTTTGCGACCGTGTCGTGGTTCTACGCGACGGCATGGTTGCCACGAGCAGACGCACGGCCGAGATTGGAGCGGAGGAGTTGGTCGAGGCGATCATCGGCCGGCCTCGCGAACAAGTCTTCGTCCGGCCCCCCGCCCCTCAAGACGCAATCGACCTCCTGAGCCTGGAGAGGCTCCAGACGGAAATGACCGGACCGGTCGACCTGACCTTGCGACGCGGCGAGGTCGTCGGGCTCGTCGGCCTGCGTGGCGCGGGCCAGGACGAGGTCGGCAAGGCGCTGTTCGGGGTCGATATCGTTCTGTCCGGCCGCGTTACGCTTTGCAACGCGCCTTACCTGCCGAAGGACCCTTTCGATGCCATCTCCCAAGGCGTGCTCAAGGTCGCCGGCGACCGCAACGCTGAGTCTATCGCTCAAGGCATGACGATCCGGGAGAACATGTTCCTCAACCCGCAGGCCAGCGGGCGCGGCCCGCTCACATTCAGATCAGTCACCTCGGAGAACCGCGAGGCCGAGTCGATGGGTGCGACGGTGTGTCTGAGGCCCAATCTGCCCTCTGCCGCCATCGAGACTTTGTCGGGTGGCAACCAGCAGAAAGTCGTGATGGCACGTTGGATGCGTATAGGCGGCAAGGTTCTCATCCTCGAAGACCCAACCGCCGGTGTCGACGTTGGCGCCAAGGCCGAAATCTATCGGCTTTTGGCCGACGCCCTGCATAGAGGCCTTGGCGTACTGCTGATCTCCACGGATTTCGAAGAGGTCACCGCCATCTGCCATCGAGCCTACGTCTTCAGGGCCGGCAAGGTCGTGGCCGAGCTTTCCGGGATCGGACTGTCGATCGCAGGCCTACTGAACGCCGCCTCTCTTTCATCGACCGACTGATTCAGACCGGACAATCAAAAATCCGACAGCGAGCCACGGACGTGCATCGCCAGTTGGAGGGAGGAGCCCAATGGAATCCATCAGATCGACCGCCCTGGAACCCACGCCACGCGAACTTGCGCCTCTATCCGCGCTGCAGCGCCTAGCAAGGGTACTGCCAGTCTATGGATTGCCACTGCTGGCCATCGCGCTGATTGCACTATTTTGCATAATGTTGCCTAACACCTTCCCCACACTTCTCAATTTTCGGTCGATACTGGGCGACAAATCGATCATCTGCGTGCTCGCTCTAGCCGCGATGGTGCCCATGATGGCGGGCAGGATCGACCTCACCGTCGGCTATGGCATCGTGATGTGGCATGTGCTGGCAATCAGCCTGCAAACACAATTCGGCTTCAATTGGCTGGTCGCCGTCCTCCTGGTCCTGGTCCTGGGCGCGCTCATGGGCCTGATCAACGGCGTCCTGGTTGAGATTGCGCAAATCGATTCCTTCATAGCGACGCTCGGGACCGGAACCGTCCTGTATGCCCTCGCGCTCTGGCATACGGGTGGGCGGCAGGTCATCGGATCGTTGCCCGCCGGCTTCACCGACATCTATTCAACGAACGTTCTTGGGCTGCCGATTGCCGCGTTCTACGTGCTGGCAATCAGCCTGGTCCTCTGGGTCGTCGCGGACTACCTGCCGATAGGACGCATGCTCTACGCCATCGGCGCCAACCAGCGGGCAGCGTCACTGAACGGCATCCGCACCCGCCGCTTCGTGATCGGCGCCTTTGTAACTTCAGGTCTGCTCGGTGCCTTCGCTGGCGTCGTACTGGCAGCAAAGCTGCGGATCGGCCAGGCGAGCGTCGGGCTGGAATTCCTACTCCCCGCGCTGGTCGGCGCCTTTCTTGGCTCGACGACCATTAAGCCGGGCCGCGTCAATGTCTGGGGCACTGTCGTCGGCGTCGGCATCCTCGCTGTCGGCATTGCCGGCATCCAGCAATTCGGGGGCGCCTTTTATGTCGAGCCCCTGTTCAACGGCATGACCCTGCTCGTCGCGATCGGTATTGCCGGATACTCGCAGCGCCGGCGCTCCACCGGTCGAGCATAGCGCTGATCGAGAACCGGCCAGTCTGTGTCTGAACAGGTTGAAATCAAAAAATGGAGGAAAGACCTATGAAATTCGATTGCCTGAAAGAGCGCATTTTCGTTCTGGGCCTGGCTGCCACCGTGCTCACGCCGATCGCCGCATTGGCTCAAGATGCGAGCATTTCGGCCACCCGGGACTACATCGCCACCGTTACCAAGCCCAACGCGCCATGGACCGGGCCCACGTCCGGCCCCCTCGCCCAGAAAGACAAGACCATCGTCTATGTTTCGGCCGATGAGCGCAACGGCGGCGCCTTAGGCGTCGGCGCAGGCGTCGAGGAGGCAGGCAAGGCCATAGGCTGGACCGTCCGCGTCCTAGACGGGCAGGGAACGGTGTCGGGTCGCTCCTCCGCCTTGCAGCAGGCAATGGCTCTGAAGCCGGACGGCATCGTGCTGGGGACGGTTGACGCCAAGGAACAGGGCGAGCTCATCAACCAGGCAGCCGCCACCGGGATAAAGGTCGTGGGTTGGCATTCGGTGACCAAACCGGGGCCATCTGACGAGTACAAGCTCTTCACCAACATTGCCACTGATCCCCTGGATGTCGCCAAGGCCGCGGCCTCCTACGCGGTCGGCGATTCCGACGGCAAGGCCGGTGTCATTATCTTCACCGACTCCACCTATGCGATTGCCCTCGCCAAGTCCGATGCAATGGCCCAGGTCATCAAGGCCTGTCTCGGCTGTAAGGTTCTCGATGTCGAGGACACACCCTTGGCCGAGGCAAGCACCCGCATGCCCCAGCTCACGACGTCACTGCTGCAGCGTTTCGGCGCCGAATGGACCTACTCCCTCAGCATCAACGATTTGACCTTCGATTTCATGTCCGCATCGCTGACATCAGCCGGTGTCCCTCAGGATGGCCATCCCCGCAACATTTCCGCCGGCGACGGGAGCCAAGCGGCATTCCAGCGCATACGCGACAGTTTTTATCAGTCCGGCACGGTCGCCGAGCCGCTCAGCCTTCATGGCTGGCAAGCGGTCGACGAACTCAACCGCGCCTTTGCCGGCGCTCCACCTTCAGGCTTCGTCGCGCCGGTGCATCTCGTCAATTGGAAGAACATCGGTTCAGATGGCGGCCCGAAGAATGTCTACGACCCCGATGACGGCTACCGCGACGCCTACACCAAGATCTGGAACGGCAAGTAACTGGCGGCGAGGGCACCGACGGGGACTTGGCGAGCTACAACCTGACGCAAAAAACGGAGATTTCGAAGATGACTAAGAGCTATTGGCCCGACGGCAGCCGCCTTGTCATTTCCATTTCAATGCAGATGGAAGCGGGCGGGGAGGCCCCCTACGGCCCAGGCGGGCCGTTCTCCGGCTTCATCGACATGGATCCGGCCTATCCCGATTTTCCGACGAAGTCCTGGTATAAATACGGCTATCGCGAGGGTATTCAGCGTATGCTGGATCTTTGGGACCGCTTCGGAGTTAAGGTCACTTCCCATATGGTCGGCTCCGCAGTCGATCGCGCGCCGGAAGTCGCCACGGAGATTGTCGAGCGCGGCCACGAGGCTGCCGCGCACGGCCGTGACTGGGTTCAGCAGTATGATCTCGACTACAACGCCGAGAAGAAATTCATCCAGGACAACATCGACAGCATCAAGCGAGCAACCGGCCAGGTTCCGATCGGATACAATGGCGCTGCGATGCGCGGTACGATCAATACGCTCAAGATCCTCCAGGACCTGGGCTTCAAATATTTCATCGACGACGTCAGCAGGGACGAGCCCTTCCTGATCAAGGTTCGTGACGAGGACATGGCGGTCATTCCCTATACCTTGAACCTCAACGACATTATCCAATTCGAATCCTACAAGTTTTCGAGCCTCGAGTTCGAGCAGCAGCTCAAGGACGAGTTCGACCAGCTCTACGAAGAGGCGGCGGTCCGCCGCCGCATGATGGCGATCTCGACGCATGATCGCATCCAGGGCCGCCCTTATCGCGTGCGCTCGCTCGGCCGCTTCCTCGAATATGCAAGCCGGCACAGGGGCGTAACCTTCATGCGCAAGGATCAGATAGCCGATATCATCTACTCCGACAGCCATCCCCTCCGCGACATCAACGAGCACGATGCGTGGGCCGAATGGGAACGCAAACATGGCAACCAGAAAATCGTGCCGATCGCCTGACCTGCGCAAACGGTCGGGGGCGCCCGCGCCTGCGGACGTTGTATCCCACTAAGTTGAGACTTCGCTTCATGAACTATGACCTTGCGATTATAGGTGGCGGCATTGTCGGGTTGGCGACAGCCCTGGAGGTGACCGAACGCTTTCCCGGGCTTTCGATTGCAGTCATCGAAAAGGAAGCAGATCTTGCTCTGCACCAGACCGGCCGGAACAGCGGCGTGATCCATGCAGGGGTCTACTATCCGCCTGGGAGTCTGAAAGCCCGTTTCTGCAAGGAGGGCGTCGAGGCGACGATCCGGTTTTGCAAGGACCATGCACTGCCCTTCGACCAATGCGGCAAGCTGCTTGTCGCGACCGAGACGGCCGAGCTCGACCGCATGGGTGCGCTTCACGAGCGTTGCCTTGCCAACGGCCTGCCTGTCGAGCGTCTCGATGCAGCCGAGCTCGTTCGACGCGAACCACATATCCGCGGCGTAGGAGCGTTGTTCGTGCCGACGACCGGCATCGTCGACTATGGTCTTGTGGCCAGAACCATGGGGCAGCTTGTGATCGAGCGCGGCGGGGAAATCTTGACCGGCACGTGTGTCGATACCCTACGCGAGGAGCCGGCCGGCGTTACAATTGGCGCCGGCGGACGCACGATAAGGGCCCACCATCTCATTGTCTGCGCCGGCGTCATGGCAGATCGCATGGCAAAGCTGTGCGGTCTCGATCTCGATTTCCAGATCGTGCCGTTCCGCGGTGAATATTATCGCCTGGGTGCCGACAAGAACGACATTATTAGCCACCTGATCTACCCAATTCCGGACCCGGCGCTACCCTTTCTGGGCGTGCACCTCACACGGATGATCGGCGGATATGTGACGGTGGGGCCGAACGCCGTTCTGGCCTTCGCCCGCGAGGGCTACCGCTTCACCGACATCAGCCCTAAAGACCTCTTTGAGATGATCGCCTATCGGGGGTTTCGCAGGGTGATCGGCGCCAATCTGCGGTCCGGGCTTTCGGAAATGTGGAATTCTTTGAGCAAGCGCCGCTACCTGGCTCTGTGCCGGCGATATTGTCCGGAATTAACGCTGGATGACCTTGAGCCTCACCGGCCCGGCATCCGGGCCCAGGCCGTGCTGGCGGACGGCACGCTCGTGCATGATTTCCTCATCCGCGAGACGGGGCGCAGTATCCATGTCTGCAACGCCCCCTCGCCCGCCGCCACCTCGGCCATTCCGATTGGACGCGAGCTGGCCGAGCGCGCCGCAGCCCGTTTCGGCTGGCGGCAGAGTTTGGCGAGTTGAACCGGGATGGAGACAGCCCAATGCTGTTTGATCTGAGAACCTATCGCGTCAGACCAGGCACGCTCACGGCGCAGTTCGAGGTCTATGCCCAAGAGGGGTATGCGGTGCAGTGTCGGTACCTCGGCGCCCCAATCTTCTACGGCACGGTCGAGACTGGCGACGTCAACGCCTATGTGCATCTTTGGCACTTCCGCGATGCCGCGGACCGGGAGCGCAAGCGAACGGCCCTCTACACCGACCAAGCCTGGCTTCAATATCGACAGCGGAGCGCCGAAGCCGGGTATCAGACTAAGCAGACGAACACACTTTTGAGGCCCGCGCCATTTTGGCGGCCCGGTCCTCTAAAGGATGAATCGGCCTTGGGACCGGCAGCGTCCCCAAGGCCAACCGAACGATGACGGCAGCAGGGCGGTCGCGAAGGATCTCGGTTTGACCGGAAAGACGGGGCTCGTCCCAGACGCGGCGTTTGATGGCAGGGTTGTCATAAGGTCGCGCATCGGAACACAGACCAGCCCGACGCTTATCGCCAACAAAGTGAAAAGAAACCGCCGAGCGGATCTTTGTATAAAGATTTCCGATAAGCTTACGTTGTCGGGTACTCTTTGGCTGTGTGGACTTGGGAGCTCATAAATCCCGCCATGCGAATCTGGGCCAATAGCCATGATGCTACTGGCCGATCCCGATGCGTTGATCCGTCCGCCAGGTCAAGGCCTTAGACTCGCGATCGTCCGAAAAATCGAGCTCAGGCCCGACGGACGCGAATGAGGGAAAACGGGGACGTCCAAACGAGCCCGACCCTCAGAAAGGATTCTTGAACGGGCGTCGCCCCGAGGCCGATCTGGGCACGCGGACCATTTCGATGAACGCGCGCAATGCAGCCGGCAGCTGCCTGCGGCCCTGATAGTAGAGATACACTCCCTCGACTATCGGCGACCAGCTCGTGAGAACGCGAACCAGCTCGCCGTTGCGCAGGAAAGGTTCGGCGAGGGCGTCCAAGGTAAGGGCGATGCCTAGCCCATCGAGTGCCGCGCGGAGCGCAGTTTCGGCGTCATTGACTGTGATACTTCCGTGCGCAGAGACGAGCTTTTTCGTGCCGTTCTGTTCGAATCGCCAGCGCAGGACGTCGCGGTCTGGGGCGACTCGAAAGAGCACGCATTGGTGAGAAGCAAGGTCGTCGGGCGTGCTGGGCGCCGGGCGCTTGGAGAGATAAACGGGGCTCGCAACGACGGCTATCTGCATGGGGCCGGTGACACGCACCGCAATCATTTCGGCCGGCACGCGCTCCCGCACCGAGAGTCCCGCGTCAAAGCCGCCTGCTACAATGTCGACCGGTGCGGACTCGACGCACAGTTCGAGATGCACTTCCGGGTATAGGGAAAGAAAGCGTTCCCATACAGGCGCGATCACCGTACCTACAGTCCAGGGGTGGGTGTAGATCCGCAGGCGGCCGGAAGGACGGCCACGCTCCTCCCTCAATTCCTCCAGCGCATCCGAGATCTGCTCCATTCCCGGTTTCAGCCGCTCCAACAGGCGAAGCCCGGCGTGGCTGAGCGATACGCTGCGCGTGGTCCGGTGCAGCAGGCTCACCCCGAGGCGCTCTTCCAACTGACGTATCGAATGGCTCAGAGCCGACGAGGTGACCCCTAGCTGGACTGCCGCTGCCCGAAAACTGAGATGGTTGGCGATGGCCAGGAAGTTATTGAGATCGGTGAGGTCGCTGCGCTGCATTGATGAATTTTACTCAGTGAATGGCGTATTAATGTGCGCTTTTCATATCACCCCGCCAGGTGCATGTATCTGTCTGAGATCAAAATCCAACATTGGTCTTCTGGTGCGCTTTGAGGGTCTGACCACCGTGGGTCCGATTATTCTAGGTTGGTTCGCAGCCCTCTATCGAGCGTTGCGCGGAGGTGGCGCCTCGCTCGCTCTAACTGTTTGAGGCCAAGGCCAGCTGGCGGGGAGTGGGCGGACGGCCCTGCGGCCAAGGTCCGACGCCCTCCCAGCGAACTCCTTGTCCACAACGGCAGCATTGGCGCCACCACCATTCGACGATCGGTCTGACGCCGGGCCTCGCAGGACAAAAGGCCCGTACCGACACCTGTAGCCGCTTAATTCTTCCCTGCCGTGGTCGGCGTCCGAAAGACGACCCCGGCCCAGGCTCCCCCGAGGTCACTCGATGTCTAAAATCCGCATGAGCCGACGCAGCATCCTTCGCGCCGCCGTCCTAGCTCTTATCGCTCCATCAACCGTCCTTGTAGCTGGCTGCCAGCGTCCGCCGGCCGCAAAAGCGGCTGCTTTGGCACCGGAGGTCGGCGTCATCACGGTGCGCCCGACGACCGTGCAGCGCATCACGGAGCTGCCGGGTCGAACCTCCGCCGTGACCTCCTCCGACGTTCGGCCGCAAATCACCGGCGTTATTCTCCGGCGCCTGTTCACTGAAGGTAGCGAAGTCAAGGAGGGCCAGCAGCTCTACGAGATCGATCCGCGCCCCTACAAAGCAGCGCTTGATCAGGCGATGGCCCAGCGCGCACAGGACCAGGCGCAGTTGGAAGCCGCTCAGCTCGACCTGACCCGCTTTCAGCAGTTGGCGACACGCGAATTTGCAACACGCCAGCAGCTCGACAACCAGCAGGCCGTGGTGAACCGGCTGATCGCCGCCGTCGCGGCCGACTCGGCTGCTGTAGAAACCGCACAGATCAACCTGAGCTACACCAAGGTCTTTTCACCGATTTCGGGCCGTATCGGTCACTCGACGGTGACGCCCGGCGCGCTCGTTACCGCCAATCAGGCCGCTGCCTTGGCCACCATCACCCAGCTCGACCCGATCTACGTCGATGTGAGTCAGTCTGCGGCTACTCTCCTGCGTCTCAATCGGGAGCTTGCCGCCGCAGAGCTCGAGAAGAGCGGTGAGGGCGCTGCCAAGGTCACCCTCAAGTTAGAGGATGGCAGCATTTACCTGCTGCTCGGCAAATTGCAGTTCACCGAGGTCAATGTGAATGAGGGCACGGGAACAGTCTTGCTGCGCGCAATCTTCCCAAATCCCCAGCGCTTGCTGCTGCCCGGGATGTACGTGCATGCCGCGGTAATCGAGGGCATCAATCGCAACGGCATTCTGGTGCCGCAGCAAGCCATTTCGCGCAACACGCATGGTGATGCCACCGTGTTGGTGGTCGGTGAAGACGACAAGGCGGAGCTTCGCGTCATTGAGACCGGGCCTGCAATAGAGGACAAGTGGGTAGTCACCAGCGGCCTGAGGCCCGGCGAACAGGTCATCGTTGACGGCCTGCAGAACGCCCGCTCTGGCGCTGCCGTTCGGCCGGTTCCTGCCCTCGCTGTTGCAGTTGCCAAGAAATCCTAGTCCCACTGTCAAATAGGCGAACCATGTCGCGTTTCTTCATCGATCGGCCAATCTTCGCATGGGTGCTGGGCTTGGTGCTCATGCTACTTGGCGGCATCGAGGTCTTCCTGCTGCCGGTGGCCCAGTTTCCTAGCATTGCCGCCCCGCAGATCTCGATCACTGTGACTTATCCGGGGGCTTCGGCGCAGACCGTGACGGATACCGTCGTGCGGCCGATTCTGCAGCAGATGTCCGGAATTGATGGTCTCGAATACGTGTCGTCGAGCGCGCAGGCCGACGGAACAATGGAAATCGACCTCACCTTCGTTCAGGGGACCGATCCCAACATCGCCCAGGTGCAGGTGCAAAATAAGCTGTCGCTGGCCGAAGCCAACCTACCCCCGCAAGTCACGCAGCAGGGGATCAAGGTCGAGAAATCGGTCAAGAACTTCATGTTGGCCATCAGCTTCATCTCGGTCGATGGCAGCATGTCGGCCGCCGACATCAGCGACTACGTCGCGTCGAACATCCAGGACTCGCTGGCCCGTATTCCCGGTGTCGGCGATGTCTCCCTGTTCGGCTCCGAATATGCAATTCGCATTTGGCTCGATCCGGACATGCTCTACAAGTATTCACTGACCGTCGCCGATGTAACGAACGCGATCTCTGCGCAGAACGTTCAGGTCTCGTCGGGCGAGTTAGGCGGCATGCCTGCCCGCGAGGGGCAGCGGCTCGACGCCACAATCATCGGCCCGAGCCGCTTCCAGACGCCGACGCAATTTGAGGAAATCCTATTAAAGGTCAAACAAGACGGCTCGCAGGTACGGCTGCGCGACGTCGCGCGCGTGGAGCTTGGCGCGCAGCAATATACCCCTACCAGCCAATACAACGGCAGGCCCGCGAGCGCGCTCGCGCTCAAACTCGCCCCGGGCGCCAATCAGCTTGCGACCGAGGCCGCGGTCAAAGCCGAGCTGAACCGGCTGTCGGGCTTCTTCCCGCCGAGCCTGACGATCGCCTATCCGTTGGACACCGAGCCGTTCATAACGCTGTCAATCAGCGAAGTGGTGAAGACGCTGTTCGAAGCGGTGGCGCTCGTCTTTCTGGTGATGTTCGTCTTCTTGCAGAACTTTCGCGCTACGCTGATCCCGACCATCGCGGTGCCGATCGTGCTCCTGGGGACGTTTGGCGTGCTGGCTGGCTTCGGCTACTCGATCAACACGCTCACCATGTTGGCGATGGTGCTGGCGGTTGGCTTGTTGGTCGACGACGCAATTGTGGTCGTCGAGAACGTCGATCGCCTAATGGCCGAGCGAGGGCTCTCGCCGCGCGAGGCAGCGCGCCAGTCCATGGGCGAAATCTCGGGAGCTTTGGTCGGCATCGCGCTGGTGCTGTCGGCTGTATTCCTGCCGATGGCGTTCTTCAGCGGCTCGACTGGCGTCATCTATCGCCAGTTCTCAGTGACGATCGTCTCCGCCATGGCGCTCTCCGTGCTGGTGGCCCTGATACTGACGCCGGCTCTGTGCGCGACACTGCTGAAGCCAGCCGATCGTACCGCGCCGGGCGCCAGGAGAGGGTTGTTCGGCTGGTTCAACAGCGGCTTCGACAAGATGAATCGGCACTACGCTATCGGCGTCGGGCGCATGATAGCGCGCTCGCGTTGGTCGCTGCTCGCATTCGCCCTCATAACCGCGACCGTCGTGCTGTTGCTTACCCGCATTCCCACCGGTTTCCTGCCGGATGAGGATCAGGCGCTGCTGTTCGGGCAGGTCACCACGCCGCCAGGCGCGACCGCGGAACAGACGGGGGCGGCAACCAAGCGGCTGGTTGACTATCTTCTCACCAAGGAAAAGGACAGCGTCGATTCGGTGCTTTCGGTTACCGGCTTCAATTTCGCCGGCCGAGCCCAGAATGCCGGTTTTGTCGCGATCAAGCTGAAGGATTGGTCAATGCGTCCGCACGCGGCGCAGTCCGCGGCGGCCGTCGCCACGCGAACGACGCAGCAATTTCGCGGCGACCGCGAGGCGCGCATTATTGTGTTCAACCTGCCAGCTGCACTGGAGCTCGGCAATGCCACCGGCTTCGACCTGGAGCTCGAGGACCGTGGCGAGCTCGGGCACGAGAAATTGTTGGCCATTCGCAACCAGCTTCTCGCTACGGCTCTGCAGGATCACAGCCTGGTGGGAGTGCGCCCCAACGGCCTGGAGGATGCGCCGCAATACCGGCTGGAAATCGACCGCGAGAAAGCCAACGCGCTTGGCGTTGCCGTCAGCGATCTGGACGCAACCGTTCAGGGTGCGCTCGGCTCGCAATTCGTCGACCAGTTCATGCGCTACGACCGGGTGAAGCAGGTCTATGTGCAAGGCGAAACCGATACCCGCATGCTGCCCTCTGACGTTTCGCGCTGGTACGTGCGAAATGTCTCGGGCAATATGGTACCGTTTGACGCCTTTTTGACCGGGTCCTGGACGCTCGGGCCACAGAAGGTTGAGAGCTACAACGGGCTGACTTCGTTCGAGATTCTTGGTGCTCCAGCGCCCACAAGCAGCACCGGCACCGCAATGGCGACGATGGAGCGAATGATCGGCCAGCTGCCCGCGGGCATAGGCTTCGAATGGACAGGCCAGTCTTATGAAGAGCAAAAGTCCGGCTCCCAGACCGGCCCGCTCTACGCCATCTCGCTTATTGTGATCCTTCTGTGCCTGGCGGCGCTCTATGAGAGCTGGCCGATCCCAATCGCGGTGTTGCTGGTGGTACCGCTCGGAGTCATCGGCGCGATCATCGCCACATCGGCTCGCGGTCTTAACAACGACGTCTATTTCCAGGTCGGACTACTCACCACCGTTGGCCTGGCGGTAAAGAACGCCATTCTAATTGTGGAATTTGCAAAGGCGTTCTTCGACGCCGGCACGCCTCTCATGGAGTCCGCGATCAAGGCGGCACAGGAGCGGTTGCGGCCGATCCTGATGACCTCTATCGCCTTCGTCTTCGGCTCGCTGCCATTGGCCATCGCCGACGGCGCCGGCGCCGCCAGCCGCATTGCCATCGGGACCGCCGTGGTCGGCGGCATGGTCAGCGCTACAGTACTGGCGATCTTCTTCGTCCCGGTCTTCTTCGTCGCCGTGCTGCGGCTGTTCCAGGTGAAGCCGAAATCCGCGCGCGACCACCTTGCGCCCGACGCCGGTCGTGCCTGAGCCGACCGCTCAGGCAACAAGCTCAGCTCAATTGTCGATGATGGTCGACGCCAATACCCGCGTTATCTTTATCGGCATCGAGACACCGAACGAAGCGGCCCTGCGCGAAACCAGGAAGCTGCAGAACCTGCGCAAGAGCGCCACGATGTTGGAAAAGGTTCACACGATCCAACGTGCCGGCATCGACGTGTGGCGCGGCACGATCCTGGGCTTGGCCAGCTGCGACGTCCCGATCTTGGATGCGCAGCGCGCCTTCATCAAGCAAGCGTGGATCGTCAATGACATGGTGACCATGCTGGCGGCAGTCCCCAGGACGCCGCTCCATGCGCGCCTGCTCAAGGAGGGACGGCAGGATCGCGCCGACAACCAGCCCTACGGCACCAATGTCGTTCGGTTGCATCTCAGCCGCGAAGCCCAGCACGAGGGCAACCAGTCCTTGCACCATCTGCGCCGACACCCGCTCCAGCTCATCAAGCCAATGCCCTGTGGGCGGCGCAGGCACTCGGCATCTTCCTCGGACTGATGCGGCGCGTGGCGGACCGGGAGTTGTGGCGGACCGGGAGTTGTGCCGGATCTACCGCCAGTGCCAATGGACCATGCTCAAGCGCCGGCGCTCGCCTGCGATCATGCAGATTTACGCCATCAAATGCGCCATGTATTTCCATGCCCATCAGTTGATCGCCCAGATGTGATCGGGACCCGGACGCACCCACGACATGATGGCCCCCAGTGCCCTCGATCAAATCGCCTGTCCTCCGCGGGCATAGTGGAGCGAGATACAAGACCCGACCGGAGGATGGCCGATGACGACATCCATGCCATGGAGGCGAGCGACGGCTGCAACTAGGCTGAGCCCGAGCCCGTTGCCCGGCGTATGCCGGCTTCGTTCCGTCCGATAGAAACGTCCGAGTATCGCTTCGCCCTCGCCCTGTGGAATACCCGGCCCGGTGTCCGAAACGGCGATGCGGGTCCCATCCAAACCGCCCAGGATTTTGACCGAGACCCTTCCCCCTTCCGGTGTGAATTTGATTGCGTTGTCGAGGAGATTGCCGATCGCCTCGAAAAGCAGGCTCGGTTCTCCGGGTATTGTTAATGGCGGCGCACCTTCCACGACAAAGTTCATGGCGATCGATTTCTCCTCGGCGGCCGGCTCATAGAAATCAACGGCATCCGCCGTCACTGCAGCAAGATCCACAGACTGGAAGCCGGATCGGCGAGCGCCGTCTTCGATCTCGGAGATACGCAGCAGCGCGCTGAAGGTTCTGAGGGTCGCCTGCGTTTCCTCGATGGCCTCGTCTACCCCGAGGCGATATTCTTCCGTGGTCGATGCGCGCCGCTGGATACGCTCAAGTCCCGCCAGGAGACGGGTCAGGGGCGTACGCAGGTCGTGAGCGATGTTGTCACAAACGCCCTTTACCTCATGCATCAGCCGCTCGATCTCGGCGAGCATGTCATTGACGACACCGGCCAATCTGTCGACATCTCCGGACTTGCCCCAGGTTGGCAATCGCCTTGAGAGATCGCCGGTGATGATATCCTTGGTTGCACGTGTAATTCCGTCGATTTGCCGGACCGCGCCCGCACCTACAATTGCGGCTCCGGCAAGACCGAGCAGGGCGATGATTGCTCCAGCCAGAGCCATCGCGCCCGAAAGAACCTCATTGAACTCCCGCAATTCACCAATATCCTGGGCAATAACCAGTGTATCGCCGGAGGCCAGCTTGCGAACGACGCCGCGGAAATGTGTTCTTCCCGGCAGGCCCGACAATCTGAGATTTGAAATGGCCCCGGCATCGGCAATTGAATCTGGAAGAGATATTGCATTTCCCGCAATCAGGGAGCCCGTCTTGTCGAACAGAGCCATGGGACGGCCAGCATCTGCCTCGCCGGCAGCTCTATCCTTCAGCCGCCGCACGATATCGTCGAGCGGACGCCGGCCAAAGTCCTGCTCTTCGCGTAGAACCCACTCATCAACCTTGCTCCGCATGAAACTCTTCACTTCGACATACATGAAGCCAAAGAGCACCAGCGAGGCCAGTCCGAAGAGCGCCAAAAAAAGCATCGCCAGGCGAAAGCTGGTTGTACGACACACGTCACTTAGGCGCTGCAAGAACATACCCGGAGCCCCTGACGGTTTGAATCAGCGAAGCGGCGCCGGCGTGATCGATCTTGCGACGCAGCTTGCTCACATGCACATCGATCAGATTGGTCGGCTCATCATAGCGATAGTGCCACACTTCCTCGAACAGCATTGTCCGGGTCACGATCTGGCCGGCATGCTGCATTAGATATTCCAAAAGGCGATATTCACGCGGCAGCAAGTCGATGACATGGCCTCCACGACGCACGACGTGCTTAAGCAGATCCAGTTCCAGATCTGCGGTGCGCAGGACGGTCTCGATGGCCGGGCCGGAGCGCCGCCTCATCAGGACGTCCAGCCGCGCAGTCAATTCCAAGAACTCGAACGGCTTGGTCAGATAGTCGTCGCCTCCGGCCTTGAGACCGCGCACACGTTCGTCGACGGCGGAAAGCGCGCTGAGGATCAAAACGGGTGTCTGCACGCCCGCGGCCCGAAGGGCAGCGAGAACTCCCAGGCCATCGACGTCCCCCGGCAGCATCCGATCGAGGATGATCGCGTCATATGTCTCGGCCAAGGCACGCACGATGCCTTCACGACCACAGATCACCCGATCAACACGATGGCCGTGGTCGGACAGAGCAGCCTCTATCTCCGCGGATGTCCGCTCGTCGTCTTCGACCACTAGGATTCGTGACATCCAATTGCTCCAGTGCAGGCCCGCCCTCTTCCCGACGCAAAGGTGATTCCATGCTTCATGGTGGTCCGCCACTATCTCACCCCGAGGTCAGCATCCGCTTCGCGCAAACGTGAAATCGAATTAATCTAGGACACCCCTCGATGTCAGTCCCAGGATATGAGATCACCAACCACCACTGGCCCCAGCACTTCTATGGCGGCGAACGGAGGCGATCCGCTTCGCACCGCTGATAAAATGGCGTTGCGATTTGGACTGCGAGACCGATGCGAATCCTGATCATTGAAGATGACGACAGGACCGCTAGCTACCTGGCGAGGGGATTGTCGGAAAGCGGCTATGTCGTGGATCGGGCTGGAGACGGCGAAACGGGCCTGACTCAGGCGCTTGAGGGCGTTTATGACCTTCTGATCGTGGACAGGCTGCTTCCCGGGATAAGCGGGCTCGACCTGGTTCAGTGCCTGCGCAAGCGCGATCCTGTGCTTCCCGTCCTCATGATCAGCGCTCTCGCCGCCACGAGCGATCGCGTTGAAGGTTTGCGTGCTGGGTGCGACGACTACATTGGCAAACCCTATGCCTTTTCGGAGGTTCTCGCTCGTATTGAGGCGCTGAGCCGTCGAGCAAATCGCGGCCGGGAGCTGGTCACGTTGCGCGTCGGCGATCTTGAGCTCGACCTGCGGCTTCGCAGGGCATCCCGCGCCGATCGGCAGATCCCACTGCAGCATCGCGAGTTCCTCCTGCTCCAAACCCTGATGCGGCATGCCGGCCAGATTGTCACCCGCTCGATGCTCCTCGAGGCCGCGTGGGATTATCATTTCGAGCCCCGCGGCAACATCATCGACATGCATATCCATCGGCTGCGGCGAAAGCTCGACAAAGGCTTTGGCACGTCGCTCATCCAGACCGTGCCAGGCGCGGGCTACACAATCGCAGCCCCGCCCCTTACGACAACAATGGCACCATAGCCGTCATTCTGAATCCTATTTCATGTTCGCGAGAAGCACGCTCCATTGACGTGCGACCATGATGATCACGCGGCGCAATGAGCGGCGCCGGGCGATTACCGCTTGATTGCAACCGTTGCATCGAGACGATCATGGCGGAGACATTAGGTGAGAGACGCAAACGACTTGCGACCATTGCGAAAGGCACGCTGGATTCGCGTGCTTGGGTTCATTGTGGCTCTGGGCGCTCTTGGCATAGGCGGCAAGATGGTATTGGGGGCAAAGAAGGGCAGCTCGGCCACCCCTTTCTCCACGCCCACGGCCATACCCGTCACGGTCACAAAGGCTTCGACACGGGATTTGCCGATCGAGCGATCCGGCCTTGGCACGGTAACGTCTCTTAATGCGATCGACGTCAAGTTCCGTGCGGACGGGCAGCTCCAAAATATCGGCTTGCATGAAGGACGAGACGTTCAGGCCGGCGATGTCCTCGCCCAAATCGACCAGCGACCCTACCAGGCACAACTCGCCCAGGCCGAGGCCTCCTACCAGAAGGACCTGGCTTCACTCAACAATGCGAAGGCCGACGAGACGCGCGCCAATAAACTCAGCTTGTCGGGCGCCGGCACGATGCAGGCGATCGACACCGCTCGGGCTCAGGTCGCGGTTTTGACGGCCTCGCTTGCCGGCGATCAGGCAGCGATCGACGCCGCCAAGCTCAATCTCGAATTCACCACTGTCAAGGCTCCCATCGCCGGACGCGTCGGTCTGCGTCAGATCGATGAAGGAGCGATCGTCCATGCAAGCGATTCCTCCGGCCTGGTCAGTATCACTCAGATGACGCCGATCTCGGTACGCTTCTCGCTTCCCCAAGATGACCTGCCCACGCTTCTCACCGGACAGGCACAGGGGGATCTTGCCGTTGCGGTCGACACCCGCGATGGCACGCGTCACCTCGCGGACGGAAAGCTCGCGGTCATCGACAGCCAGGTCGACACGTCAACCGGCATGATCCGCCTCAAGGCCGTCTTTCCCAATGACAACCGGGCCCTGTGGCCCGGAGAATTGGTGATCGCTCGGATTCTCATCCGCACCGACCGCAATGCCACAGCCGTTCCGGCGGCCGCAGTGCAAAATGGTCAGGACGGCTCCTATGTCTTCATCGTCAAGCCGGACAAGACCGTCGCGGCCGCGGTGGTGAAGACGGGCCCCACTGTCGACGGTTTCACGGCATTGCTGTCGGGAGCCTCTCCCGGCCAGGAGATCGTGCTTGACGGCCAGTCGCGATTGACCAACGGCAGCCTAATCAATCCCCAGGAACAGCCCGCCGATGCCCAGGAAGCACCGGGGTCCTCGTCATGAGTATTTCCGAGCTCTTCATCCGGCGACGGATCGGCACCTGTCTCCTGGCGCTCGCAATCGTGCTGCTTGGCGCAGGTGCCTATTTCATGCTGCCGGTAGCGCCCCTTCCCCAGGTCGATTTCCCCACGATACAGATCCAGACGAACCTGCCCGGCGCCAACGCAGATACGATGGCGACGTCGGTTGCGACACCCCTGGAGAACCAGCTCTCGAATGTCTCTGGCATCACGCAGATGACCTCGACGAGCTCTTCGGGCCAAACCAACATCACGCTCCAGTTCGACCTGACGCGCGACATCAACAGCGCCGCCCAAGATGTCCAGGCCGCAATCAATGCCGCGGCCGGCAATTTGCCCAAGGATCTGCCGAACCCACCGACCTATGAGAAGACCAATCCAGCCGAAGCGACCCTTTTGACGCTGTCGATGTCCTCCGACCTGGTGCCGCTCACCGACCTCGATCACTACGCCGAAGATGTCATCGCCCAGCAGCTTTCACAGATGACGGGCGTGGGACTTGTGGACTTCCACGGCCCGCAGCGGCCGTCTGTCCGCGTACGCCTGGACCCCGACAGGCTGGCTGCTCGCGGCCTTACCCTGGAAGACATCAGGAGCGTCATCGCCGCCCAAACCGTCAACGCGCCGAAAGGATCGCTGAACGGCGCCGATCGCGCCGTCGTTCTGAACGCCACAGACCAGATCATCGATGTGCCGTCTTATCAATCCATGGTCATTGCCTACAAGAACGGCGCGCCGATACGGCTGCAGGATCTTGGCACCATCGTCACCGGTCCACTCGATTCACACCAGGCGGCTTGGTTGCAGTCGACGCGCGCCGTGATGATCGACATCCATAAGCAGCCGGGCTTCAACGTCATCGAAACCATCCAGCGTATCAAGGACCGGCTGCCGGCTCTGGAGGCCGGGCTGCCGGCCGCGGCAAAACTCGCGGTCGTCGGCGACCGTACTCAAACCATCCATGCTTCGGTGAACGATGTTCAGATCACCATGTTGATTACCATCGGCCTCGTTGTCCTGGTAATTTTCGCATTTCTGCGGAACCTGTGGGCGACCCTTATCCCGAGCATTACCATCCCGTTGTCGCTGCTCGGCACCTTCTGCGTGATGTATCTGCTTGGCTACAGCCTAGACAATTTGTCTCTGATGGGCCTGACCATAGCGTCAGGTTTCGTGGTCGACGACGCCATCGTCGTGATCGAGAACATCATCCGCCATATCGAGGCAGGAAAACCCAAGATCCGTGCGGCGATCGATGGTTCGCGCGAAGTCGGCTTCACCATAATATCAATGACCGTGTCGCTCATTGCGGTATTTATCCCTATTTTGCTGATGGGTGGCATCGTTGGCCGCCTGTTCCGGGAATTCGCGGTTACGGTGAGCGTTGCCATCTTGATGTCGGGTCTGGTCTCGCTCACCGTGACACCCATGCTCTGCGGCTGGTTGATCCATCACGATCATGACGGACCGCATGGCACAATCTACCGCTGGTCGGAGCGTGCATTCGAGGCCACCGTACGGGGCTATGGCGCCTGTCTCGACCTCGTCCTACACTTCAGATTCGTGACGCTGATGGTCACGTTGCTGACCCTGGCCACGACGCTTTGGCTCTACACGGTGGTGCCGAAGGGCTTTCTGCCGCAACAGGACACCGGCTTCATCCAGGGGCGTGCGCAGGCTGCGACTGACATCTCGTTCCATGCCATGTCAGCCCGCATGCAAAAGCTCGGTAAGATCATCATGGCCGACCCCGACGTCGACAATGTTGCCTATTGGATTAATCCCAGCCCGTCATCGGCGGTGGGCCAGCTGCAAATCAATCTGAAGCAATTTGGAGAGCGCAAATCTACCGCCGCCCAGGTGATGGCTCGCCAGAAGAAGGCAACTGCCGGAATCGAGGGGCTGACGCTTGGCATGCAGATCCGGCAGGACATTCAGGTCGGAGGACGCCCATCTGCAACACAGTATCAATACACGCTTCAAGATGGCGATACCGCTGAACTTGCCAAATGGTCGTACGCCATGCAGAAGGCCATGTCGGCGCTCCCCCAAATCCAGGATGTGACTTCCGACCTGCAGGCCGCGGCGACCAGCGCCACGCTCGATATCGATCGGGCAACCGCGTCGCGGCTGGGCGTCAGCGTGCAGGCAATCGACGATGTTGTCTATGACGCTTTTGGACAGCGCCAGGTCGCCACCTTGTTCACGCAGGTCAGCCAGTATCACGTCGTCGAGGAGCTCGAGCCCTCCTTCCAGTTCTCCACGGGGGCACTGGATCACCTTTTCGTCCGCTCTTCCACCACGGGTGCCTTGGTACCTCTGCGCATGCTTGCATCCGTGCGCAACGGCGTGATGCCCGTCACGATCAATCATCAAGGATCATTGCCGGCAACCACCCTATCCTTCAACCTGACGCCGGGCACATCGCTCGGCACGGCCGTCGACGCCGTTCATGCCGCCGAATTGAAGGTGGGCATGCCGATCACCGTGGCAAGTACCTTCCAGGGGACGGCCCAAGCCTTCCAGGACTCGCTGAGCAGTCAGCCCTGGCTCATCCTGGCGGCAGTGATTGCCGTCTACATCGTCCTGGGCATTCTCTACGAGAGCGTCATTCATCCGTTGACCATCATCTCGACACTGCCCTCAGCCGGACTCGGAGCGCTCCTGGCGCTTCTGCTTTGCGGTCAAGATCTGTCGATCATGGGAATGATCGGCATCATCCTGCTGATCGGGATCGTCAAGAAGAACGCCATCATGATGATCGATTTCGCACTCGACGCCGAACGCACGCAAGGCCTTCTGCCGGCGGCGGCTATTCGCCAGGCCTGCCTCTTGCGTTTTCGTCCGATCATG
>Ga0206877_10015_pt1 | contig 60827 bp, 62 predicted proteins | sample Alteio_BWOrgCont_7_FD_152623 | JGI IMG/M metagenome (GOLD analysis project Ga0206877, IMG submission 152623) | Enriched cells from forest soil in Barre Woods Harvard Forest LTER site, Petersham, Massachusetts, United States -... | ecosystem: Environmental > Terrestrial > Soil > Temperate forest >...
ACCCCGTTCCAGATGAACTCGGCCTTGACGCGGCCGATGTCGGGGAAGAAGCGTTCCAGCCGCTTGGTGAAGGTGCGCGCGGTCCTTTCGGCCAGCCGTGGGCCTGCCAACATCAGTCCACCCGTGACAAGGCGGCCATCGGGCGACCAGCGCACCGCGAATGTATGCCGGCGCGTATCTGCGATGGGGTTGCGCTCGGGGATGACGCGCTTCCGGACGTCCTCGGGAAAGATTTGCGTCGCGATCTGGTGGGCGCGCGCGGGCACGATGCTGTCGGCAAGCTCTGGCATGAAACGGCCGATAAGGGCATTGGTGGTGAACAGCACCTGGGGGGCGCGCACCGTTCCATCCTCCGTCGTCGCACGCCACATCGGGGCTTCGCGGACGATGCCCGTGACGGGTGAGTGTTCATGGATGGTCACTCCCTTGTCGATGCCGGCGCGCGCAAGCCCGCGCGCATAGGCCAGCGGATTGATCTGGCCGCCGGAATGATCGAGGAGCGCGCCATAAAAGCCGTTTGTGCCGATCCGGCGCGCTGTTTCCCTGGCATCGAGCATGTCGACCCGGCCGCCCCTGCCACGGGCGGCATGCACGCGTTTCTCGAGGACCGGCGCCATAGCGGCCGAATGGGCCGGCTGGAGCCAGCCGCTCTGCTCGGCGGCGCAATCCACGCCTAGTCGCCGGATAAGATCGAAGACGGTGTCACCGGACTCCGTCACCAGGCGCATCAAGCGCGCGCCCCGCCCCACGCCTAGCCGCTCGTCGAGCTCATCGGCGCTTAATCTGGAGCGCAGGCTGGGGATCACGAAGCCAGTGTTGCGCCCGGATGCGCCGAAGCCGACCTCCTGGGCCTCGAGCACGACGACACGCGCGCCTGTCTCGGCCAGATGGAAGGCATGCGAAAGCCCCAGCAGTCCCGCGCCGACGACAAGCACGTCGGCCTCCACCGAGCCCCGGAGCCGAGGCAATTCGGGTCCCTTTGGGGTCAGGCTCGACCAGAGCGAAGAGGCAAACGTTTCCGCCACCATCTCAGGCAGCTCTCTTGATGAACACGGGCTGTCCTTTCGGCGGCAATCGACGGTCCCTGGTTCCATGAGACGGTGTCACAAGGAGAGTGTCCCTCAGCCTTGCGCCAGTTTCCATAGACGCGACATCAGTTTCGTCGGATCGGTATCGACATCCTTCCAGTTCTTGGTGACCTTGAAATGGTGCTGCTCGTCTTCGACCCAAAGGGCGTAGGTGATGCCGTGGACGAGCGATTCGATGCCGTAGCGCAGCCCCGAGAGCGACGCTCCCGAATGGGCATTGGTGACCGTTGCGCCATAGTTGAAGCAGAAGATGTTGTTGAGCACCGGAGCCGCGCCCGGCGTCTTCTCGATGAACCGCAAATCCTTGGTCAGGTAGGGGTAGGTGATCAGCCAATCGTCCCGATAGTCGTCAGGCTGTGTGAACACATCGGACCATTTCAGGATATGATCCGCCAGGGGCGCCAGTTCCGCGCGCCCGCGCGGATCCATCGAAAAGCCGCAACCGATGAACAGGTGGTCGAAGGTCTCGACCGAGCCGTCCGTCCCAGTGACGCTGATCCCCTCGGAGACAAGTTCGACGTCGCGCCAGCTCGAACCAGCATGGAGGCAGAAATTCTCGAAGGCGGCGCAGCGGTCCACGCCGTCCTGGGTCGGGGGCTGGCCGAAGGTGAAGATGGTCTGGATCCAGCGCCACTTATCCGCGTCGGACATCGAAGCGTAGTGGCGCAGGAACCCGGCCTTCTCGAGATAGCGAAAGGCATTGGCCGTCAGAATCTGCGGTCGCCGCATATAGATCGTCACCGATTTCGCCCCGAGCTCGAGGAGATCGGCGGCTCTGTCCCAGGCCGTCGCCCCTGCTCCGAGAAGAGCGATCTTGCGGCCTTGCCAGGCGATGCTGTCGACATCGTCCGTGCATAACGTCCAGGCCGAAGCCGGCAGCTTTTCGCGGATGAACGGCGGGACGTACCAGTCCCCCATGCCCTCGATGCCCGTCGCCAGGATGACTTTCCTGGCAAGCAGGGGCTCGGCGCCGTTCAAGGTCAGGCGCACGAGGCCATCCTCGTCGTCGAAGGCCGTTACATTGGCATTGTTGCGGACGGGCAGGTCGAGCGCTTCACGATACCAGTCGAGATAGGACTGCCAGGCTTGGCGCGGCCATTTACCAAGTTCGTCCCAGCCGCTTTCGCCGAAGACCGCCTCAAACCAGCTTCGCGGCGCGAGCGAGGGCACGCCGAGGTCAGGCCCCGTCACATGTTTGGGCGAGCGCAGCGTCCACATACGCGAATAGGTGATCCACGGACCCTCCTGCCCCTTCGGCGCCCGGTCCAGGACGATAACGTTCTTGACCCGGTCTTTGTACATGGCAAAGCAACAGGCAAGCCCGCACTGCCCGCCGCCAACGATGGCAACATCATAGACGTGCTGTCCGCTCGGATGGCTGCGCGGCAAGACCCATTCGTCCTTCGGATAGGATAAAATCTCAAGATCGTGGCGCACACGCAGGGTCAGCTCTTCCAGGCGTCCGTACGCGTCGGCGCGCGGCGCGGGATAGAGGTGTGGCACCAGGCCGGACCGCTCCTCACGATGCGCGATCTCGATCATTCGTGCCAGTTCCGCGGCGAAATCCGGGTCCAATGTCGCGGCCACGCGGGCCGATTGCGCAACCACGTTGCTGCTCATATCCATTGAGTGCCTTCCAAATAGGCTGCCTATAAAATCAACAAAACGCTAAAGCAATATTCTTGATATGTCACGTGAGATATCTCATCATCCTCTCATCGCGTGGGTTTCGACCCACCAGAACCCCGGTGATCGGGCGTGGGGACAAAGGGCAAAGCGATGGCGAAGTCATTCAAAATGAACCGCAGGCGGTTCCTGACCACGGCCGCAACGGGCGCGGTGGCATTCGCCGGCTTGGCTGGTCGCGCTCGCGCCGCGGACGGTACGATCTTCCTTGCCGTGGCGGCCCCCATGACGGGCAATGACGGCTCCATGGGCCTGAACGCCCAGCGCGGCGCTGACGCCGCCATCGCCACACTCAATGCCGCAGGCGGGATCGCCGGCAACAAAGTCGCCTACGATATCTTCGACGATCAGGGCTCGCCGCGCGAAGCGGCTTCCGTGGCGCGCCGCATCCTCGATGCGGACAAATACCTGGCCGTCGTCGGCCACGTAAACTCCTCATGCACCCTGGCGGCCATGCCGGTCTACGCCGACGCCAACATGCCTGTGCTCTGCGGCTCCTCCTCAAACCCGAAGGTCACCGAGTCGGGCTGGGACAACATCCTGCGCATGACAATACGCGACGATTTCGGAGCCCAGCAATATTCCGCCTTTGCCGCCAACAACCTGGGCAAGAAGAAGCTCGGCATTCTGTTTGCGAACGACGATTACGGGCGGGGCTTGCGCGATGAAATGGTCAAGGCTGCGCAGGCGGTTTCGGCCGCGGTTACGGCCGAGGCCGGATTCACGCCGAACGTAGACAAGGACTTCTCCTCCATCATCACGGACTTCAAATCCAAGGGGGTGGATGTCTTCATGCTGAACTGTAACTACACCGAAGGCGGCCTTTTCCTCGGACAGGCCAAGGGCCTCAACATGTCCGGCATTCCGGCGGTCGGCCCCGATTCCTTACTCTACAATGAGTTCATCGACCTCGCGCAAGGCAGCGCGGAAGGCGCCTATCTGCTGGCGGCCTACGATCCCTATTCCCTGGCGCCCGGGCCCAAGGCGTTCATGGACGCATTCGAGGCCAAATACGCGGCCTTGCCGAGCCAGGTCGCCGTCTTCACAAACGACTTCCTCCTCCTGACCAAGCAACTCGTGGAAGCGGGCGCGACGTCCGCCACGCTCATCGGCGCCGCCAAGGCCGCGAAATTCGAAGGTGCCGGCGGCCACTACGAATGGGACTCGAAGGGCGACGTCAAGAACCGCACCTTCGCCGTCGTCCAGGTCAAGGGTGGCAAATTCGTGTCGACAGGACAGTCCGTCAACCAAGCGGGTCTCGAAAAACTTCGCGGCTAACGCCAAGGGTCAGGTGGACGTGGCTTATTTTATCGAACAGCTTTCCAACGGCCTGGCGGTCGGCAGCATCTATGCGCTGATCGCCATCGGATACAGCTTCGTCTATTCTATCTTGAACTTGATCAACTTCGCGCACGGCTATGTCATCATGGTCGGCGCCTTCATTGCCTATACGCTGTTGCAGGTGGGCGTGCCGCCGCTGTTCGCCATCCCGTTCGCCTGTATCGCCGGGGCGCTCCTGGCGGTCGCGGTCGAGCGCATCGCCTATCGGCCGGTGCGATCGTCCAGGCGCGTTGTGCCCATGATCAGCGCCCTCGGGGCCGGTCTGGTGCTGTCCTCCATCGCCCAGTTCATCTGGGGGCCGGAGGTACATCCCTTTCCCCAGTTGATCGACCGCGTGCCGATCGTCCTGGGAGGGCTCGCCTTCTCCTCGCATTCGCTTTTGATCCTCGCCATCTCGATCGTGCTCGTGGCGGGCGCCTCGTGGGTTTTGCACAAGACGAAGTTCGGCGTCGCCGCCCAATGCGTCTGCCAGGACATCGACGCCGCCCGGCTCGTCGGCATCCCAATCGAAAAGGTCATCCTCGCTGTCTATGCGCTGGGCGGGTTCCTCGGGGTGGCAGGCGGCGTGCTGTTCGCCATGTATTTCAATGCGGTCTTCATCCAGATGGGGCTCCTTGCCACGACCAAGGCCTGGGCCGCGGCGATGCTGGGCGGCATCGGCAGTTTCCAGGGCGCCTTCTGGGGGGGGGGCTCCTGCTGGGCCTGGCGGAAACGGCCGCGGTCGCGACGTTCGGCGCGGCCTATCGAGACGGCGTCAGCCTCGGGATCATCGTCCTCGTCCTGCTAATCCGCCCGAGCGGCCTGTTCGGCGCGAAACTGGTGGAGCGGTCCTGATGAGCGATCCCCATCCCCTCGCTTCCAGGGTCGCGCCGGTGGCGCTGCTCGTGTTGCTGGCTCTGGCGCCGTTAGTCCTTCCCGGCCGCCTGTGGACCCATCTTCTCAGCATCTCCCTGATCTTCGCCATCCTTTCTTTGGGTCAGAACGTTGTGACGGGCTGGTGCGGAATGCTCACGCTCGGGCAGGCCGCCTTCGCAGGGATCGGCGCCTACACCTCAGCTTTGCTCACCATGAACTGGGGCGTCCCCTGGCTCCTCGCCTTCCTTGCGGCCGGTCTCCTCTCGGCGGTCATCGGCGTGGTGCTGGCGATCCCCTGCCTTCGTGTGAAAAGCGACTTCCTCTCCCTCGTCACCATCGCCTTTAACCAGATCTTCTTTATGGTGGCGAACAATTGGATGGACGTGACGCGCGGTCCCATGGGTCTGCCCGGCGCGCCGGCGATGAGCGTCTTCGGTTGGACGGCCCGCAGCGCCGCCGAGCAATTCTGGCTGATCCTCGCCGTTGCGGCTCTTCTCTATCTCGCCGTCGGCAGGCTGACGTCCGGCGCCACGGGACGAGCATGGAAGATGATCCGGGACGACGAGACTGCCGCAAGAGCCGTAGGGGTGTCCGTGACGCACTACAAGGTGCTGGCGTTCGGCATCGGCTGCATGCTCTGCGGCTTCGCCGGCAGCCTCTATGGCCATTTCCTACGGCTAGTGTCGCCCGACATGTTCAAGCTCGAAGACTCCCTACTGATGATGCAGATGGCCATCCTCGGCGGCCTGGCGAGCCTTCCTGGGTCCGCCCTCGGCGCCCTGCTCATGGTCCTCATTCCCGAGATGCTGCGCAGTTCCCAGCCCTGGCTGGTGACGTTGCGGCCGGGCCTCGCCGGCGCGATCCTCGTCATCTTGATGATATGGCGCCCCGAAGGGCTTCTGGGTGACGGCGCCCCACGGCCGTTGATGGAGTTGAGCGCGGGCCTGCGCCGCATGCTTCGCGTGGGCTGTCCCGCGGGGGAGCCACACCCATGATCCTCGCATGTCGGGGTATCTCGAAGGCCTTCGTGGGTGTGAAGGCTCTCACCGACGTCTCGCTGGAGATCGGCGAGGGCGAGATCGTGGGGATCATCGGGCCCAACGGCTCGGGCAAGACGACCCTGTTCAACATCCTGTCCGGCTTCGAACAGGCCGACAGCGGCGAGGTCACGCTGTCGGGCCGGGCGATCGGCGGTCGGCCGGCGCATTGCATCGTTGAATGGGGGCTCGCCCGCACCTTCCAGAATCTGCGGCCCTTCACCGGGCTGACCGCGCTCGAGAACGTCATAGCAGGCGCACATCTGCGCGCTCAGCGCGGGATCCTCAGCCAGATCTTGAACCTGCCGAAGATCCGCTCTTCCGAAAGCCGCGCGCGCAGCGAGGCGCTGCAGAAGCTCGCGGAGGTTGGCCTTGCCGCCCATGCGCTCTCGCGCTCGACCGAACTTTCCTATGGCCAGACCAAGCGGCTGGAACTCGCCCGCGCCCTCAACACCCAACCCCGCGTCCTGCTGCTGGACGAGCCGACAGCGGGCATGAACGACGTCCAGGCAACCGAGATCCTCGATCTCGTGGGTGCGATCAAGCGCAAGCTGGGCTTCACGCTGGTGATCATCGAGCACAATGTTCCGGTTCTGGGACGATTCGTTGATCGCCTGATCGCGCTGGATGCCGGCCGCAAGCTCACCGAAGGCCTGCCGGCCGAGGTCGTCGCCGATCAGCGCGTCATCGAAGCCTATCTGGGACGGGGAGCCTGAAACGATGCTGGAACTGACCGATCTCAGTGCCGGCTATGGCGACCGCATCGTGCTGAACCGCGTGAACTTCTCGATCGCGCCGGGAGAACGGCTTTCCCTGATCGGGCATAACGGGGCCGGCAAGAGCACCATCTTGAAGGCGATCTCTGGGCAGATCAAGCTCGCGTCGGGAGAAGTCCGCTTCGGTAACGAACGGCTCAACGGGCTCAAGCCGGAGGAAATGGTCCAGCGCGGCATCGTGCAGGTCCCGGCCGGACGGCGCGTATTCGCCCAGCTCACGGTGCAGCAGAACCTCGAAATGGGCGCGTTCACACGCACGAAGCGCAAGGAGGTCGCCGACGACCTCGAGCAGATTATGGTGCAATTCCCCGCCTTGCGGCGCAAATCGGCCGCCAGGGCCGGTACGCTCTCCGGCGGGGAGCAGCAGATGCTCGCCATCGCCCGGGGCCTGATGGCTCGGCCGAAGCTGTTCCTGGTGGACGAGCCCTCCCTTGGCCTGTCTCCGCTCATGGTGGACGAGGTGTTCGCCCTGCTTGCCGAACTCACGAGCACCAGCATGTCCCTCGTGCTGGCCGAGCAGAACGTGCGCAAGGCCCTAGCGACGACGAGCCGGGCCGTCGTGCTGTCTCAGGGCGCCGTGCAGATCGACATGCCGAGCGGCCAGCTCCTCACGGACGACCATTTTCGTCGCGCATATCTGGGTGGTGCATAGCGGCGCGTTCGGCTCGCTCTCTGTCCTGAGCGAATTCCTTCTCCTGGGGGCGGACAGAAAGGGGCCTACGGCGCAATCGAAAGGCAGACCATGGAGAGCAATAAGGGACAAAGTCTTAGCGGCAAGGTCTCTATCGTCACCGGGGGCGGCAAGGGCATCGGACGGGCGATCTCCATGGAGTTCGCACGCGAGGGAGCCAGCGTCGCGGTACTTGCCAACGAGGATTTAGCGAGCGCGGAGCAAACGGCCGCGGCCATCGCGGCGGAGGGGGGCACCGCGGCGGCGTTCTGTTGCGACATCACTCGTCTGGCCTCCGTCGAGGCGATGGTAACGAAAGTCTCCACATGGAGCGGCCCTATCGACATCGTGGTCAACAATGCGGGAAAGGGCATCAAGGGGCGGCTGGAAAGCCTCAGCGAGTCCGATTGGGACCGGGTCTTCGAAATTAATGCCAAGGGGGCGTTTCTGGTCGGCTCGGCGGTGGCCCGCCAGTTCATCAGCCGCGGCAAGGGCGGCGTGATCATCAATATAGCCGGCGCTTCGGCTCACCGCGCCTATCCCGGCAATGGCGCCTATGGCCCGGCTAAGGCAGCCGTAGTCAATCTCACCACTCAAATGGCGCTGGAGTGGGCGGCCTTCGACATTCGCGCCAACGCCATCAGTCCCGGGCCTATCCGCGAGCCCGGTAGCAATTGGGTGCAAAGCGAGCCTACCCTCGTGCAGCAGGTGCAGCGCCTGCCACTCAAACGTCCCGGCACACCGCGCGATATCGCTCGTGCCGCCGTGTACCTGGCCTCATCCGATGCGGACTTCGTGACCGGGCAAACGCTTATAGTTGATGGTGGCGGCGTTGCGACTTGGTATCTCACAGACTAGCAATTTGCTGCTCCCTTGTCTCGAACGGTTGCTGCCTTTGGATGATAAATGCGTGGTACGTGATGACGACTTTGGTGTCCCCACCCCCATACGTCCGTCCGGCTGCGTTTACCTCAAGCTCCCCAGCCCATGTTTTGGAGGAATGCCGGAACTCTATCGAGAGTCGAAAAGAACTGATCGGGCGAGTAATCCAGCCGCATGGGCGTAACGGCCCCAAGCCCAGGCTGGCAAAGGACGCAAAGCAGCTGTGGGTGGTAGTGTGGATTTGTTGTCCGGCATCAGTGACACGGAAGGATGGTCGAAATCCCCCCTTGACAGACATCCCTCCAGAGTCGGCCATCATGAATTCCGTCTCGTTCTAAAAGGTCCGTAATCTTGAACCGTCTAGCCGCGGATGAAGCCGCCCAAGAAGATCGCTACCGCCGCATCGATGCGCTGCTCCAGATATTCTCTCTCAAAAGATGCACCTAGCAATGCGGTTCGCGCGGAGCGGCCAAGAACGATGCTGAGGAAGAGATCGGCTGCAAGATCCAAGTCATCGATACGGCAAATGGAGGTCCCAACAAAGCGCTCCAGGATGGTTTTGATCAGCGCGACCTGTCGGAGAAAGCCTTCGCGCACCGCCAACTGCCCAAGCTCGGGAAAGCGAACGCTCTGTGCTGAAAGAATGCGTGTCAGTTCCAGGGCATCGGGTGACAAGCTGTGATCCAGCAGATTCCATGCCACCGACCGAAGCGTCGTGCCCAGGTCGTCGTCACCATGCATCGCGCCTTTGAACTCCTCTTCGAGCGGTACGTAAATTTGCATGATACGCAACCGCAATACGGCGGCGAAGAGGGTCGCCTTGTCGGCATAGCGGGCGTAGAGGGTAGCCTTGCCGATGGCCGCGGCTTCGGCCAGGCTGTCCATCGAGGTGGCATCGAAACCCTGCTCCATGAACATGCGCGTCGCGATTTCGAGGAGACGCTCGTCACGCTCGGCCGCCGCCTCTTTGGTCGGACGGCCACCCCGATGCTTGACTTGTTTGCCTCGAGGAAGAGCTCGCGAGCGTGCGGTATCGGCAGTGTCACTTACCATTGATCGGACCTCGAAAAATAATTCTTGTCACGGACATGAAGGCAATATAGAACAGTACCGTTCTGTTTCAAAGAGATTAACGCCTGAGCGTTTCCCGGTGACTTTCAACGGTGTCGTCTGCTCATTTGCCGTACCGGCCGTTGGCACGCATCGCTTTCGTGCCGCAGCAATGTAGCTACCCAATCAATCGGCTGAATTGTAGCTAAGCGCCAGAAAAAGGGAGTTAGCTGTTTCAGGTTAAGCGACATCCATATTGTAAGCATGCTTATCGTAAGTGAGCTTCTAAATGAACAAAGCACCAACTCTCATTTTCCTTCTGCACGACATTGATCGGTTGCTACAAAAAAGATTTGAACAACGCGAGAAGAGTCTCGGATTACCGCACTCCTATTGGCAGGCGCTCGCCTCTCTCAACCTTAACGAAGGTATTCACCAAAGCGGGCTGGCAGAGATCCTCGCGGTTCACCCGTTTGTGCTCGTTCGGATCCTGGACAGGCTCGAATATTTCGGCCTGGTCGAACGGCGTCGGCATCCCGGGGATCGCCGCACATGGCATCTCTACTTACGCGAGGCAGCCCATCCCCTACTCGCAGAGATACGCGATATCACAGATGCCACTTGGGAGGAGTCTCTCGACGGCCTGTCCGACGACGCCATCGCAGATCTCCTCGAAACCCTCCCACTCTTAAAAGTGAATTTGATCGCGGCCTGCGACACGACGGCCGACGATAGGAAGATAAGTCATGGTTGAAAGTTCGTCCCCCCTCCGAATTTCTCGCATACTTGAAGAAAATATTGAGAAGGCACGCGGAAAAGCCGAGACCGAAGTGCGCGGCGACGTGGCCAAAGCAGATGTCGAACCGCCATTTTCGACAGCGACCGACATACCTCCAACCACCAAGGCAGGCCGAAGGTGGCGCAGCAGATTGCGCCCCGTGCTGTTCGCGCTGCTACCCGTGGCACTCGTCTACGGCGGCTATGTGTATGTAACGGGTGGTCAAACCATGTCCACCGACAACGCCTATGTGCAAGCCGACATGCTGGGCGTGTCAACCGATGTTTCCGGGACGGTTCAGTCTATCGAAGTACACAACAATGAATTGGTGAAGAAGGGCCAGGTCCTCTTTCGCCTCGACCCCGCTTCGTTTGAGATCGCACTGGCGGGCGCGAATGCGCAACTTGGGACTATACGCGATCAGGTCCTGACATTGCAGGCAAGCTACACATTGGCACTGGCCCAAATCGAACAGGCCAAGGCTGACATTCCGTTCTTTCAAGTTGCCTTCAAACGCCAACAAGACCTGCAAAGCAGCTCCGCTGCATCGAAAGCCACTTTCGATTCAGCCAAGCACGATCTTGATGCCGCCAACCAAAAGGTGCTGGTGGCTCAGTCTTCCGCCAAGGCGATGCTAGCCCAGTTAGGCGGCGATGCCGGGCTGCCCGTCGAACAAAATCCATTCTATCTCCAGGCGCAATCGGCCGTTCAGAATGCCCAGCGTGATCTTAACGACACGGTTGTGAGAGCGCCGTTCGACGGAATCGTGACGAATGTTCCCGCGCTTCAAGTTGGTTCGTATCTGCGGGCCGCTCAGATTGCCTTCTCCCTTGTGTCCACGACGAACGTTTGGATTGCGGCAAGCCCGAAAGAGACCGAACTCACTTATGTGCGTCCCGGTCAGCCCCTGTCGGTGAGCGTCGATACCTATCCCGGCATTGAGTGGAAGGGCACTGTAGCCAGTGTATCCCCCGCCTCCGGGTCAAGTTTCTCGATGCTGCCCGCCCAAAACACCACCGGCAATTGGGTGAAAGTCGTTCAACGCATTCCAATGATCGTCACGCTCAACGATCTTTCAGACAAACCGCCACTGCGGGTCGGCATGAGCGTGACGGTCGAGGTGGATACCGGCCACGCCCGAGGCCTGCCCGATTTCGTGGAACAGTGGCTCGGCGAAAAAAGCAAAAATATGTGAGGCGTCAAATGAACGCGTCAGCCACTGCTTCCTCCGGCGGATCGCCGGCTCTGCCGATCCCATCTACTTCACAGCTGGTCGCCAATCGCGGTGCGATAACGGCTTGCGTCATCCTCTCCGTGATCATGCAGGCACTGGATACAACGATTGCCAACGTCGCGCTGCCCTACATGCAGGGCAGCGTGTCGGCGAGCGCGGACCAGATCAACTGGGTGTTGACCTCCTACATCGTCGCCGCAGCGATCATGACACCGCCTTCAGGTTTTCTCTCGAACCGTTTCGGCCGCAAGCGGGTATTGCTTACTGCTATTGCCGGCTTCGTCATCGCCTCGATCCTTTGTGGCTTTTCGCAATCACTGATTCAGATTGTCGCCTTCCGCCTGATGCAAGGGCTGTTCGGCGCAGCTCTTGTCCCGCTCTCCCAAGGAATATTGCTGGATATTTATTCGGTCGAAGAGCGTGGCTCGGCGATGGCGCTGTTTGGTATCTCCGTCATGGTCGGTCCTGTCCTCGGTCCTGTCATCGGCGGTTGGCTTACCGATCACCTGAGCTGGCGTTGGGTGTTCTATATCAACCTTCCGATTGGAGTGTTGGCCTTCGCCGGCATCAGCATTTTTGTGCAGGAGACGGTGCGCAACGCCCTCGCAAAGCTCGATTGGTTTGGCTTCGGCATGCTCAGCCTCGGGATCGCGTCGCTCCAGATTTTTCTCGACCGCGGCGAGCAGCTCGACTGGTTTGCCTCTGGCGAGATCCTCGTCGAGGCCCTGATTTGTGGCTCGGCGTTCTACCTCTTCCTTGCTCACACCTTTACAGCCCAGAAATCCTTTGTGAATCCAGCAATCTTCCTCGACCGGAACTTCGCATTGGGGTTCATCTTCATTTTCGTCGTCGGCATCACCTATCTTTCGTCGCTGGCGCTGATGACCCCTTATCTACAGACCTTGATGGGCTATCCGGTCGTCACTGCGGGTCTGGTCATGGGGCCACGCGGCTTGGGCACCATGGTGTGCATGTTCACCGTCGGCAAGCTGGTCGGGAAGGTCGACACGCGCTACCTGCTTCTCATCGGTTTTGGGCTGACTGCCTGGGCGATGTATGACATGACTGGATGGACGCCGGACGTCTCGCAGCAGACCATCGTCATCATTGGATTCATCCAAGGTGCCGGTCTCGGCTTCCTGTTCGTACCTCTGTCCACAGTGACGTTTTCCACCTTGCCGGCTGACACACGAGCCGAAGGCACGGGCCTTTATAATCTGTCGCGCAATATCGGCTCCAGTGTTGGCATATCGGTGGTCTCGGCGCTCTTGGTGGAGAATACGCAAGCCAATCACGCCGACATCGCCAGCTATGTGACGCCCTTCAACCATGCCTTCGCCGCTCCGGCTGCCGAGGCTGTTAGCCCGTTGACCGCGGCCGGTCGCGCTGCACTCGACGTGCTCGTCACCACCCAGGCAACCATCATCTCCTATATCGATGATTTCAAGCTACTGATGCTGATGTCGATCGCAGTTATGCCGCTGGTGCTTTTGCTGCGGAAATCCGCCGCGCCCGCACAAGTGGATCATAGCGCCATCATGGAATGAGGATTTGGTTGGTATGGACCACGACGCCTCTCGATCCTTCCTCAACAAATCCGATGAGGAAACCGGAACATCTTGGGAGACGCCAGAGCCCAAGCTTGCCCAAATGCTCGAGGACCCAATCGTGCAAGCTCTTATGGCCGCGGACGGCATCGATCCACGATTGCTGATGATCAGCCTTTGCGAGACGTCATCAAGGTATCGACTGCATACACGCAATCGATAATCTCAAGACTTCGAGAACGGGAGTGGTCCGACCGATTCCAGACACCCAATCGTCGGCGTTTCGCCAGCGGGCGATGTGGAAAAGATTAGAGCTCTCGATCCACGTGCAGCTTAGCCAAATGAACTATACGAGGCCTCATGGACAGTGCTTACTTATCTGCCCTCTCCGCTCTCGCAGGATCTGCAACTGGCGCATTCTCTTCATTCGCGACAACTTGGCTCACCCAACACTCGCAGGAACGTACCCAGCGCGCTGCACAGGCAATGGCACGCCGCGAGCACTTGTATGGAGAGTTCATCGAAGAAGCATCCAAGTTATATACTGATGCAATAAGCCACGAGCTCGACGACCCATCGAAATTCGTGCACATTTATGCCATCGTTGGAAAATTAAGACTATTCGCTCCCTCCAGTGTAATCACGAAAGCGGAGGAAGTGATGCGGAGGATTGTTGAAATATATAATATTCCCCGTACTGGCTATCGAAGTCTAGCAGATAGGAAGCAGAATAATTTCGATGTACTTAAATGTTTCAGCCTTGCGTGCCGTCAAGATTTAGGCGTTTAGGCTTCGCCATGTCTTCCTCTGTAGGTAAACGGAACGTCGCTGGCAAATAATGCGAGATGTTGGTGCTATCAGAAGTCTTGGCGGTGTGCGAGTAGTCTCAAGCGACTATCGCATTCGGCAGCGGTGCCTATGGCCGATAGTCTTACTATCAACGCCAGACATGTTCTTGGCATTGTAAGAGTATAGCCTGACCGCGGCTGGTCAAACGATACCCGATGGCACGAGAGCCTGCCCTCACAAGGGCAACTGAATCCACGCGCAGCGGCGATTCAGAGACCCATAATTCCTATCCAGTTGGCCATCAATAGATCATCCGGCACCAACCAAATTCGCGGCCAATATGACGGGTGGTTCCCCCCAGTTGGCGGTACGAGCCTCCCCGGCGCCAAGAGCCATTAAATAGGGCTCTTCACCAGGCGTCGGCAAACGACCGGATATGTTTTTATGGCAACATAAAGCGCCATGGCATGTGAACGGCCGGCCCCCAGGGGCATTGGGGCAATTCGAGGCCGGCCGCCACATCGCCAACTATAAGTTGAGCGATTTCTATCCATGTTGATTGGCGTAATGGTCCACACCCGGACCATCTGTTTTCCGAGCTATGATCGAGACCGTAACAACGTTGACCATGACGCTAGTATTTTGAACACAGGTATCACCGTGAACAATCTCCAAGGCGCCCTCCCCAACCAAGACCGAGAAGATTTCGGTGCAATCTGAATATTGTCATTGCTCGCGAGCAGCGATGGGCGGGAACTGTCTCGGCGTGATCGAAATGCGCGACCATACATAAAGGCGCGTTTGTTGAGGATCATCATACAAATTTGCCACAATAAAACAATACCGTTCTGTTTTGATACTTCCATTTTTGTGAGCTGGCAAGCGAAATCTGACGACCAAAGAAATAGCTCACAAGAGACTAGCACCGCTCTTCGAAAGACTGGTTAGGTAAGATGGCCTCGAACCAGCACCGCTCATAATGAGCCTTTGCGAGGCTAGTGCTCCATAGAGGCGGTCAACACGCTCGCGACTTCCAAGAGCGGGCGTGGTGCGGCCTATTCTAGCGTCCCAATCATCGGTCACTCGCTGGCGGATGGTGTGCAAGACGATTTGTGTCCTCTGTCCGAGCCCAATCTGGATGTTTGACCCCAGATCTCATCGGGCGGACCGGGCGATGACGCGGGTATCGGTCGGGTTCGCGCCTTACTGCAGCCGAGCGACTCCAGATCACTGTCTGACTCTCCTAGCCTGTGCTTACGGATGCAAGAAATTTAGTTGTTTCATTTATGTAATACAACACAGTACATACAATAACAATGCCACCAAGAATTGCGTGAGCTTATTCGCTAAATTCAAAGTTTAATGTTTCGTGAAAACCTGTGTCTTTTTAGTCTCATCTACGCAATACGAGCGACATATTGTCAAAGATTCGCCATATAATCCTTGACGATCGATGAATTGGTATCAAAATAACTGCTGTTACGCCTATGATGATCAGCGAACGGGTCGATAGGATGCGCCTTTTAGAAAACAAAGAATGAACAAACGTCGCAGGATTGAATTTGAGGAAATCATGACGACAAGATCAGTATTATTCAGCACATGTACTCTATTTGTCACTGCTAGCGTTGCTCAAGCAGCAGATCTCCCTATGACTAAGGGCGAGGCGGTCGAGTATGTGAAGGTTTGTTCCGAATTCGGGCCAGGCTTTTTCTATATTCCAGGCACAGAAACCTGCATACAAATTAGTGGAAGCATGCGGGCGTTGTATGGCTACAACAATATTCCGAAAGGTTCCTACAGCGCATCGCCTGGAAAGGCAGGGCAGCACGGCTCAGCTCGTCAAGTCGATCAAACGGCTTTCCAGGGACGCTTTCAGCTAAACTTCGACGTGCGCACGCAGACAGAGTTCGGAGTATTGCGCTCTTTTCTGTCCCTTGACGCGAACACGGGACACTCTGGGACGCAGACACGCCCGTTCGGCTCCGTCACTGGCAGCGTCGTTCCGGTGGACAAAGCGTTCATTCAGTTTGGTGGACTGACAGCCGGTTACGCTGAATCGCAATATGCATTCTACGACAATTACTACGGTGATACGGTTCTCGCACCTTACGCAGGCTCTGGCCAGATCGGCACCTCTGAACAATTGGCCTACACAGCCCAGTTCGGTGGTGGTTTGAGTGCAACGGTCTCGCTGGAAGATCCCGCTCACAACCGCACGTCGCTTTTAGGCGGCTCCAACGTTCTTCCGGCCGTTACCTATGCCGGTACACAGATACCTGACATCATTGGCAATGTCGCCTATTCAAGTGGCCAGTACGATAAGGTCCAGATCATGGCTGCAGCGCACCAGATCAGAACCTTCGGCGGAGATCTCAATGGCGGTGGCAATAGCAAGTGGGGCTTTGCGGTCGGAGCCGGGGCGTCGTGGGAAATCCCGCTGCTTTCGGGCGGCTATTTTGCGGTTGAGGGCAGCTATTCGGACGGAGCGAGTGCCTATACCGGGGCCAATATGAATGCCAATTCGTCCGCCGGCTCGCCGGCCGATTATGATGCATTCGTCATAAATGGCGAAACCAAAACAGCTAAGGCATGGTCAGCCGAGGGCGAAGCCGCCATCAACTTCATGCCAAATCTACAAGGAATGGTATTTGGAAGCTACGCTCATTACGATGCACCGGGTATTGTAGAAGCTGAAGATCTCGGTTCGGGCTTTAATGCCTTCGTCGTCGGCGCAAACTTGAAATATACGGTTGTCAAGGGGTTCTATATTATACCGGAAGTGTCGTATGAATATACTAAGGCCAAAATTGCCGGATTTAATAATATAAGCGGCAACGGCCTCTTCAACAACAGCAAAGCAAAAACTGATTCTATTCTTGCAGGTGTTGAAGTCCGGCGGACCTTCTGATCTGCTCGGAAGGGCCTAATTCGGCACTTTAAGATCGAGGCGCGAGGGTGGGGAATGACCATCTCAATTGGCTCCATCCCTGTGCGATGCGGTTACGCTCTTTGCAGTTTTGCTCGGCCTGAGTGCAATCGGGTTGCACTGTTGCCCTGCAGAAATCTGGTTCGCGAGACCAGATCCTTGATGGTGACCTCCAAGCAACCATCAGAAAACAGCCCGGAGCAATCCGGGCTGTTTTCTGAGTGATCCGTCCTCGCAGACAACAATGATATTCATCGGTTCGGTCATCTAGTTAAATTCATCCAATAGTATACTAGCGTATCCACGTTAGTATGATCGAACCGGGTAGTCCACATTCAAAAGCGTGGCCAAGTCATTCAAAGATGGGGCCAAGTCGTTGAGAACGCCTTGCAGCAAACCCAACTTGGAGATGCTTAGTGATCATGTCGTAAATGAACGCATCACATTTGCAAGGAGGAACCCATGCCTGAGCTTTTGCAAATCGATCCGCGGAGCACCGCGCTGCTGGTTATGGATTATCAGGTCGATACTCTTACCAAGTTCATGACGGCTGCGCAGTCCGCCGATGCGATCGTGCACGTGCCTGATCTGATCGCCATGGCACGAGACGCGGCCATAATGGTGTTTCATATCGTAGTCGCATTCCGGCCCGACCATCCCGAGGTCAGCCCCCGTAACCCCCTGTTCAGCGCGCTAAAGGCAAACGGAATGCTGCTGGCCGGGAGCGAAGGCGCCGCGATCCATCCGGTCGCGGCGGCACGAGAGGGGGAACCCATCGTGGTCAAGCACCGCATTAGCCCGTTCGTTGGCACCGATCTGGAAACGCTGCTGCGCGCCAACGGCATCGACACGCTGGTGCTCGCCGGTGTCCACACCAGCGGCGTTGTGCTCTCGACCGTTCGCCACGCCGGCGATCTGGATTATCGGTTGGTCGTCGTCCGCGATTGCTGCGCCGACCCAGATGCACAGGTACATGCGATGCTGCTTGACCGCGTTATCGCAAAGCAGGCCGCCGTCGTCACCACGGCGCAGCTCGCCGGCGCCCTACCTGGCAGGTCTCCATAAACAAACGCGAGCGATGACCTGGAGAAGCCTCGCCAGTCCCTCGCCAATCCCTTGGCTCGGCGCGTTGATCCTCGCGCTCTGCGTCCGCTTGACATGATGGGAATGCCGGTCACCTGCAGGGGCAGGATTTGAATTTGAGTGAGACGCTAGTTTTCTTGCCAGCATTGCACGGCCATTGAGGTGATTGAAAAGGCTTGTCCACTCACGAGGCAATGGTTGGCGCTGTATTCAAGTGGTTGGTCGAGGCCCTAAACGTCAATTTCCATACACCCCGTTATGCAAACCCGAACCCTTTCAAGGGAATGCAAGGCGAGGACAGCGAAGCAGCAATTGCCTCGCGCCAGGCAATGTTGGGGCAATGTCGGCGGATCATCAAAAGGCGCAGAACCACACGGGCCGAACGTTACGCGGAGGCTGAGGCGTGGTCGGAGACCCGCATTGATTCAAGCTGTTCCAGGGCATTTCCCCTCTCCCAGGGTTCTCATCCGGCGCCGTTTATTTGCAAGTCAAGTACTAGCGTTGTTCGGTGCACTAGTCGCCTTTCCTGCCGTGGCCTTGGGCCAGACGGCGTTTACTGTGCCAGCCCTTCCATTCAATATCCCCTACCTGCCTTCGCCCTCTCTGGATTGGACGGTCAAGATCGGGGTCGACGGCACCATGACTCCTAGCTTTTATGGTTCCAAAAATTTCACATTCAGCCCCAGTCCAATATTTTCTATCCAACGGGCGGGGTCGCCGGAAAAGTTCACCTCCTCATTGGACAACCCTTCGATTGCGCTGCTTGATTTTGGCCGATTTCGTCTGGGTCCCGTCGGCAAATTCGTGGCCGCTAGAAACGCATCCAGCGACAACGCCCTAAGCGGATTGCGCAAAGTGAGCGCCGCGGTGGAACTGGGTGCATTCGCCGAATATTACCCGGTCGACTGGTTTCGAACCCGTCTTGAGGTGCGCAATGGATTTGGCGGGCACAAAGGTGTAGCCGGCGATCTATCGGCCGATGCAATCATCCCGCTAGACCAGGGCTTCACCTTTTCCGCCGGCCCGCGCCTTTCGCTCAAGAATGCCCAGGCCGTCTCTCCTTATTTCGACATCAATACCGCTGAGTCGCTTGCATCGGGCCTGCCTACCTTTCGTGTCAAAGGCACCACTACATCCGCCGGCGCCGGCGCACAGCTTGGCTACATGCTCACCTCGCAATGGGAGGTGCATGCCAATGTGGAGTATGAGCGGTTGTTCAATGGTGCTGCGAAAAGTCCCCTTGTTAAAAGCCGCGGCTCTCCAGATCAGCTGACGTTCGGGCTGGGCCTTTCCTACTCCTTTGACGTCAAGGTGAAATAGAGACAAGATGTTGCATCATTTGAGATCTACAAAAATCCTGTCCGTTCTTCTTTTCCCAATTTTGATTAATGCCTGCGCCATGTTCGAAACTGGCGAAGCCAAGTTGAAGAGAGTGAGGACAATCAGCATAATCTCGGCAATGGGAGACGAACTCAGTTTCACTCGATCAGGGCTGAATGGAATGGATAATCACAGCCAGCGTTACTCCATCAAGTCGTGGAAATTAGACGACGCGATCGTCAAGCAGGCCGGCGCGCTGATCGCAACGCACTTCCAGGTCCAGCCCATCGCCTATGATCCTGAGCTTTTTTATTCTCATTCAGGAAAGGACTCGCCGATCACGCCTCTCAATCTCATACGCGATGATCCTTTGAAACAGCTGTTGCGTACTCAGGCACAGCAACAATCGCCTGATGCTTATGTAGTCATCGTCAAAGCTGAATCGACGATCGGACCGAGCAACCGCACGGTTGAGGGCGCAGGCGTGGTGAAATATAACGCACTCTTTGGGTCGTGCGTTCAGATCCATGCACTGTACGAGATCAGGGTCTATGACGGTCACACCCTCGATCTCCTGGAGAAACGTCCTGCAGCGCCACTGGATAACGCAAGCGTCACAAAACTTGCTGGCCCCAGCCGGATCGTTGACGAATCCTACATGCCGAGCGCCGGTGACCCCGCCCAGAACGAGAAGCTTCAAGCCGCGATCGTCACCTTGATCGAACGCAGTCTTCAACCGACCCTGGGCGACCTCCACCTCGCCGATCTGCAATAGCAATACAAAGGCCTATGAAGCGCGTATCGATCGACTTTGTTGTGTCGACCGCCCCGTTGACGCCCACGCCGGCGATAGCTGATGAGGTCCACGGCGCCAAACTGCCATTCATGTTCAGGGCTCAAACGGTGCCGCGCTAGCGCTGGGAAAGCGCAGGCTAATCGTGGTGCCCCGGCCCGGGGAAGACGCGACGGTCAGTGAGCCGCCATGCGCGGCCATGATTTCCTGCGCGATGGACAAGCCCAGACCCGCGCCCTGTTTAGAGCTTTCACCCTTGTGGAACGGCTCGATCAGATTGCTCCCGTGCCCGGGAGGCAGACCGGCGCCATCATCTTTGATGGTGAGACTGCCCTGCTTAAGCTCCGCCACGATGCAAGTTGCGCCGTCGGCATGGATCAATGCATTGCTCACCAGATTGGCGATTGCGCTTCGCAACGCCACTTCGACGCCCTCCACCATCACAGGCTCGTCCCTTTCCTGCTCCAGGCAAAGTTCGACACCAATGTCCAGAGCCGAAGGCGTAAAATCCGCAAGAACCTCGCGGACCAACCCAGAAAGGTTGACGGCTTTCTTTTCGATCACCTGGTTTTGCAATCGCGCCAGGTCCAGCATCGCGGAAACAAGCGACGTCAGTCGCCTGATGTCCCGGACCAGTTCGGCTCTCAGGGCAGGCTCCGGGACATCCTCGATTTTGGCTCGGAGCAGGGTCAAAGGCGTGCGTAATTCATGGGCCGTATTGCCCAGAAAGCGACGTTGTCGACGCATATGGGCGTCGATCTCATCAAAGGCTCGGTTAAGTGCGCTGACAAGAGCGACAAGTTCCCTTGGAACAGCATCGAGTGGGATGGAGGCGCGGGGAGCGGTCGGCTCGATGGACAGCGCCAGCCTGGTGACGCGTTCAATACTACGAGCCACGAAACGGGCGGAGAGAATGGCTCCAGCTGCGACGGTTGCTGCGAAAGCGCAGGCAACAAGCAGCACAATCGGAAGATTTCGTGCCACAAAGGAATAGACGAATTGACCAATGTCAGGACGCGCACCGCTCAGCATAACCACCAGCTCCGAGGAGCCGTTTTGCTTCACATCGAGGCAGACAAAGCCTTTATGGTCGATCGTGTCGACGACCGACCGCCCGGCTGGTCCTGTATAAAGAAGCCCGAACGGCAATGCCGGTCTGCGCTCAGAAGCAAATTCAACCAGATGACTTGCAGAGGACACAGCGTACCAAAGACTCGGACTAGCAGATTTTAGTTCCTCAAGCTCGGACGTTGTTCGAACGATCAGGCTCCCGTCAGCACCAATCTTCGTTGCCTGCTGGAGGATCTGAACTGCGGCCTGACAGCGAGCATCGGTTGGCTCACGAGCCACATCGAGCCAGATCACGATCCCCATGGCGACAAGGAAGATCGCGACCGCCGCCAAGCTGAGAGAGATTGTCAGCGTCCTAGTAATAGATCTCATTGGCTGGCAATTTTCCGCAAGATATAGCCAATGCCGCGCATGCTGCGGATCTCGATGTCGCTGCCGATTTCCGCTAGCTTCTTGCGCAGTCGCGACATTTGAGCCTCGAGACTGTTCGACTCGATTTCGTCATCAAATCCGTAGATGGTCTCAGCCAGGACATCGCGGGTGACGACCCGATCCCGCCGCAGCAGCAGGGCTTCGAGAATCATAGCCTCGCGGCGGCGCAGTGACACCTTGTGGCCATTCACAATGGCCTCCTTGGTGCCTGCATTGAACTCGAGATTGCCGAAACCCAGAACGAGTGGCACGAGAAGGCGAGGCCGTCTGAGCAGCGCACGCGCACGCGCAATGAACTCCTGAGGCTCAAAGGGCTTGCCAAGATAGTCATCTGCGCCGACGTTCAATCCGTCGATGATATCTTCTTTGGCATCTCGTGCAGTCAGCATGATAATTGCGGGCCGATCGGCGATCGCACTCATGGCCGAAACGATCTTGAGCGCATCGCCATCGGGCAGCATGCGATCAACGACGGCAAGATCATAGTTGAAGGATTCGAGAGTGTGCTGAGCGTCGGACAAAGTCCCGACGATATCGGTGACGCCGTTCAGCTGTTCAAGTAAACGGGCGACGAAAGCGGCGATCTCTGGTTCGTCTTCGATCACAAGGAAGCGCATTAACTGTCCCGATTGGCCCACTAGAAGACTCCTTTAAAGGTACATGTAGGCCGTAGTGTGTTAGACAATTATTTTAATTGTCGTTTTAACGCGACATGATAGCTGACTGGCCATGCCTCAGTTAATTTTACTTTCTCTAAACACATCTTAGTGGCTCTCAGGTTCCGTTTAATTGAGAAAGTGATGGATGTAGGTTCACTCAACACTATCATTCAGCGGACATGAGGGTATCGAGAGAACCTGTTGCATCGATCGGCCGACATCGAAAGCCAACCACTCTATTCTGCGGCAATCCACACACGATCAATTCGTGTTTGGGATGGGATGATGTTGTATCCACGCCTGGTGCCGGCCCTGGAGCCGTCTGGTGAATTTGGTCGCACAACACGCAGGGAACAATGAGCTGACAACCTGAGAGGCATCGTCCGCGATCGTGTAGACTGCGGGAATGAACAAAAGGGAAAGCAGCGTCGAGGCGAGAAGCCCTCCGATCACGGCAATCGCTATGGGAGTGCGCAGTTCGCCTCCCGCGCCAACAAAATCGACCAGCATGATCGTGTTCTTTGTCACGATACCCATCAGCATCAACAATCCGATGGTGCATACCAACTATTGCATCAATGTTGCCTAGGTCTCCTCCTCAGATCGCATCCTGCTGAGCCGACGATTCTGCGATTTTTGACAGAGCGATCTGCCGTCTTTGCAAGTGCAGAGATTCAACTTGCAATGCTCCGGCAATGTCCAGGTTGCCTTTGAGCACAACCTGCAACATTGGAGCCAAGGATCCGTATGACAGTTTCAATGACGATGCCCCTTCCCCTCTCCCCAACCGATGCGACGCCGGAAAAGGAGTCCCGCGAACCGCCCAGGGAAGCCTGGTACTGTGCCAAGAGTGCCGGACGGCTGGCTCCCGGCGCGATGGAGAGCGTAACAATCCTCAGCGAAAAGATCCTGATCGGGAGGAAGCGGAGCGGCGGGCTTTTTGCCTTGCGCGACCGTTGCCCGCATCGCGGCGCACCACTCTCACATGGGCGTTTCGACGGTGCCAGTGTTACCTGCCCCTTCCATGGCTGGCGGTTCGGCGCGGACGGCCAATGTCAGGCAATGCCGGCCTTGGTCCATGACGATGACGCCGACCCGGGGCGGATCAAGACTCGAAGCTTTCCGGTCTGCGAGGATGACGGCATTATCTGGATTTACATGGGCATCCAGCCAGCCCACGCTCCACCGGTGCCGGAACTGATGGCGCAGCGAGCGCCCCTTAGCCGCGTGGCGGTTTGTGTATTGGTCGAAGCCACATATGATTTGTGCGTGCTCAGCCTGATTGATCCAGGGCATGTGGGCTACGTCCATAATTCGTGGTGGTGGCGACCTACCGCGACAGCGCGCGAAAAGACCAAGGAATTTGAACCACTTCCCTTCGGCTTTCGCATGAAGGCCCATGCAGCGGCCAGGAACTCACGCGGCTACCGCCTGCTTGGACGGCCGCAGACCGAGGTCGATTTCTTGCTGCCCGGCCAGCGCATCGAGCGCATCAGCGTGGGTGAGCGCTCCATCGTCAACGCCACCTTTGCGACACCTGTCGATGCACGCCGCACGCTGCTCACCAATGTGTTGATCTCGGACCTGCCTCAACTCGCGCCTTTGACATTGCCTATCAAATGGGCGGCGCGAGCTTTCTTGCGTCAAGATCAGCGAGTTCTTGAATTGGCCCAACAAGGTCTCGAGCGGCAACCCGCCATGATGCTTATGGGTCAAGCGGACAGGCTGGCCGAATGGTATTTCCGTTTGAAGAGTGACTACGCCAAAGCCCGGCGAAATTGCGTGCGGTTCCATAACACACTGGTGCCCCAGCGCCTGCACTGGCGCACATAAACGAACTATCGACACGGCACCATCAACTTAATCGACGTGCGCACCAATCCGCGTGGCTGCCGCATTCGACGCCGAAGCCAAGCTGGAAAACGCTAGCTACCTCGCCACGTGCGGCGGCACGTACTCGTGGGACGGTTTCGTGGCGACACTTAATGCGCTCGGACACGATGATCGGGTCGTAAGAGTCGCGCCGCGGGTCTATGACGGCTTCTTCCCCAGTGCCAAGCAGGTGCGCGCGATGTTCCAGTACTTCGAGGCGCATAGCTATTTTGGTCGCCACGCGCAGACCGCCATCGCCGCAGCGAATGCCCTCGTTCCCAGCGGCTTCACTGCCTTTTCGCAGTGCCGCGAAAGAATATGATGCCGGGCGGCTGAGCCGGGCCGTGAGCGGCTCGGCTCACCCCACTCCACGGAATTCGAAGACCGCGCTCGTCGATCGTGCGCGCCCTAACGACATCGACCTCCGCACGTCGGTGCACCCTGTCGCGCACCCGAGAGGGATCCCAGGTGGCGCAGCAGAGGGCCATCGAGAGACTGTCACACGCCGGGGCGGCGCCGAACACTGCGCTCGCCGTCGCGACGGAGCTTTTTCGCGATTGGAACTTGCCCCTCGCCGACAAGGCGCGCGAGGTCATCTATTAGTAGTTTGTCGAAGTTCGGAAGGTGGCGCCCGGAGTGGGCATGTAGCCGACCCAAATAGGAGTGCCACCAAAGCGCAGAGGAGGAGTACAAATGTCGCCCAGATTATCGGGGAAAGTTTGCGTCATCACCGGCACCGGTGGGAGCATGGGCCGTGCAGCGGCCGTGGCCTTCGCGCGCGAAGGGGCGTCGGTCGTTGGCTGCGATCTGAACGTCGACACCGCGGAAGCGACGGTTAAAATGGTTCGGCGGGAGGGCGGAACGATGGAGTCGCTACAGCCCTGCCGTCTCAGCAACGCGGCCGAATGCCAGGCGCTCGTCGACTTTGCGGTGCGCACGTTTGGCCGCATCGACGTGCTCTTCAACAACGCGGCCATGGCGTATTTCAATTGGCTCGAGGACATCAGCGATGAGGAGTGGGATCGCAATCGTCGGGAAGAGGTCGATCTGGTCTTCTACCTCACGCGGGCGGCGTGGCACCACCTCAAGCGCAGTCGCGGCGTCGTCGTGAACACCGCGTCTCTCACGGCACTGATGAGCTTCAAGAACCTCGGATCGCTGGCCCACACGACGGCGAAGGCCGGGATCATCGGGATGACACGACAGCTTGCCATGGAGGGGCGAGAGCATGGGATTCGCGCCAACTCGATTTCTCCAGGCGTGATCGAGACCAACCAGACCCAAGGGCAGTTGAAGGACCCAGAATGGGCGGGCTACATGCTCGGAAAGACTCTCCTGGGTCGTCTCGGTCAGCCCGAGGAAGTAGCGAACGTTGCGCTGTTCCTGGCATCGGAAGAGAGTTCCTACGTGACGGGTGTCGATATCGTGGTCGATGGCGGCATGAAGGTCTGGTGACCGCCTGTGCGTATCTTCGAAACCGCATGTCTATTGGTCGCGGTTGCGAGGGTGGTACCCCTGAGCTCAGTCCAGTCATGTATCAGATGCCTCGCCCGACCCGCATCGTTTAATGCGGACAGATCTCGACCTATGGCGAGGGAGACGGCCCCTGGATGGCTGATATTGCCAAGGTCAGACGATCTGGCCCGGATGCGCTGCTCAGCACGCTGACAGATCTCTTTGGTAGGGTGAATGTCGGGAATGTCATTGTTGAAATCCCCAATAGCTTCGGCCTCCACTATCAATCCGCCCAGTAAATTGGCAAGGATGGCATCAGGCGCTCAAACTCAGCCAGATGCCCTTTTCGAAAACAGGCGGCTACAATTGCCTGGCGCCCTCATCGATCGGCACACAGCAGCGCGCCCTGGTGCATGAAGCCAATGGTTCGGCTTTCAGCTCGCTCAACTGTCGTTCAAGAACGAGTTCCAATAATCGCACCGGGCGCGAAAGCCTGATCCAATGCGGCCAGTTCTTCTGTATTCAAGGCCACGTCGAAAGCGCCGAGATTTTCAAGCAATCGTGAGCGTCGGCTCGTGCCGACAAGCGGGACAATGTCGTCGCCCCGCGATAGCACCCAAGCAATTGCCAATTGGGCAGGTGTCTGATGCTTCGACTTGGCCAGCCTTTCCAGAAAGCCCACTGTTTCGAGATTTCTCCAAAGGGTCTCGCCCTGGAACCGCGGGAAGGACGAAGCTAGCGCTTCATCCACCTCACCTCCCTGCATCGCGCCGGCGAGGAGACCCTGGGTAACGACACTGTACGCCACCACGCCGACACCCAGTTCGCGTGCCAAAGGCAGCATCTCGCGCTCGATGAAGCGGCTTGCGAGCGAATATTCAATCTCCAGCGCCGAGACTGGATGGGTGCTATGGGCACGCCGGAGTTGGTCAGCATTGATTTCGGACACGCCGAGATATCGAACCTTGCCCTCCCCGATCAGTTCGGCGACCGCACCGATCGTGTCTTCATAGGGCACAGAAGGGTCGGCACGGGCCGGCTGGTAGAGGTCGATGTAATCGACACCTAGGCGCTGCAACGAATAGGCAGCAAAATTCTTGATCGAATTCGGCCGACCATCCATGCCAAGGATCGCACCAGTGTGGGTTCGCTGGACGCCGCATTTCACGCTGAGAAAGGCATGATCCCTGCGCCCTTGGATGGCTTTGGCGACGAGGACTTCGTTATGTCCCATGCCATAGAAGTCGCCGGTGTTGAGCAGGGTGATTCCGGCCTCAAGCGCTGCATCGATGGTCGCAACGCTTTCGAGATCGCTGTCAGGCCCTGGTTGGGGGCCGCCCATGATGTTCGACATCCGCATGCAGCCAAGGCCAATCGCGGATACAAGGGGGCCATTTCGGCCGAGACGTCTCATCTTCACTGCTCAACTCCTGCAACGAGCGACTCCGCGTGGTCGACAGGCCAATTCCCTCCCTGGCAGGGAGGTAGCGTTTATCAGATGTCGATGACGATCTTGCCGAAATGTGCACCGCTCTCTTGATAGCGGAAGGCATGCGCTAGCTCGGACAAGGCAAAGCAGCGGTCAAGAACGGGCCGGGTCTGGTTGGCCTCTATGAAGCGGACCATGTCGAGCTGCATGGCGCGCGAGCCTACCATCATCCAACTTATCCGCAGCTGCTTGCCCATCATCAGCATGGTCGGCAGGGATCGCTCTTGGCCGGACAGCTGCCCAATCATGGCGACGTGGCCGCCGACGCGGCTGGCGGCGGCGGACTGCGGCAACGTAGCGGCGCCACCGATCTCAAGGACGTGGTCTACCCCACGTCCGCCTGTTAGGGCTTGCGCCGCGGCGCCCCAATCGGGCTCAGATCGATAGTTGATGAGATGGTCTGCGCCGAGCGCCTTCAACCGCTCCAGCTTTTCGTCCGATGATGAGGTCGCAACGACAGTGGCGCCCATCGCCTTTGCCAATTGCAGAGCGAACAACGACACGCCTCCGGTGCCTTGTAACAGCACGGTATCTCCAGCCTTTAAATGGCCTTCTACGACCAGCGCTCGCCAAGCTGTTAGCCCCGCGCAAACCAATGTAGCCGCCTCAGCATCGGAAAAGCCCCGCGGTGCACGCGTGAATGCGTTCGTGGGTCCAACTACCAGCTCGCGGGCGCAGCCATCAATGCCATCGCCCGGTACACGCTCGAAGGCCTGCGACAGAGGCACGTTGGGCGGTGCGCCCTCGATCCAGTCCGGGAAGAAGACAGACATAACTTTGTCGCCAACCCGAAACTCTTTCACGCCCTCGCCAACGGCTAGCACCTCCCCAGCGCCATCCGTCATGGGGATAAGTCGGTCTCTAGCCGATACACGTCCGGTTGCGATCAGATAGTCATGATAGTTGAGCGAGCTGGCACGTAACCGTACGAGCACCTCGCCTCGCTTCGGCCCATCGGGTTCGGACAGGTCCACGACTTCCAGCCTGTCAAGACCACCTGGCCGGCTAAGCTGTACCGCCTTCATAAGTGCGCCATTATGAGTTCAACCGATGAAACTCGCCAAAAAAACCCAACTTGCTCCAACCAGCCATTAACCGGCCCATCCCCGCTCAGATTCAAAATGAAGATGTCAGAAGGCCGGAGCTTGACCAGCCGTCTTATTCCGATACGTACCATCGAATTCCCCGATCGATTGGCTCAGGACTGCGCCCAAATTCTTTCCGCTTTCCTCGAATGTCGCTTGCTCGCGGCGGCGAATGCATGCGCTATACTATATCTCGACGCGGTCGAGGAACGTACACTGACCCGATCGACCATGAATGTGTGTTTGATGAAGACCCAGATCCGTCGCAATCTATTGAGGGATGCTTTCTTCACACGGCACTATCCCACTCTAGGGAAGGACCTGGCGGGTTGACGGCACGGCTGCCCGGTCGTGCCAAGGCCTGGATCTGGGCCATTTCTGCCTGGGCTAAATTGAATTCGCTTGGGCTAACTTGAAATCGAAGACTTTAACGTTTTTCCGCCAGGCGCGCGGGATTCGTCGTTTTGGAGAGCGCGACGACCCTGACCCGTTGAATCACCCACCGCAGGACAATCTGAGCAATGCTTTTGCCATGACCCGAAGCAATTTCCTTTAGAGCCCACTCGTCGAACACACGGCCGATCGCCATGGGACAATAGGGGGTCAACGCCAGACCGGCACCGAGCGATGGTTCGCCGAACTTGCCCGGCAGGTCGATCGGCTCATTTCATTCAATAAACTGCGCGAAATTCACAAACATCCTGTCTGCCGCCTCACTGTCTTAGAACAAGGAAAAACCGAAGGGTTGGCGTCGAAAGCCGCAAATAGTCAGGGGCGTTCGTTGCAATTGGTGCGCTTCGGCTTGCCCCCTCCAATTACCAAAATGCGTCGAGGCCGGGAATAAATCCTTGCCAAAACCAGTCTCCTCATGGCGATCCATCTGAAATCGCGGGAGACGGTGTGCTCGCAAAGGTTTTCTTTTTTTGATCGCATGGAAGCAAACCGATGCAATCCCAGCTGACAAAACGCGGAAGCGGACGTGAACTGGCCATTGTGTTGCATGGCCCTCATGGCTGCCCTGAAAATATGCAGGGAGTTTCTATGGCAGTCGAGGAACGATCCGAGGATATCGACATCCTTGCACCTATTTTGCCTTACGGCGGCTTTTTTGGTCTGTTCAGAACAACGCCAGTGGAGAAAATTGTTCGCGATGTCGTCGAACAAATCGACAAGGCGCTCGCCGATCGCGAGAGGCGGGGCGACGGCGGCGTTTACGAGCGTCTCATTTTGGTCGGCTATAGTTGTGGGGCTGTGATCGCCCGCAAGATCGCCGTAGTCGTGCACGGCGAGACCGCCTCGGCCCCTTTCGCAAATGACTTGAAATGGCTCGAAAGGACATGGGCCGGAAGCATTGAAAGGATCATTCTGCTGGCAGGAATGAGTCGCGGATGGGCGCCTGAAATCGCGCGCGATTGGCTGCAATCGGCATTCTGGACGCTCGGTTCTTGGTATTGCGCGATCGTTGCGATGCTCCGGCTGCCTGTCCCAACCTTGTATGCCATGCGGCAAGGCCAGCCCTTCATTGTCCAAACACGTCTTGAATGGCTGGCCCTGATGAGATCGAGCCGGCTGGTGGAAAAGCGTGCGGCGCATGCTTGCGAATTGCGCCGTCGAGGGGGCCGATTCTCCACTTGCGAGGCTGTGCCTCCGATTTTCGTGGTTCAACTGCTCGGCGCGATTGATGATCTGGTTTCGCCGGATGATGCGGTCGATATCGTTGTCCATAAAGGCGACAACGCGTCCTTTGTACTGATCGAGACGCCGGACACCACGCATCATGGCGCCATAAATATGCGTAAGCCGGACAAGGACCAGCGCAAAATGCTTGAGGACGCGCTCGGCAGTGGTTTGGTGCCCGAGGCCAAATCCCTCGCGGATATTTGTCGAGAGTTCAATCTGTCGGATCAAGCGCGGTTCTTGTTACTGGCGAAAGCCGCAGGTGACAGCCATGACGATCTTAGAAAAATCGCCGTCGCTCGCGCCCACATGGCCGATACGCTGTCTGCTACGCCTGACGACATGGTCACCGACGTCGTTTTCGTGATTCATGGCATCCGCGACAAGGGATTTTGGACCCATAAGATCGCGCGCGCCGTCAAACTAGAAGCTGAGCGCGAGCAGCGCGTGTTTCGTTCCTTCTCGGGAACCTATGGCTATTTCGCAATATTTCCTTTCGTGGCGCCATGGGTCCGCCATTGGAAGACGGGTTGGCTCATGGATCATTACGTGTTGATGCGCGCCCTCTATCCTGAAGCAAAATTCTCTTATGTCGGACATTCGAACGGCACATATCTCCTGGGGCACGCCCTACTGCACTATCCGGCGGCGAAATTCCATCATGTCGTTTTTGCAGGCAGCGTCGTGCGTTGCGACTTTCCATGGAGCGCGCTCTTGCCCGACAAATCAGCAAGCATGCCAGGGCAGGTCGACAAGATTCTCAATTATGTCGCCACCAAGGATTGGGTCGTCGCCATTTTTGCCAAGGCGTTTCAGGCATTGCCGACAATGTTCGATATCGGAAGCGCCGGATATGATGGTTTCGACGAATATCGGCGAGAGACGCGCCATCCGGACCTGCACGAAGCCAAATTCGTCGTCGGAACACATGAAGCCGGCATTCGCGAAGCCCATTGGAATGATATTGCGCGATTTATTGTGAAGGGCGAACCGCCGACCAGCGATGCGCCCCGCGAGGCGCCGCCAGAATGGAAAGCCGTTCAGCCCAGACTGCTGCGCTTAGCAAGTTCTGGGGCGCCGGCGCTTTTAGTCCTTTGGGCGTTGCTGGGAGCTCTTTTCATATGTTCGCTCGCCACCATCGCATGGGCGGCTTGGCTCCCAGTGCTTTATTGCGCGGCCGTTTATCTCTTCGTCACGCGATTTTGAAGAGCTGAAAGGAACTAGATCGGGCCACAAAAGGCAAGCCTAACCAATCTCAGCAACCCTGACTGAAGCCACGGCGTGAATCTAACGGTTCAATTTCGTCTGTCGACACAGCCCGTTATGATCATGGAGGTCATGCAAACGGTGCCGTTGAGCAGCAATACGATCCTTGCGACGCCGCAGCCGGGTGTGCAGGTAACAGATCTGAATACCAACGCTGTCGAATTGGAACTTTCCTTCAGCTTGCTGGAGGTGACGCTAAACCGAAAAGCCAAGAGCGAGCTCCTCGACTTGGTCTATCGGCATGCCAAGGCAACGGGGCTGTCTTTCGCGCCCCCGCGCAAGGGCCAGGTATTGGTTGGGGGCCGTCCATCAAGAGTGGTGATGCGCAGGCCACCCGCACCACACAGTTGCGGCTCTTCGATGCGATCGCCTCGTTTTCTTCGCTAATGGAGGACGAAAAGGGGGTGCTCACCGTTTCCATGACACGCCGCACGTTCCGAAGGAACGAAATTCTTGCCAAGCAGGGCGAGCTGTTGAAATCCCTGATGATTTTGCGAAGCGGTGCGGCGGTCATCAAACGTTGCAAGAACGACGTGGAAAGCGAATTAACCCGTTTATCACCCGGCAAATTTTTTTGCGAGGGCGGCCTGTTAACGGGAGCTGAAAAAACAAGGACTACGCAGGCTCCGACTTTGGTTGTCGTATACAAGATCACTCAGCAAAGCCAGGCAAGACTCATCCACGACAGTCCAGCCATTGCCGAGGAACGGGGCGTTCTCTTCGCACGGCGCAGGCGATGCATTTGCAGGCGAGCGGTCCAACGACAAACACTTTGCAAATCGTTCCTGGTCTAGTTGCGCGAATTCAACATCCCTTCGAGCTCTGGCTATATTGGCACGATCACGGAGTGCGGAGGGTATGGAGCAGCCTCTCCAATCTCCGACCATCGTCTAGTTTAACAACTTCAATTCTGCTCGACACACTTTGGCAAACGCAACCATGAGGTCATCGGAGCTATTTTCGATGTCCCGTAAAAGATCATCGTCACTTCTATTCGGGGTCATGTAGAGAGACACCAACCGCTTAATGATGGCATCTGCCGCCTCGACGATTGACGATGACGATTGCAACAGAATACGGCCTCGCAACGCAAATATATTGACTAGGTTCTCGTGATTGATCTTATCCTCGCTCATCGCATAAGAATAAAGGCGGGCTGTCTCATCGAGAAACTTGCTGTAAAGCTGATCTCGTCGCGCTCGCTCCTCACTAAGGCGCGCTGATCGGGCTTGGGCCATCTGGGTCGTCCATGAGGTTAGAAATGTTGTAACACCCCCGATCATGGTCCCAGCCAAAGCCGAAAGAGCCGATAGGTATGCTGAATCCATGTGTCCTCGTTACAACGTTCTCGCCAATACAAAGCCGGTCCACCCAGCTTCCTTATCTTAGTCGAGGCACGCGTCGATGCCGACGAAGGATGCACGTCGGACCTCAGTACTGCTGTGCGCGGCTCAGAGGTGCCCCGCCCCGTTCCAAGATCAGGCAGGGACACCCTGCGCGGCCTTCGATACGTCTTCCCAAGCATCCCAGGTTTTGATGCGGTCGGCATAGACCTCCCAAAGACGGCCAAAGCCGCGCCCTGCGCCCGTGACAAACCAAACTTTTGATCCGGACATGAATGTCTCCTGCGGCTCATAGAAAGCGCTGACAAAATTACACTCGGACACTTTTGGACTTTATGTCAGCATGGTCGTATTGACGCCAGGAGTCAATCTGTCAAAAAAACTGGAATAAACGGGGAGCAAATCTAGCTCTGACGCCGCGAAACACCGTTGTCTGGCGGGCCTCATTCGCCTGGCCTTGTTGCATCATGGCTGGGTCAAAGCGACCGTCGCATGCAAGTACGCGAGAGTATTGTCTCGCCGCGCGAAGGCTCCCTCAGCATCGACCTCCCCGATCAATGGGCTAGCTGCTGCCTCTGTCAAGAATGCAGCAACCGCCCGACACGCAAACTAGGTGAATGAATGAATACAAAAAGCGATCTTTGGCAGAAACATTCCCATAAAATTGCAGCACGACCCGACCGGTTGCGAGTACGGTCGGCATTTGCTCATTGGTCGCTGGATCCCTCCTCTACTTTGCATCGGCCGGCTTGATCCCGATGCGAGCCGAGATCCTCGCCAGCTCCGCGGGATCGGAGATGCCCTGGAAATCGTGGCGCGGTGTATAAGGCCGTTCGAGCCGGGAGACTTCCTCATCGCTCAAGTCGATCGAGAGCGCGGCGATCGCCTCGTCGATGTGCGATGCCTTGCTCGCCCCCAGGATCGGCGCTACCACGACCGGATTGCGCCGCAGCCATGCAAGGGCGATCTGCGCTCGGCTGGCGCCGCGCTCATACGCTATTTGGCCCGCCGCCTCCACGATCGCCCTATCGCTTGCTTCATCGACGTAGAGCATCTCGGCGAAAGGATCGGCTTCGGAGCGCGGGGTGGTTTCGCCCCAAGGGCGGGCGAGACGCCCGCGTGCGAGGGGACTCCATACGATCGTGCCCACACCCTCGTCGGCGCAGAGTGGGAGCATCTCGCGCTCCTCCTCGCGAGCGAGCACGTTATAATGGTCCTGCATCGACACGAAGCGAGCCCATCTGTGTGCCTTTTGAATGTGTAGCGCTTTGCTGAATTCCCAGGCGTGCATCGAGGAGGCGCCGAGATAGCGGACCTTGCCCGCCTTCACGAGGTCATGCAGTGCCTCCAATGTCTCTTCCAGCGGCGTGGTCGGATCCATGCGATGGATCTGGTAGAGATCGACGTAATTCGTTCCCAGACGCCGCAGGCTGTGGTCGATCTCCGTCATGATCGCCTTGCGTGAGAGCCCCTGGCCATTGGGCCCGGCCCGCATGGGATGCCGCAGCTTGGTCGCGATCACGATATCGTCACGGTTGGCGAAATCCTTGAGCGCCCGGCCGAGTATTTCCTCGCTGGATCCTTGCGAATACATATTGGCGGTATCGAAGAAGTTGACCCCGGCTTCGATGGCGCGCCGGATCAGTGGTCGGCTCGACTCCTCGCCCAGCGACCAGACCGGATGGCCGCGGGACGGCTCGCCATAGGTCATGGCGCCGATGCAGATGGGAGAGACATCGAGGCCGGTATGGCCAAGTTTGACGTATCGCATTGGTGGGCTCCTGCCGCTATAAACCGGAGACATCTCCGCTTTGATTTGATTAGCGGAGAATTCTCCGTTTAGTCAAGCGGGCAGGCAGGATGGGCGAGATCATGGCATCACAAGGCGAGGCATTGCGGGCGGACGCGCAACACAACCGCGATCGGATTTTGGAGGTCGCCCGGGAGGCGCTCTCTGCCAACCCGGATGCCTCGCTCAACTCCATCGCCAAGGCGGCCGGGGTCGGGGCAGGCACGCTGTACCGGCATTTTCCGAGCCGAGAAGCGTTGATCCTCGGCGTCTACCACAAGGAAATTCGGGCGCTTGTCGATCTAGTTCCCGAACTGCTTACGAAGCATCCGCCGTTGACCGCCTTTCGTCGGTGGTGCGATCGCCTCTCCCATTATGGCCGGATCAAGCATGGCCTTGCCGAGGTGCTCCATGCCGCGATGACCGATCGAGATTTCAACGAAAGCTATGGCCCGATGGTCGCGGCGATCGACCGGCTGTTGCGCGCGGGCGAGGCTTCGGGCGATTTCGCGCCAGGAGCCAACGCCGAGGATGTTCTGCTAGTGTTGGGCTTCCTATGGCGCATCGCCCCCGGCGAGGCCGGCGAGGCGCGCGTCGCCCGGTTGCTCGATCTCGTCATTCGTGGATTACGTGCAAGATAGGCTACGCAGACCCGCATCGCTGGGAAGGTGGATTGTTTCGCATGTTCAAATCGATAGGGCTGCCTATCGCCGGCCCACTTCCCGGCGTCGTTTGACACTATCTGATCTCATTAACCTTCGGCAATTTGCTTTGGCCGAGCCCACCGGCGGACTTTCCGCAGTCTGGAGCCTCCACCGCTACCCTCTAGCTCTGGCCTTTGAAATGTTGGTTGTACAGCCATTGAGCGCAGCACCATGGGATTGCTCGGGCGGAAGCCCCCGAGACCTAGCCGTCTCGTAGTGGCCCATGTAGCCCTCGATTGGGAACGAAGCACATGTGAAGTGCAGTGAGCCGTCCTCCTTCTCGATCAGCAATGGCGCGTTGCCCACGAGACGAGAGCGGGGGTCACCCGTTTCGATGTAGTCGGTAGCCTGATAGTAAGCGACCCATGCATGGGGCCATTCCCTCAGCTCGGTTACACGGGCTGTGAGATCAGGGTGTTTGCAAGATGCATCCAAGCTTGATTGCGCGAGCTTCAGGGCCTCTTCTCTCTCAATCATGTAGGATTCCCCATGCTGAGGTTAAGATACCGCAATGCAGCATGCACCAACTCGCAGTTGCGGTCTAGAGCGCTTCCCTATTGAGAGAGAGGCCGCGCGGCAACAATCGGGGGCGACCATGTCGCTGCGAAGGGTCGACGGCAGAGGCTGAAGTTTCGCCCGCCTGAAGCAACCTCTGGCTGTCACCGCATGCATTCATCCGTGGCTATGGGCGATTTCATCGGGAAATCCTGCTCAATTTAGTGAGGCAGATCCCGGCCTCGTGCTCACATTATGTGAGATTATGCTCGGATTATTTGCGTCGGGGTCACAATGATCGCCGTCTCATCACTTATCTGAGACGCTTCGGGGCACTGTCAACTCAACCCAAAACGTTCAAAAGCTCTGCAATTTCGACTCGCTTAGATCGCCTCTTTCGAGTGTTCTCGACCAAGTGGAGGCTGGAACCGCAAATAGCATTGCTCAGACCGGCGCCCTCGTCGATTAAGTTGACACTACCCCTCCGGCGCCGAATTGAAATAGCGAAACGCATTGGATTTGGGACGCGCCATCCTCGCTCTCTCCTCTTCCAGGCCACCTTCGACAATTTGTTCCGACATAGCCGTTCGGACCGGCCGCTTACCATCGTGAGGATTTGCTAACTCGTCCGGGTATCATGGATTTCAGCACGCCATCGCGGAAGTAAAAATGGTGTAGAAGGGCCGCGGCCGCATGAATACCCGCTACCCAGAGTATGACGTTTCCCAGCGTCGTATGGGTTTCGATAATCACTTGCCCAAGATCATGCTTCGCACTGATTCCTGGCGCGATGTCAAACCCAAGCAATGTCAGCGGATGACCCTGGTACCAGGTCCCGAGGATAGCGGTGGCGGGGATCGCGACGAGCAGCGAATATAGCGCCAGATGAGCAAGCCGTGCGGACCATGCCATCCAAGTAGCTCCGGACGGTGATGACGGTGGTGTATCGAACAGCCTCCAGAGTAATCGAAGCAAGACGGTACCGAAGAGGATGATCCCCAGTGTCTCATGCAGCCGGCGTGCGTCGTCCAAGGCTGGCGTGTATATGCGAACCTCCGGTCCCCCCACACTCAGAAGATAGGCTAAAAGCACGAGAACGACCGTCGACCAGTGAAAAGCCTGAGCGACAGGTCCGTAGCGGGTTGATGTACCGCGCAACCTCATAACGTTTCTCCAAACTCAAATAGATCGGCTCCTAATAGTCGTCCGGCCGGCCTGAGGTTCTGTCGGTCACGACAATGGTTGTGCTTTGGGCGAAACATACCTGTGGAAGGCAAAGCGAGCTTTTCGCGCTACCGTTCTTTGCAAAATGGAACACTTCACGCAAAGCCAGGGAAAAAGTCGACCTTGATACGGGAACGAGCTACGCCAAGTTCCTTCAACATGTGCTGGAACTTTATGACCATCGCTCGCGGACCGGAGACGTAGAAAGTACGCTCGTTGAAATCGGGTACCTCCCGTTTGATCAAATCCTCGTCTATGAAGCCTCGGTGCATAGTGTGGCTCGACACCTCGTCTTCCACAACAGCATAGACAGTGCGTAGCCCCAGCTCCGTCTCTGCTTGATCAAACAGGTCCGAATAAGCGACTTCATCGAGCCGGTTGTTGCCATAGAGTATGACTATCGACCGCCCTTCCCGGCGGTCGAGCAGATCCTGCACCATGCTACGGAACGGTGTTATGCCGATGCCGCCGGCAATGAAGGCGAGCTTCTCGTCTGGGCTTTTTGGCAGCACAAAGCTGCCGGCGCCTTGCGAGCCGTAGATTACGTCTCCCGGCTTCATGGCGGCGAGCTGTCGCTTGAAGGCGCTGGGTTTTGGATAGAACTTCACGCCCAAGCGGATCTCCTTCTCAGTTGGAGCTGAGGCTATGGTGAAGGGCCGGCGGTTGCCGCGGTCGTCGGGAGAGCGCACGCCGAGCGTCCAATCGAGATATTGCCCCGGCTGGAAAAAAACCTTCCGATCTGGTTTAAAGACGAAGTCATAACAGCCCGACGCGATCTTCTCGATCCGCAGCAAAGTGAGCTTGACCCGCCCCTTGGGGCTAGCGGTATAGGCGAAGAGATTGCCAACGAGGAAGGCAATTTCTGGCGTCAAGTAGAAATCGCCGATATGGGAATTGGGCGACGATAGTGCGCCGACAATGGCGCCATAGGAGAGGCGTGACCATCTACCATGAGCTGCCGTCAGCGGCTCCGTCAGCATGGCATAGCCAGCAAAGAGCAAGGGCGAGTAGAGGAAAGTCTCCTTCAGCGCTTCACCCAACATCTGCGGAGCCGTAGTGGCGAGGGTCATCGCAAGATTGGCGAGGATATAAATGCCGATCATGTCAAAGCGTTGCACCTTGCGGGTCACAAGCAGGCCACCGATGAGCACGAAGGGCAAGAGCGCCAGGTTACCCCCTACCCACCAGGTTGCGGGCTGGTCCAGCACCAGCGCGGAAACGGCTACGCCGATCGCGACTGGATTAAAAATGTGTTTGCGACCAATCGCCAAAATGAATTTCGAAGAAATGGCGACGACACAGGCAAGAACCAGTCCCGCGACACCGATTAAATTTGCCGCGGATACCGGCGGCATGATCAGGGCCAGGATGAGGCCTGTGATGTAGACCGACTCTGTGTTTACTGGCACATGCTGGAGCGCGGCGAATAGCCGGTTCGTCAGCCAACATACGCCACCTATGATCACGACGGAGAAGGTGAGTGCTGTCGGGTCGCTCGGGACGAGCTTGAAGAAGCCGAGCCCAAAAGCGACAGCAAGCAGGCCAGCGGCATAATAGAGCATCAGCCGAAACATGGTGATGCGGTTGAGCGCACGATCGATGAAGGTGTCCATTAGCTGACAAAAGCCCTAAAGCCACTGGTCTGCGTGGCAATGCCCTTTGAATCGACGACATAGCCCTCAAGGCATGGCAACTCTTCGATGAAGTAGAGACCTGCCTTGCCCATCGCAAAAGCGGCTGTGGCGAAACGGTCGGCCTCAAGCACGTCGGAGCCAATGACAGTCAGGCTGACAATGTCCGTAATTTGCAGGGTCGGTCGATGCGGATCGTAGATGTGCGGGCCACGCACATAGGTTCCGGAGGTTGCTATGCCACGCCCTCTTGGCACCACAGCCTTGATGATTTCCTGCTCGTTGAATGGATTGCGAATGCCGATCGTCCAGTCATCGCCCTGAGCATTCATGCCGCGGCTCTGGATGTCTCCCCCGGCATCGACGAAGAAATTTAGAACGCCTGCCGCCTCGATTAGCTTGGCGGCATTGCCAATCGCCCAGCCTTTGACGATACCAGAGGGATCGAGGCGTCCATCGGGACGGCGGATCTCGAAATAGCCATGTGTCTCGTGCTTGGTTCGCGCGGCGATCGCCAACACTTTCAGCATATCCGTGCTGAGGTCCGAGACCGTGAGGCGGCCCTGGTTGAGCGCACTGATCTCACTGTCTGGCTTGAAGAGGCTGAAGCGCGCATCGACTGCCTCGAAATAAGTGAAGACATCGTCGATAAGACCAGGGGGCGCCTCGTCGACGATCTCCACCGTGACAGGCATGCCCATAAGGATTCGCGTCGCACGGATCATGGTCGAGTGCCCGCGCTGATCATGTGCCTGCCTGCCGGAGCGCGGCATTTATTGAGCGCAAATATGCGCTGCTCGTGAGTGTGGCCCCGGAAACGGTATCGACGCGGGCACTCTGCGCAGTGATCACCTCGCTCTCAAGCATAGGCAGTGCGCGCGCATTGATGGACCGGCTCGTCCGCCGGTCGGAGGGGTATTTCAGTACATCAACCGAGACGAGGCGCTCGCCCTGGATGTTTATCTGCACCTGCACTAGACCATAATAGGCATCGACGGCAGGGCCGGTATAAGTGCCATCACGATAGTGGTGGGCGTTGCCGGCGAGTTCAATCGATGGACTGTCGGGGGCAATAGGTGCGGTGGCCTCTGGAGATGGCGCTTGGCTGTTCTCACCCGTCCGGGTCGAAAGCAAAGACCACTGCGCGACTTCGGCGGACACGGTGTCAGGGCTGCCGAAAGCCGTAGCAGCAGAAATGACAAGGGCTGCCATGCGGCTGGAAGAGTTCATCAATAGCCTCTCGCATACAGGCCGAAAGAAGGCCTGCGATGGTGGCATGTCTAAACCCGCCACCTGACGCCAACCTGAAGGCTGATGACATTTTCCTTCAGCTTCCCGTCAGCGCCTTGGCATAGACTATCGCTGGCACGAGGAATTTCATGCGCGTTTTGCTGATTGAAGACGATCGAGTTTTGGGCGATGCCGTGCGCGATCACGTGGCCTCGCTCGGTTATGGCGTCGACTGGATGAAAACACTCGACGCTGCCCGCCAGGCCATGGCAACGGTGGCCTATGAGCTGGTTCTGCTCGATCTCCACCTGCCTGATGGGCGCGGGCTCGATCTGCTGCGCGAACTGCGCCGGCAAGGCAGCGTCGTCCCCATCATCATCCTCACGGCACAGGACCAGATAGCCTCGCGCATCGAAGGTCTGAACAGCGGGGCCGATGATTATCTCGTCAAACCCTTCGATTTGACCGAACTGTCAGCACGCGTCGCTGCCGTCGCAAGGCGCTATGGCGGCAACCCCAATCCTCTTTTGCAACTGGGCAATGTGGACATCGATCTTGCCCGCCGCTTCATCTTGGTCGGCGGCAAACCGGTCGATTTGACCGCCCGAGAATGGGCGGTGCTGGAGCGGCTCCTGCGCCATCCCAACGCCATGGTGGCCAAGTCCGCCATCGAAGATTCACTTTATGAGTTTGGTGCTGAGATCGAAAGCAATGCCGTCGAAGTCTATGTCAGCCGTCTACGCAAGAAACTCGGGCGCGATGCGATTAGAACCGTTCGGGGCGCCGGGTACAGGGTCGGCGCTTGAATATGTTTGGTGGTTTGCGCATGTTTCCTTCGATCTTTACGCGGTTGATCCTCGGCCTCACCCTCGGCACGACAGTTTTGTGGGGCGGGGCAGCGCTTTACTCAACCTACACCTCCTATCACGAGCTCAATGAGGCCTTCGACCTTGCGCTGCAGGAGGTGGCAACGCGCCTCTTGCCGCTCGCTGCCGACGACGTGATCGGACATGAAGATGACGACGCGCGCGCGATCACGCATTTCGACGAAAGCCGCAAACAGTATCTAAGTTACCAGCTGCGCGACTCATCCGGCCGCATAGTCTTGCGTGCCCATGACGCTCCGCAGGTGCCCTATGAAAAGACGGCGACGCCCGGTTTCAGTACAGTTGGCGACTATCGCCTCTTCTCGCTCACAGACAAGGCAACCGGTCTCACGATAACTGTGGCAGAGACGACCAAGGGGCGCTGGGAGGCTGTCTCCGGCGCGGTCGGTGCGCTACTCTGGCCGCTAGCGTGCCTCATTCCTCTCAACATCTTGGCGATCTGGCTCGCCGTGCGAGGGGCGATGAAGCCAGTGTTGGGGCTGAGTGATGCCATCGCCATGCGGGGCAGTCACAATCTCACTCCGCTTGATATTTCGGGTCAGCCGCGCGAACTACGGCCAATCGCCGAAGCGGTTGCCCGACTGGTGGAGCGCTTGCGCTCGGCACTCGACGCCGAACGCGCCTTCGCGGCTAATAGCGCGCATGAGTTGCGCACACCAATCGCCGGTGCACTCGCACAGACGCAGCGCATGATCAGTGAACTCGCCGATCCGAAGGACCGCCGACGTGCGCGGGAAGTTGAGGCGACGCTGAAGCGGCTCTCCGCACTTGCAGAAAAGCTAATGCAGCTCTCGCGTGCCGAAGCGGGTATCGGCCCGGGCTACGAGGATGTCGATCTTATCCCTGTCCTGGACCTGGTCGTGGGCGAATGCGCAAAGCGGCTCGATGAGCCGGAGCGCCTTGTTTATACTAAGCAGGATAGCGCGAGCCTCCTCGCCCGCATGGACATGGACGCATTCGCCATCGCGGTTCGCAATCTCATAGACAACGCCGCCAATCATGGACCCGCTAACGGCGCCGTCGAGGTACGAGTGGAACAGGGCGGCACCGTCCGGATCATCAATGGCGGTCCACCGATTGCCCAAGATGTGCTCGCCGGACTGAAGCAACGCTTCGCGCGTGGGGAAACCCGCTATTGTGGTGCTGGGCTCGGGCTTGCCATCGTCGAAACCATCATGAACCAAACAGACGGCAAGCTCGACCTTTTCTCTCCTGCAACAGAACGAAGCGATGGCTTCGAGGCTCGGCTGACGATGAATATATCGCAGACGTATGGTGCACGATCATGAAGTTTTAGGCGGATTCTCCTTTGTGGCGCCATTTGGTGATCGCTTTTGCGGCACGACGCCCAAGTGGTAGCTATGGGATAGCCATGGGGCATCGCGGCCGCAACTGCCAACCTGACTTGAGCAATCGACATTGGTTTGGGCAAGACATGGTGGAGTAATCACGTCCTGCAAGCTGGCGAGCAGCGGTTATGAGCGTGAAGGATCCTAAGGGCAAGGATGCCGCCGGCCATCGTAGCCGAGATAGGTTCCGTTTGCTCGGTCGTATGTTTTGTAGCGGGCTTGGCAAGAGCCGCCATATGAGGTTTGACGGTTCATAGCGCCCGCAATTATGGATCCTACGGCAAACCCCGCGATGCCGGCCCCGATGGCATCGCCGTCGTCATAACCACCGCCCCAGCCTCCGTAATGCCGGTATCCGCCGCCGCCATAATAGCGTCCCCCGCCGCGCCCGGCATAGTAGTGTCCGCCGCCATGTCTGCCGTAAGAGTGGCCTCCTGCGCCATGCCGGATCATTGGCCCGCGCGCTTCAGCAGGGGAAACGCTAACAATGCTTGCCGCTACGAGAAATATTGAAAGGGAACCAGAAAATATCTTCGACATTTTGAAATCTCCATCTCGCACAGACAAATATATATCCATGCGTACGGAAAATTCGGATCCGTCGACTTAGTTCCACATATCGCCCATGCATCACGATAATTTGTGCACGTAAATTTCTAATCTATAACATTAAGCCAATTTAAACTGAGACCCCTGCCTTCGATAGAAATTCGTCGCATCTTCCAGAACGGCAACCCATCGTTAAGCTCGACGACAAGACGTTGGGTTCTGGTGTCGTTTTGCAGTTCATGTTGAGACTCCACGTTCATCGGAGCCAAGTTTGCAATTCATGTGATAGTGCAAAGTTTGCGAATCTCAGATAAAGCGTAAAATTCAAGCGAATGCGGCCTCTTTCTCGATCGCGGGTTTCCAGGCTTGCACCGTCTTGTCGTCGATGCCGATATTCAGCGCAGCCAAGAGTTGGGCCTGGAAGCGTCGTTTGTGCTTGCCGCAAGACTTGCCCAACAACCTATACTCTCTTCGATGTGGCAGTGCGCCCGCGAACACTTCGCTCACGCGACGCGTTCGCTTGACCGGTAGGCACCGATGATGATGGCCTATGCTGCCATCGCGTCGGCGACCTCCTCACTCTGGTTAAGCACGGCGGTTGCCCGTGCCTTGTCGAGATCGCCCTCCCAGGCCGCGATCACCACGGTTGCGACGCAGTTGCCGACAAGGTTGCCGGCTGCACGGGCCATGCCGACGAACCAATCCACCGAAAGCACCAAGACAAGGCCGATTGCGGGAATGGAGGGAACGGCATTGAGCGTGGCCGCCAGGATCACTATCGCTGATCCGGGGACGCCGTGAGCGCCCTTTGAGGTCAGCAGCGAAACACCGAGAACGAGCAGCAGATCGCCCAGGGAGAGGGGCGTGTTCGTGGCCTGGGCGATGAAGACCACCGCTAGGGTGAGATAGATGGAGAAGGCGTCGAGGTTGAAAGAATAGCCCGTGGGTACGACGAGGCCGACAACCGATTTCTTCACTCCCAGGTATTCCAGCTTGCGCATCACCTGCGGCAGAACGGCGTCGGAGGAAGCGGTGGCCAGCACGATTGTCAGCTCGGCACGCAAATAGGCCAGGAACTTGAAGATGTTCAGTCCCGCCATCTTCATCACTGCGCCAAGAACGACGAGAACGAAGAGCGCGACCGAAACATAGTAGAGCGCGACCATGGAAACGAGCTGCTGTAGCGACCCCACGCCATATTTGCCCACCGTGTACGCCACCGCGCCGAGAACGCCCAAGGGAGCAAGACGCACAATAAGCCCCATCGCCTTGAACAGCACAGTTGCCACGGCGTCGATAAGGGAAGCCACTTTCTCGCTTTTCTCTCCGCCGACAAGGGCAAGGCTGACACCGAAGATGATGGCGAAGAACAGCACCTGCAGGACGTCATTGCGGGCCAGCGCGTCGATGGAGGTTGTCGGGATTATGTTGAGGATGAAACTGCCGACGCCGGCGCCCTGCATTTTGTGCGCATTGTCGGCATAGGTGTTCACGGCGCTGGCATCGAGCTTTGAGGGGTCGATGTTCATGCCATGGCCGGGACGGAAGGCAAAGGCGAGCACGAGGCCAAGAGCGAGGGCGATCGTGGTCATTACCTCGAAATAGACCAGGGCCTTGACACCAACCCGCCCGACCTTCTTGAGATCGCCCGCGCCAGCAATGCCGTGTACCACGACACAAAAGACGATGGGAGCAACGATCATGGAGATCAACTTGAGAAAGCCATCGCTCAAGACTTTGAGCTGGACGGAGAAGTCTGGAGCCGCCATACCGAGCGCAATGCCCAATACCAGAGCGACAAGAACCTGGACGAAGAGCGACTTATAGAGGGGACTTGATTTCTTTGCGATTGTGATGGGGGCAGCTTCTGCAGTCATTGTCGTGTTCCTGCTCTGGTAAGGATGGTAGGGATATCTCCTTGAAATTCGTCCCTGTATTTTGTTGTCGAACAGACGGGGTCCCACCCGCTCATCGTTGCTTGGCAGTGAGTTGCAGTGCCTGACGCAGGTCGAGCAGCGGATCGCTGTCGATGCGTTTGGTGAGACCAGCCTCGACATTGCCTATATGCTCGGTCATCAGATCGGCGGCCCGGTTCAGGTCGCCTGTCTGGACCGCGTCGATAATGCTCTCGTGCTCATCGCAGGATTTGGCGGCGTCGCCGGTCGACTGGTAAAGAGCCGAGATCAGAACAGTTCGTGCGGTGAGATCGCGCAGGATGTCGGCGAGGATGCGATTGCCGAAGACCTCGACCATACAGACGTGAAAATCGCCAAGGAGGAAGCTTCGCGCTGCTGCATCGTCTGCTGCAATGGCTTCCCGCTCGCGCGCAATATGTTCCCTCAGCGCGTCCGTGACAGGAGTGCCAACCGTCCCAACGCTTCTCAAAATGCCCATTTCAATAGCACGCCGTGCCTGAAATGCTTCCTGTGCCTCTTCCAGCGACGGCTCGATGACGAACCAGCCCCGCCGCGGGCTGGATTGCACGATGCCGCGTGTTTCCAGCCGTATCAGGGCTTCGCGGACGGATGTACGCGACACATCGAACAATGTTGCCAGGGCTTGTTCGCCCAGCCGCGTTCCGGCACGGATGCGCCCTGCAAGGATCGCATTGACGATGACGCGGTCAATCGGCGTGGTGGAAGGGCTCAACAGCGATGCTCATCAGGCTTGTACATCAGCCTGATAAGCAAGAGATGTGCCACTCAAGGCGTGTTCGCCGGTAGATTAGCGCCATAACGGAGGCCATCGACGAGGAGAGCGACCATGCGCTCAGCGCGGCCGGGTCCAGCATTGTGGGCCGACATGCACAGGCTCGCCACCGCGCCGAGAAGGTCGTCAGCATCGGCATCGGCGCGGACCTCGCGGGCAGCGGCCGCAGCCTCGAGAAGCGTGCGAAGGGCGGGCCGGAGCCGTTGATCGAAGTAGCCCGGCAAGTTGTCGAACGCCGGATCTCCTGAGTGCAGTGCCTTGGCGAGTCCGCGTTTGGCTGCAATAAAGGCTGCATAGCGCTGCATCCATCGCGCCAGCGCCTCGCCTGGCTTGTGTTCGGCAGCCAAAACCGGCGCGGCATCCGCACAGGCGTCGATTTCGCGACGGAAAACGGCTGCGATCAGGTCCGAGCGCTGCGGAAAGTGGCGGTAAACAGTGCCAACGCCGACGCTGGCCTTCTGGGCGATTTCTCGGATCGGAGCATCCACTCCAGAGGTTGCGAACACCGCCATGGCCGTCTGGAGCAGCGTATCGATGTTGCGTTGGGCGTCAGCGCGCACGCGCCGATCCGTGCGGCGGCTGGCCTCTAAGCCCTCATCTTGTTCTTCCGTCTTGTCGCTCACCATACCCTCTTGCTAAGCGGAACGTTGTTCCGTATAAAACGGACGATCGTTCCGCTTACAATTTATAGCGCAGCTGGACGATGTTGGCTACACAGCGATGCACAATTGGAGACGACCATGCAGGACAAACCCGTCGCCCTGGTCACCGGGGCTAATCAAGGAATCGGTCTTCAGATCGCCAAGGATCTGGTTGGCCACGGCTTCACCGTGCTGGTTGGGTCGCGCAACCCTGAGCGCGGAGAGGCTGCGGCCAGAGAAATCGGGCCGGACGCCCACGCAATCCAGCTCGAGGTGACGGATAAGGCCTCGATCGCCGCCGCAGCCGAGCGCGTTCGCACGGAATTCGGCCGCCTCGACGTGCTGATCCAGAACGCGGCGATCTCAAATACGAACAAGCCGCGCGACCAGTCCGTGGAGGACTATGCAAAGACGACACGTGCCAGCACTGTCTCCCTCGATGAAATGCGCGCGGTGTGGGACACCAACGTGTTCGGCGTCCTTGCGGTCTACCAGGCGATGTTGCCGCTGCTGCGCGAAACCCCGGGCGCGCGGATCGTAAACGTGTCGAGCGGCGTCGGCTCGCTGACGCGCAACGCGGACCCTTCCTTCGCTTATCGCGGGATTTTTGGCCCCGTATACCCGGCGTCCAAGACGGCGCTCAATGCTGTGACGCTGGCTATGGCGATTGAGCTGGAGCCTGAGGGGATCAGGGTCAGCGCCGTCTCTCCGGGTTTCACCAAGACTAATCTGAACGGATATGCGGGCACAGAAACGGTCGAGGAAGGCGCCCGCGAGGCGGTGCGCGTGGCGCTGCTCGGCCCGGGCAATCCAACCGGGACATTCACGGGCTCGCAAGGCGCAACCATCCCCTGGTGACGGCAACGTTTTATCGGAACAGAGGATGAGTGCCATGTCGGCCGCAGTTCGACGGATAACACCCAAAGACAACGGAACACGACACCTCGCCCTCGTTATCGACGACCCACCAAAGATAGTGGAGCTTACTGTTGGCCTTCACGAAAACCCCATCGACGCGCCAGCGGCTGAAATTGCCAGCCCTCAGCCAACTCTTGGGGAAGTCACCAGCGAACAAGGCGCCAAAGCGGTTCCATCAATACCGCACCGTCTGGTGTCAGGTCTCGGTCCCGGCGCAAGCAGCAGGTTCTCCACCTTCCTCAAAAAGAAGGCATAACGCACACACATCAGCACCATGCGCCGGATCACCTCGGGCGACGAATTTAACAACCAAACGGACTGGGTTTGGGGCGCACGATCTTGGCTCCCTACCCTTCCACGTCACCATCGGCAATTTGCTCTGACACAGCCCGCTTGTGGCCGATCGACGGCGGCCACCGCTACCCGCCCATGCTGCGCACGAAGAAGAAGCAGCAAATGCCGATGGCTACGCTTACCGCGTACACTGTAACTAGGTGCGGAGAGTAGATGAGCTTCAGATCGCCGAGCAGTATAGTTCCATGCCGCAATGCACCATTCATTCCTTATGTCTCCCACTGCGAACTCACATTAACGCTCGCATGAGCCGTGGACCAGAACATGTCGGATAACACAATTGTGATTGGGACCCTTGGACCGTCGATTACCAACCTCAATTGGACCTGCGCGGCTAGAATCGCTATTTGGTGTTTTGCTTTTCTGCTCGTCTGGGGCGCGGCTTTGGGTCACAGTGCCTGGTCTTGCTGGTGCTGAATCCGTTGGACGACCGCATTACCATCAGGTATTTTTTGCCTATGGGAAGCCTTAAAGACCGCGTCATTGAGAGCTTTGCAAGTGAAGCTGGCGTGCCCTTCAACGCCTGTTATGGCGCTGCTTTTTGCCTCGCGCTGGTCACGTCCCACTATTATACCGTGTGGGAGCATCCTCACCTGCTTGCATATTTCTCGGTGAAGCTGGTGGCGGTTGTGACGATGGCTGTGCCGGTTTTCGGCCTGTCCGCAATGGCAAGAGGCCACCTGCGTCGAAAGGCATGGGCAAACTTTCAAGCAGATGAGGTCGTAGGCGCCAAAATAATTCCTTTCACAACACTACCCCAAAGTCGCCGATCTGTGAAATGAAGTGAGCATCCGCATCCTTAGTTGCTTTTTTGACGGGCAATTTAGCAAGTGTCCACAAATGGTCGTTGCCAATGCGTTTGCGGACAAAACGAAGTTGTGGTGCCGAGTATCGGATGCGCCAGAGTGTCGATGGCTGATCAGGATCCAGGCCTTCAGCTCGATGGCCTGGCCGAGGCCGGTTGCTTCCAGATTTTCCACGATAAGGCACCGGGTTTTGCTGATCATGTTGCAGCGCACACTTACATTCGCCGCGTTCGTGGCGCTCTTGTTGTGAAGCCGTTGCAACCCGGTGAATTGTCAACAGGAGTCTACATGGCCAAGTCTCTCGAAGGCACGTCAAAGAAGGATGCTGAAATCCTCGCCGCCGCTATAAATAGCTATTGGGCCGAGCGGGGATTCGATGCTGGCGCCAAAAGCGTTCCGATCTTTGGGCGCGGCGGCCAGATCATTTCATACGGCACCACTTCCGACTTGCGATTGGCTCCTAAGGTGCGCCTAGCACTGTGAATCTGACAGTGGCATCCCAGCCACGCGCAGAGCATCCTTGCCGAGCGCCTTCCCAATACCGGCGACATCGTTGAACCCGCCGTTGGGACACATCCAAATCTTTCGCTGTGGCGCCAATGAAGCGTTCGGGAACATCACCGTCAGAAGGCATTGTCACATCAAGCCAGTAGCGGGTGCTGTCAGGCTAACCCCAAATTGTCTGGACCAGATGCAAGAAGGAAAAAAACCGGACATCAGCTAGGCCGCGGCGGCCCGCCGATCGTCTCTGCTCGTAGATTTCCCGGTTCGGGGTGCGGCGCAAGGCTCACCGGGCGAGTGAAACACTCAAGCCAAGCGCAGATGCCGGAGCCGGCGCTTCCAGCGTTCGCCCGGACCCCAGACCGGGTTATGGTCAAAACGTCTCTGATCGGATTGCAGAGAGTTTGCTTTTGGTAGCGCCTCGTCTCCAGGCTCGCTGGCTTCTACCCCCTGAACGTGCTTCGTCGCCAGCGGAGGCGGCCGATCCTGACGTCCGGCAGACGGATCGATGTTGGATGCCGCTCCTTCTGGCACCTGGTCGGAAATATTGGCTTTGAACCCCAATGCGCCGGCTGCAGCTTTGAGCGATACCTTGCCTGGGCGAGACTTGCGCGGTTTTGAGGAGACGACCTCTTTGGGTATTACAGTTTGTTCAAGTGGGTCCGGGGACACAAGATCGGTCTGGGCGATCTGCGGCACTGCATCCAACTTCGGGCGAGGCGCAAACACACTCTGGGCCGTGGCGATTTTCTCACGCTCGTTTATCGAGCCAGCCGCCAAAGCCTTGAAGGCCCGCTCGGCAAGCTGGCGCGTATCGGAATGAAAGGTGGTGGCGGCAGGCGCGCTCGCCTCGACGACCACGGGCCGTTCGATGCGAACCGCATCCTTGGGAGACGAAGTCAAACGCGAGCGCTTCACCTCAACGAGGAACGGCTTGATTGGGGTCTTCATGGGCGGCGGGATGCCTGAGCTGTGGGAGATGTGCGATCCATAAGACATCCCAACTATTGAAGCCATCACCAAAATCGCTCGTCCACCGTCTCTTATTCGTCCAAGAGAACACCAAACACAGGCGGATCTTCTGCTCCAGTGGAAAGCGCAAACAAAGCCGGACCGCTTGGGAGATCACCTTGGCTGGGAAACGATGACCGCGATAGTGAGAATGCGAAATCTCGCTCATACACTCACAATTGCCCGAAAGCCGCCGCCAACCTCAACGAGACGGTGCCGGGCCCCAACTTTTCCCTAACCGGTCTGCACCGCCCGGACCTTTATTGCTCAATCGCTAAACAGACGAATTGCTGGCAAGCCAACGGTTCGTTTGATCATGCTCCATTTTATCGCAGATGCTTGTCGGAAAGCCGTGAGACATTTTTCCGGAATCTGCCTAGGCACCGTACGAATACCCATCAGCGCCGTGCGAGGACGTTATTGTGAGTTGAGCGACATCAAACGCTGCTGAAAAGCAGACTGGTTTTGCTGCTCGCGGCACCATTAGCCCCTCACATTCGGTGAGACCGGGTTGCATTTTTTGTAGGGATCAATACAGGGTCCCCCCCCATTCGGGAGCTTTGCATTGCTTGGAGACGCTCGTGTCAAATTGGCCTGGATCAACAGGAAGACACGTGCACATAGGAGTGCTTCCTGTTCTCGGGGATGTTCAGAGGGGGCAAGTGGTAGATTGACGGCGTCGGCGTTGCCGTCCCGCGCTAGATTTTGGTTTTTCTTTCGGGCCTTTTCTTGCAGCCTTCGATACGGCGGATGGCGTGGTCTGGCGGTGGAACAGCGCCGGTTTGATTACAAATGGCTCCATGTATTCTTGCGTCTCGAGGGCGTGTGGTAGAGCGCTTCCTAATGCTTATCGTGGAACGTGTTTACAGAGCGTCGCAGCTATTATTTGATCGGAGGGACCTGAAATGCCGCTACAGTACAAACTTCCAGGATATGCTGGAAATGCGCTCCTTCTTCTAATTAGTGTTATTATTTGCGCACAGGGCAGCATTTTGATCGGGTTGTTGCTGGGAGCTTTGGCGATCCTCAATCTCTACCTGGTATACAAATTAGACACATTCTCACGGCCCGAAGGTATCCTCGTCCACCAATTAGAGATGACCAAGATGCGTGAGGAATTACTTGCTGCTCAAAGGCGAGTTAGTGATTTGGAAAGCAGCATAGCCAGCGCGCCGCGATAATGCCGCAGCCGCCCTCCCCGCTTTCCACTCAGGCCTATAAGTTGGCGATAGCCGAGGATCTTTATCTGCACCGCAGACATCTTTGCCGTGCGCCTGTCCAGCCACGAGCTCAAAGGTTAACTTCTCGCCCTCGCGCAAGTCAGAAAGACCGGAGCGTTCGACAGTGCTGATATGGACAAAAGCATCGGAGCCGCCATTTGGGGGAGCGATGAAGCCAAGGCCCTTTGCGGCCTGGCGTGCCTCTAAAACCAGCAGATTTGTTGCGGTTTGGCTGCCAAATTCCCTGATTTTCTGTGTGCTATACTTTGGTAAGAGCTCCTTTCGACGTAATTCGTTCCGTATCATGGAACCTTTCAGCCATGAGCATGCTTTAGACTCTGGCGATTACGAAAATATGGAGCTTAGGATGTCAAAAATTTGTAGTGGTCTGTTGTTTGCGGGGGTCGTTGGTCTGGCCCTTGCCGGTTGCACGACAATGGGTGAGCGCGTCTCAGGGGCAGGCGTGGGCGCTGTTGGCGGAGGTGCTGTCGCCGGTCCAGTCGGCGCTGTAGCTGGCGGCGTCGGAGGCGCAATTGTAGGCCCGAGCGTGGCACACGCTGCAGGTGTCCCCCATCATCACGGGTATTCAAAGCGGCGGCATCACACGCGGCCACACCATGTACCGGCACAGTAATACCTGACGACTGGGACCTGTCCAAGGGGTGAACCCAGTAGCCTCATAGGCGGCTTCATGCCATTGCGCTCGCCAAATTGTGGAGGCCGCCTAATTCCACGCCAAGAGCTTGGCCGCCAGACCGGCCTGGCATCGAACTGCTGCATCCCTGGAAAGGGACGCGATGTACCGCGCAACCAACTGCTGCGCGCGTTGCTCAACCCGTTCAAAAAGGTGATGTGATCTTTCAGCGCTATTGGGAATCCAAGCGTAAGAGCGGCAAGCCTAGCCTGAAGCTTACGTAGGTCTTGAAGCCGAGCTTGCGCTTTAAGGCCGATGTTCCGCAAGCAAATCCGATATCCCGTAGTCGGTACCGTGAAATCAGATGTCGCTAATCTCAACAAGGGTATCAGATATCCGTTAGCAGTGCCCCTTTGGGTGTGCAACGCCAACGCTGTATCACCCACTCCGTGTGACTCTCGTGCCATTTGGCAATTACTTCCTGAGCACTGACCACGCAGGCCATACTGTTGGATGCTTCAAGCGACCACCTGAGGTGCTCTTCGCGACACGTTTGCGGCGAACTCATCAAACACACGGACAAAACAATGAACATCCGATGCCTTTCTGCTCGTAGAAGATGTTCTACCGGGCGCACGCTGCCCAAATTCATTTTCACGCAGTGCAATTCAAAGTATATTGAAGCAGGATCGATGACAATTACTTCAAATTGAGTAGGCAGAAGAGCTTCTACTAATAATTGAGTAAGTGTGAGCACGTCACCCTTATCCATGGTAGCCTGATCGCCTGCAAATTTGATGCTTCATCCGCAAAGACGCGAAAGCGCATTGCGCTCTGCCCCCGTCCACAAAGTAAAGAGGGGTGGTCGTCTATCTTGTCCTCGTCATACTCGGGTGGGCACTTGCTTCTCACCGACGCCCCAGTGCGAACTGGCGCAGGGCGCCCCGCAACTTTGCCAAATAGGGCGGCGCCTTTGACAAACCCTCGACGTTTCGCTCCCTATCTTATCGACCGCGACCCGCAATTTTTCCGCTTACACGACGTCGTCACCCCTCTCGCCCTGTGCGAACGGTGCGCGCCTTTCCTGCGCGGGTTTACCTGTCAGGAGGCGCTCACTAAGCAGAACCCATTGCCATTGCCCTCGGCGTGCCCGGCTCTTGGATACGGCCAGTGAGAGCTTCGCGTCCGCGGCGAGAAAACTTTCTTGGAACGATATTCCAGCTTATGACGTTAAATGACTCCAAAGTCATTAGATGGACACCATGCCTGTGCACGAGCCAAGGTGGCGCAGACGCAAGGAGGCACGGCCCGCCGAAATAGTCGATGCGGCGCTTTGTGTGTTCGCTGAGAGTGGCTTTGCCGCCGCCAGGCTGGAGGACATCGCCCGCCGTGCGGGCGTCGCCAAAAGTTCGCTCTATCTCTATTTCGAAACAAAGGAAGAGCTGTTTCGCGCCGTAGTGCGCACCACAATCTCTCCCAACATAGGGGCCATCAAAACTGCCGCCGAGGCCTTTGATGGCCCATTCAAAGAACTCGCGCCCATGCTTTTGCACCGCGCAGCACTGCTGATGACGTCAACCTACATGCCCGCCGTCGCCAAAATGGTAATTGGCGAATCCCGCAATTTTCCCGACCTCGCTCGCATCTGGCATGACGATGTCGTTTCACAAGTCGTTGCAATCCTAAGCAACATCATCGCTCACGGCCAAGCCCGGGGTGAGATCAAACCCGGCGATCCGCGTCTCTACGCCTTCTCGCTCGTCGGTCCACTTTTGATGGGGGTGCTGTTTCGCGATGTCTTTGCCGGCATCGCGCCCGATCCGCCGGACCTCCACGCCCTCGCGGCGCAGCATGCACGCACTGTGCTTGGGGGACTTCTTTTGCAGACGAACAGAACCTGACGGAGAACACCATGACACGTAGCGACGTTTTAATTATCGGCGCCGGGCCCACAGGTCTGGTGCTGGCACTGTGGTTAACCAAACTTGGCGCCACGGTCCGCATCATCGACAAGACCGCCAAGCCGGGCACCACCTCGCGCGCCCTCGCCGTCCACGCGCGCACGCTGGAACTTTACAGCCAGCTCAATCTAGCGGACGCCGTCATCGAGAAAGGTCACAAAGTACCGGCGATAGGTCTTTGGGTAGAGGGCAAGCAGGAAGCGCGCCTGTCATTTGAAGATGTCGGGGCCGATGTCACGCCCTACCCTTTCCTGCACATCTTTCCCCAGGACGAGCATGAGCGGCTGTTGATCGCGCGACTGGAAGCACTGGGCGTTTCAGTTGAGCGACAAACCGAATTGATTGGCTATGACGATGACGGTTCGGGCATCGTAGCGCGGTTGCGCGGAGCGAGCGGCCAAGAGGCGCGCTGCCAGGCAGCCTATATTGCAGGCTGCGACGGCGCGCGCTCTCAAGTGCGCCAGATCATGGGTACCGGATTTCCCGGAGGAACTTACAAGCAGATCTTTTATGTAGCCGATGTCGAAGCTTCGGGCAAAGCGATCAATGGCGAACTTGCCGTCGATCTCGATGAGGCCGATTTCCTCGCCGTCTTTCCGCTAGCAGGTGAAGGGCGTGTACGACTTATCGGTACAGTCAGGGACGAGCGTGCCGAGCACGCTGATACGCTCAAATTCGATGACGTCAGCGGGCGGGCCATTGAAAAGCTCAAGGTCATCGTCGAGAAAGTGAACTGGTTTTCGACCTATCATGTGCATCACCGCGTGACCGAGCATTTTCGCAAAGGTCGCGCCTTTCTGCTCGGAGACGCGGCGCATATTCATAGCCCCGCCGGCGGCCAGGGGATGAACACCGGTATTGGCGATGCAATCAATTTGGCCTGGAAGATAAAAGCGGTTCTGGACGGCCGTGCAAGCGACGCTCTTTTGAACAGTTACGAGGCAGAGCGCCAGCCTTTTGCCAAGCGGCTGGTCAATACCACGGATCGGGTCTTCACGCTGGCTACCGCTGAAGGCAAGTTCGCCGACTTCGTGCGTACTCGCATCGTCCCTGTAGTGCTTCCTGCTGCTGCGAAATTTGAAGTCTGGCGCGAATGGATGTTCCGCACCGTATCGCAAGTCATGATCAATTATCGTGGAGGCCCCATCAGCAGTGGCGTGAGTGGCGATGTGCACGGTGGGGATCGTCTACCATGGGTTTTGATTGGCGGCGTCGACAATTATGAGCCTCTGTCTGCGATGACCTGGCAGGTTCACGTTTACGGCGCCGCCAGCAATGACCTCACATCATGGTGCTCAGGTCGCAACGTGCCACTACACCCCTTCGAATGGCAACCATCTTACCAAAATGCCGGCTTGGTTCGCGATGCGATGTATTTGCTCAGGCCTGATACGTACGTGGCGCTCGCACGTAAATCGCAAGATCCCGAAGCCCTGGATCGATATTTCGCCGATAGGAAAATACGACCCGGCTAACATGGAAAATTAGTGGTAACGCCTCTTGCCAGGCGCCCCTGCTAGGCACAAGCCTCACAAACATCTGATGGCAAATGGGCAAGACGGCTTACCTCACCGCGGAGGTCGCGGACGAGGACGCGCATGCGCGAGCCCGATACCCTCGTCGCTCTCGTCCAGGGCCCGGAGCGGCGCAAGAGACCGAAAATGCGGCTGCAACCATTGAGAGGACTCTTGATCGGGTACAGCTCGGCTCTTGGTCTTCGACTCTGTTTTTGTTCACTTGGAAGGCTTTGCCCTGAAGCTTTTGCTGGTTGCGCTTGTCGCCGGACTGCAGTTGTGGCGGGGCTCCTCGATATTGCCCAGTTTTATCGTTTACTTCGAATTCTTTGGCAATCGCGTCCTCCATTGCTAGAGGACAACGCCCGTCGTTGCGGTAGGTTCGCGAGCAAATCAGGCCACTTGGCTATTTGATTGCAGCCTTGATGTTCGTCCTGGCGCACCCCAGGGTTAGATGGCCAAGCTTATTCCGCCGCCTTGTCCTGGTTCGACGAGCGAATTTCCTCAATTTCATGCGTCCGCCTCAGTTCAATTCCAACCAACCGGTTGTCACCATCGCCATGCATCACGAGGTGATCGAGCTTGGCCTGAATAGCCGCCGTATCCCGGCGCTGGGCAATCAAAATCGTTGCTGCAATAATCAGCGCCGACAGCGATAAATATGTATCGAAAAACAGCAGCCACCCCCCGCCGAAGTGAAGCGGAATACCGATCAGCAGGCAGCCAATGATGCTGAATACAATGCAGATAAAACCTGCTGTTGTCGACAGTGCCTTGGCAAACAGATTCACGAAATGCTCGATAGAGTTCATGGAACCATTTCCTTTCTGTAGCACTGGGGCCTCTGGGTTGATGCTTGAGAGGCAGTCTATCTGCGACAGGCATCGAGAAAAGCTGCACCGCCAAACTGTTAGAAAGCGAGCTGGTAGATCCGGCCGACGGGCGCCTATGGGAGCCACGACTAAGACGCATTGCTGTAGCCTATCAAAACCTAGCGCCCTCCCTCGCCGTTGGGCATTTTGGGTTGAGACTGAAGCAGGCCCCCGTCTCAAGTTAGCTGTCAGCCTGAGACTGAATTTGCGGATCCCGTTCCAAGCTCCGCATCGATTTTGGTGGAGCGCTGGTTGCTATGGGAGCGTTGACCCCATCGGTCGAAACGGCGTCCATCCTGACCCCCAAACAAAATGAAGTTCGCAAGGCGGAAGCTCAAGTTAGATACCCAAAGCCAACAAAAATCTCACGTTAAATGGACAAGCGTGTGCATTGTGCAGAACGTCAAACCATTGAAATTGTTCAACCTGCGATCTCACTACAAAATGCCCAGAGATGCCGCGCCTGCCTGGAGGGCATGCGGAACTGATTAGGGATGTCAGCCGGCCTGGCTATTTGTGGCTGGAGGATACATTGGAAGCGAACCCACCTTCGGAAATCGCCTCCACGGATCGGTCATGACACCTCGCAAGGCCCGCTCGCATTATTCTTCACGAACAGTGATCTACGCTGCGATTGCAGGAAATCTTCTGGTCGCGTTAACCAAGTTCGGGGCCGCGGCTTGGACCGGCAGCTCGGCGATGCTCAGCGAGGGTATCCATTCCATCGTCGATACTGGGAACGAAATTCTGCTTCTCTACGGATTGAGCCGTGCCACCGTCCGACCCGATCGAGAGCATCCGCTGGGATATGGTCGGGAGATCTATTTTTGGAGCTTTGTCGTCGCTCTTCTGGTTTTTGCGGTTGGGGCAGGCTTTTCCTTCTATGAAGGTATTGCGCACGTTATGCGTCCGACGCCTGTTCGGGATCCGGCGGTCAGCTACGTCGTATTGGCTCTATCGGCATTGTTCGAGGGCAGTACTTGGTGGATCGCGTTGCGCAACTTCAAAGGCCAGAAGTCTTACTCCGAGCTTTTCGAGGCGTTTCGCGAAAGCAAGGATCCTCCGTCCTTCATGGTATTGTTCGAGGACAGCGCCGCCCTGGTCGGCCTCCTTATCGCCTTCGTGGGAACTTACTTGTCTGTGAGCCTGAGCCTTCCGATCCTTGACGGTGTCGCCTCGATCTTCATCGGCCTGGTGCTCGCGGCGACGGCGGCGCTTCTGGCAAGGGAAACCAAGGGTCTTCTGATCGGCGAGCGCGCAGACCAGAGCATCGTCGATGCGATCACCCGCATTGCGGAAGAGATAGATGGCATTGCGCACGCAAATGGCATCCTGACGGTTCATCTTGCCCCACAGCAGATCGTGGCTGCACTCAGCCTTGAATTCGCAGATGAGCTCACGACGCCGGAGATAGAGGCCAAAGTCAGCGAGCTTGAACGCAGTGTGCGCCGAATGCATCCGGAGGTCGTTGCCCTCTTCGTCAAGCCGCAGAGCCCCGGCGGCTTCAAGGAAACTATCGCCGATCACTTTGGATAGTTCGCACAATCCCTAGACCGCTCGGATGGTTCCAAGAGAATGAAGCGTGGGCACCTTTTCCAAAGTGCCCAGGCGTTTCCCGATTTTGTTTTAAAGCTTCGGTCGGGATAGAAACGCGGCAGGATAAATCCGCGTTTCATGCTGGACCTTCGAACCCAGTCTGTTTTCCGGCAGTTCGAATGGGAACCGATGGCTCCTCGATGCCAGCTTCAGGTCGATCCTTGGTGCGTCATGAACCGAACCGCGCGTCGGGCGGGTCTGTGGCCGACATTGAGATCGACGAATTCTTTCTGCGTGACGGTCAGGGACCACAGCACATCGCGCTGCGTGGGCTTCTCGACGCTAAACCTTTGTCAGCGACTCTTGGCGAGCCTGACTGTTCCATCACCACACTCGAGAAGCTGGGCTGACGAACTATCAACCGCGTGGAGCCATGTTGTCGAGGTTTGCTCTAATGGGCCCTGGATCAGGAACCTTCGGCCGGTGACCAGTGTTGTGAATGATGGCGCCAGACTCTCGGCGCCATTATTCAAAACATGGAGGAAATGATGCCGAAGGTTTCACGCACTTCCGCCACACCCGGGGTAAAGCGGCCTAAGGAACAGAGGGGTCAGCAGCCGGAGGCGTTGCGGGAATTTGAGGCGGCCGCTCGAGCTGGAGGCATGAAGCCCTCGGATCAGGGTATGACGGCTAAAGCGGATACCGCGGCATTGGCCGATAGCTCAGACCGGAAGCAAAGGGCGGCGACGGATGTTCTTCGGGCCGGCGTCGCAAAAGATCCCAAAGCGATGACAAGGGTCGTCCAGAAAAGCAAAGACCCACGAATACCTTAAATTAAGAGCGTGTTGTTGGGTCGAGAGGCGGTCGCTGAGGCCTCGAATTCATCTTGGGTCATGCCTCCCCGATGGGTTTGCTCCGGCCAGGCACCGCTAAATCAGAACGCGAATCGGAACTTAACAGACCACCAGGGGTTGCGTCATGAGAGTGGCACGACGTCAGCTCCCAAAAATAAAGGACTTCAAATGAACAAACTTCTTTTGTCGGCCATTGTGGCCGTTGGTGTAGCAATCCCGCTGAGTGCGGCATCGGCCTTTGGTACCGCCCCGAATTCATCTGACGGTTCCGGCTTCGTTCAATCTGTGCGTGATGGTTGCGGCCGAGGATACCATCCCAACCCCTGGGGAAGATGTGTGCCGTCTGGCGACGTCTATCATTCAGGGCCAGCGATCCGTCTCGGTCCCGGTGGCGTTCGGATCGAGCAGGGGCGCAGCTACTACGATCACAGGCATGAGAATGGCTACGACAATGCCCAACGTCCGCTTTATGCGCGTCCCCGCTATGACGATGGACAGGACACATACCAATAGTCCGTCGAATAGTTGAATTTGAACCGGGGCGGGCAAACCCCGCCCGCCTACATTCACGCCTCCGCCGAACCGGGAATTCCGTCAAAAGGCTCAGATCGCGGCCATTGAGCGCGCCGCGGCGAAAGAGGCGGAGGCGTCGTCATTAATGGCTGCCCGGGCTTGCTTCTTGGCGCGCCTGCACGGGTTCTGCTCAGGGCTTGAACGCTTCGATGGGGGCCCGTTCCGTCGCCTCTGGCATCGTCCTCCAAGACGAGGACACGGACTATCCTCTTCGGTGCCTCCTCCTGTGGCGATTTCATTTATCTAAATCCCGCCGTTATGGGGCATTTGCTTTCCACCGAAGAGGGGCTCACATTGGCGCTGAATCCAGCCGAATTCAGCGGAGGGTAGCAGTTTATGATGAGGATAAGTGTAGAGCCTGGATGTTTCACCTGATTACTGCGCCGTAAAGAAGGTCAGCACCACCTTGCCCTTCTCGCCGATCAAGCAAACAAATCGATCAGGCCTGCCGGTTGTGTTCCCGCGCTTGATGTAAGCCTCGCCGATTATTACCGTCTTCACCGGCACGTCTTCGACCCGGGTGTCCGCTGCCGAGACTGCTAGGCTTTCTGGGTCTATGATAACGTCAGTAATGTCGGGCGACTTCTGTTTGAGGGCAATCAAACCTGTCGATTTGCAAGCAGTGACTGCGGGATCATCGGCCGCCAACGCCGGTGTCATTGCTGCGATGAGCATGAAAAATACCCCATTGAGTATTGGTTTTTCCATCTATGTCTCCCGATTATTCACTGCTCCTCATAACGCGGCGTTATGAGCTATGTTCCAATCCCCCGGTCACCGACCAGGGATAGGAAGCGGGCTCACTGTCGGTGGTAGAACAGTGTCCGCGCGGCCGGTATGATCTGGAGCAGAATATCAAAGTCGCCGACATTGGCCGCCAGTACCACCAAGCCGAGCTTCTGCGCCTGCAAGAACAGCACACAGTCCTGCAGCGCGCGTAGCTTACCGTCTTTTTCATATCCCTGGCAGCGGCACAAGATTCCCGACAACAGCGCCGCTCGTCCAAGGACTTCCACATCGGGCGCGAAGATCCGATGCGGCGGCATAGCCTTGATCTGCTTGCCTATCTCATCAATGAAAGTTGCAGTTCGAGCATCGAGCGGGTTCAGTGCACCGACCGTATGCATCAGTTCTTGGATCGCGACGGTCGAATGGTTGACCTGCCGCTGGGCTATTAGGTCATCCAAGACGCGCGGCGATCGATCCTGCATCTGATCGATGTAGACGCAGGTGTCGAGCAAAAGGCCCTGCCCACCAATCATGCTGGCATCGACGAACGGAAGTTCGTCAATGCCTCGCCGTGCCAGCGTCCTTTGTGGATCGAGCCGCCCCCAACGTCGCACTGCTTCGAAGTCGAACTCCGTCACCTCAGAAACCGAGCTTTAGCTCTGGGTCGATCTTGCCTCGAGACTTCTTGAACGTCTCCGCGAAGTGGTCCTCAAGCGCGACCGTCGCCAGCGCAAACTCGATCAGGTCGGTATCGGTCTCGATGCCGGTCTGCCGCTTGGCTTGTCTGACCAAGGCCGGGCTTACCCTGCCACCGATACGGCTGCTTTTTTCCCTCAGAAGGCCCGATTGTTCAGCTGCCTGCATGACCGCCTCGAACCGCGCCTTGCTGACGACAAACTGGCCGGTCTTCTTACCACCCACGATCTTCGTCTGCCCCGCCCTGCCCTTGATCAAGCCCTCCGTCGACTGCTTAGCCCCGCGTAATTTGGGCTCGCTCGCAGATGCCTTTGCCATGGCGACCATCGTATGTTAGACAAAACTCGATTTTGTCTAACATACGATGGTCGCCATCCCGATTTCATTGCCTTGATGATCATCTCCAGGAGGGCATACCGGTCGACAGCGCCGGCCTCAAGATTTACGGCGAACGCGAGCGGCTGGACCAGAGGCACGCCGTTCGCCCGCGTCGGCGGTGGCGAAAGCTGCACCTAGGCGTCGATGCCAACAACCATGAGATCGTGGCGGTCGAATTGACCAGGGACGATGTGGGCGACGTCGCGGCAGTCCCGGACTTACTCGATCAGATCGACGGGTCGATCGCGTCGATGACGGGCGACAGAGCCCATGACGGCTAGGCTGCTTACGATTCCGTTGCCGAACGCCATCCAGAGCCCGCCGTCGTCATCCCGCCGCGCTCTACGGCTGCCCCGAGCGCAACAACGGCAACACAGCGCGACCAGCGTTTTCACACGATCGCAAAGCACGGACGCATCAGCCGGCAGCGGCTCTCGGGCTATTCGCGGCGGAGCCGGGTGGAAACCGCCATATCCAGATACAAGGCAATCCCCGGTCGCCTCCTCCACGCCCGGACTCTGCCTAATCAAAAGACCCGGGCGAAGATCGCTTGCAACGTCCTGAACCGGATGACCAGCCTCGGAATGCCGGTTTCGGTTCGGATCAAATAGCGCGAAGAACCATCACGCAGGTATGGCTGTAAGTCGGTCCAAGCACCAACCCCGTGAAACTTGGCCGCATTTAGTGCGGCCAAATCCGATCGGGGAAGCCATGCATGTACCTAACCTACAGGCTTGGGGAAGCCACTGCGGCGATGCGGAAGGGCATTGGTGCACAATCCAAATCAAATAGCATTGACTAATTGATTAGTTCCTGCTATTTGATTTCTCATGATCGAGGCTGAAACCATAACTG
>Ga0206877_10017_pt1 | contig 55103 bp, 39 predicted proteins | sample Alteio_BWOrgCont_7_FD_152623 | JGI IMG/M metagenome (GOLD analysis project Ga0206877, IMG submission 152623) | Enriched cells from forest soil in Barre Woods Harvard Forest LTER site, Petersham, Massachusetts, United States -... | ecosystem: Environmental > Terrestrial > Soil > Temperate forest >...
AAATTGGAAAAATAAGGAAATTGACAATTATATCGCAGATTACCATTCGGACTTCTCCGCAAGTGGGAAAGATAAGACCGCTTGGAAAGCCTACAAACGGCATTTGAATTCTCTCTACTCAACGATCGAAATTAAGGCCGAAAATGTCCTGTTTTATCGGCATCCAAAATATTCGGTGGTGACTTTTACCCAAGACTACCGTTCTCGCCTCAAAGCGGGGGGGTGGGGTCATCGTTCACGTGGAACCAAGATACTCTATATTGCCGAAGAGTCCGGACAGCCCAAAATCATTGCCGAGACGTTTACCAACTTAATGTGGTAGGGTGCGCCACAAGTCGCCCGTAAGTGGGTGAACTTTTTGGGGGGTTATTATGATTGAGAAAGTCGATGCACTTATTGTGGGTGCCGGTGTCATTGGAAGCAGTGTGGCAATGCACTTAGCAAAAATGGGAATGCAAAAAATCCGAGTTATTGACTTGGATTTAGAAGGTGCATTGAGTAGTTCGGAATTAAATGCAGGCGGCGTACGAGCCACCTGGGTCCAACCTATTAATATTGAAATGTCGAAACAGTCGATCGACTATTTCGCAGAAATGGCCACCCAAGTGGGGTATAGACCTTGCGGCTATCTGTGGCTTAATTCCGAACAAAAGATGAAGGCAGCCCTTCAAGCTCGGGAGAGGCAGCTCAGCCATGGGTGGCCGGTTGAAGTATGGGATCTAGCAGAACTCAAGCGGCGGGTGCCTTTTATAGACAAAACGGACGCCATTGCGGGCTGTATTTATGGACCGCGAGATGGATTGATTAATCCAAACTTACTGAAAAATCATTTTCGAAACGAAGCGCGGGCTTTGGGTGTAGTTTTTGACGATCGCACTTGGCTTCAGGAGGTGACTTTTTCGCAAGAGGCCGGACAGCGCATACACGCGAAGGCGGCTCGATTTGAAACTGCCTTGTCACATGAAACAAAACTCGAAGTAGTCTCATCTTCTTCTTCTTCTGGTTCTGATTCTTCTGGGATTTTGGGAACTAAGCCGATTGAATACCAAGCCCATTCTATTGTGAATTGTGCAGGGCCATGGGCGGCAAAAGTGGCAAGTTTATTAGGTTATCAGTGTCCGACTTATCCTGTCAGGAGACAGGTCTGTATTTTTGATTGCCGGGATGTGGATCTTACTTCCTATGGTATGATTGTGGATGTTTCAGGTGTCTATTTTCATGCGGAGGCAACCAACGGCTTGGCGGGTTTTGCGAACCCGAGCGAGCCGCGTGGAATTAATTACGACTACGACGGGGAGGGATTCTTTACGGAAATCATATGGCCTGCTCTTTATGAGAGATCCACTCGCTTTGAAAGATTGAAGCACGTGACAGGATGGGCAGGTCTCTACGATGTTTCACCCGATGAGTGTGCCGTGATTGGAGAAGTCGATTATGGTGGAGTGAAAGGGAATCAGGGGATCTTTGAAGCTCATTCCTTTTCTGGTCATGGAGTAATGCACAGCTATAGCGCGGGACGGGCACTTGCGGAAAAAATCATTAAAGGTCGGTACGAGTCGTTAGAGGATGTAGACCTTCTTTCGGGTTCTCGCTTTGAGAAAGGTAAACCGATCTACGAGAATTTGGTCATTTAAAAGGGGTAATTGAATGCAGATGCGAGATTACGTAAAAAAATACGATAGCTTAGCTTCTGAAGATGCTCTATTTGATGTTCCTCTTCGAAAGGAATATATTCTATCGAGAATTGGGAAAGGCAAGAGAGTTCTCGATGTAGGGTGTTTGGGTGGCAAGATTTCTCGTTTGATCATGGAGCAGAATAATGAAGTTTGGGGGGTGGAGTTAAATCCAGCCGCCGCAGAAGTTGCTAGACAGCGGGGAGTACGAGTTAGGGTGGCAAATATAGAAGATGGTTTGCCGTTTGATGACGAGCATTTCGATATCGTGAATGCTGCCGAGGTGGTGGAACAGCTCTATGATACCAAGCACTTCTTTGAAGAGGCGCATCGCGTGCTTAAGCCAAACGGACTTTTACTTTTTATGACGCCCAATTTGAATAGCCTTGAAAATAGAATTCGAGTTTTCGCGGGGGGGTATTTGACGATGATTGGTGCCTACCCAGAAGATCACTTCGGAGATCATGTGAGAGTTTTTAATCTTCCCAAAATCAGGGAAATTTGCAGGAACACGGGATTCGATCTTGTGGATGTCTGCGGTATTCCAAAATTAGAATCTTGGGGTAAGTTGCTGGATCATTCTTTGGGAGTGGTCGGAAAAATTCTGCCCAGCTTCTCTAAATTGCTCGTGGTTACTGCCAGAAAAGCTTAATGGATTCGTCAAAACTTAAGATGTTGGAGCTGTCTGAGAGTCAGTTTCCAAGGACCAGTCGAGCGATTCAAGAAGCCTTAAAGGAAGGAGTTGCTCCTGGATTTGTTGCTGGAATTTGGCAGAAATCCGAGCCCGATGTGATTCGCGTTGCGGCAGCAGGTAATCGGAGAATAATTCCCACTGAGCTTCCAATGGCTCCGGATACGGTCTTTGATCTAGCTTCAGTTTCCAAAGTTTTTGCAACTGGAGCATTGGCCGCAGTTTTAGTGGATCGCGGTTGGTTAACGTGGGATGCTCCCGTCCGCGCTTTCTTTCCAGAATATGAGCATGCGAATATTCAAGTCCGGCATCTTTTGGCTCATACTTCTGGTCTACCTGCCTGGGATCCTATTTGGGAAAAGCTCCAAAAGGGGTTTAAAGTTTTTTTGGAAAAACCTATTTACAGTATTGATATAGAAAAAAGACAAGGCATGGCTCGTGATATCGTGTTTGCCATAGAACCAGAGGTCGCAGTTGAAACGCGTGCCTTGTATTCAGATCTATCGTTTATAATACTGGGATTTATCTTGGAAAAGATAACTCAAATGCCCCTCGACCGTGCGGTGAGTAAATTTGTATGGGAGCCGATGGGAATATTGGGGGCCTATTACCGTAGAGTGAATCGCTCACTTTTGGATTCAATAGACGATTCAGTGGCGGCGACCGAACAATGCTTTTGGAGGGGGGGTATTCTCCAGGGGCAAGTACATGACGATAATTGTTTGGCAATGGGCGGCTATGCCGGACATGCAGGCGCTTTTGGCACCGTTCGAGATGTCCTTCATTTTAGTAAAAAACTAATGGAACGATTTCTTACTCCTTCTACATTGAAAGCCATTTGGACGCGAGTTGGCAATCCTCATGGTTGTGACCGAACCCTAGGTTGGGATACGCCATCGGGAGAGAATCCGTCCTCAAGTCGTAGATTCTCAACCTATTCCGTGGGGCATTTAGGGTATACCGGGACTTCTCTGTGGATTGATCCGGATGTTGGTCTTGCAGTTTCTTTGCTTTCAAATCGAGTTCATCCCTCCCGTGAAAATATCAAAATCAGGGCTTTTCGGCCTCGCTTTCATGAAGCAATTCGGCTAGATTTAAATTTCTAAGGGACCAATTTGAATATGAAGGCGAAACTGCCTGGAATACATTCTATCAAACGAGTGCATATTATTGGGGTCTGTGGCACTCTAATGGGAGCCTTTGCGGCATACCTTAAAAGACAGAATTTAGTTGTTACAGGAAGCGATCAGAACGTATATCCCCCGATGAGTGACGTTCTCACTCAAGCAGGTGTAGTCCTTTGTAATGGCTACAAAGCTGAAAATCTGGCCGCATCCGGTGAAAAGCCTGATCTTGTTGTTATAGGAAATGTCATCAGTTCAAATAACCCCGAGGCTCGAGCGGCAATAGACAATGGGTTTGCCTATTCGTCTTTGCCAGAAGCAATGGAGAATCTTTTTTTAACAGATACCCGAAATCTTGTCGTTGCTGGAACCCATGGAAAAACCACGACCTCGAGTATGTTGGCAAATGTGCTTTTAAAGTCCGGAAAGGATCCTGGCTACTTTATCGGAGGAGTATCGCACGATCTCCCTTTTAGTTTTAACATTCCAAAATTAGAAAAGGGCAGTTTATTTGTTTTAGAAGGCGATGAATATGATACCGCTTTCTGGGACAAAGTTCCTAAGTTCAATCATTACTTACCGAATGATGTTATATTGACTTCGGTCGAATATGATCATGCCGATATTTATCCGGACTTAGCTTCGGTCATTCGAGCCTTTGAAGGGCTGATCGCAAGGGTCAGACCGGGCGGTAAGATGATTGCATGTTTTGACTACCAAAATGTCCGGGATTTGGTCAGCAAGGCTAAATTCCCCGTGCTTTCTTATTCCAGTGATTTGAATTCGGGTGCGCGATTTGGGCCAAGAAATGTGAGGACGGAAGGCGAATATACTCGATTTGAAATTCTTGACAACGGAAAGACGGTGAATGAAATTTCTTTTCAGCTATCCGGAATGCATAACGTCATGAATGCCTTGGCCGTTTGGATTGAGTGCCGGGAATTGAATATTTCCGACGAGAATATCAATTCGGCCTTTCGTTCCTTTAGGGGTGTAAAAAGGCGGCAGGAAGTTCGAGGTGAAAAAAGAGGCGTTACCGTTATAGACGATTTCGCCCACCATCCCACGGCAGTCAAAGAAACTCTGAGAGGCCTACGATCGAAATATTCTCAGTGCCGGTTGATGACTGTTTTTGAGCCTCGGAGTGCCACCTCCCGACGTAAAGTATTTCAAAAGGATTATGCAGCGGCTTTTCAGGAGGCGGACGTGATTTTTATTTCACAGCCTTTTGATCAGACGAAGATTTCGTCAGAGGATCAGTTTTCAAGCGCAATGTTGGTCGAGGATTTGATACGAGCAGGCAAAGAAGCTTATCTGATCACGGATATTGATCAGGGCGTACAGGAAGTTGCCCGACAGTCAAGACAAGGGGACCTCGTGGCAGTCCTTTCTAATGGTGGGTTTGGAGGGTTTATTGCAAAACTCCTCCAAACACTGTGAGATGTATGCATTTGAATTCAGAATTCCCAAACGGCCAATTTGGAGATCCCGCACTTTATGTTTGGGAAGCAGAGCCTAAAGGTCCGGAAGGCGCGAAGTCCGCTCTGCTGATTGATAGTGGTGATTTGACGCGCTTCTCTGTTAAACAGTTGCTCAAAGTTAAGTCTGTTTTTTTAAGCCATTGTCATGTGGATCATTTTTTCGGGTTTGATCTTCTCCTTCGTTACCATCTTGGAACTGAAAAAACGCTGAATATTTACGGCCCTCCAAATACCTCCGAGCGAGTAGCAGGAAAATTACAGGGCTATACTTGGAATCTCATCCGAGATCAAAATTTGCAATTTACAGTGATCGACTTAGACCCCCTCAACCGAAAAAGACAAGTGACCCAATACCATGCTCGAGATAGTTTCCATCCCTCGTTTCGGATGACAGAGGATTGGAATCCAGAAGATCCGGTTTTAGATAGTGAGACCCTTCAAGTGAGGACAGTAGTTCTGGATCATCGGACTCCTTCGATGGCCTACGCAGTGGAAGAAAAGGAATCTGTGTCAGTGGACTCGGATGTTCTCAGGCGGCTGGGCTTTCGTCCAGGTGCATGGCTTCAAGATTTGAAGAGTCGGTATTTGCGGGGAGACTTTTCCAAAAAAAGTATTCCTTCTGAGGAGGAATTCTACTTAGAAATTCCTTTGGAAAGCGGTGGGGTGAGCAAGAGGGCGGCAAACGAAATCGCCGCACAACTTTTAATCCCCAAACCACGTCACAAAATTGCGTATGCGACAGACGGTGCCGCTCATACGGCAAATCGAGAAGCACTCATTCGATTAGTCCGTGACTCGGATCTTTTTTATAGTGAGACTTGTTTCTTGCAAGAGGACTCCATCCTTGCGGACGAGACGAAGCATTTCACTGCTCGGTTTATCGCAAATGTGGCCCAAGAAGCCAGAGTGAAGAAACTTGCTCCCTTTCACTTCTCCAAGCGCTATATGGGAAGGGCACAAGAAGTCCTAAGCGAAATAGCTGAACATTATCATGGGGAGATTATTCACTTATAAGCTTGGTCTGGGACTGTTTCGCCGACGGTCCAAATCTTTACGGCGCAATAGTCCCAGAGGAACTAAGGTCTTGACATGCCGAGTCTAAAGTACTAGGTAGTCCGGCATGATGCGGCTCTTAAATATTACCAAGGTTTTATTTCTCTCGGCATTGTTCCATTTTGGGTGCCAAATAGCGTTGCAAGCGGAGTCCCGTGCAGGATGTTTCAATAATTCCGTAACTCCTTCTGCGTTGATTCCCGTAGGCGCGAATGATCCCGGAGTAACGAAGAGCTTTGCTGAGCTTGGATCCATCCGTCAAGTAGGAGAAACAATTTGGAGTGGAATACCTAAGGGACCTCGTTTCAGCGGTTTTCCTGGCTTGAAGTTCAAGGGACGACAAATTGGATTCAAGAAAACGATTCGAGTGCCCCAAGCAGAAGCGGTTAAGTACTGCAAGGATCATGATGGAGAGCTTGCCTCACCTCAATTATTTGAAGAATTAGCTGCCCAATTGGGCAAGTGTGACAGCAGAGGGTTCGATCCAAGTCTGTTTCCTAATTTGCGAGGACATAGGATTTGGACTTCTTCGCCCAATCAGGTTTTTGATGGAAATACAGGGGAACTAAAAGAGACTGACCCGAATAGTAGCGACATTGCTCTTGTCTGCATACGTTCTGCAAATCCAACTCAAACCCTTTCAAATCCATTTGATAAGATTGACCATACTGTGGTCGTGGTTATGGAAAATCGGTCTTTTGATCACTTATTTGGATTTGGTAAACTCGATGGCTTCGATCCTTCCGGAAATAGAGTCAGCGCCCACGATATGAGAGAAGCAATAGATCAAATACCGGATGCATCGCGTCCCACCCCGGATGCGCCCTATTTGATGACTTTCGATCCACCCCATGAATATTGGGAGGTCAAAATGCAGCTGACAAATTGGGCCACTGCCCCCGATGCAACAGCTCCCTTTAATCTAGCTAAATATTTTCTTAGAGCTGCTTTAACCTTTGTTGATGGTATCGATGCAAACCAAGCCCGAGATGTCTTGCGGGGATACACAAGAGAACAACTTCCAGTCATGTATGAATTGGCAGAAAATTATGCGATTGCGGACAATTGGTTTTCAGGTATTCCTGGTCCAACTTTTCCCAACCGTCTCTATTTTCACGCTGGCACTTCAGGAGGCCTTGTCGGGAGTCCCAATCCAGAGCACTTCCTTTTGCCGAATAGTCAAGAATTCGATATGGCCGCCATTGCCGGCTTCCATTTTAATAACGGTTCGATATTTGATCGTTTGACCGAAAAAGGGATTCGTTGGACTGTATACCATGGAGATCATCTTCCTCAAGTGACCTCGATCGAGGGCATGATGGAAAAGATGCTTTTTGGAATCAATGGAGAGTTTAAGAGTTTTCGTGAGCATTTTGCGAGTGATGCTCGTTCAGGTAATCTTCCGCAGTATAGTTTTATTGAACCCAGATATGGAAACCTAGCCAAGTTTACTGGAGGCAATTCAATGCATCCGGTAGGCGATGTGCGCGATGGTGAAGAGTTCCTTCGAGAAATTTATCGGGCCGTGCGAAATGGACGCGATTGGGAGCGAACATTACTCATCGTCACCTTTGATGAACATGGTGGATTCTATGATCACGTCCAGCCACCTGCGGCTCATCCGACAGGGGATGATGATAGCTACAATACTTTAGATGAGGAGCATGGGGGTCGATTCGATTTCAAACGACTGGGTCTGCGAGTACCTACAATTTTAGTTTCGCCCTGGATTCGGAAAAATACAATTATTCAAAATGAATTTAATCATGCCTCAGTTTTAAAGTGGCTTGAAAATAAATATCAAATTAAACCCCTGACAGAGCGAGATCAATCTGCTCAATCCTTCGAAACTGTTTTATCACTGGATAGCCCGCGTACTCGTGCCGATGAAAAACAGGATGACTACTGCCCAAAAGAACTTTCCGATCCTTGGAAGGGTGTGCATCGTGATCATCGCGAAAAGGGTGATCCAAAGTATGTGGGTCTCGACAATAGCTTCCTTCACTCGGCGGTTCGCGCTGAATACCATATGATTATGGCGGAAAAAGGAGTTAACGGCGATTCAAAAAAAGTGTTTGCTGAAGCACATCAGAGGATCTTGAGTATCAAAGGAGATAGAGAAAAAACCGCGGCCTATCATGAAGGTTTGGATTTAAGAATTAAAAGGACACATGATGAATCTCAGAAGAGAAGGTCGCTGCGGCAGAAATAGTGACTGACGAAGTATCCGAACTAACTCGCCTTGGTATAGTTAGTTCTTAATTTCTAGGCGCTCTTCAATATTCACGGACTTGCCTTCTTCGACATTAACTGTAACGACTTTTTCCATTCCGAGAACATCATTCGTTAATCGAACGCTGTAATCTCCGACTGGAAGTTTTTCATTTTCGATAGGAGTCTTTCTCTTCCAGGGAGTCCCGTCTAAAATGATCGTAGCATCGGCGCTAGGCGTGGTGTGTATCGTTAAAAAGCCAAAACGAGAAGGCTCAAGAGGCACGTCCATTAACCATTCCTTTAAGTTCCCTACTTGATGAGAGTCTAAAACAAATTCTCTTTTGAATGGTTTGTAACCTGTCTTGTCGACCGAAAGCTCGAGTGGGGCGTCTAAAGATACGGCTATGACTGGATTATTAATATCAACACTTTTGCCACTGACCATGACGACAGGCGAGCCACCAGCAGGGGTGATATTCAGTCTTAAGTAGACGGACTTATCCGGTAGTGGCGGCTGTTGTGCGGTTTGATTGTCAGCTAGAGTCGTAGGGCTTGGCGGTTTGTCCGCAGTTAGAATAACGGAAATGGCTTTCTTTTCGCCTTTTCTCAAAGTCAGCTCTTGTTGGAAACTTCCTCCTGCGCCCATCACAGTAACTCGAAAGGGGGTGCCCACTGGGATGCCGGTGAGTGTAGTAGGAACATTGCTAGCCACGGTTTGTCCATTGATCGCAACAGTTACTGCCTTGAGGTTTCCTTCCAAAACAAGCCTTGCTTCGCTCCCTCCAACCCAGTCGCCCAAGAGGTCGGTCAGAATAGGTACCTTTACGCCAAATTCGGGTCCGAAGACTGAAAGTGCAATCAGGGCGGCTACTGCAATGCCGGCTAACTTGCCATTACCGATGGGTGTAGCTTTGGGGGTGGGTGCCGGTCGGCGTTGTGGTGCGTTACTTCGGAATTCGCCTGCGTGGTTGGGACGTACTGTGCTGGCGGTAGTAGCAGTACTTTTGGATCGGTTGTAGTCTGGGCCCTTCCGTTTATCAGGCGGGGGAATATCCATTTCAATTTTTGCTTCTTTTGCACCATCCTTAGCATCCTTTGCTGCAGAAGGACTAAAGGCCTCTCTGCTGCCAGTTGCTTTGGTCCTATCTACGACTGTCGTCTCGTCTTCCCTTTTTTGAGATACTTTTTCAGGTTTTGAATCCGACTCTTCTGTTGGTACTGGAGTTTCTGGGATATCTAGGGCAAGTAATTGCTCAACTTTGTCATTTAATTTTTGGATTTTTTTCCGATCTTCAACGATTTCGTTCTTAAACAAATCTTTTGCATAATAAGAGAGATCTGAAGGATTGAAATCAGGCGAATAGGAATAAAGAAATTTATGAAGTGCGCGCTGAAGCTCTTCGGCGGATTGATATCGTTTGTCTCTTTGCTTGGCGAGTGTCTTCAATACGATGTAGTCAAGTTCCTTGGGTATTTTTGGATTGAGTGTAGAAGGTGGTTTGACATGCGTTTGGCAGGATTCAATCAGTTTGAGTACCGCGAGATCGTTTTCTCCTGCGAAAAGCTTCTTTCCGGTCAAAAGCTCCCACAAGACTGCCCCTAGTGCAAAAATATCGCTTCTGCCGTCCAATACCTCTCCACTGATTTGTTCAGGCGAGAGATAACTCGGCTTGCCTTTGATTACGCCGGCTCGTGTTGACTCCATATTTGTGGTGGCTTTTGCAATACCAAAGTCTATAACTTTTACGTTACCTTCAAATGAAATCAGAATATTCTGTGGGCTAATATCTCGATGAACGATATTTAGTGGAATGCCCGATATTTTATCTTTGAAACTATGGGCGTAGTGAAGTCCTGATGCGGCCTGTTCCGTAATATATGCAGCCAACTCAACAGGAAATGTTTGTTTTAATTCATGAAATCGAGAAATGAGTTGACGGAGGTTCTTTCCATCTACCATCTCCATTGCAATATAAGGTTGATTCTGTTCTTCTCCGAAATCATAAAGTTGGACAATATTGGGATGATTGAAGCCCATCGTTACTTTGATTTCAGATTTGAACATTTGGAGGAATTCTTTGTTTGCTCCGAAGCCAGATATCACCTTTTTGATTACGATGAGTCGTCCTGCACCGTCTACAGATGCGAGTCTGGCCCGATATATTTCTGCCATACCACCCTGCGCAATATGGTCCAGTAAAAAGTATCTTCCAAATTTTTTGAGCACTTCGCTCATTTTAAAGCCGCCCTCTCAAACTCTCTTCGGTAAAGATAGGCACTAAATGTAGGGGAAACTTCTTGATTATTCTATTGCCTTGCGTTAAATTAGCAGGATTGCTGTTACCACACTATGAATAGTTCAGTCTTTTATCCTTTATTAATATTGCTGCAGTGGGTCTTCGTCTTAAGTGGATGCCTCAGTGGATGTAATCACAAGACCGAAAATGCCGCTTCCACTGACGAAATCCGATGGGGAGAGGTGCAGACACTGACTGGTATTGAGGCCGGGATTGGGATTGCAATTCATCAAGGAATTGAATTGGCAATTCAGAAGTTGAATGACCAGGGGGGAATTGGGGGTCATAAGATTCAACTCATCACATTAGATGATCAAGGTAGACCAGAAGAAGCTGCTACCGCAGTGACTAAGCTGATCACCCAAAGCCGGGTCACAGCTCTCTTGGGTGCTTCGGCTAGTTCACGAAGTATTGCGATTGCGGCAATTGCGCAAAAATATCATATTCCGATGGTAACTCCGTCGTCTACTCATCCCAAAGTGACTGAGATGGGGGATTATATTTTTCGAGTGTGCTATATCGATTCATTTCAAGGTCAGACAATGGCGAATTTTGCCGCACGTACTCTCAAGGTCAAAGATGTTGCTATTTTGACTGATTTAAAGAGCGATTACAGTGTCGGTTTGACTGAGTTTTTCAAGTCTACCTTCCTCAAGGATGGCGGGAATATTGTAGCTAACCAAAGCTATAGTGCTGGCGATATGGATTTTAAGTCTCAGCTCACCGCAATCCGGGGAAAGGCTCCCCAAGCGATTTATATTCCAGGTTATTACTCTGATGTGGCGCTGATAGCGAGACAAGCGCGTGATTTAGGAATTACTGCTGCGCTATTAGGGGGCGATGGTTGGTCTTCTCCCAAACTAACCGAGATTGGCGGTCGGGCTATAGAGGGAGCTTACTTTTCTAGTCATTTTTCAAGCGACGTTCAGGAGCCACAAGTTCAAAATTTTGTTTCCGAATTTCATAAGAAGAATAATTCTATTCCAAATGGACTTTCAGCATTGGGCTATGATGCGGCGGGCTTTTTAGCTGAGGCAACAAAGCGAGCTTATTTAGGTCATGACCCAAGCCCCGTCAATATTCGGTCGGTTATGGCTGGAATGAATAATTATCCCGGTGTTACCGGAAAAATCAGTATGGATCTAGGTCGAAATGCTTCGAAAACAGCCACGGTTCTTAGAATAGAAAATGGAAATTTTAAATTCTTTCAAGTGATGAATCCATTCTAAATTTATTGTTTAACGGGATTTTGCCGACAAAGAGATGATGGTGAAAGCTATTTCGGCTCGAAAGCTATCTCTCAAAGATCGTCTTGATGTCGCTCTGTTAAAATTCACAGTGCTTCCATCTGTTTTGCTTGTGTCGCTGACTATAGGAATCCTTTTGTGGAAGACTCACCTTCAAGTAATTCCTAGCGTTATTGTTCTCAGCATGGCTGGAGTATTGGCTGTTGCCTCTGGGATCACGCTGGTTTCACATAATATCATTTGTAAAACCATTCAGGGTATTTTTGACGAAATGAGCAAACAGCTGGAGTCTAGCCAAGCGCAATTGATCGAGGAAACGGCCAAAGCAGAACACGCAGCCCGACTAGCCGCCTTAGGGGAAATGGCCGGTGGTATCGCACACGAAATCAATAACCCAATTAGCGTGATCTCGCTCCTAGCTAATTCCTTGGAAGAATCGGCTGAAAATGGATCCGTACCGTCTGAAAAAATTATCGAAATTGCGAAAAAAATAGAAGGAACTGCGATTCGGGTTTCGAAAATTATCCGGGGTTTGAAATCCTTTTCCAGGAATGCGGAATCGGACCCGTTTGAAGAGATTTCCATCGAAAATCTATTTGAACAAATTCTAGATGTTTCAAATGGAAGACTCTACAACAGCAATATTACCCTCCAGTTGGAGCAGGAAGACCCAAAGTTAGCAATTGAATGCAGAGTCGTCCAAATTTCACAGGTGTTTGTAAATCTGCTGAATAACGCAATAGATGCCGTCGAAGGCATAGAAAAACCTTGGATTCGAATCAAGTCAAAAGTGCATAGTGATCAGATTGAGTTTCGCATTACTGATTGCGGTAGTGGAATGTCTCCCGAGATTGCCGGAAAGATCTTTACCCCCTTTTTTACAACTAAGGAAGTTGGCAAAGGTACCGGTCTTGGATTGAGTATTTCTCTTGGTATAATTAAGCAACACCAGGGTTCCATTTCTATTGACTTGAATGAGAAAAATACGACCTTTGTGATTCTCTTGCCGAAAGTGCAGGCCAATGAACTCAAAAAGGCGAGCTAGCGTAAGTTAAAGGTCACCCTGAAAGAGTCCGATAAGTTCTTGAGGGAGGCCTGAATGGCTTGGGATGATATTCCCGATTGGGCGGAAACAGTTTCAAACGCGCTTTTGCAGGCACTTAGGGAACGAGATCCTTATACCTACGGCCATTGTCGCCGGGTAGCGCGTAACGCAAGTTTGCTGGCAAAAGCCGCCGGTCTCAATGTCTATGATAGGAAAGTAGTTGAATTTTCAAGTATCTTCCATGACCTTGGCAAAATTGGCATTCCAGATAGAGTTTTATTGAAATCGGGTCCTCTTACGATGGAGGAAGAAAAGATCATGAGAATCCATCCGATTAAGAGCGTGGAAATCCTTGAGCCCTTGTCCAATCTGCCTTTCTTTAGGGATCTAATCCCTGGAATTCGACATCACCATGAAAGAATGGATGGTCTAGGTTATCCAGATGGTGTTAAAGGAGATGAGATTCCGCTTTCAGCAAGAATTATCCTTGTAGCGGATACGTTTGATGCGATGACAACAACTCGTCCGTATCGAAAAGGGCGAGCACACGATCATGCCTATAAGGAACTCAAACAGTTTTCGGGTCGGCAGTTTGATGCTCAATTAGTCAAAATCTTTCTCAAAGCCCATCCCACTTGGGGTGATATCGAAGAGGATATTTCCGAAGAATTCGTTGCAGCTACATACCGCAGAGCGGCATAGCTTCGGGTCTAATTAAAACTATACCAAATTTTTTCATCTATTCAGAATCTATGTTAGAATTTATTTACAAAGCATGGAAAAACCAAGAATATTGATCATCGAAGATAATGTAGATACTCGGCGATTTCTTGAAGCCATGCTCGCAAAGGAATTTGAGGTAATCGTTGCAGAGAACGGGGTAATTGGTATTGATTACGCCAGAAATAAACAGCCAGATATTATTCTACTAGACATTATGCTTCCGATTCTTAGCGGTTACGATGCGTGCAGCCTTCTCAAAAAGGACGAGAAGACCAGCCGAATTCCCGTATTGTTTTTGACTGCTAAAAACAGCATTGCGGATATTACCCATGGATTGGCTGCAGGTGCGGATGACTATATCCCCAAACCTTTTGACTACAAGGAACTCTTAGCCAGAATCAAGACTCGCCTACGCAAAAGTACAGATGAAGTTGCCCAGCCCATTGTGATAGGCGACCTAAAGATAGATCAAGCCAATCGTGAAGTTTTGTTCGCAGGTAAAAGGGCGCAGTTGACGTTAACGGAGTTTGATATTCTCCGGTGTCTGGCGGCTAAAGCGGGTGCGGTGGTTTCCAGAGATGAAATTCTAAATGATGTTTGGCGAGATGATTCTCAAAAAACTAATGATCGTACCATTGATGTCCATATTAGGGCACTGCGGAGAAAGATCCCGTCATTGACTAAGCACATCATTTCTATTTACGGTGTTGGCTATAAATACGAACTTTAAAAGTTAAAATATAAAAAAATCAATTTTCTTCTCAGTATTTATCTGCACTTCTTCCGATAGAGTGGCATGGAGTTTCGTGTCTCAATCCAAGGTCTCCTGGTTTTCCTGCTTTTAGACGGGATTTTAGCAATGCCCGCTTTTGCTCGTGAAGATTTGGTACCCGGATCCAGATATACCTCGGCTCAAGGTGCCGCAATGGGTGACGCTGCATTACCCATGGGGGATGATGTAGCTTCTGGGCTTTTCTATAACCCCGCGGATTTGGGCAAAATTAGAAAGTCTGGGTTTGAACCGATCAATATGTCTGGATATGTGAATGGGCCCTTTATTGACACTGCGACCACGAATTCTTACCAGGTCATCAGTTTGCCAGCTTTTATGCCTAATCTGCAGAGAGATCCCGGACAAATGGTTGGAGTAGGAGGACAGTTTCTTCCAACCTTCGGTTTTCCTAATGTTGGATTCGGGATTTTGGGTTTATCACAAATTGCGGCACAAGCGAATTCAGACGGAACGGTAACTTACCGCAGCGTTTATCAAATTATTCCCGCAATTGGGACAGGATTTAAGTTTTTCAATGGTGTCGTCCGTGTTGGCTATAGTCTACAATGGGTTAACGAAGCGGTAGGCACCCAGACCGCACAGGCGAGTACCGTGGCAGGGTACAATCAGAATTTATCCCAGGGATCAGGATTTTCAAATAATTTTGGTCTAGCAATTACTGCCCCAATGAAGAGTCTACCTTCTCTGAATTTCGTGGTTCGGAACGCGTTTAATACTTATTATGACACGTCGACAATTATATTTCCCTTTAGTAGTAGTACCACTGGATCTCCCCCTCCAACTGATCTCATGTCGTTTGATGGCTCTTTTAGTCTTCAGCCGCGACTAGGAAGAGGGGCGGTTTTAACATTGGTGGTAGAAGATAGGGATATTACCAATACGTCCGGAATGGCCTTTTTGGGGCACTTCGCGGCAGGAGCAGAAATTAATTTGAGAAATAAAATTTTTCTCCGAGGTGGTTGGGGGAGTGGGTATCCAAGTGCCGGATTTGGATTCAGGAGTTCAAGTTCCGATATTTCATTTGCCTGGTATTCAGAGGAAATAGGTACAGGGTATTTAAGTCAAAGGGATATTCGATACATGATGCAATATCAAATCAAGGCTTTTTAATGAGAATAGTCATTACTGTTTGTGCCGACAACGAGAAGCGGGAGAAAAAGATAGCCACTGAATTGGCCGTGGCATTCCCTAGCGCAATTGGTAAGTTCGAAGTGAATTGTGGGAGTGACGTGCGGGAACTCGGTCACGCGGTTTTTATTGATCACTCAATAAAAAATTTGGATCGATTTTTGGAGAAAATCGATCGTCGCGGTCGAGCCCTTTTCTTAATTGTAGAGGACAATAGTACGAATCAGGTTGGACTTCCGCCTCAGCTGGAAGATGGGAGAGTCGACGATGTGGTTATTAGTCCGTTTCGTCCTTTGGAGCTTCTCAGTAAGATTCGACAATATGAACAAATTCTAATGTGGAGTGAAGTGGCTGAAATAAACGCGTCAATATCTGATTTGACCGTTCGGCTCCAAGAAGATCTTAAGTTAGCAGAGAGATTGCAAAAATCAAAAATTCCAAAGCGATTTCCTAATGTAAAGGGATTTAAGGTGGATAGTCGGTACTTTGCTGGGCTACGGCCAGGTGGAGACTTTTTTGATATTGCGGAATCTAAGGACAAGTCTCATTTGTCTATGATTTTAAGCCATTCAACAAGTTACGGCCTAAGTAGCGCCGTACTCACTGCACTCATGCGGGTGACATTGAAACTTACTTTGGAGAGTATTGGAAAAGATGGTGCTATTTCCGAAGTTGTACGTCAGGTAAAAGACGAATTGTCTCTCACGTTGAGAGAACAAGATAAGTTATCGCTATTTTATGGAACATATCATATTCGAAATAGAGTTTTACGTTATCTAAATTTAGGAGAAGCCCTTGTTTTTTACGCCAATCCTGAGAAGAGCTTTGAATCTCTTCCGCAGCATGGACGCGCTATTTCGATTGACTCACCAGCTGAACCCCGAACCGAATCTATTATTCAACTCGAACCGACGGGCAGGCTGGCTTTTCTTTCTTATGGTATTGTGGAAAGTCTAGGTGGACGGGAAAAAATGCACGAAATCTTAAATCGCTTTCGTCAAATTCCGCCCGCTGATTTGTTAAATGAGTTATCTTATCGAATGAAATCGAAACTGACTGAAGGAATGCCTTCCCAGGATTGCACAATGATGATATTGGACGTTGACACCCACGTGCTCCAAATGACTAGGCGAGAGCAAGTCGAGAGTTAGACTTCAGCATCCGCTTGAGAATTTCTTTGAGCTTTTTCATACAGTCTCAATATGTAATTCTTTTAGCAGTAAAAAGCAATAGAATAGTTTACTTTGGTAGTTTACCCAATTTACCCAGTTTACCTAGGTTACAAAGACAAATTAGTTTAACGCTTGAGTCAAATCAGCCTTCAAGTCTGCAAGATCTTCAATTCCTACGCTGATACGAATCAAATTATCATGAATTCCCAGTACCTTACGAGTTTCGGAGGGAATGCTGGCATGGGTCATAATGGCAGGATGTTCTATGAGAGATTCAACGCCGCCTAAGCTCTCGGCTAGAGCAAAAATTCGAACTTTTTCGAGAAACGCCTTTGCCTCAGACAATCCTCCTCGGAGGAAGAAAGTGATCATTCCACCAAATCCTGACATTTGCTTGCATGCGAGAGAATGTTGCGGATGGGATTCGAGGCCAGGATAGATGACCTTTTCAATTTTCGCGTGTTTTTCCAAAAACCGAGCAATCTCCATCGCATTTTTAGCGTGGCGTTCCATTCTAACGTGGAGGGTTTTGAGTCCGCGCATGACGAGAAAACAATCCATAGGTGATGGAACTGCGCCGATAGCGTTTTGGAAGAATTTTAGTTCGTTATAAAGAGTGGAATTATTTGTGGCCAGCACGCCTCCTACCACATCGCTATGCCCATTCATGTATTTCGTAACGCTATGCATTACGACGTCAGCACCTAATTCGAGCGGCTTTTGAAAATACGCGCTGACAAAAGTATTGTCGACTACTGAAACCGCATTCTTTTTTCTGGCTAGGTCGCAGATCGCCGTGACGTCAAGAATTTTCAACATGGGGTTGGTTGGAGTTTCAAGCCATACTAATTTGGTATTGGGGCGAAATGCAGATTCAACTTTTTTGAGATCAGACATGTCGACAAAGGTAAATTCAATTCCCATGCGTTTAAATACTTTGTCGAACAGTCGGAATGTCCCACCGTACACGTCATCGCAACAGAGGACGTGGTCACCGGATTTAAGGGTCGCATGTAAGATGGCATCTTCTGTGGCCAGGCCCGATGAAAATGCGAGTGCATATTTCGCTTTTTCGAGCGCAGCAACGCAAGCTTGATAGGCCGTGCGAGTTGGGTTGTCCGTGCGAGAATATTCGAAGCCTTTATGTTTGCCCGGTGATTCCTGAGCGTACGTGCTTGTTTGATAAATCGGCGTCATCACTGAGCCAGTAACTGGATCAGGGCTCTGTCCCGCGTGAATCGCGAGAGTACCAAAACCATAATTTTCCTGCGAATGCTTTTCGTGTAAATGCTTCTCGATCATGTGCGATTTCCTAAATACGTAAGTAGGTCAATTTTTGTAACAATAGAAATTAACTCTCCACCCTTATTTGGATCAGTGACGAGTGGCGTTTTCCCATTGGTAACCAGTCGCGAAACCTTTTCAATCGGATCTTCTGGGGTTACAAATTCGATCGACGCATCGACGAGTTGCTCAATCGGATCGGAAGGCTTAATCCTGCCTTCATAGAGAGCGCTCAGTATGGAGCCTTCTGTGGCAATTCCCTTTATCCAACCCCCTTCATCTGCGACGGGGAGTTGGCTAATGCCTTTTTCTCTCATTCGCTCGATTACAGAAGCTACCTTATCTGTCTGTTTGGCCATGATGACCGGCGTTTGAATTCGAGACAATCGGAGCAAATCTGAGACACAACCTAAAGAAGGGTTATCCAATAAGCCAGCTTCTCTCATCCAGTCATCATTATAAACCTTAGATAGATAACGGTTGCCACTATCTGGTAATATCGTCAGAATATTTTTGCCTTTAAAGCGATCACCCAACTTCCGAACCCATTTCATAGCCCCCATGACAGCTGAGCCGCTAGATACGCCCGAATAAAGCCCTTCTTTAGTTAGGAGATCTCGGGTTAGAAGAAAAGATTCCTTATCTTCCACTTGAATCATATCGTCAATCACTGACAGGTCGTAGTTTTTCGGAATAAAATCTTCGCCAATTCCTTCAATCTTGTAAGTCTTGGGCGCAGTAGTGAGTTTGCCGTGCTTGAAATATTCGTAAACAATCGATCCCACAGGATCAACTGCAACAACCTGACAGCTGGGTTTGTGTTCTTTGAGATATTTTCCTACGCCACAGACCGTGCCACCTGTTCCGATGCCGGCAACAAATACGTCGATATCAGGCATTTGTTGGAGTATTTCGGGACCAGTCATTTTGTAATGTGCTTCACGATTGGAAAGATTGTCGTACTGATTAATATAAAAGGCATTAGGAGTCTCGCGTGCCAGACGGCGTGATACCTGATAATAACTACGTGGGTCTTCTGGCTCGACAGCCGTGGGTGTGACGACTACTTTGGCCCCGAAGGCTCTGAGATTCCTGATTTTCTCGACGGACATTTTGTCAGGTAAAACAAAAATGCATTTATACCCTTTGATCGCCGCAGCAATGGCAAGCCCCACGCCGGTGTTGCCGCTCGTGCCTTCGACGATTGTGCCACCTGGCTTGAGAAGTCCTCTGCGCTCTGCATCTTCAATCATCCACCATCCAATGCGGTCCTTGATCGATCCTCCGGGATTCATGAATTCAAGCTTCACATAAAAGTTTGAATTCAGTCCCTGAGTGACGCGGTTCAGTTTTACGATCGGTGTATTGCCTATTACTTTTAAAACATTTTCGTAAACCATCTCAGCCATCCATACCGCCCTTGAAGAACAAGTGCAAGCAGGGGCTTTCGGTAATTTGAGCTTTGGCCTAGGATGGCTTCTCTTGTATCTTTGGATTCTACGGGGATCCCACGAGGATCCCGTGAGGACTTTATGACCAATCTTTTTGATGAAATTCTGGAGCGACGAAAAAAGGGCTCCTTAAAAATCTATCTCGGTTATGCGGCAGGCGTGGGAAAGACTTATTCCATGTTGCAAGAGGCACATAGGCTCAAAGCCAGAGGTTTAGATGTGGTGATCGGCTATTTGGAGCCTCATGATCGGGCGGAGACATCCAATCTAGCGGCAGATCTGGAGGTTTTGCCTCGCAGGTTTCAATCCATTGGAGATCGCTCCTATGAAGAAATGGATGTGGCCGGGATTATCAGGAGAAAACCCCAGATTGCACTTGTGGACGAGTTGGCTCATTCGAACGCACCTGGTTCTAAAAATGAAAAACGGTATCAAGACATTTTGGAATTATTAGATCAAGAGATCAGTGTCATATCGACGATGAACGTTCAGCACTTGGAGTCGGTCGCAGATAAAGTCACGGTTGGCACAGGTGTAGATATTCGAGAGCGGGTGCCAGATCTGATTCTTCAGAGGGCGGATCAGATTGTAACTGTGGATGTATCTATCGAAGAACTTAGGGAAAGGTTGAGAACCGGAAAGATCTATAAGAAAGAGCAAGCAGAAAGAGCGCTGGTCAAATTCTTTTCGCAAGCGAATCTTTCCATGCTGAGAGAGTCTGCTTTGAAAGAGGCGGCGGGCGACCAGGTTCGAAGGATTGATGAACAAGCTTTACTATCGCAGCAAGCTGCAAAGCTATCTCACGATACAGTCATGGTTTGTATGAGTTCTGATCCAACGAATGCCGAAGCATTGATCCGGCGGGGGACAAAGATGGCATTACAATTATCCAGCAGTTGCTTTGTAGTCTATGTTCAAAGAAAGCATGAAAGCCCTACAACGATTGATGCCTCTCTGCAACGCAAGGTGCAAAATAATTTGACCTTGGCTAAGCGGCTGGGAGCTGAAGTAGTGACGCTTCAGGGCGATAATATTTCGGATACCTTGGTGAACTTCGCCACGGAGAACAATGTTCGCCACGCTGTTTTTGGTAAATCTAGACTTTCTCCGCTTCAAGAAAGACTCCGCGGATCAGTTATTTTGGATTTTACTTATGATGCGATTGGAGTGGACGTTCATATCCTCAGTCCTGTGGAAGGAGAACGTTCATGAGCGTAAAGGAAACCGGAGTAACCCTTCCTCCCCTACGAAAATATATTTTCCGAAATTCGCTGATGATTGTAGGACTATTTGCCATTTTCGGAATATTCATGATGTTTGCCGTTTTTTTGGCGAGCGGAATTACTCCGCGACTGATTCATCTGAATTACGATTCAATTGCTGCGGCAGATCAAATGAAAACCGCTTGGACCGCCCTGCGCCATCCAGAGGATTATTCGCCCAAAGATAATTCAAAAGAAGTGAGTCAACCCCCGACTGAAGGGCGAGGCCTCCCCCTTCGCGATGCTAAATGGATCCAGCAGTTCGATCAAGCTATCACTTTCGAGTTTGGAAATATAACGGAACCAGGTGAGTTGCAGCTCGCAAAGAATATTCGTGAGCTTTGGAAGAAAACTCAAAACAATGTGTCCCACCTGGATCTTTCTGTTTATCAACAGATGAATGATTATTTAAAGCAACTTGTTCAGTTGAATGAGAGAGGCATGTTTGCGCTGGCTTCCGAGAGTAACTCGCTGAGTCGATGGGTTTTTATTGTGAGCATTCTCCTTTTATTCTTTTCGATTTTTTTGGCTCTATATATGGCGGACAATTTGGCGGTCCGAATCGCTCTGCCGCTGAGAGAGTTAGCGGCTACTCTAAGACGTAAACCGGTGCCGGGTACTAAGCTCAAGTTACCTCAATCAAATAGCTTGGAGATGCGAATATTTACGCACGAAATGTTGATGCTTTGGGAGCGGCTTTCGGAATTACGGAAATTCAATCTTGTAGAAATTAGCGCACAAAGAAACAAGCTGGAAGCGGTTCTGTCTGCGGTTGACGATGCTATCTTGGTTTTAGATAATCAAGAAAAAGTGATTCATTGTAATCAAGGAATGTTGGATTTAATCGGCTTAGGGAATGCTGAAGTATTGGGACATCCTTGGCGAGATATTTCGACAACCAGCGAAAACTACGTAAAACTCCGGGATTTGTTAAGACCCGAAATTTCAAGTGAACAGACGGTCGAACTCCAGTTCAAACAAAGTAAAAGGGTATTTTCAGGTCGTTGCCGCCCGTTTCATGGTGAGACGGGAGAACAGATCGGGTCTCTTTATCTTTTGCATGATATTACTGAAATTAAAAGTAGGGACCGTCTCAAGACTGAATTTATTGGGATGTTGAGTCACGAGCTCAAAACACCATTGCAGTCACTAGGGACAGCATCCGAACTTCTTTATGATCGAAAGATTAAGAGATCTTCACCACAAGAAGGCTTAAGCGTAGAACCGTGTAGCTCTAGCGAAGAGCCGTATAGCGCGAGCGTAGATGAAGAAAAAATGTTGATCGAAACTATTCACGAAGATGTCGGTAGGATTCGAGCGGTAGCAAACGAGTTTGTTCAAGTTGGGCTGGTGGATCTTCAAACTTTAAGACTTAAAATCGAAAAAGTTCCGATCAGTGAACTTCTTCCTCAGTGGATCCAGCCGTTCCAGGTACTAGCCAAAGATCGAGGCATTAAAGTCCAATATCAAAAAGAAGGCTCTGAGTTGATTTATGGTCAAATCGATACCGTTAAGTTTCCTTGGTCGATTTCTAATCTGATATCGAACGCGATTCGAGTATCCCTGCCGCAGGGCGTGGTCATAGTTTACTTGACAGATCGTGGGGGAAGGGTCGATATCGAAGTCCGGGATGATGGGCCGGGGGTTTCGGAAGAGATCCAGCGAAGAATGTTCGATCCTTACTTTCAAGGGAGCGCGAGTTCAAGCGGCTTTTTAGGATTGGGTTTGACCATTACGAAAGAAGTAGTGGAAGCCCACGAGGGTCGAATTGAGTACTTTAAAAAACTGCCCCATGGTTCTGTGTTTCGGATTTCACTGCCTCTCGCCAACTGACCGTTTAGGGTATATAGCTGTCCAATGACTACTTTATCTGATTCTCTTAGAGTGCTCCTGGTGGATGATGATATTAATATTTGTCGTACGTTGAGTCTGAGTTTACGCTCTCTACAATGTGTGGTCACTGCGACAAATTCTGTTGCTCAAGCGCTTTCCGAACTGCAAAGCCAGAGCTTTGATTTTATTCTCAGCGATTTTAGGATGGGTGAGAAAACAGGGATTGATCTCATTCATGAAGTTAAGAAAAAAGATGCCCAAGCGATTGTGGTGATTATGACTGCCTTTGCTTCGATAGATAACGCCATTGAAGTTACAAAAGAGGGGGCATTCGATTATTTGCCAAAGCCGTTTACTCAGGCGCAACTGGGGCAGCTCCTCAAAAGAATTAGAATGGTAGTTTCGTTGAAACGAGAGAATCAGAAGTTAAAAAATTCTGAAAATAATCGAGATTTATTTTGGGGCTTTACTTCGGTAGCAAGTCAAAGGTTAGAAGAGTTTGTTAAAAAAGTTGCGCCTACCGATGCAACAGTTCTTCTAGTCGGAGAAAGTGGGACCGGAAAGAGTGAATTGGCGAGACTCATTCATCAGCGATCCGGCCGAGCCTCCAAACCATTTATTGTAGTAAACTGTACCAGTTTGGCAGAATCGCTTTTAGAGTCCGAGATCTTTGGTCATGTCAAAGGTTCTTTCACGGGAGCAATTCAAGACAAAGTTGGAAAATTTGAATTGGCCAATCATGGTACTTTGTTTTTGGACGAGATTGGTGATCTTTCGCCCAATGCGCAATCTAAATTGCTTCGCTTTCTGCAAGAAAGGATTGTAGAGAGGGTGGGGAGTAATCACACCATTACGATTGATGCACGGGTAATCGCGGCTACAAACAAAGACCTCGTAGAAGCGGTTGCTAACGGCCAATTCCGTGAAGACCTATACTATCGACTCAATGTTTTCGAGTGCAACGTTGTGCCGGTGAGACACAGGAAAGAAGATCTTCCAGTTCTGATACAGAAATTTGTTAAGGAATTTATTGGGTCTACCCATGCCACTCAATTCCCAATTATCTCAACTCAAATTATGGATATCTTGCTGAAATATTCTTGGCCAGGAAATATTCGAGAAATTCGCAATGTAATGGAACGAATTGTCTTGCTGTCCGCAGGAAGGCAAGTGGAGTTGGGAGACTTACCGGAACAGGTGGTTTATCCCAAGAAAAGTGCGACAGCAGCATCTGGAAGTGACCATCGATTTGAACCGCTTCAGGCCCTAGATGAAGTGGAACGGGCACATATTAGCCGGGTACTTGAAATTGAAACTAATTTGGAAAGAGCTGCCGAAATTCTCGGGATCACCAAGGTCACACTCTGGCGAAAACGAAAAGAATATGGGCTTCAATAAGAACGGTCTGTCTATGGTTTGCCTTTGTTTTCAATGGCAGAATCTACGGGATATTGATTGAGCAGTTTTTGACTTTTTGAGATAATCTCTTCGGAAGGCCAGTTGTTATTTTCGGCTTTTAGTTTGATCCCCAAATCAGACAAATAGATTCCCTCTACAGTTGCCTTCCAGATTTTCTCCGGAGCAATGGATTTGAGGACCCCCCAATCAGCGTCAATAAAATCATACTCCTTGTAGAGTGTTTGAGGGTGCGCGGGAAGTTTGCTGGGAATAGCTTCAATCACAATCATTCCATCATTTGACTTTAAATGGTCACCGTCCTTGAGTTGATAGCGGTAAATCCTTCTGTTCGAAGAAGAGTCCACAATATAAGATAATTGATACCGGATGTTCGGAACGAAGAATATCGGAATGTGTTGTTCCCAAGTCGTCAGTATCCTATTTCGATCCCGAGAGACCACGTGGATATCGTCATAACCTGGGAAGATCTCTTTGTAATGATCAATGTCATCAAGAACGGCCGCTACTCGAGAAAGTGGAGCATCCACAATCATAATTTGCCGAAGACCAATGTAAAAAGGGTTTCCGGGTGTTTCCAAACATTGCAATTGCACGGGGTTCGGGTCTTTAGCGGAGACCTCGCTTTTAGCGGCGGTGTGGGGCCAGGAACTTAACAGATTGAGAAGGTAGTCGGTATAGATACTTTTTGGGCCATCAAGCGGTGTCTCAATTGGAAATACAAACTGTGATGTTGAACTGGGCTCATGGGCAAATAAGAAAGCCGATTTACCGCACATAACGCCAAAAATAATGAAATGGTAAAACCAAAACATCCTGAAATTTTGCATTAGGAAAATTATACCTAGTTTATATAAGAAGTTGTCAAACTTACATCTAAATTGTATTATAAAAATTGAACTATGGAAACTGTAATATATGGCTATTCTAATCGTAGATGATGAAACAAAAACAAGAGAAGCACTACGAACTCTTCTCGTTCTGTTGGGACATAAAGTCATTCTAGAAGCTAAAAATGGCGAGGAAGCTCTGCGAGTCGCAGAGTCCGAAAAGTCTCGGATACGAATGATTGTAGCTGATTTGGAAATGCCTTATATGGATGGGTTGACACTCGCTTCAAAGGTGAGGGAGCGATCGTACCTCGATCTCACTGCTTTTTTACTCATTACTTCAGACAAATCTCAAATCAAACAAGAATACCTTGAGACCGGCGTGCCAATTCTTGACTCTTATCTAGTCAAGCCCTTTAGGAAAGCCGGGCTTTCTCAGGCCATGTCTCAAGCCTATACCAAGAGATGTTCGACTCGGAAAACTATACTTTTTTTAGGAAGCGAGGTCCCGAAGCCTCTTCTAGACCTTTTGCAATCCCCGCAACAGTTTCACTTGAGGGATCTTGTACAAATTCGCAGACCATCGGAGTTAGTTGAATCAGTCGCTTCAATACATGAGCTGGGAGCGCTGTTTATATCTTCAACTGACTTTAAAGATTTAACCAAAGACCCACAAGATGAAATCAAGAAGCTCCTTTCAAATTTTAAGAAAACTCAGATAGGGATTATAACTCCAGTAGTGTGTCTTTATGGGCAGTTCCGTGAAACAATTCATTTTGGCTCCTATTCTCAATTTTTTCTTCAATCCGCCGCTCCTTCCCGTGAATGGTCCAGTTTAATGCAGAAAATGGAGGCTCGCGTCTCGTCCAGCTGGGAAATGGAGATCCTCTTTGAAGAAGTCCGCCCGCTTCTTCAAAAAAAGGATTTTAAGTCAGCTTCAAAAGTGGTCGATAAAATGCTGAAATTGGATCTCAATCATCCAGGTATTCATAGCATGGCAGGAGATATTTTTGAGCAGCAATCAAAAACAGAAGAAGCGATACTTTCATTTCAAAAAGCCATTGATCTCAATCCCAGTCTACTCCATCCATACATTAAGGTAATTAATCTAGCATCCAATGCCGATTTATCTACAGCAACGAAATATGCCTCACTTGCGGTTGAATATTTTCCGAATAATCTTGATCTACTTTTGATGTCAAGTCGGGTTTTTTTGCAAGCAGGAGATTTAAGTCAAACAAAAAGAATTTTGGACTATATTCTAAAGAACCAGCCGGATCATCCAGGGGCTAAACTCCTTTTGCAGTCGATTCCATGCTAAATATAGCTCTTCCTTCAACAACACTTTTCATTATCGCACTGCTTATCAATAGACAATTGAAGCGAAATCCGCAGTCCAAGGGTGATCTTGAAATTCCATTGGAACAAATGCTCAAAAATCTTCGCGAAAATGGTCAACACAGCCATTCATTCCTAACCCTGTACCCAGGATTTAATTATTTTTCTTCAAAAAAGCCCACTCTGAGTGGAACAATCGCTTATTTGGACCTTTCGCGCAGTTGGGTAGCGGCGGTTGAGCCGGTAGCTTCGATTGAAAACCGAAGCCTTCTTCTTGCCGAATTTGCTGAGGCCGCGGCAGCGCTGGAAAAAACTGTGATATTCCTGCCAGTCAGTTCTCAGGTTGCAGCACAGGCGGTTGACGTGGGCTATGCTGCTATCTTCGTTGGAGAGGAGGCTTACTTTGACTTTAACGATTATCCGAAGACCGGAAGTACTTGGGTTGATGTGGTCCCAACCGCCAAGCAGATGGATATGAGGGGAGCGCAAGTAAGGGAGTTCTCGCCTACAACTTCATCTGATGAACTAAAAGCGGAATTAGACTTGATACTTCGTGAGTGGTTTGCCTCCCGGAAAATGGCACCGTTGGGATTTCTGAACGCTGTCAATCCGTGGTTTTTGTCTCTTCACAAACGATATTTTTATATTGAACTCTCAGGGCGAATTCTTGCGTTTTTGGCGGCGGTTCCCGTTTGGCCAAAAAAAGGATGGCACATTAATGATTATATTCGAAGGAAAAATACTCCTGCTGGAGCCACGGAGCTTTTGATTCTCAAAGCCATGAAGTTACTTCATGATCAAGGCGCAGAAGAAGTGAGTTTGGGGATTTCGCCGCTATCGGGCTTGGAAAACGCTGAATCCATTCCATTAGCCGACGTCAAATCACATCCCCGTTTGTATCGCTTCTTCCGCTTTTTGATTCAAAGAGCTGACATCTTCTACGGATTTAAATCCTTAAGCCAATACAAAAAGAAATTCTCTCCTACTCGAAGCGAGCCAGTATTTTTAATTTATCGAAATGGCCGAAAAGAAAAGCAAGGCCTTGGTTTTTTGAATGTTTTGAACATTCTTCAAGTTTTCTTACAAAACGGATTTGTATATGCCACTCAGTCTGGCATTGTACGTTCGCTAAAAAAAATAAGTATAGACAAGCTCATTAAAAGCCAACTCAAATCGAACGTAGTGGCCAGGTCCGCCCCCCGAAACTGGTCAAAGCTTTTTTGGAGATGTAAGTTTACGTTGGTTCTGGTGGTGATCAATGTAGGGCTCTATTTCATTACGACTGAATCATCAGGAATCTTATTCCCATCGATTGAAAGCCACTGGGGATATAGTTGGTACGGATTTCAGCGTTCCCCCCTCCATGCTTTAGCGCTTTCGCCATTTCTTCACTGGAATCAATCGCATCTGAATTTGAATTTAGTCACCCTTGTGTTTTTTACGGGTGGACTAGAATATCTTGCTGGGACACGAATTGCGTTGATGAGCTATGTTATTCCGATGCTACTTTCGAATCCTTTGACGTCTTTATTCCTATTGCCACTTTCCTATTTCGATCCCAACGAAATAGATATAGGAGCCTCACTGGGAATATTTGGAACTGCCGGCGCACTAGTCGGTTTTCTCAAGCACGGTCCTCTTATTCTAGGTGGGTTATTAGTTGTGACTCTATTGCAAGCGATAATGACTCATCACCTTTTGGTTTTAAATCACTGGTTTGCAATTCTCCTAGGTATTGTTTTAGGTAAATTTCTCCTCAGAACGTAAATTCTACAAAGGCCAAAGGGTAAAATGTCAGAGAGTGCGAGAAACCTTTCAGCTCCGTTTCTCCCCAGGATTGTTCATCCCAAATTTCTTGTACCGAAAACCCTAAATTAATATCTCCATATATTGGCCGCTTGATTTCAATTTGTGCAATTTGGGCTGCTCGGATGGATAGTCCTGACGTTTGAAATAACGCACCCAGGCTGAATCCCGCCGTATATGCATCAAAGAATTTTTTAAAGACGCCACCTGTGACCTGTGGTCCAAAGAAGGCAAAGTCACTTATTCCTATTTGATGGGTGGCAACGTCAAACGGCCGACCTAAAAGTGAAAGTTCCAGACCGGCGCGTATTGTGAAGTAAACAGTGGGCGTAAAGATACGCCTTTCCGCTCCCATAAAAGCCTGCGTTTCGTGCGCAATAACTATTCCAGGAGGTGCGGGACCGGTGAATTCGCTCGGATCCATATAGTTGGCATTTAGATTCAGTTGAACATAAAGAGAGTAATATGGATTCAGCCAATAGCTATAATCGCCCATAAGCTGAAGATAGGTGTAAGTGTTTAGATTAATCTTGCTTGGAGAGCCGGAGGCGTTGGCCGTGAAATTGTAGTTAAGATATTCAGCTCCGTAGTAGATTCTCATGAGATTGAGATGTTTTGAGTATTCATCAAATGCAAGATAGGTCTCATAGCTTTCTTCTTTGCCGGTCATGTTTCTCTCTATTTGGATGGTAAACGTCATAAATTCACTGAATGGACTTCGATCGCCGTCACTGTCTTGAGCAGCTACTCGCCAGTAGTAGAATCCAGGTGAATTTGTTTGCCAGGTATATTTAGGTTCATTTGCGACTATTTCTACGGTCGACTGTTTGAATTCCGGGTCTGCTGCAATTTGAACTACGTATGTTTTGGCTCCTAGAACGGGTTGCCATTCTAATTCTACAGAATACTTTTCATGGAGCTGGGGTTCTCCTGCTATGGACGAAGAAAAGAGTAAGTCATCTAGTTTCAATGCAATTCGTTTTAATAGCCGCAACGATGCACCTTGCTCTGGGTAATGGATGATGGGACGTTTTAAAATTGGAGCATCGATGGTGTGAGGTATTGTGCTATTTTCTCGATTGACTTTTGGCCTCATCAGAACCGGTATGTCTAATAGGTGTTGAATAGTGAAGGTAGCGGTATTGCTTACAAGACTTTGGTTTGCAAGAATTTCGACAACGCGCCAATAGAACGTCCCACTTGCATTGGGTTTGAATTCAAAGTCGGTTATTTCACCCTGATTTTTGATTTTTTTGACTATGATATGTGAGAAATCTGGGTCTTTTGCTATTTCTACGACAAATTGACTTTCTGACTGATCTTCTGACGTCCAATTGAGCACTACGGGGGTTTGGTCTCCACCGCTGCGTTTTATGATTTGAGCGTTAGCGGGTTCCAAGTGTGAAGGAATCGTCATTCTGAAGGAATTGAGTAAATGTCCAGATGGCCCACGATCCGCGTTTCCCAATCGGAGCTGTTTTGCAATTGAATCGGTGATTTCAACATTCCCCTGAGCCACTTCAATGGATGGTTTGTTATTCAGGCGATTTTCAATGGTGAAGCTAGCTGACCCGCTGCTTACCACCTTTTGATTTCCCACTTGTACTTCGAGTTGGCCATTTTGCCCACTTGTTTCGCCAGATTCTTGGCGCATACTTCCTTGGAGAAGGGTCAGCGTAAATGCGCGCGTATTCAGTAACCGGGTCTTGCGGAGAATGATGACGGAATCCGCTCCTAAGCGGACTGTGCGCCCGTCTACGAATTGAATTGTTAGACTAGATTCCGGACCTGTCATTAGTTCATCACCTTCGTAGAGTTCCATTCCGGTGACAATATTCCGCCAATTGAGTTGAAACTTTCCTTTTGTTTTAGCGGTCTGTTGGAGTGACTCGACAAGCGCCACCTGAACCAGGTTCTGCCGATTTGACAGAGGTTTCCATAAAAAATGAAAATTAGAAACCAAAGCCCAGATTTCAACAATCAAAGCAACAAGCGTAATAAGGACAAGCTTCCGGTCAACATACTTAAAGGGAAGCCCGCGCCTGAATAGGTTCATTTTTTCCCCACGATTATGATATTCTAACTTAAAATTAGAAAATGCGTTGGTCGATCCGCACTAAAATTTTATTGATTCTCTCTTCCCTTCTTCTTCTCGTTGTATTGGCATATCTCGTTTTAGCGGAGAAGATTTTGCGTGAAGATCGGGAACTTCTAGTATTTGACACAAATCGAGTTGCAACCGAACAAATCGCCAATGAACTAGATGGCTCTCTTCGCAGGGTAGTTGACAAAATGGAGGTGCTTTCCGAATTACTAATCAACAATCCAAGCCTTTCACAGACCGGAAAACAGCTTGCACAGACTTTTTTTGAAAAAGACCCTGATTTAATCGCGCTTCAACTGACGTCAATTTCCGGCATGGCACATACCGTCACGGGCGAACTCATTTCGAACAAGAAGCTCCATTCTCTAGGAATACAGATTGGGCAGGTCCGATTTCAAAACACTCTTCCGCCGCCTCGTCAAAATGGTCATGAGGAAGATATTGAAGTTGAAAATCGCTCTATTCCGAGCGCCATTTTATACCTAGTTCGCATTCCTTTGAAGGTAGGGGAGGTTGGAGCAAAAAAAATGCTCTATGCGCAAGGGCTTATTGATGGGCGACGTTGGCAGGAATCTTTTTTAGATAACCAGACTCTCGCTCTCAACTTTGTTGTTACAAATTCGGGAGAGGTTTTCGCTCATCCAAATACGAACTGGGTCACAACTCGAAAAAATCTAAGTCACTTTGGAATTGTTCAGCAAGCCCGTTCTCAATCTTTCGCGATTCAGCAAATTGAGTTTGAAGTGGAAAAGGTCAATTATATTGGGCTATATCGAAAGACAACGGTCGGAGCATTAACCGTTGTTTCTATGATTGACAAAGGTACTGCGCTTTTAGCGAGTCGATTACTTTTTGAAAAAACTATTTTACTCTCTTTTATTATCGTCACATTGGTTCTCTTAATCAGTTTATTCTTTTCAGGGTCTTTGAGTAGTCCCTTACTGAGTTTGATTGATGCGACCCGACAGATAGCTCAGGGGAACTTTGAAACTCCAATTGAAGTACATACTCAGGACGAAATTGGTGTTTTGGCTACGGCATTCTCGCAAATGGTGAAAGAGCTCAAGTCATCCCGTATTTTGCTGGAAGATTACAGTAGGGGATTGGAGCAAAAAGTTCATGAAAGGACCCTGGAATTAGAGAGTAAGAACGCTGCCATCAGGCAGCAGCAGGAAGATATGTTGCGCTCGACCCGCTTGGCAGCGGTTGGGGAACTTGCGGGTCAAGCATCTCATGAAGTGCTCAACCCACTTACGGCTATGATTTCCAATTTAGAGAGCCTTATACTCAGGGCTACTCAGTTTAGAGATTCTCCAACTGCGCCGGCGGCCGTCTTTCGAGCTATCTTGGAGTCATGGCGCAGTACCTACGAAGCTGCGGGCTTTCAGGGCTGGCTAGAGGATATGAAGAAACCCAGCAAGCTCCTTCCGGGTAAGTCAATGACGGAAGAAGACCTAGGAAATCTAACGAATATCTTAAACCACTTAAATCAGTTTAACGATAAATTAAAATTAGATCTGGGGGTAATTTTGAGCGAGTCCCATCGTATTGGTCGAATTGTAGACAGAATGCGAGGATTGAGCCGGATGTCTAGAATTCCTACAAAATTGGATGTAAATGCGCTTATCATTGATTGTGTGCAGGTAACCGAAGATCTATTTTCTAGATTTAATATCACAATTGAAACAAATCTTGATCTGCAACCCCTCTATATGCTCGGGGATAGCGATGAAATGAGACAGGTATTTTATAATTTATTTAAAAATTCTATGGACGCTATCCAGGAGAGAAGAAAATTTCCGGAATATAAGTCAGAGTTTGAAAGTAAAGATTTAATTCGAGTGAAAACAAAAGCATCAGAAACTCAAATTTGCATTTCATTGTGGGACAACGGAATCGGCGTTCCGGTTGATAACCGTCAAAAAATATTTGAAACAAGCTTTACGACAAAGGGTCCAAATGGATCTGGCCTGGGGCTTGGAATAAGCAAGCGATTTATTCATGAGTCGGGCGGGGAAATTAATCTTTCCGGAACAGAGGTGGGGCGTTTTACGGAATTTGAAATTACTTTACCTCGAATCCATTTGCATAAAGAGCTAGAATCCTCTTAATTCAAAAAGGTAATTAAAAATGGAACAAGTTGAAAATCGCAGAATCTTAATCGCAGATGACGAACCGGAAATTCTCAAAGGATACAGTAGAATATTAAATCCAGAAAGAATTGCCGATATTCAAAGTTCGAGAACATCTGAGAATAGCACTCCCCCAATGCAAGAGTTTTTGAGATTTGAGCTAACCCAAACCAACAGTGGGGAGGGTGCACTCAATATCCTGCTTGAGAATTTAAAAAATGGAATCAGGTTTGCAGGTGCCATTGTCGACGTTAGAATGCCTGGAAAGATGGACGGACTTCAGTTTGTACAAGAAGCCTGGAAAAATGACGAAGACCTTCAAGTGATTATTGTGACGGCATATCAGGATCGTTCCGTGGATGAAATTCATCGTTTATTCAAACCCGGTTTTCAAGATAAATGGGACTATCTCAATAAGCCATTTACAGCTGGTGAAATTGTGCAGAAAGCTAGACACCTCGTTTCCTCCTGGAATAGGCAGGCACGTGAGAAAGAGCATATTCAACAGATCAAAAATCAACATCAAGCGCTCATTTCTCAGGAAAAGTTAGTGGCGGTGGGTCGGCTCGCCCGAAGCATAGGTCATGAGTTTGGTAATATTCTGTTGCCTATGATTACGGACCTCGATCTTCTGAAAGAGCAGGTGATGGAAAAGTTGAAGTCGGATGCAAAAGAGGGAGATAAAGGTATTGAGTTAGCCTTTGAGGAAATGATTGAATCAGTAAGTCTCGGATCGCGAATTTGTCAGGATCTACTTGTTTTCGCGCGCGAAAATTATGGAGAAGCCGTTGAAATTAAAAATGGGGTTAAGGCTGAGATTCAAGCTGGGGCCAAGACCGAGGCTAAGGCCGAGGCATATAAAGACGAATATAATTTGGATATTTTGGTTGATAAAGCTTTGAGGCTCCTCAGACATGAAATCACTAAGCGAGATCTTAAAGTCCGGGTAGATATTTTAGCGGGACTTAAGATTAAGATTGAACAATCTAAAATGATTCAGGTTCTGATCAATGTCATAAAGAATGCAACTGAGGCTCTTGCTGATGGTGGTAGCATCGATATTGTCGGAAAGAAACTATCAGATCATTTCATCCTGTTGGAAATTTCAGATAATGGTTCCGGGATTTCTCAAGAGGACTTGTCTAAGGTTTTTCAGCCCCTTTTCACCACAAAAGGAATACGTGGAAATGGCCTCGGGCTTTCGGTTTGTAAACAAGTAATGGAAGAAGTGGGAGGAGAAATTTCCATCTCCTCAGTTCCTAAAAAAGGTACCACCGTTCGCTTAAAAATTCGCGAATAATTAAGAATTGTAATCATTAGATTAAATCATTTAATCCCCCCTATTGTTTCTTGCAATTCAATCGCTTTGCACATAATAGAATGCAGGTAAGAACGTGGGGGCACTAATGACAGATCTAATGAATTTTTTCTTTCTCATCATTTGCTTTGGAAGCGCGATTGCTTTTGTACGAGCTTGCGATCGTTTGGGCTAAGCGGAAATGTTTAAAGGAAACAAAACCTGTGAATCACCCCGGCAGGACCGGAAGGATAAGATGTTTTATGGAATTAGCAGATGGTGCATTATTGGTAGTCGCTGGCCTGGTCTTCATCTACCTACTTTTTGCTTTAATTAATCCAGAAAAGTTTTGAGCGAGGAATGAATTTATGGGCCTTCGGGACCTAGCGCAGTTGGTGTTATTTGTTTTGATTCTTTTTGCGGCAACTCGGCCACTAGGTTGCTACATGGAAAAAGTCTTTGATGGGACTAAGACTTTGCTGACTCCGATCTTTGGTCCCGTCGAGAGGTTTTTGTACAAGGCCATTGGGATAAATCCGACCGAGGATCAACATTGGACTAAGTATGCTCTCAATCTTTTGATCTTTGGTGCGGTGTCGACAGTATTTACTTATGTTATTTTGAGACTGCAAAATCGATTGCCACTAAATCCGATTGGGTTTGGAGCAATCGCGCCTCACTTGGCGTTCAACACTGCTATGAGCTTTACCACCAATACAAACTGGCAGTCGTACGGTGGAGAGAGCACCATGAGCTACTTATCCCAAATGGTGGGGCTAGCTCTCCATAACTTCCTTTCGGCGGCAGTGGGTATTTCTGTTGCTGTTGCTTTGATTCGTGGGCTTTCAAGAAAAGAAGGCAAAGGGATTGGGAATTTCTGGGCAGATCTTATTCGGTGCAATTTGTACGTATTGCTACCGATTTGTTTTGTTCTTGCGATCTTTCTTATCTCCCAGGGAATGATTCAAAATTTTCTTCCTTACCAGGAAGCGAACACCCTCGAGGGGTTAAAGCAAACAATAGCTCAGGGTCCAGTTGCATCACAGGTCGCGATTAAAATGCTGGGGACCAATGGAGGGGGATTCTTTAACGCCAATGCGGCTCATCCGTTTGAGAATCCGACCCCGCTTTCCAATTTTATTCAAATGTTATCTATCTTCCTGATTCCAAGCGGATTGGTATATTTGCTTGGCCTAAAGGTAAAGCACACTCGCCATGCTTGGGCAGTTTGGGCGGCCATGGCAATAGTTTTTGTGAGTGGTGTGGTGACTTGTTCTCATTTCGAATACACGGGTAATCCAGTTTATACTCGGATGGGTTGTAATTCCTCTGTAAATATGGAGGGAAAGGAATCCCGTTTCGGAATATTCAATTCTGCTTTATTTGCAACAGTGACCACCGATGCTTCGTGTGGAGCGGTAAATGCTATGCATGACAGCTTTACCCCGATGGGTGGGTTGGTGCCCCTGGTTAATATTATGCTAGGTGAAATTATTTTTGGAGGAGTGGGGTCCGGTCTTTACGGGATGATGATGTATGTGATTTTAACGGTTTTCATTGCTGGTCTTATGGTGGGAAGAACCCCGGAGTATCTAGGCAAGAAGATCGAAGGACGCGAAGTGAAGTACGTCATGTTTTCTATGATTGTAATGGCACTATCCATTCTTGGTTTTGCTGCTTGGGGCTCGTTGGATCCGTCCGGACTTGCGGGTCTCGGCAATCCAGCGGGACATGGATTTTCAGAAATCCTTTATGCATATACTTCAACGACTGGCAATAACGGAAGCGCGTTTGCGGGACTTTCAACCAATACGCCTTTCTGGAATTTAACATTGGCATTTGCGATGTTCTTTGGGCGTTTTTTTATGATGATACCGATGCTCGCAGTCGCAGGCTCGATGGTGAAAAAGAACGTTCATCCAGGAGGAGAAGGTACTTTTCCGGTAGATGGACCTCTTTTTGTAGCACTTTTAATTGGGGTCATCATTTTAGTTGGTGCCCTCACCTTTTTTCCCGCTCTTTCGTTGGGTCCTATCGCTGAACATTTCGATATGATTCAAGGTCATTTTTATAAGTAACTGGAGTAGAAATTATGGCAAATTCATCGATTTGGAACCCAGCATTGGTGCAGCCCGCGATTCGAGGTGCTTTCAGGAAACTGAATCCTAAAGTTCTTGCGAAAAATCCTGTGATGTTTGTGGTCGAGATTGGGAGTGTCCTTACTACAATTTCATTTGTGGGTGATCTCATTCATCATGAAACGCATTCTGCACTTTTTAGCGGACAGATTACCCTGTGGCTTTGGTTTACGGTTTTATTCGCAAATTTCGCTGAAGCAATGGCCGAAGGTCGGGGCAAAGCTCAAGCCGAGAATCTTCGAAAAGCCCGTACTGAGACGTTGGCAAATCGAAGAACCAAAAGTGGTCAAATGGAATCCGTCCCCTCATCTCTTCTGAGAAAAGGTGACACGGTTGTTGTTGAAGCAAGTCAAGTCATTCCGGCTGATGGAACAGTGATCGAAGGGGTGGCTTCAGTTGATGAATCTGCCATTACAGGAGAATCTGCGCCTGTGATTCGAGAATCAGGTGGGGATCGCAGCGCGGTCACCGGTGGGACTATGGTTCTTTCAGATAGAATCGTGATTCAAATTACAACGAATCCAGGTGAGTCCTTTCTGGATCGAATGATTGCATTGGTGGAAGGAGCAGTCAGACAAAAGACTCCAAACGAAATTGCGCTGAATATTCTTCTTGCGGGACTAACAATCGTATTCCTAATGGCAACAGTCACGCTCAAGCCATTTGCTATTTATGCCAATACGCCTGTGTCTCTGGTTATCTTAATATCCCTTTTGGTCTGTCTTATTCCGACCACTATTGGAGGGCTGCTATCTGCAATTGGAATTGCGGGGATGGATCGCCTCGTACAAAGAAATGTTTTAGCGATGTCTGGCAGAGCTGTTGAAGCTGCCGGTGATATTGATGTTCTGCTACTCGATAAGACCGGGACTATTACAATGGGCAATCGAATGGCAACTGCTTTTATTCCGGCTGAAGGAGTTACTGAAAAGGAAGTTGCAGAAACCGCTTATTTGGCTTCGACCGTGGACCTGACCCCAGAGGGTCGGTCAATTGTCACTTTAGCGACACAAATGGGTGTTAAGGCGGCAGTCCCCAAAGAATGTAAGGTGATTCCCTTTACTGCAGAGACGCGAATGAGCGGGGTCGATTTTGCCGGTACTTCTATTCGAAAAGGCGCGATTGACGCAATGAGAAGTTGGTTGAAGGCAAGCTCTCGTGAAAGCGAAGGCGGCTCGGGCGTCCAAGGCTTGGATCCCGCCGTGGAAGCCGGCGTTCAATTGATATCGTCCACCGGCGGAACTCCGTTAGTTGTTTCTAAGAACGGGAAGATTATGGGGGTTATTCATTTAAAGGATATAGTAAAGCCCGGTATTCGGGATCGATTTGAAAGAATTCGGGCCATAGGTATTAAAACGATCATGATTACCGGCAACAATCGACTGACTGCTGCCGCGATTGCAAAAGAGGCCGGGGTGGATGATTTTCTTGCAGAAGCAAAGCCCGAAGACAAATTGAAGCTGATTAAAACCTACCAGACCGATGGGCGTATGATTGCAATGTCCGGTGATGGGACAAACGATGCGCCGGCACTGGCCCAGTCTGATGTAGGATTGGTGATGAATACGGGTACTCAGGCTGCGCGTGAAGCCGGAAATATGATTGATCTCGACTCTGATCCAACGAAGATTATAGAAATTGTCGAAATCGGTAAGCAGCTTTTGATTACCCGGGGATCATTGACTACCTTTAGCATTGCCAACGACGTGTCGAAGTATTTTGCGATTATTCCGGCCATTTTTGCGAGTACCGTTCCGGCGTTGGGAGCTTTGAATATTATGGGTTTGAAAAGTCCTCAAAGCGCGATTCTCTCTGCGGTCATTTTTAACGCGATCATTATTATTTTCTTAATTCCCTTAGCACTTCGGGGGGTCGAATATCGTCCTCAGTCTGCTTCGAAAATTCTGAGAAAGAACATACTGGTCTACGGAGTAGGGGGACTCATTGTTCCATTCGTGGGGATAAAACTGATTGACATTATGATTTCAGTGCTTGGATTGGCTTAATCGAAAGGGAAATTTATGCTAAAAATTATTTATCGTTCGACGGTTGCAACAGTTCTATTGGCGTCGATTTTATGCGGAGCTTACCCGCTCTTGGTAACCGTTGTCGGCCAAGTTCTATTTCATGACAAAGCAAATGGCGGGATTATCAAGCTGAAAGATGGTCGTGTCGTTGGTGCGAGGCTGATAGGTCAAGCGTTTACTCAGCCCTACTACTTTCATGGGCGCCCCTCTGCCGCGGGGTCCGGTAGTGGTTATGATGCTACAAATTCTTCTGGTTCTAACCTTGGGCCGACGAACCAGAAACTAGTCGATACCCTTCAAGCAAATATAGATACCGTACTCAAAGATAATCCCACATTGAAAAAAGGCGAAATCCCAACGGAATTAGTGACTGCGTCTGCAAGTGGCTTAGATCCTCATGTATCGCCCGAAGGTGCCTACGTACAGGTCAATCGAGTGGCTCAGGCCAGAAAAGCCACACCTGAACAGATTCAAAAGCTTGTGCTTGAGCATGTCGATGGCCCTCAGTGGGGTATTTTCGGAGAGTCCGTGGTGAATGTTTTGGCGTTGAATATGGATTTAGACGAACAGTATCCAGTCAAAGTTCTTCCTTATAGGAACGTAAAGCACTGAAATAAGATGTTGACAGGCTAGGAGAGCCGCCCAGGAAGGCTGGCGATGCCCTAGGAGGAGGACCCGCCTGTCAACATCCTTATTTCAATTGCTTATTTCAATTGCTTAATTCAATTGCTTAATTCAATGAATTACAAAATCCCAATGGACAACTTTGGTCCTCCTTCAGTGAACCTACCTCAAATTGATCATTGATTTCGTCGTCACTTGAGGTGGCCAACTGAACGCTACCGTCGTCCGCAGGCCGGTCGTCTTCATCTCTAAATTGCTTGTAGAAGCCTTTCATTTGGGCAAGGTCCAAAATTGCACGCGCAGAGCGATAGGCAAATCTATTTCCTTCTGTCGTATCAATGGAGCATATATAGGAGGTTACGACCCCCGCAATATCGTCTCCAGATTCTTTATTGAATTTGACTGCTCCACTTTGAGCATTTTTGACGTCTAACTTCATGATGATGTCGAGAAGTTGAGTCAGTTTATTGAGTAGATTAGTTCTTCCTTCTTGTGAGTTCAAATTATCTGTGATTGCAGCATTATAATCCAGGGCGGCGTTCTGAACGATTAGATCTCCGTGGCCCTCGGTACTTATTGACTCTACTTTTTTGATTTCAACGTTCGAATCATCTATTTTAAACTCTTTACTTGTTGCAGCTCCCCATCCATCACTGGAGTTGCCACCTATATCCAATAATTCCCATGGGTGTTGAGCTCGTCGTGCCCTGGCTAGTTCAATATTCAATTCAGAAAGACGCGCATCCATGTATCTCAGAGACTTTCTCTTAGCCCAATGGGCTTCACGGTCTTTGTCTAGCTTCGTGGCATTCTCGATTGGAAGTTCAAGACCAATTTTTATATTTCGGAGGTATTCCACATCACTGATGCCAGTGAGATGTGCGAGAGTTTCTCGGTCCGAATCTATAGGATTTGCATTGATGACAGTATTCACTTTACTTTGCATGAATGCTGATGCTTTGTCCAAATCAGTGATAACGTCTGCGTCTATAAACTGATTGATATCACTTCCAATACTATTTGCTTCTTTCTTGATTATTTCTACTTTGGCTTTAGCTGTTTTAATTTTTTCAAGTAATTTAGTGTATTCTGTCAAAATAGCAACATCTTTCCTGTAGGAATACACTTCTAGCTCAATTGAATTTGCCAGAGAGGCTTTGGCAATCGTCAAGGCGATTTTTGAGGCCTCTAAATTCCTGCGAGCTTCACTTGCCTTATCCCAGGCAGTGACTGAGAGGAAAGGTGCGATGACAGGGATAGCTTGAACAATTCCTGTGGGCGTGGCAGAGATCAATGAAACTGCCGTTTGAATATTCATTCGAGGCAGCAATTTCAAAGCTGCGACATCTTTTTCCAGTTTCGCTTTTCTTTGTTTCATTATTTCAACTATGGCGTTCGGATTTCTCTCTAGCCCAATCTGGATTGCTTGCTCAATGGTAATTGGCGCCTGTATTCCTTCGTTTTTAAGATTGCGCAATGGCATGGCTACGAGATGTAGGATGGCGTCACCGTTTTTTTCTGTGTTTTTTCTAGCTCTGCGTCTTTCTGTAATGTCAAAATTGAGAATGTGGTCACTTTTCATACAGATTTTTGCATTGTATAAGAGGTCCGTCGACGAGCCTTTGAAGCATTCCGTGTCGATGAGAAATCCTTCTTTCCACATGTTAAAATGGGCTCTTAAGGATGGAACGTCCATTTCCATTTTATTCAAGCGAGGGCCATGCTCATCTAAAATTGGATCGAAAGTTTTGGAAAAGGTGATCGGCTCAAGATTTCGGTCAAAAACCGATTCATATTTCCTAGTTACCGGATCAGGTTTGGTATTAAGGATAGTCATTGATCCTGTCCACGAACCATTTACGCCACGTCTTTCAATGATCACTTTTACGTCTCTTCCATAAGAGTTAAAATTTTTCCCATTGTGGTTAGGGGCCCACATTCCGAGGTGCCCGCCGTAATGTCCCTCTTTCACCTTGGCTAGTGCGTGAGCGTTATTGTTAAAATTCAATACACTCGCAGTCACAATCAAAGATGTGAGCGCAAGTCTATTAATTAGACTTGTATGCATAGATTCCCCTTCCGTCCCTCAATGAGTCGGCTGTCTGTTAATTATAGTTTTTAGGTGTATGAATCACCCACACTCTCACTTGAAAAAAATCACCGGAGTGATTAGCGCATGTGCCTACAGTAAGGTGGTCCTCGTTGTCAATCCTTAATGACGCGTTGTGTTTTAATTTTCGCCTGCGAGTAATGACTCGATTGTTCTGATATTAGAATTTTATGACTGAAAGGTAAAAATCGCTGTTGAGATTAAGGCGAGATGTGAGAAGCTTCAAAAAATACTAGAAACTTTGTCAGATAAGCGCTACATACGACAAAGATCAAAACACTAAGTAGGTATGTCATGGTACGCATCACTGGGACTCAAAAAAAGCTGGGCGTTTCTCTATCTCTGTTAGTCGTTGGCGCGTTGATATACGGCGCCTCACAATATTATCCCACTGCTTCCAATCAAGGATATGCTCCCGAGCAGCCTATTCCTTTTAGTCATCGAAAGCATGCGGGAGAAAACAAGATTCAATGTCTTTATTGCCATTCTGGTGCTGAAAAGTCCCGGCATGCATCTATTCCTTCTATGAATGTCTGTATGAACTGCCATTCAGTGGTGAAGGTTGATAGTCCCCATATTCAGAAATTGCGGAAGGCTTATGCTGAAGGAAAGCCGATTGAATGGATTCGGGTACATGAATTACCTGACTACGTTTATTTTCCTCATAAGAGACATGTGGCTAAAGGAATTGCTTGTGAAACTTGTCATGGCAATGTGAAAGAGATGGATCGAATTGAACAGAAGTCAGCACTGACAATGGGCTGGTGTATGGAATGCCATCGAGGTCAGACCACTCCTCGTCAAGTTATGGCCAAGATGTATCCTCACGTGAAGGATCCTAAGGGCCCTGTAGCTGCAACCAATTGTAGTACTTGCCATAATTGAGGGATCAGTGAAGGCGATTAAGAAGGCAAAAGTACATTTTTAAACAGGCTGGTAGTGAAGAGAGAAAATATGGATAATCAACATCATCACTCAGATTCTCACAAAGAACAGGATTCATCGGAATCAAAAGTAGGTCAGTCATCTCAAGATTTTTCGCCACCGCGGCATTGGATTGGTCCTGAGGAGCTCAAAGCGGGCTATTGGAGTGATCCAAAAACGAAGGAAAAGCGGGCTCAGGAATTTTACGAGAAGCCAGTTGAGTGGTTGGATCAAATCGATAAGGCCGACAAGAAGGGTGTCGCGAGACGTGAGTTCCTGACTATTATGGGTGCTAGCATGGCAATGGCCAGCTTTGCTTGTGCTCGTAGGCCCGTTCATAAAATTATTCCCTACGTTGTGAAGCCAGAAGAAATTACTCCAGGAGTTGCAAACTGGTACGCCTCCACTTGTAAGGAGTGTGAATCAAATTGCGGTCTTTTAGTAAAGACGCGTGAAGGTCGCCCGATTAAGCTCGAAGGCAATCCCGATCATCCGCTGAATCAAGGTTCTCTTTGTGCAAAAGGTCAGGCATCAGTTCTGAACCTTTATGATACGGATCGATTAAAGGCACCTCTTTCTCGCTCGAGAGACAGTAAAGCGAACCAGGAAATTTCTTGGAGCCAGGCGGATTCCGCAATTCAAAGTAGATTAAAGAAAGCGAGTCGGGTCCGAGTTCTTTCGGGAGAAATGAGCAGCCCGTCGACTCGAAAGCTTGTTCAGCAATTTTTGGCGGCATTTCCCAACGGCAAGCACGTTGAGTACGAACCCTTGCACTTAGAGGAAATAGCTAAGGCACAGGAGTTGTCTTATGGGGTTTCGCTGATCCCTCACTACCGATTCGATCGCGCTGATTTCATTCTTTCTTTGGGAGCTGATTTTTTAGAAAATTGGGTTTCCCCAATGGAACATTCTCGCGCGTGGTCTAAAAATAGGAAGTTGACGCATCAGAATCCTTCCAGTGCGAAGCTTTCAAAACTGGTTTGTTTTGAGTCCACGATGACGATTACGGGTTCAAATTCAGACGAACGTTATCCCGTTCGTCCCGGTGATGAGCTCAAGATTGCTTTAGCGCTTGCCCACGAAATGATTGTTCATCAAAAGCGCTCACGCTTTTCCGGTGATTCTGCAGTTCATTCTGCTCTTGCCGGTTATACAGTCGACCAAGTTGCTGAAGAGATCGGCTTGGAAAATGGGGCGTCCCGTTTAAAGAAAATCGCTGAAGAATTATGGCAGAATCGGGGCAAGAGCCTGGTTCTGGGTGGAGGAATTCACTCAAAAACTCAAGATGCATTGGCCCTCCAAGTTGCCGTCAACTTACTGAACTCAGCTTTAGAAAACGACGGTCAAACTGTCGATGGCGTGGTGGAATACCAGAACGCACATTCCAGTTTCTCGGCAATGGCTGAACTGATGAGTGAAATGAAGTCAGGTCAAGTGGACGCTTTGATCGTTTATCGTTCAAATCCTGCTTATACCTTGCCTCGTTCGCTTCTTTCGATGGGCGATGCTTTTAAGAAAGTACCGCTTGTTATTTCTATTACAGACCGTGAAGACGAAACTGCCCAGATGGCGGACTTCGTTCTACCTGATCACCACTATTTGGAAAATTGGGGAGACTCGAATCCGAAAAAAGGTCTTTACAGTCTGCAGCAGCCTGCAATGGCGCCCATGCATTCTACGCGAGCTTTTGAAGACTCTCTATTGGTATGGGCCAAAGGTGCTGGGTTGAAAGTCGATGGACTTGTAGCTCGAGCGCAGGATTGGCATGACTATCTAAAGACTCAATGGAAGGAAACTCTCTTTCGTGACGCTGGTAGCGTTGGTAATTTTGACCAGTTTTGGGAAGGTGTTTTAAGAGCTGGGGTTTTGGATTTGCGCTCCGCACAAGGAAATGCAGGTTCGAAGTCTTCTGCTCGTGGGTTTCGCTCGGCCTCTGTTTCTCAACTACCTAAATATTCTCCAGTTACTGGAAATGAGCTTTTTCTCGCCCTCTATGCAAAAGTCTCTATGGGTGATGGAAGAAGCGCGAACAATGCTTGGCTTCAGGAACTTCCCGATCCAATTACTTCAGTTACCTGGGATAATTATGTAAACGTGAGTCCTGCGCTTGCTAAGAAACTCGGCTTTCAAGATGATGACGTAGTCGAATTGAGTTCCGGCGATGTGATGGTTCATCTCCCGGTGCATATTCAACCAGGAATGCATCCGAGTGTCGCTAGCGTTGCCGTAGGTTATGGACGACGTTCCGTAGGGAAAGTCGGTAATCTTGCTGGGGTCGATGTCTTTCCATTTCTGCAAATTACAGACGGGAAGCTGTCCTTTTCGGGACAGAGGATTTCCTTGAAAAAGACAGGGAAATTCTACAAATTGGCTTCAACTCAATGGCATACGGCTTCTGAAGATCGGCCGATTATCAATGATATTACGCTGACGCAATTTAAAAAGAATCCTGCAGCGGCGAATCACACGGATCCTCATTTAAGAATGGAAAAAGTGCCTTCCATTTGGCCGGTCCATGAATATAAGGGACACCGTTGGGGAATGGCCATTGACTTGAATGCCTGTACCGGGTGCGGTGCTTGTGTCATTGCATGTCAGGCTGAAAATAATATTCCTGTAGTTGGACGGGATCAAGTCAGAGTCAGTCGTCAAATGCACTGGATTAAGATTGATCGCTATTATTCTGGTTCGCCTGAGAATCCAGATGTCATTTTCCAGCCTATGCTTTGTCAACACTGTGAAAACGCCTCGTGCGAAACAGTTTGTCCGGTATTGGCGACAGTTCACGATGATGAAGGATTGAATGTTCAGGTTTATAATCGTTGTGTAGGTACTCGTTACTGTCAGAACAACTGCCCGTACAAGGTAAGAAGATTTAATTTCTTTGATCATTGGAAGGCCTATGAAGGTACAATGAACCTTGCATGGAATCCTGACGTCACAGTTCGAACTCGTGGGATTATGGAAAAGTGTACTTTCTGTACTCAAAGAATTCGCGACGCCAAGGATAAGGCAAAAGATGCGGGTGAAAGAGTGAAGGATGGGGATTTTCAGACCGCTTGTCAGCAGACTTGTGCTACTCAAGCGATCGTATTTGGAGATATGAACGACCCTGAGAGTCGGGTTTCGAAGATGAAAGAAAGTCCACAGGCTTTCCGTGTACTCGAGATTTTAAATAATAAACCGTCGATATCCTATATGACTAAGGTGAGGAATAAGGCGGAAGGCGCTCATTCCACTGAGCATCATGCATAAATGAAGAGGTGATTCTATCCATGTCAACTTCCACTGAAGTCATGCATTATGTTCCGGATCAATTAGTCACAGGAGGCAAAACTCTTGCTGATGTGAATAATGATATAGCTGCGCCTCTCGAGAGGTTTCCGAATGGCAGATGGTGGGCTTGCTTTATTTTGGCCATCTGCGTCTTCGGACTGGGTGCGCTGCTTGCTTCGGATATGTTTCTCAATGGACTAGGAGTCTTGGGACTGAATCAGCCGAACGGCTGGGGCGTGTTCATTGTCGACTTCGTGTTCTGGGTCGGTATCGGTCACGCAGGTACTTTGATTTCAGCCATTTTGTTTTTATTCCGTCAAAAATGGAGAACAGCAATTAATCGCTCTGCGGAAGCGATGACTATTTTTGCGGTTATGACGGCTCTTCTTTTCCCAGTGATTCATACTGGGCGTCCATGGTATGCGATTTTTTGGCTTCTCCCTTATCCTAACCAACGGCATCTTTGGGTGAACTTTAGATCACCACTGCTTTGGGACGTCTTTGCCGTAGGAACTTATTTTACGATCTCATTGGTCTTTTGGTATATCGGTCTTGTACCTGACCTGGCTTCGATTCGGGATCGAGCCAAAAATCGTATTCGAAAAGTCGTTTACACGATTTTATCGATGGGATGGCGGGGCTCCAATAAGAATTGGAGTCACTATGAAACTGCCTATATGTTGCTTGCTGGATTGTCGACTCCACTCGTGCTTTCTGTGCATAGCGTAGTTTCGTTTGACTTTGCGGTTTCAAACTTACCGGGTTGGCATACGACGATTTTTCCACCCTACTTCGTGGCTGGGGCAATCTTTTCCGGATTTGCGATGGTGGTCACCCTCTTGGTGATTGCACGTGAAATGTTCAATTTGAAGAACTACATCACCATTGGCCACCTGGAAAAAATGAATAAAATCATCATGGCCACTGGTATGATGGTTGGATACGCGTACGCATGCGAGTTTTTTATTGCTTGGTACAGCGGAAGCCCGTTTGAAAGATTCGCTTTCATCAATCGCGCCTTTGGGCCTTATTGGTGGGCCTACTGGACGATGGCAAGTTGTAATGTTTTTATCCCCCAGATTTTCTGGTTTAAAAAAGCTCGAACCAGCATTCCAGTCATGTTTGTGGTTTCACTCTTTGTGAATATCGGAATGTGGTTTGAGAGATTTGTGATTGTCGTAACTTCATTGCACCGGGACTTTTTACCATCCAATTGGCGTTATTATGTTCCTACTTTTTACGACTGGGGTATTACACTCGGAAGTTTTGGCTGGTTCTTCATCTGGTTCTTAATCTTCTGCCGCATATTACCAGTGATTGCGATGGCTGAAGTGAAGGGAGTGATGGCACAGGAAGATAGTCATTCTCCTCATCCTCATCCGTCCCACCCTAAGGAGGTTTCCGTCCGTGTCTAATCAACAAAAGAGCAGCGAGAAACAGCTTGCAGGAGTGATTGGTTTTTTTGAGGATTCGCACGATTTGGTGGAGGCTACCGCAAAGGTGAGAGACGCGAAGTATTCTCATTTTGATGCCTTTACTCCTTATCCTGTGCATGGTTTGGATAGTGCTCAAGGTTTGAAGCGTTCACCTTTGCCTTTCATTACTTTTGCGGCAGGCATTACAGGGTGTTCTTTGGCGTTTTTACTGGAATATTGGACATCTGTAGTAGATTGGCCAATTAATGTCGGTGGTAAGCCTTTTAATTCATGGCCTGCTTTTGTTCCTGTGATGTTCGAACTCACGATTTTGTTTGCTGGACTTTTTACGGTAGGAGGAATGTTCTTCCTCAATCGCCTTCCGAACATGACAAAGAAATGCTTCGATCCGCGTATAACGAATAATCGATTTGCTCTTGTTATCGAACCTCCTCCAGTGACGGACGAAGAAGAAGGTCAATCCAAGAAGAGTAAAAAGTTTAAATCATTTGATGAGTCTGAAGCTCTCGATTTCTTGAAAAAGGTCGGGGCTAAAGAAGTAAAAAGTGTGTATGCCGAGGGATGGTTTTGAAAATGCAAAAGAAATTCTCCAACTTGAGGTGGGCAAAGTCTTCTCGCTTGTTACCTGGCTCCTTGTCCGGCCTATTTGTTTTCGGTCTCCTAGGTATGCTTTTGAGTTTTTCCGGCTGCCGACATGAAGAGCCGAATGTGATCTACATGCCAGATATGGTTTACAGTCCTGCCTTCAAAGCTCAGAAGGAGGGGGCAATGAGGATGCCAGTACAGGGTACAGTACCTCGGGATTTTCAGCCTTATCCTTATCCGAATGATCCGGAGAAGGCAGGGCGTGAGCTTAAGAATCCTCTGCAGCCTACTCAAGCAGTTTTGTCACGAGGACAACATATTTTTAATACCTATTGTATTGCCTGCCACGGACCCAATGGGGAAGGGGATGGAACGATTGTTCCGAGATTTCCGCGTCCGCCATCTTTGCAATCCGAAAAGGTGCGTACCTGGACCGATGGGAGAATTTATCACACTGTATCTGTGGGACAGAATCTTATGCCTAGCTACGCTTCGCAAATATCTTCAGGCGATCGATGGGCAGCGATTCATTACGTGAGGGTGTTGCAGCGCTCGAAACATCCTACACCCCAAGATCTAAAATTTGCTGCTGAGCAGGAGTCAAATTGATTTATGGCAAGCATCACCATTAAAAATCCAGGGACCTTCAAAGTATCCGGTGGGACGACGGGCCTTCTAGCATTCATGGCTGTATTGGGCGCGGTGAGTTTCTTCGTCGGACTGCAATCTGATCCAAGTCGCGCTTGGGCTTGCTTTGTTCAAAATCACTTCTACTTTATGAGCTTAGGACTAGGCGGAGCTTTTTTTGCAGCTATTCAATGGCTGACAGGAGCAATGTGGAGTGCCCCGATTCGACGTTTGAGTGAGTCCTTTACGTCCTATTTGCCTTTTGTTTTAGTCTCCTTTGTTATCCTTTATTTTGGGATTCCTCATATTTACCTATGGAGCCATGCTGAGCATGTGCAAGGCGATTTGGTATTGCAAGGTAAGTCAGGTTACTTAAGTACCGGCTTTTTTGCGGTTCGTAATATTATCGCGATTTTTATCTGGATTGGGTTTGCATTTAAGATGGTGGGTAATTCCATCGCTCAAGATAAGACCAAGGACTTTCGCATCAATATGAAGAACCGTGTTCTAGCACCGATTTTCCTCATTCTCTTCGGTGTGACCTTCACAATGGCTAGTTTTGACCAATTGATGTCTTTAGATCCTCATTGGTTCAGCACTATGTTTGGAGTCTATTGCTTTGCAGGACTTTTTTATGCGAACCTTGCTGCGACGTGTTTGCTGACTCTCTATTTGAAGTCTAAAGGCAAGTTGGATGGAATCGTGAATGATAACCATCTGCACGACCTTGGTAAATTCATGTTTGCCTTCACAGTTTTTTGGGCCTATATTGGATTTTCACAATTTATGTTGATTTGGTATGCTAACTTGCCGGAAGAAACGGGTTACTTCTTACACCGTTTCAACGGCGGGTGGATGGCTATTTCTCTTTTCTTATTGGTTGGGAAGTTTTTAGTCCCCTTCTTTTTCCTTCTGCCACGTGAATCCAAAAGGAATCCCAAGATTCTAGCGACGATTGGTTTATTCATGTTGATTGCTCAATGGGTCGACGTTCTCTGGATGGTACAGCCTGAGTTTTTTGCTGACGGTCCACGCTTTGGATTGACTGAAATTGGAGTTACCGTCGGATTTATTGGCGTGTTTGGACTCTGCGTGGCACGATTCCTCGCTAAGTACAATATCGTGGCTATTGGTGATCCAAGACTAGCTGAGTCTGTATTTCATCATCATCAGTAGAACGCGCCAGCTAATCAGCGACTCGTCTGTTAGAAGCAGCGACTCAATGTCACGGTAGCCGAAACGCCAGAAGTGCTGACAAAAGTTACGCTTCCACAAGTGCTGCTGAAAGTGAGAGTTTCCGTATTTCCCACGAGTTTACTTCCGGCCGTCGTAGCGGATACGTTCGATCCGGCACTGTAGACGGTACTGATGCTTCCACCGTTCGGGTAGCAACAGCTGTCGGAATGGGTGACGCTATTGAAGGTCGCTGTACCGATCACTTTCAATAAATTGTGATAGACTTTAACGCTACCTGTAATCGTTCGAGTTGAAGCACCGGCAGTCTCGGTCACTGTGAGGGATCCCGTGATCGAATGGTCAAGAGTGCCTGAAACTACGATTCTTTCAGCGAGAGTGATTCCACTGCGTGCTCCAGAAGAATTGAAGCTGACTTGCTCCCCGTAGCCACCGTTGGCTCCCGACAGCGCAGCAATCGTGTCGTTATTAAAGTTGCTGAGATTAGAACTCGAGTTATCAATAGTAGCGGTAGTACCAAAAGAACTCACAATCGTCGCAGTGCTAGGAGTGATTGAAGACGCTGCTGTTACCATTTGGCGAGTCAGAGTTCCGCCTGCAGCGGGAGTCGGAAAAGTCCCACAACTGGGATTGGTGCTTCCTGCAGAAGCAATAATTGCTTGCGTACCAGTCCACGTAGCTGATCCAGAAGCAGCAAAAACGCAGCCGCTGTAATTCAACCACATCGTCGAGCCACTCGTCGTGCAACCATTTGTACCCGTTGTCGTCGATTTATACGTGGGACAACTGGTCGATGCAAAGGCATCATTCATTAAATTGAAGGCGCTATTCAACTGGTTTTGAATAGAAGAAATTAGAGTTTTATGGCCTTGAGGCATGATAAAAGCTTGCGATCCACTTGATCCGGAACCACTCAGTGCTCCGCCAGCGGCACCTGCTGCTGCACCAGAGGCAGAGGTGTCTTCTGACGCTGAACTGCTGCTGCTTGCCGCTCCACTACCGCAGCCAGTTGCTGCCGTAACAACCAGACAGCTCAAAGCTGCATACTTGATTCCGTTCATACACTTTGAATTCAATTTCATTTTATTTCCCTCCTATTTTATGTGACACAGAATAATCACTACAAAAATTATAGCACTATTTTATTTACCAATTGTTAATTACGAGGGATCTAGCGGAAAGGGTGTGTCTCATGAGACATCTGACTCAAATTGGGCAGACCTTATTTTGAAACCCTGGGTCATTGAGTTAGGTGCACTTAGTCATTACGCTGGCCTATTCTACCAACGTGCTCACCTTGCCATTATTGGCAATTGGGAGCTCAGGATTTGGGGCGACCAAAAAGCGAAAAAGCTGACCTGGCGATTTCGCCAACGCGTGTTCTGAAAAAGCAGTATTTTCGGCAATTGCGGACATTTTTGGATAAAGATGAGCGTACCAGTAATAGTTTCGTGCGATAGAAGCAACGTACTCGCGGGTTTCTTTAAACGGGATCAAATCCAAGAAAAGGATTCGGTCTTTCACAGGATAGGTCACTAACCATTGATCTACCCTTTTTGGTCCAGCATTGTAGGCGGCGAGAGCGAGTTCGGCGTCTCCATGGTACTTTTCAAGAAGCCCCACAAAGTACTTAGAACCAATTTTCAAATTAAAAACGGGATCAAAAAGTTTGTCGTATCTTCGAATGCGTTCGAATCGCTTTGCAGTGCCGGGCATGATTTGCATTAAGCCCCTCGCGCCCACTTTACTCTTAGCTTTTGTGTTGAATCCACTTTCCTGACGGATCAAGGAAAAAAGGAGCTTCTCATCTAACTCGGTTTTGGCAAGGTCATAAAATTGAAGTGGGCTCTTAGGGTAGTAAAGTTCCATTGCTGCCTTTGAAATAAGGCTGGAATCGTCCCGGAATACTTTGCTTAACAGCTGAAAGTTTTTTAAGTAAAAATTGAGTCGGTGGTACAATACTCCAACATAGAGTCTGAACTCTGGATCGGAAGAGTCCAACTCTCTACCTAAATTATCAAGGATTTCCTGAGCGAGTCTTGATTCCTTGATCTCAAGCAAAGCTTCTACGGCTTTGATTTTTTCATTTAATATTGGATTATTTGTAGTCCGAAATTGAATCGAGGAATCCGCCTTCAGCGCAATAGGTAACTTCTGAGCGTTGTTCTTTTGCGCAAGAAGTGCATGAAAACTAAATGGATATTTACTCATTAATGTCTGTTGAGTTTGCCGATATACCGCTTCACTTGGGACTTCAGATTCTGATGTTTTAGTTTGCAAGTGCTCCGTTAAATGTTCCTTGAGTCCCTCCGTCAAACGTTCCGTGCATTGGATCTTCCAAAAAAGCGCGCGAGGTGCATAATCATTTGATCCTGATAGGCCTGAAAGATAGTCCAAATGAGGCATTGCAGACTTACATTGGTTATCCCATATGTAAAACAAACTGAGCCTATATCTGGCCCGATCGACACTTTCATTGGTTGGGCATGACGCGGCCTTTTCATAGAGTTGAATAACTGTTTTTTTGTAATCGATAGAGTACTCAGGGTGGTTTTCGGTATCAGACAAAAACTCTTCTAATTTGGTTCCTAGAAGCTGCGTCAAAGTCGACGACTTACAAGTGGGAGCGGCAAGAGTGTGAGCCAGCAATTTGTTTAAAGTATTTGGGGAATTGATCTTATGGAACGCTTGGCGAATTCCACTTGTAGTGGCCGTAGATAGTTGGGCGACATCGCCGCTTTTAATCCAAGAATTGATTTCGTATCGACTATGGATAGACTGGAGGTAAGAAATAATGGAACGATGTCGAAAATTATTTCGTTCCCGTCTATCCAGGTCCCTGAGCGCCACGCAGAATGGCCGTTTGCTCAGGTCCTTTGTGCATTCTTTCAGAACTTTATCTTTGGTTCCTCGAAGTCTCCAGTCTAATCTCTGCCGAACATACCAATGGGCATTTTCCTTCGTCTTTTTTTGAGAATCAGTAGGAGTCAAGGCAAGGCTAGTTAGGTTTTTTTGAATGGTTTCAGCTAAAGAGTGTTCCTGAGAGGGGTCGTCATTTATTTTTTTTTCCAGAACTGGATCAATATTTTCTTTCTTGACCTTTTCCACAGGGGGGATGTCCGCTCTTATGCTTGTCGAGTGCAAACCTTGCAGGACCGTCACAATCAAGAAGGTAGATAACCATTGGGAAAAATCTTTTGGGAATAAGTTGCCTTGACCAGCCATAGATGCGACCTCGAAATGTGTTTGTTCGCTGAGTATAAATGAGAAAACCGGACGGCGCTAGCAAACTAGTAGGTAAACTTGCAAGAAAATTTTTAGAATGTAAAGCCGAGATCGATAAAAGCAAATGGAACAAATTTAGTCAACGAACTATACGAATTGACTGCAGAGTTAAATGCCGATTGAACCTGAGACTTGGCGTTATTAAAATCTTGTTCTCCGTTCGGAATAACGCCTACGATGCTTGCCGCTGTGCCACTGATGGAGGTTGAATAAATCGGCGGTAGTAGGTACCCACCACCTGCGGCAAATTCAATAAAGAAACTCGACTGAATAAGGAATTGGTAGCCTACGGTCAAACCGACCATCAGCTGCGTCAGAGTTGCACTCCCGTTGATGGCACCGCTAGTCGTTATTCCTGTATTCTCATCCTTTAAATTTCCTTGGATATTTGCATTAAATGTAAAGGAAGAGAGGAGTGCGTCAAGGAAGAATCCCGAGTTACTGAAAAAATACTTAACGAAAATCAGGGTAGAATAGAGTGAGTAATTGGCATTGGGATAAAGATTATAGGTGTCGGGTAAAGAGAAATTGACAGGAACGGTAGGTAAATGGACAGCGCTATTGAGAATTCCGTTGATGGGCGCAGATCCAAAGCCAATTCCTGGAACAATGTTAGACCATTTTAAGTATGTAAATTCTAAACCGATAAATTGAGGGAACCCTCCAGCAACGTCAACCCCAAAAGACTTTTCAGGATACCGATCCTCTGCTTTGGCTTGAGAAACGCCATCCATGATCATAAAGGCGAATCCTAAAATCACAATTGTAAAGCCGGCCCTGAAAGGTGAAGGCTTCTTTCGTTCGATGCTGTTTTTAATTATTGTATTTCTCATTCATGATATAAATAATCGTTATAATATTAATACGATAAGACTATCACGGAATGAGAAAAATCAAAGGAAATGCTCGCACCCGGACCTTTAGGTCCGGGATCATTGGAATAGTACTTGGGGTAGCACTGGGAGCTCAAGATGTTTTGGCTTCAGAGTTAAGCTCAAATCTATCGGGCGACGTCATCGATCTTTCCGTTGGGATTGCAAATCCGTCAAATAATGCCGCAATTCTAGAGAACCCCGCTGGTCTTACGAACTTTCGAGATGAAATTGTCGATGTGGCAGGGTTGCTGGGTTCGGCAGGAGGGCCGGATTTTGCGGGTTCATTGTCGTCCGGTTCAGAGCACTTCGGTTTTGGAGTGGGTTTCGAAAGAGTCGCAGGAAACTTGGGTCTCTCGGGTGCCTTTGCCGCGGGTACTGGTAAATTCTCCATCGGAATTGACACGTCCTTTCTCATTGGCATGGGCTCACCCACTTTCGATCTGGGATTGCGTTACGACGCTGATACCATCACTTATGCATTGGCTTTGCGAAACTTAGTCAACTTCGGCCAAGTCTGGTCGTTCGGGCTAGGCGTGACTCCTTTTAAAATCTTTCGGGTAGGTTTCGATTTCAATTTTCAAAGTACGACACCGATTATTGGAGTGAATGCAGTCAATATTGTCGGAATAGGTGAGTTTTTTGAGTCTCACAAGTATTCATTCAGAATGAGCTACGGTTTCGGAGTGATTCCTGCTTTCATTGGTAGTGAGCCCCCATTTGGTTTGGCACTCAGCTATTGGTTTTCCAAAAAAGTCGCAGCGTACGCTAGCTATAACGATTATTTTGTGAACTATACCTTCATTCTGGGGCTCAAATTTGACTTAAGCTAACCGTAGGTGCACCGCAGGCGCACCCACGGCATACCTAAGGCATGATAGACGTGTGATATTGAACTCGATTCCCTTCAACGATCTGAATAACAGCAGGCTTGACTGGGTTCCGTTTGCTGTCGAGCGTGATATTACCTGTGATCCCAGGGAAGTTCTGAGTATGAGCAAGAGCGTCTCGAATTGCTGTTAAGCTCGGCATCGAGTTCGGCGTCGAGCCTGTGCCCGATGTCGAGCTCGGCGCTAAACTAGAAGCTCGCTTGATCGCGTCTGCCAGGACCATTACAGCATCGTATCCCAAAGTGGATAGGCCATCCGGAATGATATGATAAGTCTCTTTAAACTTAGAAATGAAATTCTGAACCAACGGGGACTTGTCCTCGCTTGAATAATGCGTCGAGAAATAAGTCCCGTTTACCGCATTTCCACCAATTTCGAGAAACTTAGGAGAATCAAAACCATCTCCTCCCAAAAGTGGGATTTTCATCCCTAATTCACGGGCCTGTCTGGCTATCAATGCGGCTTCCGTATAGTAGCCGGGTATAAAAATCGCTTGAGGACCCTTTGCACGGATTGCGGTGAGTTGCGATTTAAAGTCGATATCTCCAGAGCTATAACTTTGCTCAGTGACAACTGAGCCTCCCCCTTTTTTGAGAGTTTCGGCAAAGAACTGGGCTAACCCTATACTGTAGTCGCTTTTGATATCTCGAAGAATAGCGATATTCTTCATTTTCAAATTCTGAAGTGCAAATTTTGCCATCACGTGGCCCTGAAAAGGATCGATGAAACAAACACGAAATATATAATCTCCAAAATCGGTGACTTTGGGATTGGTCCCAGAAGGGCTTACCAATAGGGTTTTATTCTCCTGGGCAATGGGAGCCATCGCCATTGTCCTTGAGCTAGGTAGCCCACCGATCAGTGCGGTGACATGATAGCGACTGATGAGCTGGGTTGCGGCAGAAGTCGTTTCTTCCGGTTTGCCTTGATCGTCTCTCGAAATGAGTTCTATTTTCTTTCCATTAATCCCGCCGTTGCTATTGATTTCGTCTACCGCAAGTTGGATTCCCCGGTGGGTGCCAACGCCAAAACTTGCTTCAGTCCCGGTCATGGTGCCTACTTCGCCGATTCGGATTGTATTTTCGGACGACGTACTAGACGTTGAGGGGGGGCCTGACTTGTTACAAGCCGCGATTGTTAGAACTGATCCAAATAGAAAAAATTGAGTTAGAAATAATTTCGATCGCATAAATTCTCTCTTTAGCATTGCTTGAGATTTGACCTCTCGCTGCTGGTCTGATTGCTTAAATAATACTTTAAAATTGTAGATGGGAGCTATGTATATTGGCCTAGGGGCCAATAATAATAATGAATGGGATCAGTTTGCTTGAAATGGTTAAATTTATCATAAAAGTAAAATCAAATGGACTGGTATCACGCAGCGCGTAATAAGGCAACGAAATTCTAGGGTCATTGAATATTTGGCTAAGGTCTCGCAATAATACTCAATGCCAACCGAATCCATATCACCCACAATATCGTAGAAGAAACAGTAAAGGCATAGAACCGGTGCATGATTTTGTTATAGGTACAGTGAATGATGCTGTGAATCACTCTGAAAATAACAAATAACCAAGCCAAGGTCAGATAAGCCAAGTCACAAATGCCGAGTACATAGATCCAACCTGTAGCTACGTAAAATAAAACTGGAAGTTCAAATAGGTTTTCGAAATTGTCGGAAGGATTCACGACATTCTTTAAAATAGTTTCAGAACGTTTTT
>Ga0206877_10021_pt1 | contig 51741 bp, 43 predicted proteins | sample Alteio_BWOrgCont_7_FD_152623 | JGI IMG/M metagenome (GOLD analysis project Ga0206877, IMG submission 152623) | Enriched cells from forest soil in Barre Woods Harvard Forest LTER site, Petersham, Massachusetts, United States -... | ecosystem: Environmental > Terrestrial > Soil > Temperate forest >...
CCGCCACCTCGGGCCTGGGTTACCGGATCACTGTATCCCAGCGTTTCTTCCAGACTGACACGATCATAGGCTACATCCTGTTCTTGGGCGTACTGGGTCTGATCACCGATCAAGCGATGAAGGCCCTCGAGCGCGTCCTCTTCCGCTATGCTGCGAGCCACTGAGATGAACGCCCCCAAGCTCAAGATCGGTGCCCTCAACAAACACTTCGACACGGCGGAGGGACCCGTTGAGGTCCTCCGGAACATCGACCTCAACCTCGCTGACAATGAGTTCGTCTGTGTTGTCGGCACATCCGGCTGCGGCAAGAGCACCCTGCTTTCCATCGTGGCGGGGCTGGAGGAATTCGACGATGGAGTTCTCCTCACCGACGGGGCGCCAATCGTTGGCCCTGGTCTCGACCGCGGCGTGGTGTTCCAATCCTATACGCTGCTGCCCTGGCTCACCGCCCAGGAGAATGTGGAATTCGCTCTGAAGGCAGCAGGCAAGTCGAAGTCCGAATGTCGGGCCATCGCCCGTGAGCATCTTGAGCTCGTCAAGCTGACCCGTTTTGCAGATGCCTATCCTTCCCAATTGTCGGGGGGCATGAAGCAGCGAGTGGCGATCGCCCGTGCCCTTTCCTACCGGCCGAAGATGCTGCTGATGGATGAGCCGTTCGGTGCCCTCGATGCCCTGACCCGACACCAAATGCAGGAACTGCTGACTCGAATCTGGGAGGAACACCGGCTCACTGTTCTGTTCGTCACGCATGATGTCGAGGAGGCCGTCTATCTTTCGGACCGCATCGTGGTGATGAGCATCGGCCCCGGCCAGATCCGCAAGACCTTCCATGTCGGCCTCGCCCGTCCACGGCGCCAGGAGATGATCGCTTCGGCGGAGTTCATCGACCTGCAGCGCCAGGTCATCACATCGATCCGCGAAGGCTCCGTTCGGGAAGACGACGCTACCTGATCGGGCGCCCCCTGCCCTGCGCGGCACCTATGCGCACGCCATCCACTGCCCCCGGGCTGCCGGCCTCCGCAGCAGGGTTCGGGATATAAATTCATAAGGAAAGTCCGTACATGGCCGAACATTGCAGCTTCCATGACCTCTCCAAGCTGAGCCCGGAGGATCGGGCGGCCCTCCTGAAACGCTCCGAGACCGATATCTCTGCCTTCATGGAACGAGCCAAGCCGATCGTCCAGGCCGTGAAGGAGGAGGGAGACGAGGCACTGCTGCGCTTTGCCCGCGACCTCGACAAAGCGGAAGTGCGCCCTGGCAATCTCAAGGCCACCGAGCAGGAATTCGACGCGGCCTTCGACAAGGTCGACAAAGAGGTTATCGAAGCTATCGACTATGCCATCGGCAATATCCGGTCCTTCCATGAGGAGCAGCGGCCCGAACCCATGTGGCTCAAGGAGGTGCGGCCGGGGGCCTTTGCCGGCGATCGCTGGACGCCGATATCCTCTGTCGCCCTCTATGTTCCCCGTGGCAAGGGCGCGTTTCCCTCCGTGACGATGATGACCGCCGTGCCGGCCGTGGTCGCGGGTGTGCCGAAGATCGCGATCTGCACGCCGCCTACGGCCGACGGATCGATCGATGCCGCCACTTTGGTCGCGGCGCGCCTGGCAGGCGTTTCGACTGTCTACAAATGCGGCGGCGCCCAGGCTGTGGCCGCGGTCGCCTACGGCACCGCGACAGTGCAACCGGCACTCAAGATCGTGGGTCCCGGCAGCCCGTGGGTCGTAGCGGCCAAACGGCTGTTGTCGGACGTGATCGACACCGGCCTGCCTGCCGGGCCATCCGAGGCTATCATATTCGCGGACGAAACGGTCGATGGACGGCTCGCCGCGCTGGATGTGCTGATCGAAGCCGAGCACGGACCGGATTCGTCCGCCTTCCTGGTCACCCATAGCCGGGAGGTCGCCAAAGCGGCGCTTGCGGCGCTGCCGGACTACTGGGCCAAGATGACGCCGCAGCGCGTGGAGTTCTCGCAAGCGGTGCTGTCGGGCAAACGGGGCGGCATCGTCCTCACGGCGTCGCTGGAGGAAAGCTACCGGTTCATCAACGACTACGCGCCCGAACACTTGGAAATACTGTCGATCGAGCCGTTCCGCCATCTCGGCTCGGTCACAGAGGCCGCTGAAGTGCTGATGGGACCTCACACGCCCGTTACGCTCGCCAATTTCGTCCTGGGTCCCAACGCGGTCCTACCGACGAGCCGCTGGGCGCGGACCTATGGCCCGCTGTCGGTGACCGACTTCCTGAAGCGCTCCTCAATCGGTTACGTAACCTCGTCGGCCTATCCCGAACTCGCCGGCTATGCCCGTAAACTGGCACGTTATGAGGGCTTCAGCTCGCATGAGAACGCCGTCTCGGGCATCCGCGACGAAATTCTCGGGCCGGCTTCCCGGTCCTGACGCGCCGTGGCCATCATCAACGTCGAGGACGCGCGCAAGGCGGCTCGGCGCAAGCTCCCGAGGATCTTCTTCGACTATATCGATGGCGGATCCTTTAGCGAGACGACGCTCTGCGCCAACCAAGCCGACTTCGCCCGGTATGAACTCAGGCAACGGGTCCTTGTGGATGTGCGCGAGCGGGACTTGTCGACAACGTTTCTTGGTAAGGCGCATGCCCTGCCATTCGCATTGGGGCCGGTGGGGTTCACCGGTCTGTTCTGGCGATCGGGCGAGCTTGCCGCCGCGGCGGCGGCGGAGCGGGCCGGCATTGCCTTCAGCCTGTCGAATTTCGCGATCGCAACGATCGGAGAGATCAGGCAAAAGAGTGCCGGCACGCTCTATGCGCAGCTCTACGTGCTGCGCGATCGCAGCCTCATGGAAGCCCTGATCGAGGATGCTGAGAGGCATGGTGTCGAGGCCCTGGTCCTCACGGTGGACACGGCCGTGACCGGCGTACGCGAGCGCGACGAGCGCAACGGCTTTCGCAGCCTCGATCGCATCACACCACGGCTTGCACTTCAATTCGCGCGCCGCCCCCGCTGGTGTGCGGCGGTCCTCTCTGCAGGCTTCCCACAGGTCGGCATTGCACGCGGGCGCCCACAGCTGGGAAGCGGTGCGCTCGCCCAGGCCGGAAACCTAGCGCGGCAGATCGAGCAGGGCCTGACCTGGGACGACCTCGTCTGGTTGCGTAAGCGATGGCGCGGGCGTCTGGCCGTAAAGGGAATCCTTTCCGCGGAGGACGCAAGACGCGCCGTTGCCAGCGGAGCCGATGCAATCATCGTCAGCAATCACGGCGGACGCCAGCTCGACGGCGCCCCCTCGACGATTTCTGTTCTGCCTGAAATCGCGGCCTCCGTCGGCAACCAGATCGAGGTGCTCTTCGATGGCGGCGTCCGGCGGGGTACACAGATCGTGAAGGCCCTCGCTCTTGGTGCTCATGGTGTCTTCCTAGGCAGGGCCTACGTCTACGGTCTTGCAGCCGATGGCGAGCGCGGGGTTTCCCGTGTGATCGAGCTTCTTGCCGCCGAGGTCAGCATCACCATGGCATTGATGGGCGTACGGTCGGTTTCCGAACTCCGGCAGGGCGGCAGGGCCCTGCTGCGGCAGAGCTTGGGTGCGGGTAGTGGAGGAATGTGATGAAGGCCGTACGGCTCTATGGACAAGGCGACCTGCGGGTGGAGGAAATCGCGCCACCAGGACCGCCGGACACGGATTGGGTACGTATCGCAGTTACGGCAGCCGGTATCTGCGGCTCCGACCTTCATAACTTCCGGACCGGCCAATGGATAAGCCGCTCGCCCTCGACGCCTGGGCATGAGTTCACTGGCGTCGTCACGGAGATTGGAAACTGCGTTGTGGACTTTGTGCCCGGCGACAGGGTGGTCGCTGACTCCCGGGTCTGGTGCGGGCAGTGCGCGGCTTGCCAGGGCGGCAGGCGGCACCTTTGCGCCAACCTGGGATTTGTTGGCGAAGTCTGCGACGGCGGCTTTGCCGAAGAGGTGAATTTGCCCGCCCGCCTCCTTCATCGGGTGGATGCCTCGTTCGATCCCCGGTCGGTCGCCATGACGGAACCACTCGCGGTGGCCCTGCACGCGGTGCGACGTCTGCGGCCCGATCCGGGATGCCCGGTTCTTGTCGTCGGGTGCGGTCCGATCGGTGGGTTGGCGGCATTGCTCCTCGCGCGCACCCATGACGGGGCAATCCTCGTCACCGACCGCAATGGGGAGCGCGCTGGCCTGGTCGCCGAACGCACCGGGAGCCACATCGTCGCGCTCGAACGGGAGGCGATCCTTGCTGCCACGGGGGGCTTGCCTCTCCTCCACGCGATTGATGCGACGGGGAGTACGGCAGCCTTGAAAGCCATGATTGCCAGCGTCGACGCAGGCGCGAGGCTGGCTCTGGTCGGCATCTTCCACGAGCATCTCGAACTGGACCCGAACCTGCTTGTGGAAAGAGAGATCGCCCTTGTGGGCTGCCACGCCTTCGCCGAGGAAATGCAAGCGGCGATCGGGCTTTTGCCGCAGCTTTCGGGGCAACTGATCGGTTTGATCGGTGCAGAGGTGACGCTTGACGAAGTGCCCGCTGCTTACTCGCATCTGGCATCTGGAACGGCCAGGGGCCTCAAGACGATCGTTAGGCCCTTTGGCCATCGGGGCGAGCCGTCTGCGATGAAGGCGTTCCCTTGTTCCTTTGTGCGGCCGAACCAGATCATATAGACCAGAGAAGGGCTTCTCGTTGGAGAATACCAAAACAAGCTGTCCGGCACATTGATGATCACGCTTCCCAATACTGCCAGCCCCCTCTACGAGAAGGTGAAGGATTATATCCTCCACAATATCGGCAGTGGCGCGTGGCCCAGTAACCAGAGGCTCCCCTCCGAGAACGATCTAGTGGCGAGCCTGGGTGTGTCGCGGATGACGGTACATCGCGCGCTGCGCGAACTCTCCTCGGTCGGCCTCCTGACCCGCATCCAAGGGGTGGGGACATTCGTGTCGGCTCCCAAACCGCGCTCCGGTCTCCTTGAGATCAACAATATCGCCGCCGAAATCACCGAGCGAGGGCAACGGCACGCATCCAAGGTCGTTCTGGTCGAGACGATCACCACGCCGAGCTATCTGACCAAGGCCTTCGAGTTCGAAGGCCGGCGAAAAGTATTTCACTCCGTCGTGGTCCACTTCGAGAATGAAGATCCGGTGCAGCATGAGGAACGCTTCGTCAATCCGGATCTGGTGCCCGCCTATGACAAGCAGGATTATTCGAAGAAGACCACCTTCGATTATTTGATGCAAAGCACGCCGGTGACCGAGCTTGAGCACCTGATCTCCGCCATTCCGGCCGACGCGAACTTGGCGGAACATCTCAAGGTAGCGATCGGCGAACCTTGTCTTCTGCTCCAAAGACGAACATGGAGCGGAACTGCGGTCGCCACCGTGAGCCGTCTTGTTTATGTCGGCAGCCGCTATTCGCTCGGGACGCGGTATAATCCGGCGGCCGCAACCTGAATTGTAGATTCGGGCGACCGCTCATTCGACATCGCGAAGGATGTTTGCGCCAATGTGCCAGGCAGTCGGGCCTGTTCTAGTTAAATCCGTGACAAGACCAAGGCATCGAGAATGCCGATCAGCCCGATCACCCGCTCCAGCGTCGCGGGCTGAAGCTGCCGCTCGGCAGCTATATCCTGAAGCGCTTGGCGCGAAGCGAGCATCGCACGCCCTCAAAAGCAGCGTCGACAGCCTGCCGCGGCAAAATCACGCGCCACGGCTCGACGAGCACAGCATGACCAGCTTCGGCGCCCAGCGCGTAGTGCCTGGACGGCGGAAGCCGGGCCTGCAGGCGCGCCAGGAGAACGAGGCGCGACATGGCTCGACCGCCAAGCCATTGCCCGTGATCCGGGCACGCTTGGTGGCGGCGGTTTCGGCGCTGAAGTCCGAGAGGCGATGGGCTATCGCGCGGAATATCTCATAGAACAGTGTTTTGCGGAGCGGCAAGGTCGCAGCGTCATCTTCAATCGCAGCCTGATCGTCCTTGGAGATCTGCGCGGACCAATAGAGTTCAAATTGTCAATGGCAGGAACTTGGTTGATGATGCAGGTTATGTTGGCATCTATGCCTCCTTTTGAGCAGTTAATTCCGCAGTATGTTAGTCTCAGATGGTCGCAAAACGTGCCTCTGCCACTTGACGATCGGACGTTCGTCATCAGGTCGATCTGGATGAGAGCACCTGTTGTTATTCGTCAGACGTCGTTGCATCTCGTAAGCCCTGCCACGTCGCCAAGGCTCGTTTTCGAGCAAAGTCGCAATCGACGATCGGATGGGGATAGGTCTTGCCCAGACGAACATCTGCCGCAGCAAGCTGTGTGGCGCTTGCTGTCCACGGACTTTGGATGACCGAGGCGGGTAAGCTGGCGACTTCCGGCACCCAGCGCTTTACATAAGCGCCATCTGGATCGAACTTTTTGGCCTGGATGATCGGGTTGAGGATGCGGAAATAAGGTGCGGCATCAGCGCCTGTACCGGCGACCCATTGCCAGCTCGCGGGATTGTTGGCTGGATCGGCATCGACGAGCGTGTTCCAAAACCATTTCTCGCCCTCGCGCCAGTCGATGAGCAGGTGCTTGACCAGAAAGGACCCTGCGATCATGCGGGCGCGATTGTGCATGGTGCCCGTCGTCCACAATTCCCGCATGGCGGCGTCGACAACGGGATAACCTGTCTGGCCTCTCTGCCAAGCGGCAAGCGCCTTGCTGTCGCGGCGCCAGGGCATGGCATCAAATTGCACTTGGATGTTCTCAAGGTGCAAGAGTGGGCAGTGATACAAGAGCGAATAGGAAAACTCGCGCCAGCCGAGTTCTGACCTGAATTTCTCGATGTCACGGTCGCTCGGAAGGCTGGCACCCGATTGCTGCCGGGCGGCGAGCGTGCGCCATACCTGCCGCACCGAAATGTTGCCGAAGCGCAGATAGGGAGAAAGGCGCGACGTCGCCTGCCGATACAGTCGGTCACGGTTATCAGCGTAACCCTTCAAACTTTGGTCGAGGAAGTCACCGAGGCGCTGCTTGGCGCCCTCTTCGCCCCGATGCCACAGGCGGCGCAAATCTTTTGCCCAGTCTGGGACTTGTGGATCGGGATGCAGCCCGGCCTGGTAGGCATAGCGTTTCTCCAGCGTCACAGGCAGGGTGGCAAAAGCTACTTTCTCGGGTGCGGGTAAGGGCGCTGACGGTTCATCGCGCTGAAGTACATTGCGCCAATAAGGCGTGAAGACGCGAAAAGGCGTGCGGGCCTGGGTAAGGACGGTCCACGGCTCGTGGAGGAGCGAGGCATTGAAGCTCTCGACCTTCATGCCCCGCTGGCGCATCGCGGCTTTGATTCTTGTATCAATCTCGCGCCCGGCCCCATCGTAGCGCCGGTTCCAATAGATGGCGGCGGCACCGATCTCATCGGCAAGCGTCTCAATCAGCTCGTCGCCCTTCCCGGCCAAAACGTGAAGCCGACCATGGTGCTTCTTTAGAGCCAAGTCGAGTTGGGCAAGCGATCCGTGCAGCCACCAAAGCGCTGCTCCCTCGGGCACACGCAAGCCGTGCTCCCGCGCTTCATGGATATACAGGCAGAGTATTGGCGCGCCTGTCTTCGCCGCAGCGTGGAGGGCAGGATTATCGCTCAGACGCAAATCGTTGCGGAACCAAACGATGATCGGCGCGGCTTTCAACGGCCCTCCTCGAGCCGCACCCCGCGGGGGGTGAGCACCTGCAAATTGCCGTGACTGGTCTTGGCGACGTGGTCGTGGTTCTGAACGGTGAGATCGAGGATCTTAAAGCCTGAATGGGCAAGACTCATGGCGACATTTTTTCTATGGACGCGCACTGTTGAAGCCACTCCAATAGTATGCGCCGTCGGCAAACAGCAGGTACACCGTCGGTGACCAGAAGCCGTGCCACGCGGGTAGGTGTACGCATGAGCTCAACGTGCGCGTAGTTCCACAAGAAAAGCAGCCGCATGGCGTACTTTATGCCGTGTAAGAGGCGGCCTCACGCGTGAATGTAATGGTTACCCGGACGCCGCGGCCAGGATCGGACTTTACGTCAACCGCTGCCTTGGCATTTTCGCGTAACGACTGCACAATCAATGAACTCAATTTTCCGGGCTGTGGCCATTTCACGCCTTCTGGCAGCCCGACGCCATCATCGGCGATGACAACTTGGCAACCCTTGTCGTCGACAAGGCTGTGAAGCGTAATCGTTCCACCATTCCGTCCCTTGAATCCGTGCTTGAGTGCGTTCATCAGGAGCTCGTTGACAACAAGTCCGGTCGGCATCGCAACATTGATGGACACCGGCCAGGTGTCGATTTTGAGATCGAGCCTGATTCCTTCCACCGCCTGTGCGCTCATCTGTGCTGATGCAACTTGGCTCAGATAGATTCCAAGATCGATCTCCCCGGTAATGCCTTGTTCAGACAGTGACTTGTAGAGCAAAGCAAGTGCTTCGATCCGGCTCGCAAGCCGATCGAAACGCGCGCGCTCACCGGGCAGGTTACGCACCTCCATACGGATCAGCGCGGTAATCATTTGAAGATTGTTTTTCACCCGGTGCTGGAGCTCACGCAGCAACATATCTTTGTTTTGAAGCTGCTGCAGGATAGCTGCGTGCTCGAGATCACTGGGTTCTTCGACAGCTGCGAGGGCCACAAGCCGGAAGATAGGCCTACCGTCTTCATCTTCGATAAGATTGGACCAAACGTTAACGGCGGTCTTGCTATTACCGATCGCAAAGATGCCGAGTTTATCTTGCCCTTCGGTCACGGCGACGCCAAAGGAGGGTTCATTGCTCGTGACGTCCAGCAAGTCCCACGGCTTGCCGACGACGTCGGCAATTGACCTCTCACACAGGTGTTCGAACGCCACGTTGGCATAGATAATCCTCTCGGATGGCTGCAACTCTGCAACCGCGACAGCCACAGGCATCTGATCCAAAAACTGTTTGAAACGATCGCTTTCGAGTGCCTCCGCAAGATCCGGCTTATCGAGCAGCTCCTCAATCTGTCTTGCTTGTTCGTCGTCTACCATAGGCGCTGCTGGCTTGAGTCAATGTGAAGGCAGCATAGTCGCGCTGCTATCGGTATGCCAGCTGGAACGAACCGCATCGTCAAGTTATCGGCTGCGGTTCGTGTGGATCCGCCAACGTTCTGAACGATCATGGCGCTGCGCTCGCACTGGCCCATGCCTCGTGGACTTTGCGCGCAGGACCCGCAGTCCCGGTCGAGAGATGAGATGGGGCTGAAGGTTGAATGTGTTGCCGACCGCTGCGTGGATCCAGAGGAAAAGCTAGGCTGAGCCCTGGCTCTTGAACCTGTGCTACTTGCACTCGCGTGGGCGCACTGGCAGGTGCGAGTTTTCCGCCTGGTTGTTGGCCGGCAGGCCGGTTGGCTTGTGGGGATCTAAAAGGCCGAGCTCTTTGGCAGCAGCGCAGAGGGACGCAAGCTTGTCCGTCACGATCGCTTCGGGACGTGCACCCAGGTGCTTTGGCAATTTACCCAACAGCCTTGCGGCCGCCAGCTTGTTGCCCCGCTTGTGGACGAGCATGTCCAACACCTTGCCTTCTTCACAAAAAGGCCCGCCACAGGAACATCCGCTGGCCGCCGATCCTCCCGACCATCTCGTCCAATTGCCACCACCCAGCCGGCTTCGACCTCAAGCGCCGCAGGTCCCGGGGGAACTGCACCCCGAACATTTGCGCCCGGATCCGGATCGCCTCATAGCCTACCTCGATCCCGCACTCGGCCAGCAGATCCTCGACATCCCGGAGGCTGAGCGTGAACCGGAAATATAGACCGACGGGGTGGCGGATAACGTTCGGTGGGAAGCGGTGGCGCTTGTACGAGATCGGCTTTATCGGCGCTCGTCACCCGCCGAGGCCGGATGCCGAAACCCTCGACAATCTCCCCATCACCCCAGCTACGGCCAACGCTCGCAGTTCTCCTCACAACACGCTCCGCCGCAAGGCGGGGCCTTCAGCCTTTTCAATCGGCGAACCGGTAAATCCGAAAGGACACCTCCATGACGAGCACCAGTCGGGCACCAGCACAAGGTCTTGGTTGCGAGGACATCGCCATCTGGCCAGACGGAACGTGGGCCGAACTCGTCGAAGTGTGGACGCGAAAACGACTTCGTTTGCGACGACAACGAAGTCGTACCGCTTGAGTATCCGTCATCGCTGCTCTATTTGATGCGTGATGATTGATGCACGCGAAGGAGGGCGATGTGAGAACGACACTGGCGATCGATGACGACGTCCTGGTCGCGGCCAAGGCGATGGCCCGGCAGCAGGATCGCAGCGTCGGCGAGATCATCACCGATCTCGCCCGGCGCTCGCTGCGCCGCCCGCAAGCCGGCGGCGAGCGCAACGGGATTCCTCTGCTGTCGCCCCGGCCGGATGCACCTCCTGTCACGCTTGAGACGGTCAACGCCTTGCGTGACGAACTGCCGTGACTTTCCTGCTCGATATCAATGTGCTGATCGCGCTGATCGATCCTGGCCATGTCGCCCATGACGACGCGCATGCCTGGTTCGAAGTGACCGGTAACGCGGCATGGGCTACCTGTCCCATCACCGAAAACGGCGTCCTGCGCATCATCGGCAACCAAAGATATCCTAATTCTCCCGGCTCGCCTGCCGTCGTTGCGCAAATCGTTACCAAGTTGCGAACCCTGCATGGGCACAGCTTCTGGCCCGACGATGTGAGCCTTGTTGGGTGCGGCGACATCGACGCGGCGAAAATCCTCACCTCGGCACAGGTCACCGATACCTATCTTCTTGCGCTCGCCAAGGCGCATGGCGGCCAACTTGCGAGCTTCGACCGCAAGCTGTCGGCGGCGGCCGTGAAGGGCGGGAAGTCTGCACTGCACCTGATCGCCACAAGTTAGGCCGCCCGGCTCCTATGTCAGGGGACATCCCGGCGACACTGTCAGCTTAATCGACGAACGCACAAGTCTCGTTCCTTGACCCAGTACTGGGACGGCAAGCTTATTGCTGTGATCGTCTCAGGCTATGACGGCGACTGGGCAGCGGCGTTGTGCGGCATAAGCAAGGTGGGGGCATCACAATCGCGCAGAAAATTGAGATAGCCAAGCACCCGGATATGCCGGGAAGCGCAATAAAAAGGGCAACAACGAGCGGATGTGTCGATTGTGTCCTGTCGCCTGGGGAGATTGCACAAAATTACTCGGATCGCAGACGCTCAGACAGTCGCAGATCGGGCACTGTGCGCCAAGCAATAAGGATTTTGGGATCTGCTCTCGCACGCGTCGTTGATCTGATTAGATGAAGATTGGCGTCTTTCGATCATCAACCTTCAAGGAAGTAACGACTAGAACTGCTCATGTACTGCCCCCATAAAGGAGGCCGCATTCAAGGTCTACCCGACCAATCGGTCCGGCTAGGGCCACGACCTGGAGCATTTTCAGCTCAAGCACTGAAAGAGGGCCGCCAACGGCACCGTTGCGATTGGGATGCTCGCCAGAGCGGCAACGCCCCAATCAGAGTTGCAAGTCGACTATGAAACCAGCGCCACTGCAGCGGGCGATCTCATCCCTGGGCAGGCCTGAGACTTTATTGCGCCGACTTGGCCGCCAAACTTACATGAAGCAGCGCCAGCACGGCGGCCTCTTCCGGCCGCAATCGCGATACGTCCTCTGTCAGTTCCCGGGCCACTTCGGACTGGATATTCAGCGCAAGATTGCCGTCGAAATAGAGATTGAGGATCTCTGGATGAACGTAGCATTTGCGACAGATGGTGGGCGTATTGCCCAGCCGCGCAGCAACTGTCTCGATTGCCGACTTTAGGTTGCGTTTGGCCTGTGCCTCGCTGTCGAAGCGCTGCAACTCGTTGAGGGCCAGGGCAGCCAGCACAGTGCCTGCCCAGGTTCGAAAATCCTTGGCGGTCAGATCTTCACCTGAAATTTCCTGGAGATAGTCGTTAACGTCGCTTGAGCTAACGGCTTGGACCTCGCCGCAGCTATTCTTGTATTGGAGAAGCTGCTGCCCGGGCAGTTCCTGACACGAACGGATGATTTTGGCGACTCGCCGATCCTTGATGCCGAGGGACCATTTCCTGCCGCTCTTACCGTTGAAGTCGAAGCGCACTTGGCTGCCATTGACCTTCGCATGACGATTCTTCAGGGTCGTCAGTCCGAAGCTCTTGTTCTGGCGCGCATATTCGTCGTTGCCGATACGGATTAGCGTGGTCTCCAGAAGATGGACGACGCTTGCCAGTACTTTCTCGCGTGGCAGGCCGGGGAGTGCCATGTGTTCGCTAACCTTCATGCGGATTACCGGCAGAGCACGGGCGAAGACAGCCATGTGCTCGAACTTGTTGGCCTCTCGATGCTCGCGAAATTGGGCGTGATAGCGATATTGCTTGCGACCCTTGGCGTCGCGTCCGGTGGCCTGGATATGGCCGTTGGGCGAGGGACAGATCCAGACATCCCTCCAGGCGGGCGGGATCGCGAGCTTGCGGATGCGAGCGAGGATGGCCGGCTCGCGTATGCGAGCTCCATTGCGGCGAATGTAGTGAAAGCTGGTGCCGGACCGCCGGCGAAGTATGCCCGGCCCCTCGTCGCTAACATAGCGCAGGCCAGCCCTTTCGGCAGCCTGTTCCAAGATCGCGTGGGAGTCGCTGAGGGACTGTTCGGCAACATCGATCATGGAAGAGCTCCGACCTGCGAGGGCAGGGTCAAACCTTAACCGAACACCGGGCTCCCAGTTCCCGCATCCCGATTATTGCCGCAGCGCCGGGACGCACCGCGAACATTCAGCCCAGATCGCCATGACTGAGTTCACGCTGCGCGATCGAAGAGACGCGTGTGGGTATTCGTTCGAGACTCCTCCAATCTCACGATTGAGTGCAGGGCGTCGCTCTGGGCATGCAAGCTGATGCAAACCAAGCCCTTCAAGCTCGACGGATGGGTTTGGATTTTAGGCGCGTCTCGCTTGCCGCTTGCGCCTCGTCGTCCCGTAGGGCAGCCTCGTAGTCCTGGTCGCAATAGAAGATGCCTATGATATTCACGACGTAGCCTGCCCCACAGCGAACGCGATCGTCACGCGGTGGAGATATCCAAGCGTCCGCAAGCCCGGCCGAATATCGTCGCGCCACGTGCCTCGGCGCGGGTAGGTCCGCCAATTCTCGCAATCGTCCACGATGGAAGCGATATCGCGCTGCCACGATCGGCGCCCCCTCACTGGCAATATGGCTTTCTAGCTCTTCACACTGGTTCAAAGGTTCCGGAGTGAAGAGAACGATATGGGTTACGCCATGCTGGCCGCTTGCGGATGTCACCAGCGAACAACGGGCCAGAGCGGTTCCGCCAAAACCCCGCCGTCTCCTGGCAGATGTCGATCCCGCCCTGCAACAGGTCTCCACCTTCCTCAAAGACAAGAGACAACGCACATAGATCATCAAAGAAAGCGTCGACACTGCCGTTCGTCGTCAAATCCAGCGATCATTTCTTCAACGGTTTGAATCTTAGCCAGCATAGCCCGAACGGCTTCCGGCATCACAAAATCCCTTGGCTAAATCACTCGTCAAAATCGCTTTAATGCATTGATTCTACAACGATTTACTGTCTCTGGTTGATAAAGGCGGCGCACAAAATTGTCACTTTCGTGCCGTGACGCCTAATAGTGCAGAAAGCAGACGTGGGTCGCGCTTTTGCGCCAACTGGTGAGCGGCTTCTCAATCGCGTATAAGGCAAACCTGGCTGGTGAGGGTTAACGCAATCGCGCTGAACAGGGGACGCCCCAATCAGGCGGCTAGGAAAGAATCCCCATGACGAGGCCGGCTGCGCAGACCAGAGAGGTACTATCATTTGGCCCCTTCCGCCTGGTCGTGAGCGAAAGACTCCTGACAAAGGGAGGCGTCCCCGTTGAATTGGGTGCTCGAGCCCTGGACGCTTTGATTACTCTGGTATCCCACCCCAACGAGATCATCAGTAAAAAGGACCTGTTAGCAAGGGTCTGGCCTGACGTGACCGTAGAAGAAGGCAGTCTACGGGTTCAGATTGCCAGCCTGCGCAAAATCTTGGGCGACGGGAGAAACGGTGCGAGGTACATCGCAACAATGGCTGGCCGAGGCTACAGCTTCCTGGCTCCAATATTGCGATCTGACGATCCTGGAAATGCGTACATGGCGGATCGATCTAGTATTCGATACGCCAACCTGCCAAATTCCTTGAGCCGAATGCTAGGACGATCAGACGATACGCGTTTGATTTCTACCGAGCTACGGACCACGCGATTCGTCACGATCGTAGGTGCCGGGGGCGTCGGCAAGACTACAGTTGCTATAGCTGTCGCAAATGATCTGATGGAGGCCTTCGCGGGAGCGGTACTCTTCGTTGATCTTGGGATGTTAAACGATCCCAATCTGGCAGCCACGGCTATAGCGTCCATGTTGGGGCTACCGATTCAGACCGGCGATGTTGCGTCTAGTCTGATCGCATATTTGCATGACAACCGAATTCTACTGATCCTAGACACTTGCGAACATCTCATAGAAACGGTGGCCGCCTTAGCGGCGCGCATCTTCGCAGCAGGACCACAAGTCCACATCCTAGCGACAAGTCGCGAAGCACTTAGGGTCGAAGGAGAGCACGTCTATAATCTGGAACCGTTGGCCTGCCCGCCGGACGATCCAAGGCTAACTGCCGCAACTACTAAGACGTTCCCTGCGGCCCAGCTATTCCTCGAGCGTGCTGTGACCGGGGGCGTTCGCCTGGACTTTAATGATGCGGAAGCTGCAATTGTGGCGCGCATTTGCCGAAAACTCGATGGCGTAGCGCTCGCGATCGAATTGGCCGCAGGGCGGGTCGCGGCTTATGGCCTGCCACAGACCGCCGCGCTTCTCGACCAACATCTGGCATTGCTGTGGCAAGGCCAGCGCACGGCGCCGGCGCGCCAGAAGACTCTGCTTGCCACGCTTGACTGGAGTTACGGACTTTTGTCCGACCTCGAAAGAGTGGTGTTTCGTCGGCTCGCCGTGTTCGTCGGGCATTTTACTCTAGAGGCGGCGCTAGCGGTTGTGGCATGCGCGAGTGTTGATCAAAGTCTCGTCTTTCGCGCCATCGATAGCCTCATCGCCAAGTCGATAGTCGCAACCCGCCCCATCGGGGCAATGATGCGCTACCGGCTCCTGGACGCGACGCGCGCTTACGCCCTTAACATCAGCATTGACGGCGTCGCTCTCGCCGATTTGGCCGAGCGCCACGCGGCCTATTATCGGCGATGGCTGGAGCAAGCAGAAATCGAATTGCAAACCCACTCGGGCACAGTCGAGCGAATGCCTTATTTTTCCGGTCTTAACAATGTCCGTGCTGCCCTGGAATGGTGCTTTGGCGTTTATGGCAATGCAGAAGCCGGCGTCGAGCTTGCCTCTGCAGCCACACCCGTTTTTTTGAGGATGTCTTTGCTGCCCGAATGTCATCGTTGGTCAGAACGAGCACTTCGCTCCCTTCCCAAGGGCAAACTTGGACAACCCGAGGAGATGCATCTCCAGGCAGCTTTCGGAATGTCCGTCATGTTCGCGCGCGGCCAAAGCGAAGCAGTGCTTGCCGCCTTGAACAGAAGCCTCTCGATTGCCGAAGAGCACGCCGACGCGCTTAATCAACTGCGGTTTCTCGGTATGCTGCAGCAATTCTGCCTTCGTAGCGGAGATTTTAAGGCTGCGCTACACTATGCAAACCGCTGCTCGGCGGTGTCCAGCAAAACCGAGGATCCGGCGGTCGTCGCGTTGGCCCAATCGCTTTTGGGGATTTCGTTGCAGCTTGCAGGTCGCCTCAGCCAAGCGCGTGTGGAGCTGGAGACAGCGATACGCCATCGATCGGGCTCGCGGACGACGAGCAAGATTTATCTAGGCTTTCACTATCAAAGTTGGGCCAGCATCCACTTGGCAACGACCTTGTGGTTGCAGGGCCACCCCGCTCAGGCCATGGACATCGCGCGACAGACTCTCAAGAGCCCCGAATGTATGGATCACCCGGTAACGCTATCCGGCACTTTGAATAGGGCTATTTCGATTTTCCTTTGGGCCGGCGATCTGGAGAGCACTCAACAGCACGTTGAATGGCTTATCTCACATGCACAATCTCATTACCTCGTGCCCTGGCTATCAGTTGCGCGCGGCATCAAAGGGCAATTGGCTATTCGCTGGGGTGACGCGAAGAGCGGGGTTGAGGGACTGAAAGAATGTCTGGACGAACTTCACGCCGAGGGTAACGACTTGGTGTCCACCGAATTCAAAATTTCACTTGTTCAAGGGCTTGCGGCGATTGGCAGGTTTGACGAGGCCATGACGCTGATCAACGAAACTATCCGATTTGTAGAAGTCAACGGTGACCTCTGTTACATGCCGGAGTTGTTACGTGTGAAGGGTGGTGTTCTTGTTTCGACGTTAATGCCCAGCATGGACGACGCAGAAATGTGCTTCGTGCAGGCGCTTGAATTAAGCCGTTGTCAGGGTGCTAAATCGTGGGAGTTACGCACTGGGATCGACCTGGCCGCGTTATTGGTCACAAGAGGACAGCCAGAGGGCGCCCGTGTGCTTCTCCAACCGATATTCGGCCAGTTTGTGGAAGGCTTCGATACAGCCGATCTTGTGGCTGCCGAACGCATATTGGCGACCTTGGATTAGTTTAGTTTGGGACTCAGCTCGCATTCCAACTTGCAGCTCATCGTGCGAGGCGCCGCTTGTAATTGCAGGATCTGGCACCTCATGGGAGAGTGAAGTGTGATCGGACGGTGCAATCAGGCACTTGATACGCGCCAGCGGAACTGTCGCCTTTCCAGTGCGACCAGGAGATAATTCGCCGTCACACCGAGTATGCCGAGCGATATAGCTCCCACCAGCATGTCGTCAACTCTGAACCATATGCGCGAATAATTGATCAGATAGCCCAATCCAGTGTCGGTAGCGATGAACTCAGCAGCGACAATCACCAGGAAGCCGGCCGATAAACCGAGCCTGATGCCCAACACAATGTCTGGCAACACCGCTTGCAGAATGACAAAACGGTAGAGCTGGAACCAGTTAAGACCCAGGCTCTGTCCGGCACGCAACATTGCGGGGTCAATATTGCGTACCCCAACCACCACCGAGGTATACATCACGAAAAAGGAACTATAGGCGATGAAGAATACTCTGGAGGTCTCGCCGATTCCGCACCAGAGTATGATCATTGGTAGGAGTGCCAGCGGCGGCATCGGCCGCAGTAGTTCGATGATCGGTTCCAGCCTATCCTCAGCCCAACGGATGCGTCCGATTATTATGCCTAGCACAATACCGATCGGCGCGGCCGCCAAAGTCCCCGCCAGCACGCGCAACGTCGAGGCGTAAATATCGACCCAAATAACGCCCGATTGTGAGAGGCGCCAACCCGCGGCGATAACATCGAGCGGTGCTGGGAACAGGTGCGCGTTATACAGAGGCTTCCAAGTATTGAAAAAGCCAACGGCCTGCCAGAGCAAGATTGCGAGCACAACCGACTGGAGCCTTGAAGCACGGCCCGGCCAGCTCCTACCGCCGGTCGCAATCTCTTCGCCTTGGGAACCTGCTGCAGGTTTTTTTTCAGGGGGGTGCATGGGCTCTCTCGGCCATATACTGGCGCTGATGGAGCTCGCGCTCGAGGGCGATCACTTCTTCACTGGCGTGACGGCGTGGTCGGGGCAAACTGCATTCCACCACATCGACAAGCCGGCCTGGGTGCGCGGCGAGGATTGCTATCTCGTCGGCCATGACAGCCGCCTCGTTAAGGCTGTGCGTCACAAAGATGATAGTGACGCGGGTCGCAGCCCAGATCTCAAGAAGTTGGTCCTGCAACCCCTCGCGGGTCTGCGGGTCCAGCGCGCCAAAGGGTTCGTCCATTAGAATGATTGGCGGCTCGTTTGCAAGTGTGCGCGCGATCGCGGCTCGCTGCCGCATACCGCCTGACAGTTCTTTGGGATATTTATGGCGATGGTTGCCGAGGCCGACCATCGTGAGAAAGCGCTCGGCGATCTCCAGCTGTTGGGCCGCTGGAAGACCTTTAGCGCGGGGCCCCAGCAATACATTTTCTAGCACTGTGTACCAGGGAAACAGAGCATATTCCTGAAACACCACGCCACGGTCAGCGCCCGGGCCGGTGATCGGTATGCCGTCGACGAGAATGCGTCCGGCCGTCGGCTTGATGAAACCAGCCGCAAGGTTCAGTAGCGTGGACTTGCCGCAACCGCTCGGCCCAAACAGAACGACAAACCGACCCATGGCGATGCTCAGCGAAACGTCCAGTACAGCCGCGGTCTCCGCTAGACTGCGCGCGCCAGTGTAGGTTTTTGAGATGTGCTCAAAGGTGAGTTTAGCGCTTGCCAACGTCTAAATCTTCGCTGTCAGAAACCACTTGCCTTCACCTGATCGGGAGCAATCTGCTTGAGAAGCGTAAGATCGTATAGGTCCTGCGGCGCGAAGGGCTTGCTGAAAAAGCCAATTTTAGGATCTGCACCATAGGTCAGCAATTCGGTCGCGCCTTCGACAGTCGTCCGATCGACCGTGGCCGAATAGATGTTCTGTTTCATCATCGGCAGTAGATTCTCCACCGAAACTGTCATCGGCCCACTGAGCAGTTTGGCGGATTGTTCAATTGGATTTTTGTTGATGTAGTCAATTGCCTTTAGAACCGCCCGCATCATACCCTTGACTGTGTTTGGGTTTTTGGCCAGGTAATCGGCCCGAACGTTGAGTCCAGCGTCGAGATACATCCAATTCACCGGTTTCTCGGTGCCGTCGATGAATGACTTATTGCCGGTGAAATAGACTTTGCCACCAAACGATATGCCGGCCAAAGCCCACGGTTGCCAGACAGCCATGACATCGATGTCACCGCGCTCCAATGCAGGTGCCTGATCCGGTGGCTGCAAGTTGACGAAATCCAGCTTTGTATAGTCGACGTCGTACTGCTTGGCCATATTGCGAATAGCGATTGCAACATAGGAGCCGGCAGCCATGCCGATCCTCTTGCCCTCAAGGTCCTTTGGTGACGCAACCTTTGTCTTGGGCCCAATGACGATGCATTGTGTGCCAGCAATATTGGCTGTTGGCATTACATAGCGGACATCAATTCCTTTGTCGCGCAGTATAGCAGCCGTGACAACGCTCTCACCGAAGAAGGTGATCTCACCGCTCGCTACGAGGCTTGGCATGTCAGTTCCGCTGACAATCCATTTAATCGTGACGTCGAGTCCCTCGTCGCTGTAGTAGTGCAGTTCTTTGGCTAGCGCTATCGGCGCAGCCTGTTGCGGGTCACGCACCACCCAAAGCTCGACTTTGCTCTGTTCCGGGGTTTGCGCATGCGCTGGCGCTCCCGCCAGCCCTATGAGCAATACAAGGCCGGTCGCCAGCCAACTTAGCCAACGGTATTTCTCCGCAGCCTCGAGATGCCGTATCTGCCCGGTCATCGGATTCCCCTTGCTAGTGCCTGTCCGTTGCCTCCCCGCCCAAGCCAACCTCGCTGTCAAGAAAGTAGCATCGGCCCAGCTAGCTGTCAGCTCCTGCACGACCACCAACCGTCTGCAGGGTTGGCGAAGATCTTGATGTTTATGCGACCTTAGCTCAGCGCCAATCACCGTTGCTCGGCACTTCGTGCGGCAGCTTCACGCAAGTTTTTGCACGCTTGAACAAAACCCTTATGGCCGAATGAAGTGAATGGTGGTTTTGCTAATTGTACGGCCAATGACCGACGTGGGTCAGACGGCTCGCTGCCTTTTTCCACTGGATCATCCCGACCCTTGAGAAGTGCGATTCTATTGGCACGGCCAACTTCATTTCGGCGTCCTTTGTGAAACCGCCTCACAGATGGCTACTCATGTGGAGCATTGCTGTGACATCGTGATGTGTATCCGAGTCCGACCGCTTCCGCGCTCGGTGCGATCAGGTCCTGTTTCCAGCTCGCCCGGAAGTTAGCGACCTCGGGCGAAAGCAGGAGCAATGGCCGCTCCCTCGGCACCGCGATGATTAATGACTGCTAATAGCGCTTTATAAGTCATAACGGGCGCGTTCTAACGCGTCCGCGTAAATATCGAGGCACGCGACGCAACTCGGATAGGTTCGCACTCGTATGGCAGCCTCCGATCACCCGTCAAATTGAACCGATGGGATCAGTACAACTAGATAAGCAAATCCCACGGATGACAATGGTTAGAAGGTTGGAGATTAGCAATGCAAGACCTCGACTTGCACCCGATTTCTTTTGACACGGCAGTCATTGGCGGGAGTTATAGGCCTGTTCCTCTTTGCAATATTATTGAGGACGAGACTAATTGGCGTACCCTTCCCGGAGTTTCCCAAATCAATTCGTCAGACTCAAGGGTAACCGTGACGCGTTGGCGGGCCAATGAGCAAAGGATGCAAGAATATGTTGCCGATACGCCCTGCAATTGCCATGTCATTAAGATCGTGCTTCGGAGCATGAATGTACAGCTTTCCTTGAACGGCCAAACTGTCCAGGATGGGGTTGCGGCGCCCGGAATGCTCCATGTGACCGAGTCTTCTGTCCCCGTCCGATGTCTATTCAGAGGGCCGTACGACGCCCTTCACCTTTATGTTCCTAACACACTTGTTGAAGAGTGCACGCCCGTCTCGCCCGCAAGCAAGTTCTTTTCAAATGCTAAGCCTGTGAACGACAGCACAGTGGAGCGGTTGGCGTGGGCCCTCATTCAAGCGGATCAGCTTGGTGGTATCTTCGGACCACTGTACGCAGATAGCATAAGCAAAGCCATCGTTGCTCGAGTCCTTGCGACTGCACGTCAAGACTCGACTCTGAGGCATTCGCCGGCGACAAAGTTGGCGCCATGGCGGCTCAGGCGAGCCATCGATTATTTAGAGGCCCACCTGTCCGAATCCGTGAAGCTCGCCGACATGGCGGCGGCCGCCGGTCTTACCCGTATGCATTTTGCGGCACAATTCAGAGCCGCCACAAGCCTTCGTCCACACGAATATCTACTTCGCCGCCGGATCGAACGGGCTCAGGTGATGCTGGCTGGAACAGATCATCCAGTGGTGGACGTAGCGTTGACGGTGGGATTCCAGACACAGGCCCATTTCACGAGCGTCTTCAAACGTTTCGCGGGTTGCCCGCCCCACGCGTGGCGTCAATCGTCCGCAAATAGAGCCGCTCTGCCTCACGGTGGATTGCAGCCAAGGGATCATCCCCTGTCGCCAATTGAATCGACGTTCACGGGTCATGGATAAACGTATAAGGACGGCTGAGAAAAACTATCTCATACGATTTTCTATCGAATAACGGAATAATTCTCGACTTCACTTAAATTAATTCTGTCTCGTTTCGACAAGGCGGGAAGTAAATGTAACTGGTACATCGTGCATCTTTGAGATGCCGGTTTATTTTAGACTCGGGTCTTAGCCCAGTCAGCGGCGTTTGCCGGGAGAAGGCAAGGTTTCCAGGATCTCAACGGCTGCACCACATGCTTCAACGCGATACTTGCTTTCGGCGTTCGAATTGGGAAATCAAATGGCCATCTCGAAAGACAGGCAGTGCGCTAGCGCTCAAGTTGAATTGAGGTGGCAGCCGGCGTGACGAATTTCGATGACAGCCCGGCGGCCAAAGCATCTTCGTTCTGACTTTCGCAGCTCTGGCGGTCCACCGCGTCAAACTTTGCCGTCGCAATTGCGCTTCGAACTTCGAAAGGAGCGCTACCGCGCCAAGTCCCAGTCGAGGTCTGGGTTGGGCCTTTTAGGGTTGCCCCTCTTTCGCGTTCATAATAGGGCGGCCCGCTGCCGATGGGAGAACACTCACTTGAGCCTCGCCAAATTCTTATCCATTCGTGAGCGGATTGACTGGCGCACAACCAATTGGCCCCTCAGCGGACTGGGTTCTGGAGTTCCTGCGCTCGTGTTCGGGCTACGCCTCTGGGCAGCGGTAAGTCTGGCTTTATATATCGCGTTTTGGCTGGAACTAGATAATGCATACTGGGCTGGTGCATCTGCGGCGGTCGTCTGCCAGACCAGCCTTGGTGCTTCGCTACGCAAAGGCTGGTTCCGTCTGGTCGGGACGACAGTGGGAGCTTTGGCAATAGTGGTGCTAACCGCCTGCTTCCCACAACAACGAATATGCTTTCTCTTTAGTGTAGCCCTCTGGGCTGCGGCGTGTGGCTTTGTTGCCTCGTTATTGCGAAATTTTGGAGCCTATTCAGCTGCGCTCGCCGGCTATACGGCGGCGATCATAGCAACGGACGAGCTCGGCGCGATCGGAGGTGCGAACGGGGAGGCTTTCATGCTCGCTGTCACACGGGCAAGCGAGATCTGCATTGGCATTTTGTGTGCGAGCTTTGTTCTTATCGTGACTGATTTGGGCGGCGCAAGGCGTCGGTTGGCCAAACAACTTAGCGCAATTACGGCTGAAATTGCCGGAGAATTCGCCGACAAGATGGCTGACGCTCAGCATCACTATCCCCTGGCGCTCTCACTTCAGCACGACCTTATGGGCCGCATCAGAGCGCTTGAACCGATGATCGATGAGACACAGGGAGAGGCATCCGACCTGCGCTTGCGCGCGCATATATTGTATGCGGCGGAGGAAGGCTTGTTTGCTGTTCTGTCCGGATGGGGGATCTTCACGTCGTGCATTCAACCATCGTTGGAAGCCAACAATGAAGGTGAGCAGGAAGCCGTTTATGAAACTCTTTCGCGAGAGTTATGCAAAGCAGCAAAAGCAATTGGAACCCTCAATTTGTTGGCCGATCTTTGCCAAGTCCGTCGATCTCTCGCGGCAACAATGAAGGCGTTAATTGCCCTTCCGGCATCAACTCCGTTGTTACGACTGCAGGCAGACGAAACCGCACGAATCTTTGCCGGCTTTTTGTCTGTATTCGACGCGCTCGAATTGCTCGTTGGTGACCCTGTTCGCATGTTCCCCCGCCGCCACGCAATTGTGCTGAGCGCTCCCGATTGGCCAACTGCTTTCGCAAATGCCGCGCGGACATTGATAGTAATCTGTGGCATCGAGCTATTCTGGGTGGTTACTGCCTGGCCAAACGGGAGCCAGGCAATCGCTTTCGCGGCGATAGCAGTGATTGTGTTTTCACTTAAGGGCGACCAGGCTTATTCCACCGCGGTGGACTTCATGATCGGCACTTGCATAGCTGTCGCCCTGGCGGCGCTCGTCAAGTTTGCTGTACTTCCGTCTGTTCGGACATTTGCCGGTTTCACCATTGTAGTCGGAACTGTCCTAGTGCCGGCTGGAGCACTTACAACCCAGCCTAGTCACAGTGCGATGTTTACGGCCCTTGTTGCATATTTCGTACCCCTGCTGGCACCGACCAATCTGACCAGTTATGATCCCGCGCAATTTTACAACACTGTATTGGCCACTGTCGTGGGCGTGGGTGTGGGCGTGCTCGCATTTTGCTTGCTTCCTACGCCAGTTCCGTCGCTCAGAACCTGTCGGCTCCTGGACCTCACTCTGCGGGACCTGCGCCAGCTTTCAACAGATACTTTGGCTTGGTCGCCCGTCGACTGGAAGCATCGCGTTCGCGCGCGTCTGGCTGCATTGCCTGATGCGACAAATTCCATGGAGCGAGCGCAGCTACTAGCTGCACTTTCGGTGGGTACCGAAATCATCCGTCTCGACCGTATCGCTCGCCGCTTCAATCTAAATGTCGATTTGGCGTTTGGCGCCGTTGCGCGAGGTGAAAGCTCGGAAGCGGCAAACCGCCTCCATGACGTCGACCGGAAGTTAGCGAACTACCCGCCGTCGAGGCGGGCGAGCGAGCCAGGCTTCGGGCGCGTGGCAGCATCATTCTTTTGTCCAAGACTTTGGTGCAGCACGCCAAATACTTCGATTCAGGTGTGTCGCCGTGAACTTTAGCGAGAAGGACCTCTTCGGTGTCTATGTCGCGCCCATCTCGCTGATGATGTTGGAGGCATGGTTCATCTTAATTGTGCTGCGCGCGGTGGCAGACTGGTATGACTTGATGCGCCACGTCTGGCATCCGGCCCTCTTTCTCTTTGCTTTATATACAATTGTGCTTTCCGCGATTGTGCTTACTGGAGCGTACTAAAGTGACCGCGCCCGATGCCGAAACTAACGTGAAGAGCGATGCCTTGAATTGGGGCCGTACCGCCTCTGGGTCTTCCAAGGCAAATGTAGGCGGCTTGCCTCGAGGGCGCATTGCTGCCATCCCGATAGTGATCACGGTGGCAACTATCACCCTCGCTGTACCCTTTGTCTACGCAATGTGGGGAGCGTATATGGACACGCCGTGGACGCGTGACGGCACGGTGCGAGCGTATGTTGCCACGATAGCGCCGGAGATCGCCGGACGCATCGTTGCATTGCCCGTCGCTGACAATCAGTTTGTGCACAAGGGTGATCTTCTGATGACGATCGATCCTGCCAACTACAAAATCGCGGTCAGGCTGGCCCAGGCGACGGTCCACCAGACTCAGGTCAATGCAGAAAACCTCAACCAAGAAGCACAGCGCAGACAAGCTCTAAGCAACTTGGCGGTGACGCCCGAGGAAAAGCAGACCTTTGTCGATAACGCTATTGCCGCCAACGCTCAATATATGCAAGCGCAGGCTAATTTGGATCAGGCATTGGTGAACCTTGAGCGAGCGCGGATCCAATCTCCGGTCAACGGCTTCGTAACCAATCTCCTGGCACGCCAAGGGGACTATGCCAACGTCGGGCAAAGCAGGATCTCCATAATCGACGCGGATTCATTTTGGGTCGATGCCTATTTCGAGGAATCGTATCTCGCTTCCATCCATGAAGGCGACAGCGCCACAATCAAATTGATAGGCCAGAGCCAAATTTTGCGCGGTCATGTTGGCAGCATAGCGCGCGGGATCAATGTCCCGAACGCACAGCCAGATCAGGCGGGACTTGCGTCGGTAAATCCGATATTTACTTGGGTACGACTTGCCCAGCGCATTCCAGTACGCATTGTGATTGATGAGGTCCCGGATAGTGTGCATTTAGTAGCAGGCATGACAGCCACAGTGCAAATCGATTATCGTTCCGAAACAAAATCCCGATGATTGGGACAGGCCCAACTGGCCGTATTGGCACGACGGAATGCGAATTCCTAACTTCGTAAAGAATAGCCGTTCGGTGTCGAAGGTTTTCTAATCGGCAGAAAGAATTTGGCTCAAAAGTGGTGTCCGGTGTAAGTATAACAAGAATTGGGTGACGACGCCCGTTCAGGCTATCCGAAAACGGCGCGTGATACGTGTGCACGCTTTATTGGGTTGGAGCGGTTTCATACGCCAACCACTTCTGGGTTGGGAGGCCGATAATCAAGATCCCGACTAACGGCCCTCATCATTTGCTCGGCGCGGTGGGCGAATGGCAACCACTGCTCGTAGCGTTGAAACGCGTCCAGCGGGTCGTCTAGATCAAGTTGAGCCAGCTGAGCCATTTCCTGATTGATCTGTAAAAAGCGTCCAAGCCATTTGTCCGACGTTGCGTCGCCCTCACGATAGGCCACGGAAAAAATTTCAAAACAAACTACTTCAGGCGTCTCGGAGAATGTCCATCGAACTTGGCCCTGGAGATAGATGGCAAACTGGTCGAATTGAAAGGTTAATTGAGCAAGCAAGGGTTGAACAGAAACCGGGTGCCCCTTTGGAACACCCCACCGAAGCGCGGCGAGCCATTGACCCAACATAAACACTACATATGGCAGGGAAAAACGAGGTCGTCCGCTTTGGAAGTAATATGCCACATGGTGCTGACGCAGTCCGTCGGAATAGGACCAGAAGCTTTCAAAAATTGACCGAAGATGGTTGTCGAGACAGCTCAAGTCCCCCGTTGAGAAGTATGGACCGAGGCTAGCAACGGGATCGTCGAAATCGAGTGTCGCGGTGACGAAGTTTGATGATAGCGCACGCAGGCTGCACACAACCTGATAGACACCCAGAAGGAAGGTCAGGATTAGCGTAACCAACCCCACTCCAGTCAAGGTTTCCAATATGCTCAAAGCGCGAAGCATGTCGGTCTCAGGATTGATTTGAGATGTACCGACCGTCGCTAGTTGGGCAGCACTGAAGTACATGGCACTGAATAAACCAGCACTCATGTTCGAGCCATCGTATTGAAAATTTGACCCGTACATCTGACCATAATAAATCAAACCATACCCGACGATTATGAGGCTGAGCCAAATTGTTATATTGAGAGCAATGTTTAATCCGGTTACCTGACAAAGCACAACTTGGCGCCAACGCTGTGGCAGTTGCCGGATTGTACCGCGAAGACAATACCACTGAAACGCACATAGCCGCGTAGCGATAAACCCTGACTCGTCATAGTTTAATGCTGTCAGAAACACATCGACGAGTCCGATCCCAATTAGTAACACTCCCAGTACGGCCCAGAATACATACATATCATTACCTCGTTTGGCTCACGTAGTCGGCTCAAGAACCAATTTTCGATCAGAATAGCGGCTTAATCTCTAACAACTTTGCTTAATTTTGGGTCCGTAACGACTGAATGACGAAAGCGGTTTTTGTCGAGATGAGCTGTTCGGAGATGGGGAATCATGCGGCCAAACTAGCTTAGAGCTTTTGAATCAGGATCGATTCGATTCCCTTTTCGCTGGCTATAGCCCGACGTAGCCAGGAGGCGGTACGAACCCTCCAAACTCCCGTTCCATGAGTTCGGCAAACGCTATCGTGGTGCGATCCTCGAGGGAAGGCCCTATGATCTGTATGCCGATCGGTAATCCCGTCGGCGACAAATCGATCGGCGCGGCTGTCACCGGCAGGCCGCATGTGGAGGCAGGGTCTGCCCACACGAAACACGCATCGCGGAACGGGTATGGCTTGCCATCGATGTCCAGGTGTCGCGCCTCCATCGGCAATGAATGGTCGTGGGGGAAGGCCGGCACCGCTGCCGGCGGGTAAAGCACGATATCCCAGTCGCGAAAGAGGGTATGCCAATCTTGTTGGAGGCGAGCACGCGCGAGGTCTGCAGCGATCCAATCGCGATGGCTCATGACTGCACCGCACGTGAGCCTGGCTTCGAGGCATTTGTCATCCGATGTCAGGGCAGCAGCTGCGTGCTGCGCAGCCACATAGCTGTCGGGAGAGAAGTCTGCACCTTTCACGGCCGCGAGCAGCTCCATGTAAAGCCGCGCTGAGCCCGCCAAATTCGGCAGCAATGCGCTGTTTTGTTCGACCTTCGCGCCGGCCTTGATGAGCCTGCCCGACAACCGACTGATCGCGCTTCGCACGGCACTGTCAGTGGGCACAAGAGGATGAGTATCGACCACGAGCACGCGGAACGATCTCAGATCGTCGTGGCGTGCCGGGGGCAACTCCAGCCGATAGGCGGTGCCCCCATACTCTCGGTCCGGACCAGCGACGGCGTTAAGCGCCAGTGAAAGATCGGCAGCGCATCTGGCCATAGGGCCGACAACCGCCAGGTCGCTACCATGTGCCAGCGGCGCAGATGGAGGTCGGTTGTATCCTCGAAAGGGAATCAGGCCATACGTCGGCTTGTGTGCATATACTCCGCAGAAGTGGGCGGGCATGCGCAAAGATCCGCCAATGTCCGACCCGAATGACAATGGTCCAAATCCGGCAGCAAGAGCGGCAGCCGAGCCCCCCGAGGAGCCACCGGGAGAACGACCCAAGTCCCATGGATTGCAAGTCGTCCCGTAGACGTCATTGTAGCTTTGGAAATCTCCAAGGCCAATAGGCACATTGGTTTTACCAAGAATGACTGCTCCACTCTCTCTCAATCGGGAGACGACAACTGCATCTTCCTTCGCAATGAAGTTTTTGAACTGTGGAAAGCCCCAGGTAGTTGGGAGTCCGGCTACGTTGAAGGCTTCCTTGATTGTCACGGGTATGCCGAGCAGTGGCCGCCGTTCCCCCTTAGCCAAAGCAATATCTGCCGCGGCAGCCGACAGGCGTGCGCGCTCGAAATCGCGGACAACCACTGCATTGATGCGTTCATCTAATACCTCAATTCGATCGATGGTATGCGAGACGAGTTCCGAGGCGGAAATTCTTCTAGTGCGCAACGCTTTACTAAGTTCCGCGATCGAACAGTAATCCCATGACGAGGAATTGTTTGAGACCACTTCGGCTTGTGAGACAGAAAGAGCAGTTGAGGCGGTCGAGACAGTCCCCTGGACTGCGACGTCGTTGGCCGCGGTCGAAGTGTTTGGCTGCTGTTGGTCAATCATGACAACGTCCTTTCAATCTGCCCCTCGCCACCATGGGCTTCAGAGTCACGACAACTCGAATATCCCCTCAACTTCCACGGCCGCGCCGGCCGGAAGCGCCGCGACGCTAACCGCCGAGCGAGCATGTCGTCCTTTGTCGCCGAACACCGCCACCATGAGATCTGACGCGCCATTCATGACGGTGGATCCATCGAGAAAATCCGGCGCCGAATTGATGAAGCCACCCAGCCGCACGACCTGCGATACCTTGTCGAGGTCTCCGAGCGCGATCTTCACCTGTGCCAGGAGATTGATCGCACATGCGCGGGCTGCGATTTGCCCCTCCTCGATTGTCACCTGCGGACCCAGCTTGCCCCTGGCGACCAAGACGCCGTTCGCAAAGCAAAGTTGTCCAGACACGAACAACAGGCGGCCGCTGCGGGTGAAGCCAACGTAATTCGCGACCGGTGCCGCCGGCTGGGGGAGCTTAATGCCCAAATCTTCAAGACGCTTATCAACAAGGCTCATGACCAATCCCTTTCTCAAGCTCAAAGGAGCGACTGTTAGGCATACATTCGTAGTTTTTCCCCGAAACGCTCTTTCTTCGACAAGTTTTTATGTAACACTTGCCAAATGACCGAGTTTGGAAGAAATAGTCAGCGTTTGGAGTTGATAACTATGAAAGAGTCCTCAGGTAATTTTCTAAAAGCATACGAGGACACAACATGTGCTTCTTGGTTCTTTGCAAACATTGTTCCAGAAATATGACGATAAACTCTCAGGTCGTCTTTTCTATTCGCACGGCTGTTTAGCAAGTGGCACGATTGCCAGCGCATTTGGTCCAGAGGTTTGGACAGACGGTCTCGCGCTTAAAGGCTGTTGAAGAGGCAAGTGCTTAGTCCGCGTGAGCCCTCAGCGTCAGCAAGCACCTGTGACAGCGCCAAAAAACTTAAAGGGCGGAAAGATGGGGAGCATCAAAAGCCACTCTTGGTCCGTCCACGGCGCCCGCTGCCATCGCGGAGACAGGTCATTTGAGGCCGCAGTTCCTGCCCCAGCGTTGCGTGGCCGCCTGCTCTGCACCTATATCGCTTCTCGCAGTGTCGCGGACATTGGCAAGCAATATGAGACAGTTGGCTCTGCCTGTATTTATCTTACGACTACAGTCGAGGCGATCTCGTGAAATGCATTGCTCTCATAGTCGACACGCGCCAGTCAATTCTCCGACGCGGAATTAACGATTTCGACCGAGCGACGGCTTCAACCTTGCGCACTTTCATCTGTCCATCCAGGAATTGAAGGTTTGCCGCGTCACGAAGCATTTCCATAGCAAGGCAAAGGGCCGGGGAGGCCAGCGCGAACTGCCGACGCTGTACTCAGATCGCTCACTAGGAAGTACGGAGCCTCAAACGCCTGCCGTTGGACTATGGCGAGATAACCGGGCCTCCCCTTGCAGCCAGTTAATGGAAGCTATTTTCGTGAAGCATCTCGAAAAGCTCATGGTTATCGCGGTAGTCCACATGGACGCCGACAATTACCGGGCCTTGTGTCTCAAAAGCCTTCTTCATGACCGGAGCGATATGCTCGGGTGTGTCGATCATGAGGCCAACAGCGCCGAAGGCCTCAGCATACTTCACGTAGTCGATCGGACCAAAGTCAATCCCCGACGTTCTGCCATATTTCAGCTTCTCCTGTATGGCAACCATGTCGTAACTACCGTCGATCCAAACCATATGGACGATGTTCGCCTTGAGCCGAACCGCGGTTTCCAGCTCCATGGCAGAATAGAGGAAGCCCCCGTCTCCCGAAATGGAGAGAATCTTCTCTGCCGGTCGAACAATCGAGGCAGCGATGCCCCAAGGAAATGCGACACCCAAGGTCTGCTGGCCGTTCGAGATAAGGACCTGGCGAGGCCTGAAGCTATAAAGATGGCGCGCGATCCACAGGTGAAACGAACCCATGTCCAGGCAGACTGTGATGTCGCTGCCGAGGAATTGTTGCAGTTCGTGCACGAGACGCAACGGATGAATTGGGGTACCGCCACATGCAACGGCTCTCTTGTGTAACAGCTGTCGCTCGGCGTTGATCAATTCGAGGATCTCTGATGAGAGCGCCGATTTCTGCGCGCGCTTAACCTGTAGCGTCAGCGCCTCCAGAGTCTGCGCTATGTCACCCGTCAGCTCGACGTGAGGGCGGTAGCAATTCTCAAGTTCCGCCGGCACGACATCGATGTGGAGGATGGCGCGCTGACTGTTGTTATTCCACAATTGGGGCCAATACTCGACGGGGTCATATCCTACAGTGACGACCAAGTCGGCACTTTCGAGAAGCCGATCGGCCGGCTGGTTGGCAATTTGGCCGACCCGACCGCCAAAATTGCCAAACGACATTGCGCCCACGGCTCCCGCCGCCTGAAACGTACCCACCGCTGGCAGGTTATTCTTGCCGATGAATGTGCGCAGTGCCTCGGCGTTGGCTGGCTTACTGGCCAACATTCCAAGCAGCACCACGGGATTGGAAGCGGCATTGATGAGGCGCGCGGCTTCTTTGATCGCGCCTCCATCGGCAGGACCGAGACCGGCGAAGACGGGAGGCGACAAGGGCTCATGTGAGCATGCCTCAGTCATTACATCTTTGGGTAAGTTGACATACGACGCACCTGGCCTGCCGGATTCAGCTGTCCTAAAGGCGTTGGCCAGCACTTCGCTGATCTGGTCTGAAGCTCCGACAGTTGCGCTGAACTTGGTTATCGGCTTCAGGATAGAGACTGCATCCATTGTCTGATGGATCTGCTTTAAGGCGTCAAACGTATCAACGGCGCCGCCGAGGGCCACTAATGGGTCGCCCTCTGAGTTGGCCGTTGCCAGGCCCGTTGTCAAATTGGATACGCCAGGACCCGACGTTGCTATGGCAACGCCCGCTTTACCCGTCATGCGACCGATGCCGCCGGCGATGAAAGCCGCGTTCTGCTCGTGACGACAGACGACAGTCTCAATCTTCGAGTCCACAAGCGCATTGAAAACTGAGTCAATCTTTGCGCCGGGCACGCCGAAAACATGAGTGACGCCCCGCATTTCAAGCGTGCGAACAACCAGTTCTGCACCAATCTGCCGGGTCTTTGTAATATTCCTATCCATTGTCTTTCTCCTAGTGGGCCTGTTCGGCATAGGCGAGTTCATCAGCCGCGCTTTTGCTCAAGTCGGCCTTCAGAAAGCCCTCGGTTTCGGGAAGCGCGAGATGGAAGTTGGTAAGAGGTTCCATCCGCAGTCTGAGCGGCCCCGCCGAGCATTCCAGGAGATGGCCACCGTGCCGCCGGTCATCCGCCAGAAAATGAAAATGATAACCAGGGACGCTAAGGGCGCTCGAAAAGCCGGGCGACCAGATGCCGACGAGCGTCCCCATGGTGTCGGCAAGGTTGAATTCGTGCTGCGCCTTCGCAGCATCGACCAGCCGGCCACCTTTTTGTGGCGGACTCACAGCACGCACCCGCACATGAGTGAACGCGCCGTCGAGACGGATCGCGTAGAAAATGTTTCCTGACGATCTAAAGGCGTTGCAGCAGTTATGCAGGTCGCTCAGCGTTGAGATCGCCTTAGTGGACACATCTATCGTTGGTGAGAAGTGAGTTATGACTGCGAACGGTGTGGTTGCGTTGGAGGATGCCGCTGAGACCTCTCCTGTCCCCCGCACCCTGTAAACCTGACCGTCCAAGATAACCATTTCGCCGTCCAGGTTCTCAAAGGTTCCGAGCCCGAAATTTCCGTGCAGAAGAAGTGTCTCCACGGATATCGCACCCGAATAAACACCTGTCACAAGGGAACCTGACGTTGAAACCTGAAAAAGCGAATGGATCGAAATGTCGAGATATTGAGCTAACGCTGCCGAAACGACGGATGACCGGGTTGCGCCGGTCTGACGGATCTCCTTATCAAGAGCTAATTTAAGCGAAGTGGGAACGTTAACTTCCAGCTTTGCCACCGTCATTCTCCCTCTGCCTGAAATGTACAATGTATATTTGCTGCTACTTCTGGACCGCCAATCTTTCTTTGCGACCGGGTTATTGCCAAGGCAACAGTGACCCTGTCACCGCTGGAATCCAGAGGAACTCAGGCTGCAAAAGCCATACTCCGATGGTTACTCCGCCGACCAGCGTCCGCAATTTTGCATTTGTATTGCCGCTTGCCTTTCGAGATCGCGCCCCGATTTATCAAAATGCATGATCATCTCGTCAGTGGCCAAATCGAAGCGCATCGAATTGGCGTTCCGCCGCCAATCTGTGCGCCGTCGCGCGCAAATAGGTCTCCACGCCATAGCAATACGATAGCGCCGACTTCGCCAGCACATGGCGGCTTCGTTCCTGCCCTGTACGCCAAACGATCGGCGTGCGAATCGACAAGAGATCGGGCGGTAGGAAAAGACGACGGATTATTTTCAAGCAATATTCACCCCCCAAGAAGCAGCCCTTGAATTAACGCGTGGCTCGAGAGGTGAGAGCGACCCGCACTTGAATGAGCATTGTTCGTTTGGCGCGATCGTGCTCGCGACAAAACCTAGCTCGATCTTCTTACCAACGAAACTTCGAGTGAAAACACGCTGCGGCGAGGCTTGTTCGAGGGAGAGGTAACTTGAACATCAGCACAAAATACTTCCCGTCCGCACGCCACGGTTTTTCGATTGGGTCTGAACTGGCATCTGCCCCATGTCCCGGGAAAATCCGAATTCTTCTCGATTGAAATCGCAGCCTTCGGATTAGCGGCCGCCCCCCCAGGACCGAGGTCTTAATAAGGAACGCGTCATGACTCAGCTTGAAAACGTGCTTTATACGGCCAAGACCCGCACAACGGGCGGAAGGGACGGCGCGTCCCGCAGTTCAGATGGCCGCTTGGATATCAAGCTGTCGCCACCTGGCAACACAGGAGTAGGCACCAATCCTGAGCAATTGTTCGCTGCGGGTTGGTCGGCCTGTTTTGAGGGAGCGATAGGGCTCGCAGCCCGTAAAATGAAGATCGCGCTCCCTGCAGACCTCGCCATTGATGCCGAAGTGGACCTTTGTCTAACGGACGGAGCCTACTTCCTGCAGGCCCGTCTCAACATCAGTCTGCCAGGCGTCGAACGCCAAGTGGCTCAGGCTCTAGCGGATGCAGCACACCGGACATGCCCATACTCGAAAGCCACTCGGGACAACATCTGCGTTCAAATTAATCTGATCTGAGTTCAACCCGCCGCTACTCGAAGCTTTAAAACGAGGCAAACACGCCCATACCTGGCGTTCTGGGTATTTGCCGAGCCGAGCGCCTGCTTCGCGGAGAATAGTAAAGTATCTGTTCACCTTTAAGTATCTTGGAGAGAGAGCAATGCACGAGAAAATCGATCAATACCGCCGTCGTTTTTGCGGCAATGCCGCCATGGCCATAGCCGCCACGCAGTTTGGAATGATGGGATTTGCGGAGGCGCAATCAAGTCTTGCAAAGGCCACCGATCTACCTGCTATCAAGCCAGGGACGAACACAACGTTCAATACCCTGAAGCAAATTGACGCCGGCCTCCTGAATATTGGATATGCCGAAGCGGGACCTGCCGATGGTCCCGTCGTTATTCTTCTGCACGGTTGGCCGTACGACATTCACAGCTATGTTGATGTCGCGCCCTTGCTGGCGACGATGGGATATCGCGTGATCGTCCCTCATCTGCGTGGCTACGGCACAACGCGATTTCTTTCGAGCTCTACAGTCCGCAATGGCCAACCGTCCGTTGTTGCCCTTGATATCATCGCTCTGATGGATGCTCTTAAAATCGAGAAGGCAACTCTTGCCGGTTTTGATTGGGGAGCGCGGACGGCCAACATCATCGCGGCGCTCTGGCCACAGCGCTGCAAGGCTATGGTGTCAGTTAGCGGATATTTAATCGGCAGCCAGGAATCGGGTAAGCTACCCCTTCCGCCGCAGGCCGAGTTGGAATGGTGGTACCAGTTTTATTTTGCCACGGAACGCGGCAGTATTGGTTATGACAAGTATCGACACGATTTTGCGAAGTTGATCTGGCAACTCGCGTCGCCGAAATGGAATTTCGATGACGCTTTGTTTGATCGGAGCGCCCTGGCTTTTACCAATCCGGATCACGTTAGCATCGTCGTTCACAATTATCGTTGGCGCCTCGGCTTGGCCGAAGGTGAACCAAAATATGACGAACTGGAAGGGCGGCTCGCCGAAAGCCCGGTCATTACGGTGCCCACGATCACACTTGAAGGTGACGCCAACGGCGCCCCGCATCCAGACCCCTCAGCATACGCCAAAAAATTTTCAGGCAAATACAGACACCAAACTATCACCGGCGGTATCGGGCATAATCTGCCTCAAGAAGCTCCGCAGGCCTTCGCTCAAGCTGTCGTGGAAGTCGACAGTTATTGATCGATACAAGCTTATTAGCCCCACGAGCCGAGCAAATACGGTTCGCGGGGCGAGCCCTTTGGAAAATCAATCAAGCCGTCCCACATTTGCAAGGCGAGAGTGCGTTTTCCTATTCGCCGTAAAGGTCCCCGACTTCGTCGGGGTTGTTCGCAGTGCTAATGATAGGCAAACCACTGGCCACATTTGCCCATAAGATAAGTCACTTGATCGTAGAGCCGTTCCACATCGTCCTTACCCTTAACGGCAATATGAAAAAAACGTCCCCTATGGTCAAAGTCATAACAGTTGCGATGGAAGGTGCCAAATTGGCCAGACAGCCAGGCCAGCTCTAGGCATCGGCGTGCATTTCCGCTTCGACGTAAAGGAGCCCAGCAATGGTTAATCTTCGAGTGGAGACAGACAGTCTTGGCGCGGTCGAGGTGCCGGCAGACAAATTATGGGGCGCCCAGACGCAGCGCTCGCTGGAGCATTTCAGCATCGGCAAGGACCTCATCCCGCGCGAGATGATCACCGCCTATGCCGTGCTCAAGCGCTCTGCCGCCCAGGCAAATTTGTCGGGCGGGCGGCTCGACAAGGAGCGCCATGACCTCATCCTCAAGGTCTGCGACGAGTTGCTCGCCGGCCAGCACCATGAGATGTTCCCTCTGCATGTATGGATGACGGGCAGCGGCACGCAATTCAACATGAACGTCAACGAGGTAGTCTCGAACCGCTGCTGCCAGCTCGCGGGAACGGCGCTTGGCAGCAAGACGCCGGTTCACCCCAACGATCATGTGAACATGTCGCAGTCCTCCAACGACAGCTTCCCGTCGGCGATGTATATCGCGGCCGCGGTGGGCTTAACCTCGCGTCTGGTTCCGGCCGTCACCGCTTTGCGCGATGCGATCGCGGCCAAGGCCCGTGAGTGGGACGATATCGTCAAGATCGGCCGCACCCATATGCAGGACGCTACGCCCCTGACGCTCGGCCAGGAATGGTCCGGCTATGAAGGCATGCTGACGGATGACCTCGAACGCATGACCGATGCGCTGAAGGGCGTCTATCGGCTGGCGTTGGGCGGCACGGCGGTGGGCACCGGCATCAATGCGGCGCCCGGCTTTGCAGAGGCCGTCGCTGCCGAGATCGCCCATAATACCGGCCTGGCGTTCGTCAGCGCGCCCAACAAGTTCACCGTGCAGGGATCCCATGATGCGCTGGTGCAGCTCTCGGGCACGCTGCGCACGTTGGCGACATCGCTCTACAAGATCGGCAACGACATCCGCCTGATGTCCTGCGGCCCGCGCGCCGGCTTTGCCGAGCTGATCATCCCGGAGAACGAGCCGGGTTCCTCGATCATGCCCGGCAAGGTCAATCCCACCCAGGCCGAGGCCCTCACCATGCTCGCGGTGCAGGTGATGGCCAACGACGTGGCGGTCGGCTTCGGGGGCGCCGGCGGCTATCTGGAGATGAATGTCTACAAGCCCCTGATCATCGCCAATATCGCCCAGTCAATTACGCTGCTGAGCGATGGCTGCACCAATTTCCGTAGGTTCCTTGTGGAGGGCACGCAGCCCAACCGCAAGAAGATCGCCGAATATGTCGAGCGCTCCCTCATGCTCGTCACGGCGCTGGCGCCAGTGATCGGCTATGACAAGGCCTCCAAGATCGCCCACCACGCTATGGATCACGATCTCACCCTCAAGGCCGCGGCTCTCGAGCTCGGCTTTGTCAGCGAGGCCGAATTCGATCGGGTGGTCGATCCCGTTAAGATGGTGAAGCCCTATGTGGCCACGGCCGGCTGAGGGCCGGCCCGATCTTTCAAGCGATTTCGATGATCATTTGGAGCCCATGCGATGTCTGACCAGAGCACAAACTCGGGCTATGCCCTCCTGCGCAACCCACGCCTCAACAAGGGCAGCGCCTTCAGCGAGGTGGAGCGCCGCGCCTACGGCCTGGAGGGCCTGCTGCCGCCCGTGCCGACCACGCTTCCATTGCAGGTCGCCCGCATCCATGCCGAACTCGGCAATCTCGACAACGACCTGCAGAAATATCTGTTGCTGTCTGACCTGCAGGCCCGCAACGAGACCCTGTTTTATGCGGTGCTGATGTCGGATCCCGCGACCTTCATGCCGCTCGTCTATACGCCCACGGTGGGCGAAGCCTGCCAGAAATTCGACCATATTTTTCGCGCCTCGCGCGGCATCTACCTGCCGATCGCGGCGCGCGGGCGGCTGAAAGAGCTGCTCAACAATTGGCCGACGAAGGATGTCCGCTTCATCGTGGTGACCGATGGCGAGCGCATCCTCGGTCTTGGCGATCTAGGTGTCGGCGGCATGGGCATCCCGATCGGCAAGCTTGCGCTCTACACCGCCTGCGCTGGCGTGCCGCCGCAATATTGCCTGCCGGTGACGCTCGATGTCGGCACCAACAATGAGAGCCTGCTGGAGGATCCGCTCTATCTCGGTCTGCGCCAGCAGCGGGTGCGCGGGGCCGATTACATGGCTTTCATCGACGAATTCGTCCAGACCGTACAGGTTCTCTATCCCAAATGCTGCATCCAGTGGGAGGATTTTGCCAATATCAACGCCGTGCCGATCCTTGAAACCTACCGCGACAAGGTCTGCACCTATAATGACGATATCCAGGGCACGGCCGCCGTGGCGCTCGCGGGGATCTACGGCGCCCTGCGCATCTCAGGGCAAAAGCTCGCGGACCAGCGTTTCCTCTTCCTCGGCGGCGGCTCGGCGGCAACAGGTATCGCCGAGCTGATCAGCCAGGCCATGGCCCTGGAGGGGCTCGACATCGCCGCCGCGCGAGGCCGTAACATGCTGTTCGACATCAACGGCCTCATGGTCAAATCAAGGACGGATCTTGCCGACTTTCAAAGGCCCTTTGCGGTCGATCATCCACCGATTTCGACCTTTGTCGAAGCTGTCCAGGCCCTGCGTCCCACCGGCATCATCGGCGTTAGTACCGTGCCAAAATTGTTCAATCAGCAGGTCATCGAGGCCATGGCCCAGATCAACGAGCGGCCAATCATCTTCCCTTATTCCAATCCGACTTCGCGTTCGGAATGCACGGCGGAGGAGGCTTATCGTTGGTCCGCGGGACGGGCGATCTTCGCCAGCGGCAGCCCTTTCGGCTCGGTCGAGATCGCCGGCAAGATCCTCGTCCCCGGCCAGGGCAACAATGTCTACATCTTCCCGGCCATGGGCATGGCGGTCTTCGCCACCGAGGCTACCCGCGTGACCGAGGCGATGTTCATCGTGGCGGCCAAGGCCGTGGCCGAGCAGGTCACCGAAAAGAGCCTGGCGACCGGGCTGATCTACCCGCCGCAGAGCCAGATCTTCGAAGCCTCGCTCCACGTTGCGGCACGCGTAGCGGAATATGTCTTCGACCAAGGGTTAGCGCGGGTGGAGCGGCCCGCCGATATCGGGAGGCTGATCGCTTCGCGCATCTATCATCCCGCCTACGCCGCCTGACAGTGCGGGGCAGAGGGGCAACTATGGCCGAACCCGGGGATGACGAGGTGTTGGCGTTCGTAAAGCAATTGGCATGTGTGCTGTTCGAAAACGGACAGACGACCGAACGCATCGCCGTCGCGGTCCAGAGTATCGGCACGGCGCTCGGCTTTGGCGTGGTCATGCTGCCGCGCTGGGGCGAGCTTGTGATCCGGATGGACCAGGGCGGCGCCTCGCGCCTCGAGATGGCCGAGGTCCGGCCTGCCGGCGTCGACATGAACCGCGTCGCCCGCGCCATGGCGGTGGCCGACGACATCGCCGCCGGCCGCATCGACATCACTACCGCGCGCACAACCCTTGCTGCGATCGCGCGCCAGCCTCCGGCCTCGACGGCGCGCTTTGCCATCATGGCTGCTGCCGGTGCCGCCGCGCTCGCGGTGATATTCGGCGAGACACAGCTTCTCAGCCTGGCCCTGATCGCCCTTTCCGCCGGCGCGGGGGCACTGTTGCGTCGCGGCCTGGCCAGGATCAGTCATAACCTCTTCGTCCAGCCGCTCAGCGCCGCACTGCTGGCGGGCATTATCGGCGCCTTTGCCGAGCGGCTGCAGCTCTCCTCTCCCCTGCATCTGGTCACGGTCTGCCCCTGCATGATCCTGGTGCCGGGGCCCCATCTCCTCAACGGTGTCATCGACCTGGCGCGGGCGCGCATCCCGCTGGGCCTGGCCCGCATCCTTTACGCCGGCCTGATCATCCTGATGATCTGCACCGGTCTGCTGGTGGGCCTCACCCTCGGCGGTGAGATACTTGCCGTGCAAGGCGCCAGCGCTGGCGTGCCCTTGGGCTGGGATCTCATCGCCGCTGGGGTTGCCGTGTCGGCCTATGGCAGCTTCTTCTCGATGCCGTGGCGGACGCTGCCGACGCCGATCCTGATCGGCATGCTTGCCCATGCGTGTCGCTGGCTGCTTCTTACCCAGGCCGGCGCGAGCGCGGCGCTGGCAGCCTTCGTCGCCTGCCTTTTGGTCGGCGTCCTGGTTACCCCGATCGCCGATCGGCTACGCGTACCCTTCGCCGCGTTCGGCTTTGCTTCGGTGGTGTCATTGATCCCGGGTGTCTTCCTGTTCCGCATGGCGGGCGGCCTGGTCGATTTCGTCGCGCTCGGCTCCAAAGCGCCGGCCGATCTCCTCGGGAGCATTATCGCCGACGGCGCGACCGCCCTCTTCATCCTCCTCGCGATGGCCTTCGGCCTGATCGTGCCGAAAATGGTCATTGAACACTTTCGCGCATAAGAAGAGCACTCGATCGTTTCTCAGTGAAAACAACTTCGCTTTCCCCTCCACCACAGCAGTCCGTCATGTTGGGGCAGTGATCACCCTTGCCTAGCCGCTACCTCAACCATCTGCCGAGAAGATGAATGATCAGCACGCAGACCATCTTGGTCATCGGAGCGACCGGCCACGTATTCGGCGCGGTGAGACCATCTTCCCCACACTCGGCACATCCTTTGTAAAAGGCTTAAACCTGCGGCACTGGTCCGGGCTGGTGAAACGCGATCTTGGTTCGAACTACAGCGTCAAAGTAAGCTCGGCCAGGCCCCGTCCTTGGGTCTTGGAACGTAGCGCTTTAGGGTGATTTCGCCCTCTTTGGCGCGAGCCTTGGCGATATCGTAGCTATTTTGCATTCGCATCAACGTCTCCAGCGAGAGGTCGAACGCTTTTGCGAGCCGGGCCGTGCGAAGATTGGAGCGCGCCATCCTCGCTCCCTACCCTTCCAGGCCACCTTCGGCAATTTGCCATGACAGAGCCGGTGGATGGCTTCATTCTCTAGGCCGCGGCGAGCGCAGACGAACCACAATGCAAGGTCTAGTACAAGCAGATCCGCACGATCGCCAGCAGCGATGTTCCACTTGTATCAACCCATTATGAGACGTTGACCTATCTGATGAACAAGAACCTCACCGGGTCGATCATCACGCCGACGCTCAGCCTCCCCATTGAGACTTTCGGCTTCACCGAAAAGTCCCAGCCGTAACACAACCGAGCGGAGCGCCCTATGCCGCGCTCGGTGGTTATATCCGGCGCGGCCTACCAAGCGCGCTACCGGTTTTATCTTGGCCTTGGCTCGATATTTTGGATAAGCGGCTATGCGAAATCCCAGACATGTCCAGGCGATCGCTCTTGAGATCTAAGCCGAAGCCCAAACCGGCAATGATCTTGCAAGGATGCCGCGATACGGGGATGCTTATCCCTGGCAGGCCTGTAGCGGGGTGCTTGGGCGGAGAATGACATGGCCAAACGGGCGACGATCCCATTTGACACCTTAGTCATTGAGCCCAATGGCGAAACTCCTCTCACTCGCCAACTTTACAATCTTTTGAGGCATCACATTACCGGGGGACGTATTCCGATAGGAACACGTCTCCCATCAACTCGCGCTTTATCGCAACAACTTGGGATCGGGCGAAACACCGTGCTTGCCGCCTATGATCAACTGCTCGCTGAAGGTTACGTGAAATCAGAAACGGGATCGGGCACGTGGGTAGCGTTCTCGCCCGCCATACCGACATCCCGCCCAGCCTCCATCCTAGCCCAGCCAAAATTGTCGCGCCGCGGAGAGATCCTGGCAAAGGAACCGCAAATGCCGCGCAGTCCCAAGACTTTGAATTTCCAACCCGGCTTTCCCGAAACCATCACTTTCCCCTATTCGACCTGGTCTCGACTTCTCAGCCAGAACGCCCGACAACGTGGCGGAGATATGGTCGGCTATTACGACTATGCGGGACACCAGTGCCTGCGCCAGGCGATCGCCACCTATATTGGCGTGGCTAGAGGCGTCGAGTGTGACCCAGAACAGGTGATCGTCGTCACTGGTGCGCAGGCCGCGCTGGATCTGGTATCCCGCGTCGTCCTCGATGAAGACGACCAGGTCTGGATCGAGGATCCGGGCTATCTGGGCGCGCACAGCGCGCTCCTGGGCGGAGGCGCGCGTTTGTCGGCGCTGCGCGTCGACCGAAACGGCTGGAACCTCGACGACCCTGCCCTCCCGCCACCGAGGGCCATCTATGTGACGCCCGCCTGCCAATGGCCACTCGGCCTGACGATGGGCGTCAATGAGCGCATGCGCCTGCTCGCCCTGGCCGAAATGCACAATGCCTGGGTGATCGAGGACGACTATGATGGGGAATACCGTTTTCGCGGCCGGCCAGTGCCCGCCCTGTACGGCCTCGATCGATCGAGCCGGGTCATCTATATTGGGACGTTTGGCAAGATCCTGTTCTCCTCGCTCCGCCTCGGCTTTCTGGTGGTGCCGCGCGGGCTGTCGGACTCGTTCGGTCGGGCGATCAGCGTCACCGGCCAGTTTGCCCCCTTGCTCTTGCAGTCGACCCTCGCCGATTTCATGCAAGAGGGGCATTTCGCCGCCCATCTGAGACGGATGCGCCGACTCTACGCCCGTCGGCAGGCAATGCTCATCGACTTGTGCGAGCGCCATCTCGGCTCCTGGGTATCGATCACCGCGAACGATGCCGGCATGCAGCTTCTCGCCAATTTGCTTCCGCCCTGGGACGATCGCCTAATCACATCAGCGGCGCGCCTTCACGGCGTCGACGTCCAGCCTGTATCGATGAACTACCGATACCAAACGCCGGAACATGGATTGCTCCTCGGTTTTGCAGCGCTCGACGAAAAGAACATGCACGCGGCGATCGCTGGCCTGCAGGCGACATTCCGCGATCTCGATGCAGGTGCACCCAAAAGTGGTTCCTCAAAATAGGTGTGAATTGGGTCTACCGGCCAGAGCCAAAATGCTGGAAAATAATCATGACCAGGTGAAAGGTTCCAGTGATGTATCTTGTTGGTCAGGAAGAAATCGATGCGGTAGCAAAAGTCATCCGTTCGAAGGCTTTGTTTCGTTATAGTATAGGCGATGAATGTGATCGTTTCGAAGCTCGCTACGCCGCCTATCTGAACGTGAAGCATTTTGCGCTGGCAGCGAGCGGCAGCAATGCCATTGCTGCCGCGTTGGCGGCCCTGGGCCTGGGTCCCGGCGACGAAGTCATCATCCCCGCCCACACCTATATGGCCACGGCGACATCGGTCCTGGCGGTGGGCGCCATACCGGTGATCGTCGACATCAACGAGACTCTGACGCTCGACCCGGTCGCGCTGGAAGACGCAATCGGGCCGCGCACCAGAGCGGTCATTCCCGTCCATATGTGGGGCACTGCCTGCGACATGGAAGCTATCATGGCGGTCGCGGCCAGGAACAAGCTCCTGGTCATCGAGGATGCTTGCCAGGGCGTCGGTGGCAGCTACAGGGGACGCAAGTTCGGCAGCATCGGGCACGCTGGCTGCTTCAGCTTCAACTATTACAAGAACATGACCAGCGGCGAAGGCGGCGGCGTTGCGATCAATGACGACGACACAGCCGAACGGGTGCGTTGCGCTATCGATCCATGCCATTTTTACTGGCAAGGCCGCGCTGAGGGCGTCAAGCCCTTCGTGGCCAACGGCGCCCGCGCCACCGAAATCACCGGGGCGCTGCTCAATGTCCAGCTCGACCGTCTCGAAGGCATGGTCGGTGCGATGCGCCAGGAGCGCGACACCATCCTCAGCCGGACACAATCGCTGGGCAATCTGGGGCTGACCCCCGCCCCGCTCAATAGCCGTGAAGACGATTGCGGCACCCAGGTGCTCTATACCCTCCCCTCGGCGGAGGTTGCCGAACGCTTCACCTCGCTGTTCCCCAGCGTCGTCGCCGGCAAGACCGGTCGGCACAACTACACCGAGTGGGACCAGGTGCTGATGGGCGAAGGCGCGGCCCATCCGGCCCTCAACCCCTTCAACATGTCTCAAAATGCCGAGTGCCGGCGCACCTATTCGCGCGACATGTGCGCCCGATCGCTCGAAATCCTCAACCGTATCGTCATGATCCCGACCCATCCCCAGCACGGGGCCAGCGAGATCGACGACATCGTCCACAACATCAGCGCGGCCGCCCATGTCGCCTTGACCGACGTGTCGGTGGAGCAGGTCGACTTTCGCACCACCGCGCCGCTCGAAGTGCAGAAATTCGACCTCAGTACGACGCCGTAATGCCCCTGGGGCCGCGGCAATGAAGCCGCGTCCGACACAGGTGCCGTCGACGACAAGGGTGGATTTGCCAGGATGAAGATCACGCGCATCAAGACACGGGTTGTGGACCTGCCCCTCGCGGCGGACTTTCATCCCGCTTGGGCGCGCGGACGCAAGCAGACCAACATCCTGATGGTACTTGTCGAGGTCGAGACGGACGAAGGCATCACGGGCGTGGGGGCGGCCCATGCGGGGCTGGAGGCCGCGGTGACCATCCACAGGTTCGTCACGCCCCACTTCATCGGACAGGATCCGCGGCGGATCGAAGCGCTGGCCGATGTCCTGAGGGATGCCGAGATTCTCGGTGCGCCGACCTATTGCATGGAAATTCCTTTATGGGACATTCTGGGCAAGCTTGCCGGCCTTCCGGTCTGCACGCTTTGGGGCGGGTTCGCCGACCGCGTGACCGCCTATTGCGCGACGGCTGAAGTCCGCTCCCCCGAGCAACGCGTCGAAAACGTGCATCGCATGCTCGATGAGGGCTTTCGAGCCCTCAAGCTTCGCTTCCATCATCCCGATCCGCGCGACGACCTGAAGATGGTCGAGGCGATCAGAAAAACCTTCGGCAACCGGATCGACATTCTGGTCGACGCCAACCAGGCTGGTGTCGAGCCGGGGTTCGGCGGCCATTCGTCCTGGGGCTTTGCCCGGGCGCTCGATGTGGCGCTGGCCTTGCAGGAGCTGGGAGCCTACTGGCTCGAAGAGCCCCTGCCGCGCCATGACCATGCAGGACTGCGGCGTCTTCGCGACAAACTGGGAACGCTCAAGCTCGCCGGCGGCGAAGACAATCACGGGCTGCACGAATTCAAGCTCCTGATCGACCAGGGCTGCTACGACGTACTGCAGCCGGACGCGCTTTTGTCCGAAGGCATTTCGCAGATGCGCAAGATCGCCGCCCTCGCCGAGGCGGCCCATCTCGAAGTCGCACCGCATACCTGGGGAAACGGCATCGGGCTCCTCGCCAACCTGCATTTCGCCTGCAGCATCCGCAACGGTTCCTATTTCGAGTTCCCGCACGATCCGCCGAGCGGGTTTACGCTCGAAAGCCGCGACCAGATGCTCGCCGAGCCACTCACCATCGATATGGATGGCTGCGTGGCGATTCCCGACCGACCGGGTTTCGGCTTCCAGCTCAACGAGGATCTGATCCAGTCCCATACCATCGCAACATTGGGTTGACCGCCATGAACAGTTCAAGATCACGCCCGCACGCTGACTTCCTGTCCCTGCCAGGCAGCCTTATCCGTGACCGGCTGGGCCTGGCGGACACAGGAAGGTGCAGCCATGTATAGCGGCCCCATCATCGATTGCGATGTCCACCATGCCCGTAAGTCCGACGAGGCGCTCTTGCCCTATCTGTCCGCCGGGTGGCGCGACTATGTTTCGGGGCGCGGTCCGGCCGGGCTCGTCCCGCTGACGGTTCAGGACGGACTGCCCAATCCGCATGGCTTCATGCGGGCTGAAACCTATCCCGAGGGTGGCGGCGAGCCCGGCTCCGACTACCAGACCCTGCGGCGGCAATTGCTTGACCGCGGCGACCTGCGCCGGGCCATCCTCACCTTCGGCGACGACAGCCACGTTGCCGGCCACCACAACCCCTATTTCGCGACCGAACTGGCACGTGCCCTCAACGACTGGTCGGTTGAGCAATGGCTGAGCCTCGACACACGTCTTGCCTCCTCGATCCTCATCGCGAGCCAGTTGCCCGAGCTCGCGGCCAAGGAAATCCGGCGGCACGCCGACAATCCGCGCATGGTCCAGGTGATGCTGGTCGACAATCCGTTCAACTACGGGTTCGGCCACCCGGTCTTTCATCCCATCTATGAAGCGGCGGAGGAAACCGGGCGGCCAATCGCCATTCATGGCGGGGCGGGCGGCTGGGCCAATCCGGCGAGCACAGGCGGTGGCAACGTCAACTTGTATTTCGAAGCCCACACCTTGTGGCCCCAAGTCGTCATGACCCATCTGGTCTCCCTGATCAGCCACGGCGTATTCGACAAGTTCCCGAAGCTCAGGCTTCTGCTGATCGAAGCAGGCTCGGCCTGGTTGCCAAGCCTGCTGTGGCGCTTCGATAGCGAATACAAAGGCTTGCGGCGCGAGGTCCCCTGGCTCAAGCGCCTGCCCAGCGAATATGTCGCCGAGCATGTCTGGCTGACGACCCAGCCCTTGGAGACCTCGCCGCAGCGGCGCCAGATGGTGGATCTTCTCAGTTGGGTCAACGGATCGGAACGGCTCGTCTATTCCTCCGACTATCCCCATTGGGACGCCGACGAGGTCAACAACGTGTCGACGCGTTTGCCCCAGGAGTGGCATCGAAAGATCTTCTTCGAAAATGCCCTGAATTTCTACGGATGGGACGAAGCGGACCTGCCGCTGACGGCGACGGTGGCAGCATGAGCGTGGATGTCGGCCCCTCCAGCGACTTTGCCGAGAAAGAGCTGCGGCTCGTTCATGCGGGGCGCCGCGAGGTGGGCGTGGTGCGCTGGAACGGCAATCTTTACGCCGTCAACAATTACTGCACACATAGGGGCGGGCCAATTTGCCTCGGCATCCTCGGCGGCCGGCTTGAATCGGACCGGCCCGGTTCGCTTTGGCTGGATGTCAGCCGACCCACTCTGGCATGCCCCTGGCATGGCTGGGAGTTTGATCTTCACACCGGTTGCGCCCTTCCCGATCCGAAGATCCGCATCCGCACCTTTCCGGTAAGCGAAGTACAGGGCCGGGTCCTGGTCGATCTGGGTGGAACCGAAATCGGGCCGCGCGGCGAGACTGAGACGCCCGCCATACAAACCTTGAACCCTGGAGCCGCTTGATGTTGGTCAGAGCCGCAGTGACAGCGAGGCCGCGCTGCATCGAAGTCCGCGATTTTCCAATGCCGGAACCAGGGCCCGGTGCGGTGCTGATGAAGGTGCGCTATTCGGGGATCTGCGGCACCGACAAGCACACCTTCAGGGGCGAGAGCAAGCAATATGCCGGTACGCCGCACGAGCGCGACCTGACCTACCCCCTCATCTGCGGTCATGAGAATGTCGGCCGCGTCGAGGCGATCGGCGGGACCGTCTGCGACAGCGAGGGCAATCCCCTGAAGGTCGGGGACCGCATCGTTCCGGCGGCGAACGTGCCTTGCGGCACCTGCCATTTCTGCCGAAACGGCTACCCCTACTACTTCTGCGAACGGCTGGAAGACTACGGCAACAGCCTGCATTGCGCGCCGGCCCCGCATCTGTTCGGCGGCTGGGCGGAATATATGTACCTGCTCGCCGGCACGCCGATCTTCCGGGTGCCGGACGACCTGCCGGACGAAGTCGCCGTGCTAACTGAGATCATGGCCGTCACGCATGGGGTGGAGAAAGCCCTCGCCATCATCGGGATGAGCGGCGGCAACCGCTTCGGCGGCTCGGTCGCCGTTCTCGGGGCGGGCCCGCTGGGGCTGTGCCACCTCATCAAGGCCAAGCTGCTGGGTGCCGGCCAGATCATCGCGACCGACCGCTTTGCCTCGCGCCTTCGCGCCGCCGAGGCGTTCGGTGCCCGCACGACGTTCCTGACTGAGGAAACCGACTGCGCCGAACGGATCGCCCGTGTGCGCGAGCAGACCGGCGGGCGCGGCCCCGACATTGTGCTGTCGTGCAGCGGCGTGCCCGAGACCTTCGTGGAAGCCTTGCGGATGGTGCGCGTGGGCGGGGTCGTCGTCGAAGCCGGGACCTTCGTGGACATGGGTCCGGTCTCCATCAACCCCAACGCCGATATCTGCACGAAAAACGTGACGGTGGTCGGCATCGGCGGCGAAACCGCCACCTCCTACATGCCGGCGATGCGCCTGATGGCGGCCAATCTGAAGCAACTGCCGATCGACAAACTGGTCAGCCACCGTTTCGGGCTCGATCGGACCCAGGAAGCGGTGGAGATCGCCCAGACGGGTGATGCCGTCAAAGTGGTGATAGCTCCGAATACGAAGGCCGATGCCCTTCAGCAGACGCGTGATTTTACGCTGGTGTAACCTCGAACCGGGAGCACGGTATGCGAGCGGCGATCATTGGTACGGGCGGCATAGCGCGGGTGCACGCACGCATCGTCCGCGAACTGGCGGGTGAGGTCGTTGCCGTTTGCGGCAGGACGCTCGCGGCCGCAACTGCCTTTGGTCCCTACCCCGCCTTTGACGAGGTCGAGGGTATGCTGCGCGACATCCGTCCCGACGTCGTCCATGTCTGCTCCCCCAACCACCTCCATGCCGAGCAGAGCTGTGCCGCCTTCGCGGCGGGTGCCCATGTCCTGTGCGAAAAACCCATGGCCAATAGCGTGCCGGACTGCCTCAGGATGATCGAGGCGGCCGACAAGGCCGGGCGGATTGGCGCCGTCGCCTATACCTATCGGGGCTACCCGATGGTGGCGCTGCTTCGCCATCGCGTCGCGGAGGGCCGGTTCGGGCAGTTGCGCCGGCTCGGCGGCTGCTACCTGTCGCAGGATGTCTTCGCGCAGGACAAGTATGTCTGGCTCTTCACGCCCGGGACTACCGGCCGTTCCTACGCGCTCATGGATCTGGGCGTTCACTGGCTGCACCTTGCCGAATATGTCACCGGCACGCCGATCGTCGAGATCACCGCCCAGTTCTCCACCCACCAGCCGCAGCGTATCTGGCGCGGCGGCGCCGGCGAAGGCCCACGCCCGCCCGGCGCGGCGAACGGGGACGGCAGCGTCACCGTCGACTTCGCGCTGGAGGACCAGGCGGACCTTTTGATCCGGTTCGCCAACGGCGCCGCCGGCACCGTCACCGTTAGCGGCGTCTCGCCCGGCCGCCCCAACACCATCGTGCTTTCCGCCGATGGATCGGCGAGCGGCTTTGAGTGGAACCAGCAAGATCCGAACGTTTATGTTGAATGTGCTCCCTGCGGGAATGTCATGCATCAGCGGTCGCCGGAGGATCTGCCCGCGACGCTGGCGTGGATGTCGCGATCGCCGGCAGGCCATGCGGAAGGATATGTGGATGCCTTCCGCAACGTGGTCGCCTCGGCCTGGGCCGCGATGCGCGGCAAGGCTGCGGACTATCCAAGCTTTGCAGACGGGCTGAGGGGCGTGCGTCTTGTCGAAGCCGCGGTCGAAAGCGCGGCGGGACGCCGTCCCGTTTCCACTGCGGCCCAAGGCAATCCGTGATCAGCCGAACCAAACGTTTTCTGTATCTATGTGTTTCATCACAGTTGTTAATCAATAAATCTATCCGGATTTCTTGAAAATTCTCTAATGGAAAGGATACCGATCGCGTGACGAAGTTGACGTTGGACGCACAGACGGGAGAGACGCCGATACCGGCAGGCTTGCCTGTGCCGCAGTCCGCTTGCGATCTGGGAAAGCGCATTGCATCCGCGGCCCGGAATGTCGCACGCGATGGCTCCGGCGGCCAAGCCGCCGCGCCGACCGTTGAATTGCGCAATGTCAGTCACGGCTACAAGGGCTTCCCCGCGCTGTCATCCATCGATCTGTCGATCCGGCCCGGTGAATTTTTCTCGCTCCTGGGCCCGAGCGGCTGCGGCAAGACCACGACGCTGAATATCATCGGTGGGTTTGTCATGCCCGACCATGGCGACGTCCTGATCAACGGCAAATCCGTCAACCGCATCCCCTCCTACCAGCGCCCCGTCAACACGGTCTTCCAGAACTACGCCTTGTTCCCGCACATGACAGTTGCGCAAAATGTTGGTTTCGGCCCGCGCATGGCGCGCCAGACCGGCGCGGATCTCGCGCGGCGCGTCGAGGAGGCGCTAGCGCTGGTGTCCCTCACCGGGCTCGGCGACCGCCGTCCAGACCAGCTTTCGGGCGGGCAGCAGCAGCGGGTCGCGCTCGCACGCGCCCTCATCAACCAGCCCACGGTCCTACTGCTGGACGAGCCGCTCGGCGCCCTCGACCTCAAGCTGCGTAAGCAGATGCAACTCGAGCTGAGCCGGATCCAGCGCGAGGTTGGCATCACCTTCGTTTATGTCACGCACGACCAGGAGGAAGCCCTGTCCATGTCGGACAGGATCGCCGTCATGAGCGGCGGCTCGGTGATCCAGGTCGGTTCGCCCCAGGAGGTCTACGAGAATCCGGCCAGCCTATTCGTCGCCGATTTCATCGGCTCTTCGAACAAGCTGAGGGGGCGATGCCTCGACATCGCCGGCGGCATTGCAACCGTGCAGCTCCAGAACGGCGCATCGGTGCGCGTCCCCGCCGGTTCTGCCTGGAGCGGCCGCCAGATCACGATCGTCGTGCGGCCGGACCATGCCGCCATTGCAATGCAGGTCCCCGGCGATACCGGCCGCAACGCGCTCGCCTGCCGCGTCGCCAAAGTCACCTATCTCGGCACCCATCGCGAGATCGAGGTGGTCCTGGGGGACGGCGGCGCCGCCTCGGTCCGCCAATCCCTTGGCGCCGAACACGTCCAGCCAGCGCCCCGGGTCGGCGAAGAAGTCTTTCTCGTCTGGCCTGTCGCAAGGTCTATCGGCTTTTCAACGCAGTCGTCCGGCGGCGAACAAGAAGATCCGGACATCCTTCCAAGTTCGATACGGATTGATCAGACCATGTGAGGAGATCACGATGAAACGCCTTGTGTTCCCAGATGCACCACTCCCGTTCAATAGGACCCGTCGGCAATTGCTCAAAGATGCCGCCTATTTCGGTGTGGCGGCGGGATTGGGCCTGTCCGCGGACCATGTCCAGCCAGCGCGCGCCGCAACCCTCGAGGGGCCGGTGAACGCCTTCACCTGGGGCGGCCGCATCATGCCCGACGAGGTCGCGGACTTCGAAAGCCAGACCGGCGTCCACCTCAACTTCATCGGAGCATCCGGCAATTCGGATAATCTGGCCAAGGTCAAGCTCGGCGGCGGCAGCCAGTATGACATCGTCGGCGTCGACGCCCTGTGGGTGCCGAAATTCTACCAGGAAGGCGTCATCGACGTGATCGACATGGCGTCCTGGCCCCAATACGCAGACATGCTCGACCAGTTCAAGAACATGAGCATCTGGAAGGTGGGCAACATGTTCATGGCCCAGCCCTGGGCCTGGTCTCCCCTGGTGCTGTGGTACAACACCAAGCGCATCAAGACGCCGCCCAAGAGCATCCAGTTCCTGTGGGACCCCGAACTGCGCCAGCGCATCGCCTTCACCCGGCAGCAGGAAGACGTGATCGCCTGGATGGGCATCGCCACGGGGGCCAAGAAACCCTACGACATGACCAAGGACGAGCTCGCCAAGGCCAAGGACGGGCTGAGCCGCCTGATGCCCAACATCCTGAAGTTCCCGCCCCAGGAGGAGGAACTCGTCAAGCTGATGGCCGACGAGAGCATCTGGGTCACGGCCCTGAGCGCGGGCGGCGCCTTACGCATCAAGGATGCCGGCGGCCCGGACGTCCAGGGTTTCCTGCCGCCCGAGGGCTATATTGGCTATTTCGACGGCGATTGCATCGTGAAGGGTGCGGCCCATCGCGATGCCGCCGTGGCCTGGCTGCAGCATCGCGTCCAGTCCAAATACGTATTGAACAACTTCCTCAAATACCGCCGGCCGCTTGCCTATAAGGGGCCGCTCGATGTCCTGCAGAAGGAGGGCAAGTCGGCGCTCGCCCACGAACTCTTCTACGACCAGCCCGAGATTCTCTCGAAGATGGTGGTGATCGGACCGCCGCCGAACATCGGCGACTATGTCGACGCCTTCAACGAGGTTGCAGGCGGCTGAAACCCGTTTCGCCGGCGGAGAGCCGAGGATCCCCATGAAAATCCGATCCACCTTTACTCTTGCACCCACTTGGACCCTTGCGCTCTTCCCGCTGGCGACGCTCGACCTGGTCTTCTTCGTGCTGCCGATGCTGATCATGGCGGTGGCGAGCGTGCTGGTCATCCAGGAATTCCACGTCGTCTTCGAATTCACGGCGGCCAATTATCTCTTCTTCTTCAAGAACCCGCTCTACGCCACCATCCTCGCCAAGACCGCCCTTCTGGCCGCCGTCGTCACCGCATGCTGCCTGGTGATCAGCTACCCGTTCGCGTTCTTCCTGACGAAGTTGCCCAAGCACGTGCGCAACATCATGCTGGTGCTGGTAATCTTGCCGTTCTGGACCAGCTATCTCCTGCGCGTCTATGCCTGGGTGACGATCCTGGGCGAACACGGCCTCGTCAACCGCGTGCTCATGGGCGTGGGCGCGATCGACGAGCCGCTGCGTATCCTGCTCTACAACAACTATGCCGTGGTGCTGGTCTCGGTCTATCTCTACATCCCCTATTGCGCCCTCGTCCTCTACACCTCGCTCGAACGCCTCAATCCCTCGCTCCTGACCGCGGCCATGGACCTGGGAGCGCCACCATGGCGCGTTTTCGTCCATGTCATGCTGCCCTTGACGCTGCCGGGCATCTTCACCTCGTTCATCTTCGTGTTCGTGCCGATGCTGGGCGAGTACGTGACACCGACGCTGGTCGGCGGGGCACGGGGCATGCTGATTGTCAATGTCGTGGTGTCGCAGTTCCAGGCGCTGCGCTTCGGCATCGGGGCGGCCATGGTGTTCGTCATCGCCGGCCTGACCATGGGCGTCATCCTGGTCCTGCGCCGGCTTGCCAAGCTCGAGGAGATCTTCGGTGGCAGCCAGTAGAAACCGGATCAGCCC
>Ga0206877_10022_pt1 | contig 50451 bp, 59 predicted proteins | sample Alteio_BWOrgCont_7_FD_152623 | JGI IMG/M metagenome (GOLD analysis project Ga0206877, IMG submission 152623) | Enriched cells from forest soil in Barre Woods Harvard Forest LTER site, Petersham, Massachusetts, United States -... | ecosystem: Environmental > Terrestrial > Soil > Temperate forest >...
TATCGGCGTGACTTTTGAAAATGGCGTGGAGCTGCACAATTTCTATGTTCCCGCCGGCGGCGATATTCCCGATCCCAAAAAGAATGACAAATTCGCCCACAAGCTGCACTTTCTGGCCGCGATGGAAAAATTCTTCGCCCGGCGCGCCAAGGCGAAAAACGATCCGGTGATGCTGGTGGGCGATCTCAATGTTGCGCCTCTGGAACATGATGTCTGGAGCCACAAGCAATTGCTGGATGTGGTCAGCCACACCCCGGTGGAAACAGGGCTGCTCAAAGAGGTGCAGGCGGCGTTCGACTGGACCGACGCCACCAGGCATTTCATTCCTGAAAATGAGAAAATCTATTCCTGGTGGAGCTATCGCGCGGCGGACTGGGAAGCCTCGGATCGCGGCCGCAGGCTGGATCATGTCTGGCTCAGCCCGGGCCTCAAGGGCGCGCTGACGTCCCAGACCATCCTGAAAAAAATGCGCGGCTGGCAAAAAGCCTCCGATCACGTGCCGGTGATGGTGGAGCTTGATGTTTAAGTTTGGTCGCACGGCCGGACGGAAAACCGCTCCGCGCCCTTCGGGCGCTTCACACTTTTCCTGGCCGATGCTCCGATGAAAATCGCATTTCTTCGGCACGGACCCACCGAATGGAATGTGCTGGGCCGGGTTCAGGGCCATACCGATATTCCGCTCAGCGCCGAGGGCCTGGCCAAAATGCGGACCTTGCGCCCGCCATTTGCCGCGCCGCGCGTCTTTGTCAGCCCGCTCACCCGCGCGCGCCAGACAGCGGAGGCTTTTGGCCTTGAAAATCCTGTGATTGACGCCCGGCTGATGGAACAACATTGGGGCCGCTGGGAAGGGCTGACGCGGCCCGAAATCCTGACGCAGGACGGCACGGACGCTTTCGTCCGCGCCGGACTCGCCGCCGCGTTCCGGCCGCCCGGCGGCGAGTCCACACAGGAATTGCATGACCGTGTCGCCGGGTTTTTGCGCGACGCCGCCCAAGACGGCAGCGACGCCATTGCCGTGGCTCATCTGGGCGTGCTGCGCGCGGCTTACACTCTGGCCACCGGCTGGGACATGGCGACACCGATGCCGGCGGAACTGGACATCGCAAAGGCGCTGGTGCTGGAATTGGACGCGCGGGGCAAACCTGCGCTGCATGCCCTGAATGTCGAGCTTTTAAAAGCCTAGGCCCAGAACGCTTGGGCCTTTTTCAGCCTGTCCCAGCGTTTCATCGCCTGCTTGACCAGGCGCGGCTGGCGGGCACGATACCAGCCCTGCACCGTGCCGGCGGCAAAGCGCAGTGTGCCAGAATTTTTCTGGGCGGCCGGCGCCAACTGGGCGATCACGGTGCGGGCATGGGCGATATCGTTCAGCCGCCCCAGCACATCCTGCAGCCGTTTTATCTGGGCCAGATAGCGTTTAACGTTTTTCTTCTTGTAGAGCGGCGCGAAAAATTCCGCGCTATAACGCAGTTTTTTAAGCGCGATACGCAAGCGGTGCAGATCGCCTTCTTCATGGCTGCGCGCCGCACGCGCACGTTTTTTCGCCCGCGCCGCCTGGCGCGCCAGCATCCTGTCCGCCATCGGCGCCAGGCGATTGTCCCGCGCCAGCGGCAGGCGCGACTGGGCCAGGCCGGCGATATCATCAAGAAAGATCGCAAAATCGCCGCCGGCAATGCAGGCGCTGGCCTGCTTCCAGGCCTTGTCGCGCTGCTCCTCGGCTTCGGCGCGCAAGGCGGCGAACATTTCGGCGTCTTCCTCGCCGGAAAAGGCCTTGGCGGGCGCGGCCAGCAACTCTTCCAGGAACACGTCCAGGTCGCGGGCGGCGCCCAGCCGGCTGGAAAGAACCTTGGCGCGGCCGCGCAATTCCTCCAGCCAGGGCTGTTCAAAGGCTTCGCCGAAAGATTTGAGAGTCACTTCCAGCCTTCTGAGGCCGACCCGCAATTGATGCAGCCCCTCGACCGAGCGGCCATTGCGCAGCACCCCGGCATTGGCGGTCATCTGCGCCAGGCAGTCCGACAGGATGGCGCGGAAGGCGTCATCCGGCGACATTTTGCGATGGACATGGGCGCGCCGCGCCTTGACCGGCTGGGCGGGATGGGCCGCGCGGCGGGACAGGGAATGAATCGAAGCAGAGCGCGGATCATCCATGCGCTGAAATTGCCTTATGTGTTTCGGATGGGCAAGCCCGCTGCTGCAAGCGCGGCCTTGGCCTGCGCAATACTGATCTCGCCGAAGTGAAAGATCGAGGCGGCCAGCACCGCGCTGGCACGACCCTCGGTGACGCCTTTCACCAGATCGTCAACATTGCCCACCCCGCCCGAGGCGATCACCGGCACCGAGACCGCATCGGCCATGGCGCGGGTCAAGGGCAGGTCATAGCCCGCCCTGGTGCCGTCGCGGTCCATCGAGGTCAAAAGAATTTCCCCCGCCCCCAGCGCCACCACTTTCCTGGCATAGTCCACCGCGTCTATGCCGGTCGCGGTGCGCCCGCCATGGGTGAAAATCTCGAATTTCCCGCTTGCCGCCTTCTTGGCGTCAATCGCGGCCACAATGCACTGGCTGCCGAATTTTTCCGCCGCTTCCTTGATGAATTCCGGCCGGTTCACCGCCGCGGTGTTGATCGAAACCTTATCCGCCCCGGCCAGCAACAGCCCGCGTATGTCTTCCAGGCTGCGCACGCCGCCGCCCACCGTCAGGGGCATGAAACAGACTTCGGCGGTACGCCGCACCACATCCAGCAGCGTGCCCCGCGCCTCATGGCTGGCGGTGATATCCAGGAAACACAGTTCATCGGCCCCCGCCTTGTCATAAAGCATGGCCTGCTCCACCGGATCGCCGGCGTCGCGCAACCCGACAAAATTGACCCCCTTGACCACGCGGCCGTCCTTTATGTCCAGGCAGGGAATGACGCGGATTTTGAGCATCAGTGTCTTCCCCGAGCCATGGCGGCGATGTTCATCAAGGTCCGGCCGCAGACCGCTTCATTGGGCACGCCGGTGGTTTTGCACAGCGCTTCGGCGTCCAGCAGTATGTCCAAAGCGTCATTGAGTTTTTCGCCACTCCAGGCCCGCGCCTGGAGCTTGAAGGAGTCCGCCCGCGAGAAATGCACCGGCGGGCGCAACTGCTTCATGGCGTCGTCCAGATTTTCGCCCCGCGCCATTTTCTCGCGCATCAGCGCCAGACGCTGGAAATGGCCCATGGCGCCGCGGATCACCGCAATAGCCGACATGTCCGCCGACCATAACCGCGACAGCGCCAGATCGAGACGGGCGAAATCGCCGCCGCCCGCGGCGTCGGAGGCTTCCTCGGCCCGCGCTTCGGCTTCATCGCCCATCACCGCACGCACATCATCAAGCCCGACGCTTTTTTGACCTTCGCAATAAAGCGCCAGTTTTTCCAACTCCCGCCGCGATACGCCGCGATCTGAACCCAGCCGCGACACCGCATCGGCCATCGCCTCGGGCGCGATGGCAAGTCCTTCGCCGCGCAGCGCCTCGCGCACCAGCTCTTCCAGGCTGCGCGCGGTGTCGGCGTAACAGGCAATCGCGGCGGCGGCCTTGTCGTCCTCGAACAATTTTCGCAACGATGTGCCCCTGGAAAGATCGCCCGCCTCCACCACCACCAGGCAATCGCCGGGCTGATCCTCCAGAAAGCCTTCGAACAGCTCGGCAAGGCTGTTGCCGGCGCCCCGTACCCGCACCACCCGCCGCCCGCCCATCATGGAAATGGCGGCGGCTTCGTCGGCCAGCCGCGCCGGATCGGATTCCAGCACCGCCTGGCTGAGATCGGCGACATTGAAAGGATCGCCCAGATCCGCCACCACCGATTTCATCAATTTCTCGGCGCGCTCCTGCACCAGCCCGGCATCGGGCCCGAACACCAGGGCGGCGCGCAGGGTCTTTGGCGGACTGACGGCAAACCGGTCGGCATCGCGGGCAGCGATAATCATTGCCCATCCCGATGGCGAAAAAAGGCGGCGAGGTCCATGCGGATGCGCTCGGCAATATCCTGTGCGGCGCGTATGTCGGCATCCTGCTGCGCCGAAAGGGTGGAATAAGGCGAGGCCACCACATTGTAAGCCGACAGGCTGGTCTGGGTGCCATGGGTGACTTCGGCGCCCTTGGCGTCGCTCAAGGTGTAACTGACTGTCAGCGTGTCGTTATAGCGGCTGATGGTGGCGTCATTCTCCAATACCACGCCCTGGTTGGTTTCGTTCAGGATCAGCCTGAGACGATAGGTCTTGCCGGCCTGCTGGCCATTGGAGCCCAGAATATTGATCAGGCTGTTGCGCAGCTCATAGCCATCGCGCTCCGCCACCGGCTCGACAAAGATGGCGGATAGCTGCGGCTCCAGCCGCGCATCGCCATAGAGCGGGCGAAAGCCGCAACCCGCCAGCAAGGGTAAAAACGCGAGGATAAAGCCCAACCACGGCGCAGGCCCGCCTCCCCTGCGCGCGCGCAAGCGCGCTGGCGGGGGAGGTGGCCGTAGCAGCGCTTGCGATGCGAAGGCCGGAGGGGGGCGAATATTTCATGCGACTATATTTACAATGCGATTGGGCACCACAATCACTTTCTTGGGCGCGGCCCCGGCCAAAGCGCGAACCACGCCTTCTTCCGCCAGCGCCGCTGCTTCCACCGTCTTGTTGTCGGCGCCTTGCGCCACCGTGACTTCGCCGCGCCGCTTGCCGTTGACCTGCACCGCGATGGTGACGGTGTCGGTCTTGAGCAGATTGGGATCATGTTTGGGCCAGGGCGTTTCCGCCGTCAGGCTCTTGTGGCCCAGCGCAGCCCAACAGGATTCCGCCAGATGCGGCATCATCGGTGCCGCCAGCAGCACCAGCGCCTCGATCGCCTCGCGCCGCGCCGCCGCATCGGCCTTGTCGCCGTCCGAAATCGCATTGGCCAGCATGTAAATCTGCGCCACGGCGCGGTTGAAGCGCAGGGCGTTCAAATCTTCCGTTACCGCGGCAATGGCCTTGTGCGCGGCCTGGCGCAGATTTTTGGATGCTTCGTCTTCGGCTTTCGGCGCCGCGCCGATGGGCGCGAGATTTTCCGCTTCGCCCGCCAGCCGCCACACGCGCTGGACAAAGCGCCAGCAGCCTTCCGCACCCACATCGGTCCATTCAATGTCGCGCTCCGGCGGGGTATCGGACAGCATGAACCAGCGAATGGTATCGGCGCCGTAAACCTCGATAATCTGTTCCGGCGCGATCACATTCTTTTTTGACTTGGACATTTTTTCGGAAGGCCCGATTTCCACTTCCGCGCCGGAGCTGCGCAAAAAGGCCTTGCCATCACGCTTTTCCATGTCATCGGGCGAAACCCAATTGCCCTCGCCATCCTTGTAGGTCTCATGACAGACCATGCCCTGGGTGAACAATCCGGCGAAAGGCTCGGGAACCGCAACCAGTCCCAACTTGTTCATGGCGCGGGTGAAAAAGCGCGCATAGAGCAGATGCAGGATCGCATGCTCGATGCCGCCGACATACTGATCCACCGGCAGCCAGTAATCCGCCGCCTTTTTGTTGACCGGCGTGTCCGAAGCAGGATCGGTGAAGCGCACAAAATACCAGGACGAATCCGCGAAAGTGTCGAGCGTGTCGGTGTCGCGCACCGCCGCCTCGCCACAGGACGGGCAAACGCTGGTCTTCCAGTCCAGGTCGGCATCCAGCGGATTGCCGCGCACGGCGAAATTGATCTTTTCAGGCAGCAGCACCGGCAGGGCGCCTTCGGGCACCGGCACCACGCCGCAGGTCGCGCAATGCACCATGGGAATCGGGCAGCCCCAGGGCCGCTGGCGCGACACCAGCCAGTCGCGCAAACGGTAATTCACCGTGCGCTCGCCGGTGCCGGCTTTTTCCAGCCGGGCGGCGACCTCGGCCTTGGCCTGTTCCACCGTCATGCCGTTGAGGAATTGCGAATTGGCCAGCTTGCCGGGGCCGGTATAGGCCTCGGTGCCGACCGAGAAAGTTTCGGCATCGGCGTCCGACGGCACCACCACCGGAGTCACGACAAGCCCATATTTGCGGGCGAAATCCAGGTCGCGCTGGTCATGCGCGGGACAGCCGAAAATCGCGCCGGTGCCGTAACCCATCAGCACGAAATTGGCCACCATCACTTTCAGCTTCCAATTCGGATCGAAAGGATGCGTGGCGGTAAGGCCGGTGTCATGGCCCAGCTTCTCAGCTTTTTCGATTTCGGCTTCGGCGGTGCCGGTCTTTCGGCATTCGACAATGAACGCCGCCAGCATTTTGTCTTTCTGCGCCAGTTCCTGGGTCAGCGGATGTTCGGGCGATAAGGCAACAAAGCTGGCGCCAAACAGCGTGTCCGGCCGGGTGGTGAAGACATCGAGCTTGCCGCCGTCAGACAGCGCAAATTGGAAGCGCAGCCCTTCGCTGCGGCCGATCCAGTTTTTTTGCATCAGGCGGACTTTTTCCGGCCAACGCTCCAGCGTATCCAGCGCCGTCAGCAATTCCTCGGAAAAATCCGTGATCTTGAAAAACCATTGGCTGAGCTTGCGTCGTTCGACAATCGCGCCGGAACGCCAGCCGCGCCCGTCAATCACCTGCTCATTGGCGAGCACGGTCATGTCCACCGGATCCCAGTTCACATCGGCTTCGCCGCGATAGACAAAGCCGGCCTTGTAGAAATCCAGGAACAGTTTCTGCTGCTGGTGATAATAGGCCGGATCGCAGGTGGCGAATTCCCTGGACCAGTCAATCGACAGCCCCATCATCTTGAGCTGGGCGCGCATCGCCGCGATATTTTCGTAAGTCCAGTCGCGCGGAGAAACGCCCTTGTCGCGCGCGGCATTTTCCGCCGGCAGGCCGAAAGCATCCCAGCCCATCGGGTGCAGCACGTTGTAGCCCTGGGCGCGGCGGAAGCGGGCGATGACGTCGCCCATGGTGTAGTTGCGGGTATGGCCCACATGGATGCGCCCCGAAGGATAAGGGAACATCTCCAGCACATAGGATTTCGGCTTGTCTGATTGCGCGGGCGTAACAAAAAGCGCGCGCTCGTCCCACACGCGTTGCCAATGTCTCTCGGATTCCTTGGCGTTATACCGCGCCATTGTCGTTCAGGTCCCTTCGATACGGCGCCCCCGGCCGATCGGCGGCGCTGAAGATTATGTGCTCCGGTCGAGTGTCGACAGACGCAGCTCGCGGGCGCGGGTGAGAATGGCGTCTTCCAGCTTGTGGGCAGTGTCGGGGGCGGGCTGGGAGTCGCTCCAGCCCCCCACCGCGCGGGTCTGGCGGAACACCACCACCTTCAGGCCGTCGGCGCGCAGCGCCCGGTCCAGAATATAGATGGTCACTTTCAGCCGTTCATCGGGCGCGTTGGGCGCGACATACCAGTCGGTGATCACCACCCCGCCAAAGGGATCCGCGCTGGCCAGCGGCATGAAAGCCAGGGTGTCCAGGGTGGCATGCCAGAGGAAGGAATTGACCCCCAAAGTCAGGCGATTGTTGCCCCCCGCGACAATGGTGGCGCCGGTATCCATGTCGGTTGTGGTGGTGTTGCTGGAGCCGCAGGCGGCAAGGGGCAGGACCAAAATGCAAAGCAGAACAGGCAGAATTCGCATCGGGTTACTCTATCCTTCGACTGGCGGCGCCGTTCGGGCCGCACCCCCCGATAAGCCTCGCCCGCTTATACTTGTCCGTCCTTTGGGACGCAACGGCGGCACGGATGGCGGGCGGAGGCGGGATCGGCTTATGTTAGAAGCACTTAGACCGAAATTGCAAAAGGATTAGGTGGTGCGGAGCGCAGGCGTGATGTGGAGCCTGTTGCTGGCCGCCACGGGATTATGCCCGGCGGCGGCGGCGGACTGGGATGGAACCATGCCGCCCTACCAGCTCTTTCCCGGCGATGAACAGCTCGACATTGGCGGCGTGGCCGGCGGCGCCCTGTTCAGCAACGACGGCAATGGCAATCAAGCCGTCAGCGGCGCGGCCAAGCTGAGCCCACGCCTGCATCGCGATTTCGACAGCGGCTTGTCCTTGGGCCTGAACGCCACCCTCACCGCCAGCGATGTGCTGTCGCGCGGCCGTTATGGCGGCGATGCCGTCGAACAGGCCTATGGCGATGCGCGCACCGGCTTGGGGCATCTTGAGATCGGCCAGGTTGACGGCGCCGCTTACCAGCTTGCCGTTACCGGCCCCAAGGTGGACGATCAGGTTTCCCTGGACAATCCCCAGACCACATTTTTCCGCGATCCTTCGACCGGGCATGCCTTCACGGATATCTTCGCCCTGCGTACCGAGATCGGCGCTTCCTCCAACTTCGCCAAACTCGCCTATGTCAGCCCCAACCTGTTCGGCGCCCAGTTGGCTTTGTCCTTCACCCCCAAAGACGTGCTGCCATGGCTGCATGAGGGCCCGCATCTGCCGGGACGCCAGGCCGGAATCTGGGAAGGCGCGCTCAAATATGCCGATGATTTCGGCCCGGTATCGCTCAGCGCCTATGGCGGGGCAGCGGTTGGCCATGCCGAGCACAAACCTGCCGGACAGGAAGGCATCATTGATCTGGGCGTTGGCGCGCGCGCCGATTATTCCATCAATGACGATCTGACGCTGTCGCTGGGCGGGGCGTGGCGGCAAAGCAATGCCTATGCCTTCCAGGTCGCGCGCAGCTTCCAAGGCGCCACCACCCGGGCGCTCCAGGCCAGCGCCAGCGCGACATATGAATCCTGGGTCGTAGGCATCGAATATGGCGATGGCGATGCCGGCAAAATCCCCGGCGCGCCGCGCCTGGACCTTGCCGGTTATCAGGCGTCACTGGGATATAATTTCAGCAACAGCATCACCATCAGCGCCGGCTGGCAGAGACTAAATTACGACCGCTCCAGCGGCGCGTTCTACAATGCCCTTCCGCGTATCGGATTGGATGCGGCGTTCTTGCACCTTACGCTCAAGACCTCAGGTCAAGCGCGCTGATTGCAGCGATGCCGGAAAAGCCCGAAAGCAAAACCGAATTTCGCGCCGTCACCCCGCCCAGCGCGAAAACCGGCACCGGCACGCTGCGCGCAATCATCCGCGCCCGCGCCGGCGACAGAGGCGGCGCGCCTTTGTGACTGAAAGTGGCAAAGACCGGCGACAGCAGCACCGCATCGGCATTCACCCCCCGCAGCACACTCTTGAGCGAATGGGCGCTGGCGGTAATCAGCCAGGCGGGATTTTTTGCCCGCCAATGCGCCGCCTCGCGGGCGCGTGCCTGCGGAAGATGCAACCCGTTGGCGCCGATGGCGCGCGCCAACTCGGAATCATCAGCGATCAGCAGGATCAGTCCCCGCGCCCATGCCACAGGACGCAACTGCATCGCCAGGCTGGCGCGGCGTTTTTGGTCACGCGCCCGCACAATGACCAGGCTGCCCGGCGGCAACGCCCGCACCGCCGGCAAGGGATCGGGCAGGCGCAGATCATCGGTCATCAGAACCAACTCGCCCGCATTGAGCGCCGCGCGGCGCAGCCGCGCATTTACATTGAGAGAATGGGCCACCCTTGCTAGTTTCGCGCGCGACAAGGCATCCGCCATGACCATTCCCGAAAATCTTATTTCCACAAATTTGGCCGCCATTCTGGCCCGCATCCAAACGGCGCGAAAGGCCGCGTTCAAGCCCGCGCCTTATACCCATCTGGTCGCCGTGTCCAAGACTGTGGACGAAGCGGGCATCCGCCAGGCGCTGGACGCGGGCCAACGCCTGTTCGGTGAGAACCGGGTGCAGGAAGCCGAAAAGAAATTCCCCGTTCTGAAAAGCGATTATCCCGACCTGGAACTGCATCTGATCGGCCCGCTGCAAACCAACAAGGTCAAAGAGGCGATGGCGCTTTTTTCCTGCATTGAAACACTTGATCGCCAGAAACTCGCCGATGCCCTTGCGCTTGGCCGCGACAAAAGCGGCGCCTGCCCCAAACTTTTTGTGCAGGTCAATACCGGCGAAGAACCGCAAAAGGCCGGCGTGATGCCGGCCGACACCGCCGCTTTGGTGGCTTACGCGCAAAACTTGAACCTGCCGGTAACCGGCCTGATGTGCATTCCGCCTGCGGACCAGGAACCCGCGCCGCATTTCGGTTTCCTGGCCAAGCTGGCGCGCGACAATGGGCTCGATCAACTCAGCATGGGCATGAGCGGAGATTTCGAAATGGCGATCCGTTTCGGCGCCACCCATGTGCGGGTCGGCACCGCGATCTTCGGCGCCCGCATCTAGCCGATTTTGATTTTGTCCCTCGCCTGAAGCTGCTCCAGCGCGGCGCGCAGATCATTCTCCCCCAGCGCCACACAGCCGGCGGTGGGCGGATAATCGGGCCGGGCGAGATGCAGGAAAATCGCGCTGCCTTTTCCGGGCGTGACCGGATCGTCATTAAAGCCGATCACCGCCACCAGGTCATAGACGTGATCCTCACGCCATAGGGTTTCGGCGCTGGCGGGATAGGGCAGCTTCACTGGACGATTATAATTTCTGTCGTCCGGGGCGTCGCACCAGCCGTCATCACGGGCGATGGCGCGGACCGGCAAAATACTTTTCGGTTTGGCAACCCGGTCGGCGCGATAAAAAACCTCGCGTAAGGAAAAAACCCCCAGCGGCGTGACGCCGTCGCCTTCACTGATTTTGCGGGCTATGCCGGCCGGGCCGATGGCGCAGCGGCGGGGGCCGGCGCCCCAATCCAGCACCGGGCCTTCCGGCGAATAGGAAACGATCAGATCCATGCCCGCGACTATATATTACTGCGCGGCGGCGAGTACCGCGCTCGGCAACATCATGGATTTCTGGTAAGCGGCCAAAGCGCGCTGGGCGAGGTCATTGTCCACGCCTTTCTGGACCAGGGAGGCTTGCAGGGCGGTGAAGCTGGCGTCGGGCGACGCCGCGACAAGCTTGGGTGGGCTATTGGACGCCACCGCAACCGGGGTGCTGCCATGATTGCCGGTAAATAACGCCAGCACGGTGTCGCCCACATCCTTGCCGGTGACAGCCTGGAACGCCGAGTCGGCGATGCTGGCGACCGCGCCCCACAATCCGCCATACAGCGTATCGCCCGCGATTTTTTCCGGCGTGCCGATCGTATCGCCGGTAATGGCGCGGTAAAGCGTGCTGATCACCGGCAGATGCTGGAGCGGATTGATGATGGAGAGAAGATTGTGAAAGGAAAAACCCCATTCGCCGCCAGATGTAATGCTCGACGCGCCGCTCGACGCAGCAGGCGCGCCTGAAGAAGCCTGAGGCTGCGGCAGGGCGGGCGCTTTCATGGCGCTGGCCAACGGGCTCAACTGGGGCATGACTTAGATCCAAGCAAATGCCCTGCCAGAAAAAATTCCGCGCGGTTGCTGGCTTTTCATGCAAATGCTGTCAGCTTGCCCGGCAGAAATTGCCGCGCGCGGGCATCACGCGTTATGGTCCGCCGTCACCAAACCGAAATGCCATGCCCAGCGCCAAACGCATCCTTCTGGTGGACCAAAACGCCGGCCCACGCCATACGCTGGCCGAACAGCTGAGCCGCGAAGGCGCCTATGCAGTGACCGAGGCGGGCTCGGCAGCCGAAGCACGTCAGGCTTTGGATTACTCCTTCGCGATTGTTGATGGGGCGGTGGCGGAAAGTGAAAGCCTGGCGCGCGAGTTGCGCGGCAAAGGCAAGCCGGTGCTGCTTTTAAGCGAAACCGGCGCGGATGGCGCGGATAGCCTGGCCAAGCCTTTTCGCCTTGCCGCGCTGCTGGCGCGGCTTTCCGCACAGCTGGGCCCGGACGGCGAAGACCGCGCCGTCCAGATCGGGCCTTATCTGTTCCGGCCCGGTGCCAAGCTGCTCATGGGCGCGCGCAATATCCGGCTGACCGAAAAAGAAACCAATATCCTGAAATTCCTCCATGACGCCGGGCGCGCGGTACCGCGCGAGACCCTGCTGCACGAAGTCTGGGGCTACAGCCCCGCCGTCACCACCCATACCCTGGAAACCCACATCTACCGCCTGCGCCGAAAAATCGAGGAAAACCCCGGTCAGGCGAAGATCCTGGTGACCGAAGAGGGCGGCTACCGGCTGGGCGTTTAGAGCAAATGTTTAACAACCGTTAACCCTTTGACGCCGATAAAGCCGGCATGGCAAAGCCTCCCCCGGCGAAAAAGTCAGCGGGCAACCGCGGCCGGCGCGTCCCTGACGACGCGCCGCCGCCCAAACGCAAAGCCGCCTGGCCTTTTGTGCTGAGCCTGCTGGCAATCTGGGGGATTATCTTCGGGGCGATTTTCTGTTCGCATTTCCTCTCCGAATTGCCGGACGTCAAAAATCTTCTTTCCACCGGGCCGACGCGCGACGTCACCATCCTGGACGATCAGGGACGGCTGATCGCGCGGCGCGGGCTGACGCAAGGGGCGATGATCCGCATCCGTGACCTGCCCGACTATGTGCCCAACGCCTTCATCGCCATCGAAGACCGCCGCTTCCGCAGCCATTTCGGAATCGATCCCATCGGCATGGCGCGGGCCGGGATCACCAACATGATGGCGGGTCATGTCATGCAGGGGGGCTCGACCCTTACCCAGCAGTTGGCCAAGAATCTGTTTCTCACGCCCGGCCGCACCTTCGACCGCAAGGTGCAGGAAGCGATGCTGGCGGTTTATCTGGAGTCGCATTATTCCAAGGACCAGATTCTGACGCTCTATCTCAACCGCGTTTATTTCGGCGCCGGCGTTTTCGGCATCGAGGCGGCCAGCGAAAAATTCTTCGGCAAACATGCCAGTGAGCTCGGACTGACCGAAGCGGCGATGCTGGCGGGCAGCGTCAAAGCCCCGACGCGCTACAACGCCCTGGCCGACACCGACGCGTCATTGGCCCGCGCCCGCATTGTGCTCAGAGCCATGGAAGATACCGGCTTTATCGACGATGGCACGCGGGCGCGCGCCCAGGCGACAAGGCCACGCATTGTGCAAGGCTCCGGCACGCCGGATTCCGGCTATTTCGCGGATTGGGTGCTGTCGCGGCTGGACGGCTTTATCGGCAACAGCACCGAACCGGTGATTGTGGAGACCAGCTTCGATCTTCGCACCCAGGACATGGCTGAGCGCGCCGTGGATCAGAAATTGCGCAGCGAAGGCCCGCGCATCGGCGCCAGCCAGGCGGCGCTGGTGGCGATGACGCCCGATGGCGCAATCCGCGCCATGGTCGGCGGCAGATCGTATAACGAGTCCAGCTATAACCGGGCCACCGACGCCGAGCGCCAGCCCGGCAGCGCCTTCAAAGCCTTTGTCTATCTCACCGCTTTCGAGCACGGCCACACGCCGCAAGACGTGATGCATGACGGGCCGGTGAATATTCATGGCTGGAAACCTTCCGATTTCGAGGGCGAATATGAAGGCGATATCAGCCTGACCAAGGCCTTTGCCGATTCCTCCAATGTGATCGCGGCGCAGTTGACCGACGAAGTGGGGCCTAAGGAAGTGGCGCGCACGGCGCGGCGGCTGGGCATTGCCTCGCCGCTGGAGGCGGTTTCCTCCCTGGCGCTGGGCACCTCCGGCGTCACCCCGCTGGAACTGACCGGCGCTTATGCCGCCTTCGCCAATGGCGGCGAGGGCGTGGCGCCTTTCGCCATCCTCTCCATTCGCACCAAGACCGGGAAAAATCTTTACCGGCGCAAGCCGACAGACCTTGGCGCGGTGATGTCGCCGCAGAACAACATAGCGATGACGGAACTGATGGTTGAAACCGTCACCAGCGGCACCGGCAAGGCGGCGCGACTGGATGAGCGGCCCAGCGCCGGCAAAACCGGCACCACCCAGGATTCTCATGACGCCTGGTTTGTCGGCTTCACCGCCGATCTGGTCACCGGGGTCTGGATCGGCAATGACAATTCCGCGCCCATGCACAAGGCGCCCGGCCTCACCGCCACCGGCGGCGGCGTGCCGGCGCATATTTTCCATGCCTTCATGGAAGATGCGGAACGGGGCTTGCCGGTGCGGGTTTTGGCCGGCAACAGCCTGATAGCGGACGCCGGCGATCAGCCGCCGTTGACCCGGGCCGTCTCCGACAAGGATCACCAGCCGGACGCGTTTGAGCGAATCCTCAACGGGATATTTGGCGGCACTTAATTGTAGCGAAGAAGATTCCGCCCGTTTTCGCGCAGCCATTTGCGCGCCTTGCGGCCATGCGGGGTCAGGCCTTCGACATGCGCCCAAAAACGCGGCCCGTGATTCATTTCCCGCAAATGCGCCGCCTCATGCGCCACCACATATTCGCGCACATAATCCGGCGCGAAAATCAGCCGCCAGGAAAAAGACAGCGACCGCGCCGAGGAGCAGGAACCCCAGCGGCTTGACGTGTCGCGCAGGGTGATGCGCGCCGGCTTGACCCCCAGCCTGGTCCCGAAGGCCAACGCATTGCGCTCGAATTCCTCCCGGGCGGCGCGCTTGAAAAAATCGATCAGCCGCCGGGCGGCATGTTCGGCCCGGCCGCTGACGAAAATCTCATCGCCCTGCCGCCACACCGGGGCGGGGCCGCGTCCCGCCGCCTCGCAAATGCGATGCGGCCGGCCCATAAACGGCACCAGCGCGCCAGGCGCCAGCGCCACCTGCTTGGGCGCCGCCTGGCGCTGGCTTCGGACCCATCCGGTCTCGCCACGCACAAAGTCCAGCGCCGCCGCCCGGCCGACCCTGGCCGGCGCGGTGACGTTGACTTCGCCGGTCACCGGATTGACCCGCATCACCATCCGCCGCGCCCGGGGGTCAAGCCGCACCGTGACCGCCACATTCTCGCCGTCAATCGCCAGCAGCCCGCGCGATAGCCTGAGCTTGCGCGGCTTTCGCTTTTTGAGCATGGCCAGCACAGCTCGCATTTTCATCGCTATTTTATTAGGCTTGCCGCCCATGTCCGAACGCCCGCGTTTTCATCTGGCCTTTCCCGTGCGCGATCTCGCCGAAGCGCGCGCCTTTTACGGCGATCTGCTCGGCTGTCCGGAAGGTCGCTCCAGCGAAGAATGGGTGGACTTCGATTTCTTCGGCCATCAGATCGTCGCCCATTTAAGCCCGAATGAGGCCGGACACCAACACCATAATCTGGTGGATGGCGACAAAGTTCCGGTGCGTCATTTCGGTGCGATTCTTTCCATGGCGCAATGGCGCAAACTTGCGGCGCGGCTTGTCGAAAAGAAAGTTTCCTTCATTGTCGAGCCCGGCATACGCTTTGAAGGCCAGGCGGGCGAACAGGCGACATTCTTTTTCCGCGATCCCAGCGGCAATGCGCTGGAATTCAAGGCTTTCAACGATGAGGGACGCATCTTTGCGCGCTGACAATATCGCACGCGGTGTGGGCCTTGGTTCCCTGGCGCTGATCCTGGGGGCGCTGGGCTTTCAATATATCGGCGGCGTCGTGCCCTGTGAGATGTGCCACTGGCAGCGCTGGCCGCATATCGCCGCGGCGCTGGCCGGGCTTGTTCTCATCCCGCTTGGAAAAAACATGCGGCTGGCGGTCACCGCGCTAGCGGTGATCTGCGGCCTGATCGCTGGCTATCACTGGGGTATGCTGGCTGGTTGGCAGCCGCAATTGCTCGCTGCAGTAATCATCGCACTTCTGGCCGCCGCCTTATGGAACAATAACACGCAGGCGCTGGCTTGGGCAGCGATGGCGCTAGTGCTGGCCTCCGGCCTGATCGGACTTTACCAAAGCGGGATGCAATGGGGCATTCTGCCCGGGCCGTCCTCCTGCAGCGGCCATCGCTTTGTCATCGGCAGCAACATGACACCGGACGTGCAATGCGATGTGGTGACATGGCAGTTATTCGGCCTGTCGCTGGCCGCCTATAACGCCATCTTCTCGTTCCTGATCGCGGGGCTTGGCGGCTTCGCGCTGCTGAAAGCAAAAAATGCCCCGTAAACCGAAACCCAAAGCGCCCGGCGCCAACACCAGCATCGAAGCCATGATCCGGGTGGATCATGCCGGCGAATATGGCGCGGTGCGTATCTATGAAGGCCAGCTCGCGGTGCTCAAGGGCCGCGCCAGCGCGGATACGATTCGCCACATGGCCGAGCAGGAACAGCGCCATCTGAAAACCTTTGACCGGCTGATCAATGAAAGAAAGGTGCGGCCCACCGCGCTGGAGCCGGTGTGGCGCATCGCCGGCTTCGCTCTGGGCGCGGCCACCGCCCTGATGGGTGAACGCGCCGCCTTTGCCTGCACCGCGGCAGTCGAAGAAGCGATTGACGAACATTATGCCGGCCAGATCGAGGCGCTGGGCGAAAGCGAGCCCGATTTCAAAAAGACGGTCGAGGATTTCCGGACCGATGAAGCCGCCCACCGCCAAACGGCGCTGGACAATGGCGCGGAACAGGCGCCGGGCTATCGTCTGCTCAGCAGTGCAATCAAGGCCGGCTGCCGCGTCGCCATAAAACTGTCGGAAAAAATCTAAGGTTCGAGTTCGCTATCCCAATACAGATAGTCCGCCCAGCTCTCATGCAGATAGTTCGGCGGAAATTTCCGGCCCCGCTCGCGCAATTCGATCACCGTCGGCTGGCGCGGCGGATGGCGGGGATACATCCGCGCCTGGGACGGCATCAAGCCGCCCTTGGACAGATTGCAGGGGCTGCACGCCGTGACGACATTTTCCCAGGTGGTGCGCCCGCCCCGGGAACGCGGGATCAGGTGATCGAAGGTCAGGTCTTCGGCATCGCCGCAATATTGGCATTTAAACCGGTCGCGCAGGAAAACATTGAAGCGGGTAAAGGCGGGATTGCGCGCCGGCTTGATATAGCTCTTGAGCGAGACCACCGAAGGCAGCCGCATCTGGAACCGCGCCGAACGCACCACCCGGTCATATTCCTCCAGGATCGTCACCCGCTCCAGGAACACGGCCTTGATGGCGTCCTGCCATGACCACAGCGACAGCGGGTAATAGCTCAGCGGGCGGTAATCGGCGTTGAGCACCAGCGCCGGGCAGGCACTGGCGGAGCGCAGGGGGGCTAACACGAAGCGATTCCTATGAAGGCGTTTCTCCTTGCCGGGCGATAGTAAGGGCGATTCCGCCACTCTGCCAAGATGTGCCTGACGATGGTGACAGGGTGATTACGCCCTTGCTTTCAAAGACGTTGAGGCCGGGGCCCTGACCGCCAACAGGCCGGCAAAGGCCAGCCCCAGAAAATCGCCCGCCAGTTGAATGGTCTGGGGGTCCACGCCATGGCCGATGCCATGGGCCAGGTGCCATTGCACCGTGCGGCCCGCTTCGCCCAGCGCCGAGGCCGCCATCAACATGGCCTGGACCGGCACCACGGTATCGGCATCGCCATGGGCGAGAAAAACCGGCGGCCCGTCGGCGTGGCTGGGCGGCGGCCCGGCCAGAAGGCCCGAAAGCCCCACAATCGCGGCGGGCGGGGTGGCGCGCCTGAGCCCCACATGCAGGCACAGCATGGTGCCCTGGCTGAAGCCCACCAGAATCAGTTTTTCCGGCGACAGCGACAGCCGCGCCAGTTCGGCATCCAGAAATTGGTCCAGCAGCGGACCCACGCTTTCCACGCCCTTCCGCATCTCATGCGGATCGATGCGGGTGATGGGAAACCATTGATAGCCGGGCGCGCTTTGCAACCGGTCGGGCGCGTTGGGGGCGATGAAGGCGGCGCCCGGCATCTGCTTCTGCCAATGCGGCGCCAGCCCGATCAGGTCATCGCCGTCCGAGCCATAGCCATGCACCAGCACCACCAGATGCGTGGCGGGCTCGGCCAAGGGGGCGAGACGCGGGCCGGACAGAGAACGCAAAGCCATTTTTTCAAAAAACGATTAGATTGCCGAATATGAGTGTGACACGTTTTGCGCCTTCGCCAACCGGCTATCTGCATCTGGGCCATGCATTTGCCGCCATTGTCGCCCGGGAAAATGGCGAACATTTCCACTTGCGCATCGAAGACCTGGATCAGGGGCGCGTACGGGAAGAATACATCGCCGCGATATTTGAGGATCTTCGCTGGCTTGACCTTTCCTGGGAAGAACCCGTGCCGCGCCAGTCCGCGCGCATGGCGGCCTATCGCGCCGCGCTTGAGACTCTCGCGGCGGAAGGGCTGGTCTATCCCTGCTTCTGCACCCGCAAGGAGATCGCTGAGGAAATCGCGCGCGCCGGAGAGGCACCGCACGGCGAAGCACAGCATGGCGAAGAAGGGCCGCTCTATCCGGGCACTTGCCGCACGCTTTCGCAACATGCGCGCGAAGAAGCCGCTGCGGAGGGCAAGCCCTATGTCCAGCGGCTGGACGCCGCCAGGGCGGCGGCGATGGTCGGGCCGCTCTCCTTCATCGAATATGGCAATCTCTGTGTGGCCGACCCAACGCGTTTCGGCGACATCGTCCTGGCCCGCAAGGATGTGCCGGCGGCCTATCATCTGGCGGTGGTGGTGGACGACGCTTTTCAGGGCGTCACGCTGGTGACGCGGGGCGAGGATCTTCTGCCCGCCACCCATGTGCAGCGGCTGCTGCAGGCGCTGCTGGCGCTGCCCGAGCCGCACTATGCCCATCACCGGCTGATTCTGGACGATTCCGGCCGCAAATTTTCCAAGCGCGACCAGGTCGTGACATTGCGGGCGCTGCGGGCGGCAGGGGCCACGCCCCAGGACATCTTCGCCCGGCTTGGGCTTTGAGTGGGACTTATGCTATGCGGCGCCCATGAGCGACCATCCTGTTGACCGGCTGTTTGCCACCATCGCCGCGCGCAAGGCGGCGGCGGACCCGTCCGCCTCCTACACCGCCAAACTTCTTTCCGAAGGCGTCGAAAAATGCGCCCGGAAATTCGGCGAGGAAGCGGTGGAAACCGTGCTGGCCGCGGTCTCGGGCAGCAAGGAGCATCTCGCCGCCGAATCCGCCGATGTGCTTTATCATCTGCTGGTGCTGTGGGCCGCTTCCGGAATCACCCCGGATGAGGTTTACGCCGCGCTGAAAAAGCGTGAAGGCGTTTCGGGCTTGACGGAAAAAGCCTCGCGCAAATAGCGCTATTCCGTTTCTTCCTCGGCCAGGCTCTTGACCAGATCGAGCATGCGCTTGCGCACCTTGGGATCCTTGATCTTCATGAAGGCCAGGCTGAGCTGCAAGCCCTCGCCCGAGGAGACGAACTCCATCACCGGCGCGCTTTTCGTTTCGGCGAACTCGCCCGCCTGCGCCGCCGCCACGCCCTCATAGAAAAACTCGATCGGCACGCCCAGGATGCGCGAGATTTCATAAAGGCGGCCCGCGCCGACCCGGTTGACGCCTTTTTCATATTTCTGCACCTGCTGAAACGTCAGGCCAAGCAGATCGCCCAGTTTTTCCTGACTCATCCCTATCAGCATCCGCCTGATACGCACGCGGTTCCCCACCTGGGCATCGATCGGATTGGCTTGTTTCTTGGGCACTACGCACACACAAATAATTGGCGGGCGGGAACTTACCCGCATTGTCCACGAAACTGAAAGAAATAATTTTACGCGGTACGCCGCGTCACTTTCGCCCGAGGATAAAAGCTGACGCGGCACCCGCAAAAAGCAGCAGCAGGAACATCCAATCGCCATAACGCGCATAGGGTGACGGCGGCGCCGAGCGTGGTAAACGCGCGTCTATAACGCCCATCTTGCCGATCCCCAATTGCGCGGTAATCCGGCCATAAGGATCGATCACCGCCGATATGCCGGTATTGGCTGCACGCGCAACGGGTAATGCCTCTTCGATGGCGCGCGCGCGTGCAATCAGAAGATGCTGATAGGGCCCCGCCCAGGGCCCGAACCAGGAATCATCGGTGACATTGACGAACCAGCCGGGCCGTTGACCGCCCCCATTCTGATGGGATGTCACCGCCCCGGGGAAAATAATTTCATAGCAAATAAGCGGCGTGACCGCGGGCGCGCCCCGCAATTGGTATGTGTGCGGACCATCGCCGGTGGCGAAACCTTCTTGACCTTCTGTCAGCTTGGTGATGCCGATGCGATTAAGGATATTTGCGAAAGGCACATATTCGCCGAACGGCACCAGATGGAATTTGTCATAGACCTGGGGCGCGGCATCGCCGGGCGAAAAAATAAACAAGCTGTTGAAAGCTGACGAATTGTCCGGCGCAAGCCGGGTAGCGCCGGTGATCAGGGTGCGGCGCTGGCCGGTCAGGAGCGCGATCTCGTCCAGCGCGAAAGGGGCCCGCGACAGCACAAAGGGCGGCGCCGCCTCGGGCCAGACAATGTGGGTGGGCTGGCCCAGCCCAGGCGTGGCGGGCGCCACGCTGAGATCCAGCAGCCGTCCCCAATTGCGGGCCATCAGGCTGCGCGTGTATTTCTCCGTCTGCGGAATATCGGGCTGCACAATCCTGAGCGCCACGCCCGGCACCATTTGGGTGGGATGGCTGACCAGCCGCGCCGCGCCGCCCACGCCTATCACTCCGAACAGAACCAGCATGATGACAGGCATGCGCCAGGCTTTTGGCGGCGAACAGAATTCCGCCAGCGACGCACCCAGCAGAATGGTAAGAAAAGAAAGCCCATAGGCCCCAAGCAGCGACAGGCTCTGCATGACGGGCAGCGACGCACCCCAGCTATAGGCGGGCAGGTTCCAGGGAAAACCCGTGAAAAGATGGCCGCGCAGCCATTCCCCGGCGGCATAAAAAACCGCGAATATCAAAAGCCGCGCCGCGCCGTCCTGCCAGAAATAAAGCGCCAGAGCCGCGGCGATGCCCACAAAAAGCGCCAGCCCGGCGGTCAGGAAAACCAGCGCGAACGGCATCTGCCAAAGATGCGCGCTGGGATCGACCAGAAAGGCATAGCCTATCCAGTGCAGCCCGATCAGGAATTGACCGAAACCGAAGGACCAGCCCGAGACAAAAGCGGCGCGAAGGCGGTGGTGGCTTTCATCTGCCCCATCGAGCAAAAGCAACAAGGCCGCGAAACCCAGCAGCAACGCCGGAAAAAATTCCAGAGGGGCAAAGCCCAGCGCCGATACCGTGCCTGCGGCAAAGGCAAAGCCGGCGCGCCGCCAGCCCGACAGTCCCCGCACCCAGTTGCCGCTTCTTGTCAGCACACTCATGCAGCGGATGGCGGGCAGATGCGCAGGCGCCGCACCCGGCGCGGGTCGGCATCCAGCACTTCAAACTCAAATCCGGCGGGGTGGCTGACGATCTCGCCGCGCTGGGGTACCCGGCCCAGCAGCGCGGTCACCAATCCCCCCAAGGAATCCACATTCTCGTCGGTTTCCGGGGTGGAAAGATCAACCCCGGTTTCAGTCTTGAAATCTTCCAGCGCCAGCCTGGCATCCACCACAAAACACACACCGTCGCGGCGTAGCGCCATGGCCTCGTCGTCATGTTCGTCGGCGATGTCGCCCACGATTTCCTCGATAATGTCCTCGATCGAGACCAGCCCCTCAGTGCCGCCATATTCATCGATCACCAGCGCCAGATGGGTGTGGCTGGTCTGCATCTTGAGCAACAGATCAAGCGCGCGCATGGAAGGCGGCACAAACAGCACCGGCCGCATGACGCTGGCAATCGAGGAATTCTCCAGCCGGTAATCGCCATCATCGCGCAGCTGAAGCAGCGCCATCACGTCTTTGACATGCACCAGGCCGGTGGCGTCGTCCAAGGTCTCGCGATAAACCGGCAGGCGCGAATGTTGCGCGGCGCGGAACAGCGTCACCAGTTCCGGCAGCGGCATGGATTCTTCCACCGCCACGATCTCGGCGCGCGGCACCATCACATGGCGGACTTTCAATTCGCCAAAGGCCAGCAGATTGGCCAGCATCACCCGTTCCTGCTGCGACAAAGCGGGGGACTGGCGCTCGCTCTCCTCGATCACTTCCTCCAGGCTTTCGCGCATCGCCGCGCTGGAGGGGTCTTCGCCGCGCAGCATCTGCAGCAGCCGCTTCAGGATCGACGGATGGTCTTCGGGATCGTTCACGCGCCCACCTTGTAAGGATCGCCGATGCCCAGGCGCCCCAGAATCCGCGTCTCCAGCGGCTCCATGATTTGCGCATCGCGCGGTTTTTCATGATCGTAGCCGGCCAGATGCAACACGCCATGCACCACCAGATGGCTGGCATGATCGCAAAAACGCTTGCCAGAAGTTTCGGCTTCCTTGCGGCTCACGCCATAAGCGATGGCGATATCGCCGCGATAACCGTCCTTGTTCCTGGCCGCGGGAAACGACAAGACATTGGTCGGTTTGTCACGGCCGCGAAAATCGCGGTTCAACGCTTTGAGTTTTTTGTCGCTGCTCAGCAGCACGGTGAAACTGGTCTTGCCCTTGAACCCGCCGGCCCGCAGCGCCGCCTCAGCCGCCCGCAGCAAGCGCGTTTTGAGCCCGCGCGTCTTGCGCCAGCCAGGGTCTTCCACCAACACCGTAATGCCGCTCATTTGCCCTTGGCAGTATAGGCGCGGACGATGCGGCTGACGAGGGCGTGACGCACCACGTCCGAATCGGCAAAGCGCTGGATGCCGACGCCTTCAACGCCTTCCAGAATGGAAATCGCCTCGTTCAGGCCCTCGGGCCGGCCGCCCGGCAGGTCGCTCTGGCCCGGATCGCCGGTCACCACCAGCTGGGATTCCTCGCCCAGCCGCGTCAGCACCATTTTCATCTGGGCGGCGGTGGCGTTCTGGGCTTCATCCAGGATGACAAAGGCGCGGCTCAGGGTGCGCCCGCGCATGAAAGCCAGGGGCGCGATCTCGATCACACCCTGCTCGATCAGGCGCGTGGTCTGCTCACCCAACACGTCAAACAGCGCGTCATAAAGCGGGCGCAGATAGGGATCGATCTTTTCCTTGAGGTCGCCGGGCAGAAAGCCCAGCCGCTCGCCGGCTTCCAGCGCCGGGCGCGACAGGATGAGCCGCTCAACCTTGTGCTGATAGAGCATATGCGCGCCGTAAGCGGCGGCCAGATAGGTCTTGCCGGTGCCGGCGGGGCCGATGCCGAACACCAGAGGATGCTCGCGCATCAGATCCAGATAAGCGCTCTGGGCGGGGCTGCGCGGCCGGGTAAGCCGGCCGGCTGCCGTGCGCACCGCGCCGGGAGTTTCGGCCCGCCCCGCATCGGTGAAGCGGATTTCCGCATCCACTTCGGCCAGGGTGATGCTCTCGCCCGCCTGGGCCCTGGCATAAAGCGACGACAAAATCGCCGCGCCGCGTCCGCGCGCCGCGCCGGCAATGCCGATGCGATTGCCGCGCTGGGTGACGCGAAGATCAAGCTTTTGCTCCAGCCGGGCGAAATTTTTCTCATGCGGCCCGCTTAGCGCGGCCAGCAGCTTGTTGTCGGAAAATTCCAGAGTCACCTGCTCGCTGATACTCTTGCGAGGTTTTTTCACGCCGGCACGCTGTGGAATGCGTCGGCCACCAGCGCGCCATGCAGGCTGTTGGCGGTGAGGCAAGCAATCTTCACATCGGCGATGGTGCCGAGCAGGCTGGCCGCGCCCTCGACATGCACCGGCTGCAGCCAGGGCGAGCGGCCCACCCATTGGCGCTTGCCGCGGCCGGGCTTTTCAAACAGCACTGGCATGGTTTTGCCGATTGCCGCCAGGTTGGCCTGGTCCTGTTGATCGAGCAGCAACGTCTGCAGCCGCTGTAATCTTTCATTCTTGACGGTTTCGGCAACCAGCTTTTTGGCCGCCGCCGCCGGGGTGCCGGGACGCGGCGAATATTTGAAGGAAAAGCACTGGGCGAATTTTATCTCACGCACCAACGCCATGGTGGCTTCGAAATCGGCCTCGCTTTCGCCGGGAAAACCCACAATAAAGTCCGAGGAAAAAGCGATGTCCGGCCGCACGGCGCGCAAACGCGCGATCAACCCCCGATAATCATCGGCGCTGTGCTGGCGGTTCATCGCCGCCAATACCGAATCCGATCCCGACTGCACCGGCAGATGCAGGAACGGCATCAGCTTTTCGATTTCACCATGCGCCGCGATCAGATCATCGTCCATGTCGCGCGGATGGCTGGTGGTATAGCGAATACGCCAGATGTCTTTTACTTTCGCCAACGCCTCGATCAGCCGCGCCAGATTCCAGGCGCGTCCATGCGAATCCGTGCCGCGATAGGCATTCACATTCTGGCCCAGCAGCATGATCTCGCGCGCGCCGCGCGCCGCAAGCGCTTTGGCCTCGGCGATGATCCGTTCGGGGGACCGGGAATGTTCGGGCCCGCGGGTATAAGGCACCACGCAGAAGGTGCAGAATTTATCGCAGCCTTCCTGCACGGTGAGAAAGGCGCTGATGCCGCTATCACTTGTCACTTCGGGAAAGGAATCGAATTTTTCCAGCGCCGGAAAATCGGTCTCCAGCACATGCCCCGCCTCGCGCGCATGGCGGGCGATCATTTCCGGCAGGCGATGATAGGATTGCGGTCCCACCACCATGTCCACCACCGGCGCGCGCGCCACCATCTCCTGCCCTTCGGCCTGGGCGACGCAGCCCGCCACCGCCACCAGCATGTCCGGCTTTGCGCGCTTGAGCGCCTTGAGGCGGCCCAGTTCGGAATAGACTTTCTCCGCCGCCTTTTCGCGGATGTGACAGGTGTTGAGGATCACCATGTCCGCGCCCTCGGGCGTGTCCACCGCGCCATAGCCCAGCGGCGCCAGCAGATCCGCCATGCGGGCGGAATCATAGGTGTTCATCTGGCAGCCATAGGTCTTGATGAAAAGCTTCTTCATGCGGGGGTTATATTCAAAACTGCCGCCAAAACACAGATGCCCAAAAGACAAATGGAAGAAACATCACGGCATTCCGGCCAGGGCTCTAATCTGACCTTGGCGCACCACGGCCTCGGCACGGCGCGCCAGTTCCTTGCGGTCGGTGGCCGTCACGGGCGGGTGAAATTCCACCACCACGTCCAAGGGCCCCGCCTTCAGCGCCTCCCACAAATGCGGCACCAGCTCCATATCGCCATACCAGGCGAAAAGCGGACGGTTCTCGCGCCCCATGGGAATGCCGTGAATGCCGGTATAAGCGGTGGAAACCGGCTGCACCGTCACCACACCCAGCTCGGCCGCGCCCAGCAGCGCGCTTTTGAACGGCAGCACTTCATTGCCGTCGCTGGAGGTGCCTTCGGGAAACAGCACCAGGGTATCGCCTTGCCGCAACCGGTCCTGGATGACGTCGCGCGCCGCACCGGTCTCGCTGCGCCTCGCCCGGGCAACAAAGATGGTGCGCTGAAGCCGCGCCAGGGTGCCGAAGAACGGCCAGCGCGCCACTTCCGACTTGGCGATAAAGCAGAGCGGCATCACCGCCGAAAAAATCACAATGTCCATCCAGCCGGTGTGATTGGCCAGAAGCAGCGTGCCACGGTTCTTGACCGGCGCGCCGATCACATGGATATGAATGCCGAACAGCCAGGCGACAAAGCGGTGATAGACATGGGGAAACCCGCGCCGGTAAGGCAGGCCCAGCGTCACGCCCAGCCATTGCACCGGAATCAGGATAAGCGTGACGGCCAGGAACACCGCCAGAATGACGGCGGCTCGCACCGTGGGCATTAGGATAGTAGAGCGACTTGCACAGGTCCGCTTCCCCTGCGCGCGCGAAGCGCGCTGGCGGGGGAGGTGGCCGTAGCACCGGCCAGGTGCGAAGGCCGGAGGGGGTAAATCATTTCAGCTTCTTGCCCTTGGGCACGCCGTAAAGTTCAAGCCGGTGGTCCACCAGCTCGAAGCCCAGTTCCTCGGCCACCCGGCGCTGCAGCTTCTCAATATCCTCATTGCGGAATTCGATAACGCTGCCGGACTGCACATCGATCAGATGATCGTGATGGCTTTCGGGAGCTTCTTCGTAACGGGCGCGCCCGTCGCGGAAATCATGCCGCTCCAGAATGCCGGCATCCTCGAACAGCTTGACGGTGCGATAAACTGTGGCAATGGAGATGTGCGGATCAATCGCCGCGGCGCGGCGGTAAAGCTCTTCGGCATCGGGATGGTCGCCCGCGCCCGACAGCACGCGCGCGATGACGCGACGCTGCTCGGTCATGCGAAGCCCCTTGTCAACGCAGAGTTTCTCTATCCGCGTCAAATCCGTCCCATCCTGCGCGCCTTTCGGGCCGACGTTAGGCGAAATCCCCGGTCAGTGAAAGCGGCAGCCCGGCCTTCAGCACCAAGGCATCTTTTCCCTGATAATAGGCCTTGCGCTGGCCCACCCGCGCAAAGCCCAGCCCGGCGTAAAGCGCCAGCGCCGCCGGATTGTCCGCGCCCACCTCCAGAAAGATATTTTCGGCGCCTTTTTCGCTGGCGTGCCCGGCGGCTGCGGCAAGCAGGGCGCGGCCCAGCCCCTGGCCACGCGCCTCGGGCGTCACTGCCAAGGTAAGGATCTCGGCTTCGCCGCCCGCCACTCTTGCCAGCACAAATCCGTGCCCAGTAAAAAAAGCAAACCCGCCCGGAGCGGCGAGAAGTTTTTCGATCGCCGCCGCATCCCAGGGATCGGGAAAAGACGTTTTATGCAGCGCCGCCAGCAGCGCCGCATCGTCTTTTCCGGAATCGAACAGCGCGAGCATTATGCCGGCAATTTCGCATCGGGCGCGCGCAGATAAAGCGGCGCGGGAACCGCGTCGGACACCGGTTGCCGCAAAGCCAGCCGCGCCACCCAAAGCGCATCGGGCTGACGGATATCGCTGAGGATGAAATCGCCGCTCAGCCTGTCATGGGCCATGGGTGCGCCGCTGCCCACCAACATGCAGGAACCAAAAGCGCGGATTTTTTCCACTGCTTCCGCAAAAGGCATCACCGCCGGGGCTAAAATGATTTCATCTTTTTCCCGTAGTAGAAGATAAGCCTCGTCGCGTCTGGCATCATGGATCGCGGCCACGCGCGGGCTTTGCGCCGCCGCCGCCATCGCTTCCAAAGTGGTGACGCCCGTGAGCGGCTTTTTCAATGCCACGCGAAGGCCGCGCATAAAGGCAAGTCCCACCCGCTGGCCGGTGAAAGTGCCCGGCCCGGTGGTAACGGCCAGGCGGTCCAGCGCGGAAAAAGGCGCGCCCGCTTCAACCATTGCCGCCTCGACCATCGGCGCCAGCGCCTCGGCATGGCCGCGCGCCATTTCCTCAAAGCGATGGGCAAGAATTTTTTCGCCGTCCAGCAAGGCAACCGAACAGGCGCCCAGAGCTGTTTCAACCGCCAGAATCCTCAAATGATCCTGCACGCTTCGTCAAAGGAAAGTCGCGGATTGCGCGGGAAAATACCGGCGGGATCGCCATGGCCCAGGGCGCAGATGAAATTGGATTTGATGTTGGTGCCGGCGAAGAATTCCTTGTCCACACCGTCATTGCTGAAGCCCGACATGGGGCCGCAATCCAGCCCCAGCGCCCGTGCCGCGACGATGAAATATGCCCCTTGCAGGGTGCCGTTGCGGAAAGCGAATTCCCTTGTCGCTTCCGGCTTGCCGGTGAAATTGTTTTTCATTCGGGGATTGTTGGGGAAAAGTCTGGGCCACATCTCGAGAAAATCTAGATCATAGCCAATGATCGCCACCGCGGGCGCCTGCATGGTTTTTTCACGATTGCCTTCCATCAGATGCGGCTTGAGGCGCGCCTTGGCCCCAGGCGAGGTGAGGAACAGAAAGCGCGCCGGGCAGGAATTGGCGGATGTCGGGCCCCAGCGCATCAAATCATAGACCGCCATCAACAGCGCGTCACTGACCGGCTTGTCCGACCATTTGTTCTGGGTGTGGGCGGCGCGGAAAATTATATCTAGCGCTTCGTCGCTGATGGCATGACTGGCGGCGTGAGACATGGCCCGCTCCAATAAATCAGATCGCTTCGACCGCGGTCACTTCCGGAAAATAATGGCGCAGCATGTTCTCGATGCCATTCTTCAGGGTGCGGGTCGAAGATGGGCAGCCGGCGCAGGAGCCTTGCAGATGCAGCGAGACGATTCCGGTCTCGAGGTCAAAGCCCTTGAAGATGATGTCGCCGCCGTCTTGCGCCACCGCCGGCCGCACCTTGGTGTCGATCATGTATTTGACCTGATAGACGATGTCGGGATCGCCGTCCTTGAAGCCCTCTTCTTCCACCACGGCGCCTTCCATCAGCGGCAAGCCTTGGGTGAAATGCTCCATGATGGTGCCCAGCAGGGCAGGCTTCAGATGCTTCCAGTCGCCATCGCGCTTGGTGACGGAAATAAAATCGCTGCCGAAGAAAACCCGGGCGACTTCCGGCGTCTGGAATAGCGCCTTGGCCAGGGGCGAGCGCCCGGCGCTCTCGGCGCTGGGGAAATCGGCCACCGCGCCGACGCCCATCACCTCCCGGCCAGGCAGGAATTTGAGGGTGGCGGGATTGGGGGTCGATTCGGTCTGGATAAACATGGGCGCACTCCTTGGTTTGATAGATGAACCTTGAGGGCGGCGGCATCAAGGGCGAGGCCCGCAAGTCATCCCGTCACCGGTCAATAAACGGAAATTATATATTACCCGGATGATATTGACCGTATTATTTTACCAGGATAAATATGTCAAAATGATCTATACCGCCTTCTCGGGCTTCGATCATCTGGCCTCAGGCTCCCTGGCCGAGGTCTATGCCGCTAGCCGGGACGTGCCCGGGGCCCTGATTTTCGACCAGGAAACCGGCCGGGTGGTGGACATCGACCCCCGCCATCCGCCCAATGACAACACCGTCCGCCCCGGCCGCCCCAAGCTGGGGGTGGTGGCGCGGGAGGTCACCCTCCTGCCCCGGCACTGGGACTGGCTGTCCGCCCAGCCGGGAGGGGCCTCGGTGGCGCTGCGCAAGCTGGTCGAGGCGGCGCGCGGCGACCCCCGCCTCAAAACCCGTTTTTTGCGCGACAGCCTTTATCGCTTCATCACCGCGACCGTGGGCAATGCGCCGGGATACGAAGAAGCGATACGGGCGCTTTATGCCGGCGAGCGCGAGGAATTCGCTGCCCATATCGAAGCCTGGCCGCCCGACATCCGCGCCAAGCTGGAAAGCATGAGCCAAGCTGCTTTCGATTAAAAATCCGAGATCAGGCCTTTTTTCTCCCAGTCGCCATAACGGGTGGGTTCGAGGCCTTTGAGACCGCCGCGTTCCGGCGGCAGGGGATGGGGCTTCTCTTTGGCCCTGCGGGCATCGGCTTCCCGGTTGGCGCGTTTTGCCGCTTCCGCGATCCGCTCAGCGACTTCTTCTTGCGTGGCTTTCACTTTGGCAATCATGCTTGATCCCATTACAGGTGAGCTTACATCAATCCTGCCCGCCATGAGAATGCCCGCAATGAACATCTTCAAGACCGGCCTGCTGATGAGCCTGATGATGGGGCTGTTCCTGGTGGTGGGCGCTATGATCGGCGGCGCCAGCGGCATGGCGATCGCCTTTGTGCTGGCGGCTGGGTTGAACCTGTTCGCCTATTGGAATTCGGACAAGATGCTTTTGCATATGTATGGCGCCCGCCAGGTGGATGCCGGCTCCTCGCCCGATCTCTATCACATTGTCGAGCGGCTGGCGGAGAGCGCCCATCTGCCCATGCCCAAGGTTTTCATTTCGGACAATCCGCAGCCCAACGCCTTCGCCACCGGGCGCAATCCGCAGCACGCCGCGGTCTGCGTCACCAGCGGACTTTTGCAGAAAGTCAGCAATGAAGAGTTGGCGGGCGTGATCGCGCACGAGCTGGGCCATGTGCGAAACCGCGACACCCTCACAATGACCATCACCGCGGTGATCGCGGGCGCCATCGGCATGCTGGCGAATTTCGCTTTCTTCATGGGCGGGCGGCGCAACAATCCGCTTGGCCTGGTCGGGCTTTTGCTGGTCACCATGCTGGCGCCTTTCGCCGCCATGCTGGTGCAGGCCGCGATCAGCCGCTCCCGCGAATTCGAAGCCGACCGGGCCGGCGCCGAACTCACCGGACGGCCACTCTGGCTGGCAAATGCGCTGGCGGCGATTGATACCTCTGCCCGCCGCATCGACAACGCGCCCGCCGACGCCAATCCCGCCACGGCGCACATGTTCATCATCAATCCACTGCATGGTGGATTCTCGGGGCTCTTCGCCAGCCATCCTTCCACCGAAGAACGCATCGCACGGCTGCGCGCCATGGCGGGTACTCCGGCTCCCACTTCGGGACCATGGGGGTGACCGACGCCAGCGGCCTGCCCGCACGGGCTGCTGCCCTGTCGCTTCTGTCCGGCGTGCTCAGGCAGAAAAGGCCGCTGGATGCTTTGCTCGACACTCTGAAAACCCTGCCGCCGCGCGACGCCGCTTTCGCCCGCGCTCTGGTCAGCGGCACCCTGCGCCATTTCGGCGAGCTGGACGCAACCCTGCGCCATTTCGTGCCCAAAGCCTTGCCGTCGCACAAAACCGGACCCGCGATGGAAATCCTTCTGCTGGGCGCGGCGGAACTGTTGATCCTGAAAGTCCCGGCCCATGCCAGTGTCGATGCCGCCAACCGCCTGGCCAGCGCCGACAACAAGGCGGTGCATTTCAAGCCGTTGATCAACGCCGTGCTGCGCCGGATAGCGCGCGAAGGCGAAGATGTGCGTGCCAAACTCGACGCGCCGCGCCTCAACACGCCCGATTGGCTGTGGCAACGCTGGAGCATGCAATATGGCGAGGAAACCACCCGTGCCATCGCAATCGCCCATCCAAGCGAAGCGCCGCTGGACATCACCCTGAAAGACCCTGCATCGTCTTCTCCCGAAAGCACGGCGCTGTTCGGTCTCACGCGGCGGATGGCGCAATCCGGCCGGGTCGAGGACATGCCCGGCTTTTTGCAAGGTCATTGGTGGGTGCAGGACATCGGCGCGACCTTGCCGGTGCTGATGCTGGGCGAGGTCAAAGGCAAAAAAGTGATTGATCTTTGCGCCGCGCCGGGCGGCAAGACCATGCAGTTGGCGGCGCGCGGCGCCGAGGTAATCGCGGTGGACAATGATGCCTTGCGCCTTACCCGCGTCCGCGAAAATCTGGCGCGCACCGGGCTTGCCGCTACCCTGATTGAAAGCGACGCCCGCGATTTCAAGGCCAGCGCCGATTCCGTCCTGATTGACGCGCCCTGCACCGCCACCGGCACCATCCGCCGCCATCCCGACCTGCCCTGGATCAAACAGCCCGGCGATGTCACCGCCCGCGCCCCGCTGGCTTATGAGATCCTGGAAAGCGGCGCGGCTATGGTGCAATCAGGCGGGCTTCTGGTTTTCGCGGTCTGTTCGCTGGAGCGGGAGGAAGGCGAAGAGCAGATCGAAGCCTTTTTGACGGCCCATCCGAAATTTGCCCGCGCCCCGCTCAGCGCCGATGAAATCTTCGGCCAGGGCGAATGGATTTCGGCCGAGGGCGATCTTAAAACCTTGCCCTGTCATCTGTCCGCGCAAGGCGGCATGGATGGATTTTATGCGGCGCGATTGCGCCGCTTATAGCCGCCCGAGCGCATACGCGACCGCAAGGTAAATCTTCCCCGTATCCGCCGAAAGAATGGTCGAGGCCAGAAGCCCGCCGCCATCGCCTTCCCGCGCCTTGTTTAACAAGGATTCGAACTCGTTGAGATAAGCCTCAGCCGCGTCATGGAAGCGCGAGTCTTCGCGATACAAAGTGGTGATGCGGTCAATCGCAGCATCGTCAATCGCCCCGGCCAGCTTGCGCGCGAACACCGCCCGGTCGCCGCTGAGATAGCGCTTCCAGTCTTCATCGCCGGGGTTGGCGTCCAGCACAATCGCTTCCAGGTCCACCGCCATGTCGGCCAGCGCCATCTGCAGCGCGCCAATCGCCGCGGCGCTGCCGGGCTGAAGCTGGGGCTGCTGGCCGCTGGTTTCCACCGCCGCCAGCAATGTTTTCATTTCCCAGCTTTTGTTGGCGCTATTCACCCCTATGGTTTCGCGCAGATCGCGCTTGGGCCGTTGGGTGAGTTTGCGCGCCAGGCCCTTCAATCCGTCATTTTCATTTTCCGGCGCGGGCGGCGGCGTCGAAGGCCGCGCGGCACGGGCATGAATGGTCGAAAGCGTGCGGGCGGAAAGATCCAGAATCTGGTCGGTCTCGCTCTGCACCATCTGGCGCACGCGCTGGGCCTCGCCCAAAGCCACCATGGGCAGCCGGGTCAGATGGCGCTCCACTTCCTCGATCGCCTTGGCCAGACCGCTTCGAATCTGGGTGGTCTCGGCCGACATTTCGCCGGCGGCGCGCAGCAGCCTTTCGCATTCCGCCATCGCCTCGCCCACCAGGTTGCGGGCATCGTGCTTGGCCTGGGCGGCGCTTTCGCCGATCAGGGTCTGCGCGCCGGTGCCGGCGTCGCGCAAGGTGGCGATCAAGGCGGTCAGAACCGTGTTGGCGGAATCGCTGACATCCTTCAGCCGCTCGGCTTCGCGCGAGAAAGCCGCGGTGAGCTGGCCGGCGCGGCTGGCGGCATTGGCCATGATCAGCTCCAGATGCCGTTCGGCATCTCCGGTGACCATTTCAAACCGCTTGGCCTCGCCGCCCAGGGTACTGATCGCCTGTTCCATGCCGGTGCGCTGCTGGGCCAATGCCCCTTCAAACACCGCGCTGTCTTCCTTCAACCTGCCGAGCAATTCGTTCATCTGGACGCGGTGTTTTTCCTGCCGTGCCAGAACAAACTCCGCCCGCGCCAGCGCCGCGTCGGACACCTGCTCGATTTTCTTGGCCTGGGTGTCGAGTTCGATGGCCGCTTCACGCGGCGCGTCGGATGCCGCCTGCGCCGCGGAGCGGAAGCCCGCTGCCTGCACGTCCAGCGATTGGGCCGCCATCTTGAGAGCGCCTTCGGCGGTTTCGATACTGGCGCGCAATTGCGCGGAACGTCCCGCCACACTTTCAGCGGCGCGCGAAGCTACGTCGGTGAGATGGTCGCCCAAACTTTCCAGCCTGCGGCTTTCCTGGGTAAGGCGCGAAGCAATCGCCTCGCCCCGCACTTCGGCGCGCGCGCCGGCTTCCTCCAGCGCCGCGACCTGATTTTCCAAGGCCGTTTCCAGGGCGCGCAGCCGCGAGAAAGCGCCATCCAGCCCGGCATTCAGGGCATCGAGTTCGCGCCGCACCGCGCGGCCCAGCTTGACGGCGCTGCGCGCGGCGCCATCATCGGCGGTCAGCAGATGTTCGGCCGCGCTCTGCAAGGCTTCGGCGGTGCGGCTCATCTGGTCGGCGCGGACAAAGGCGGTGGCGATGGCGATAAACAGAACCGGCGGCAGCACCATGGCGGCGCTGAGCAGGGCGATCTGCTGAAGCTCCAGGACGGCAAAACCCCGCGGCCCCAGATAGCCCCACAGATAAGCGCCCCACACCCCCAGCCAGAACAGCGAGAAAAGCGCGGCGGCGAAAGCTGGGGTGGAGAAGCGGGATCCCACGCGCTGAACGGGACGGGCGGAAAGCGGGGGCTCAGGCTCCTCGGGCCGGTTGGCCGCCTGTAGAATAATCGATTGATTTCGCTCGAAATTTCTAATCACAGGCCGCCCTTTGGACACCTGACTCTATGGTAAATTCGGCCTCAGAGGAAGGTGGTCGCTTTAACGCCACTTTAGCCGGGATGGGCTGACAATCTCCCAAACGCACAAGTCTGGAAACTGGAAAACGCCTTTGTCCAAGCCCATCGATCTTGACCATCTCGCCCACTACACCGGCGGGGAAAAATCGGTCAACGCCGAGATCCTGCGGCTGTTCGATTCCCAGGTCACCGACATGGTCGGCCAGCTCAATACCTTGCTGGCGGTGCGCGACGCCAAACGCTGGCGCGAGATCACCCATACCATCAAGGGCGCGGCGCGCGGCGTGGGCGCATTCGGCATGGGCGAAGCGGCGGCGGCGGCCGAGCCGGTGGATCCTGCCAACACCGAACGCGCCAGGGACGCGATCAAAACCCTGGAAACAGAAGCCCACAACGTGCACGGCTTCATCCAGACTTATCTGGCGGCCCAGGAGCATCGGCCAGGAGTTCGATAGCACCAGCGTATCGAACGTGTAGCGCCTGAAAGGCGCAAAGCGGTACGCTGACGCCAGGCAACTACGTCCGGCCGTGCGACCAGAAATTACTTTTTATCGAAGGCCTGAAGTTCATGCCGGATCGATTCCTCGATCAGGGTGCGCCACACCGGCTCGGCGATGGCGCCGGAAAGCCCCGCTATTTTCGCCGCCGCCAGCACCTTGGCGACAACCTCCTCGATCCGCGCCTCGTCCCGCACTGCCCGGCGCTCGCGCTTCAGGACTGCCGCCCGCTCGATATAAAGCTGACGCCGCGCCAACAGACGCACCAGCCTTTCGTCCAGGGCATCAATCGCCACCCGCAATTCCGCCATGGAACCGCAGTTTTCCGGCGCCTTGATGGTGTCTTCCTGCATTTCAGGGCCCGGTTTTTCAGGGGTTGTTGCGCTGCCCATTTTTACATATAAGAACGACGCTTTTCCAGCGATTACATGAAATTAGGTGTGGAATACCCTTTGGACACGACGATCACCGCTGCCGCCCCCATTGAAACCGATATCGCCATCATCGGCGCCGGCCCCATCGGCCTGTTTGCCGTATTCGAGCTGGGGCTGCTCGACCTGAAATGCCATCTGGTGGATATCCTCGACCGCCCCGGCGGCCAATGCACCGAGCTTTATCCCGAAAAACCGATCTACGACATTCCGGGCATCCCCATCGTCACCGGCCAGGAGCTGGTGAACAAGCTGATGGATCAGATCAAGCCCTTCGCGCCGCAATTTCATTTCGGCGAGATGGTGACGGGGCTTGAAAAACTGCCCAACGGCAAATGGAAAATGAAAACCGATGCCGGCACCGAACTCATCGCCTCGGTGATCGTGATCTCGGCGGGCGCCGGCAGCTTCCAGCCCAAGCGGCCGCCGGTGCCGGGCATCGAGCACTACGAAAATGCCGGCGACGGCATCGGCGTGCATTACGCGGTGCGCAAGATGGAAACCTTCCGCGGCAAGAATATCCTGATTGCCGGCGGCGGCGACAGCGCGCTGGATTGGGTTATCAACCTGGCGCCGCTGGCCAAGTCACTCACATTGGTCCATCACCGCGACGGCTTCCGCGCCGCCCAGCACAGCGTCAACCAGATGCGCGAGCTGGAAAAGGAAGGCAAGGTCAAATTCCATGTCGCTTCGGTCAAGGCGATTCACGGCGAGCCGGGCCAGCTCAAAGGCGTCACTCTGGCCGGCGCCGACAAAAGCGAATGGCATCATGAGGCTGACGCCTTCCTGCCTTTCTTCGGCCTGACCATCAAGCTGGGCCCCATCGCCGAATTCGGCATCAACCTTCACGAAAATCTGATCCCGGTGGACACGGCGCGGTTCGAAAGCCAAACCCCTGGCATTTTCGCCATCGGCGACATCAACTCCTATACCGGCAAGCTCAAGCTGATATTGTCCGGCTTCCATGAGGCGGCGCTGATGTCCCAGGCCGCCTTCCATATCGCCCGGCCCAACGAGAAGCTGCGCTTCCAGTACACGACCTCTTCCTCCAGCCTGCAAAAGAAACTGGGTGTTGCTTGAGTGAGGCGCGGCCGCCTAAGGCGGCGAATTGATCCGTCGCTAGCGCCAGCGTAATGCGACGATCAATTCGAGCGGCGAACGCCGCGAGCACGAGCGAGCGGCACGTAAGACTGTGAGAGGAATGATAAGGTCATGAAAATCATCGCCACCGACCGCCAGGGCAAAACCGTCGAACTGCAAGGCCGCGACGGCTGGACGGTGATGGAAATCCTGCGCGATGGCGGGCTGGATATCGCGGCAGAATGCGGCGGCGCCTGCGCCTGCGCCACCTGCCATGTCTATGTCACCGATGGCTGGTATGAAAAACTGCCCGCGCCGTCCGAATCCGAAATTGACATGCTGGATATGGCGCTGGCGGTGGAAGCCAGTTCCTCGCGCCTGTCCTGCCAGCTCATTTGCAGCGAAGCCACCGACGGCATCAAGGTAACCATCGCACCTGAGTGAGCGCCGCGCTCGCGGGCTTTTCCCTTTTGTATGGCATGCGCCTAGTATGCGCAAAACAAGGGAGGACATCATGCTTCACAGGATCGCGATAGTTTTTGCCGCGCTGGCGCTGCTGGCGCCCGCCGCCAATGCCCAGGGCGCGCCACCGCACAACCAGCCGGCCGAGAGCTTCAAATTCCTGTCGGCGAAAGACGTCGCCGCCCTGACCGACAAGCCGGGGCCGGGCGCGAAGACCGCCTATCTGGGCGACCATGAGAATTACTACGTCGAATACGCCACCCGCAGCGACGCCGGCAACGAGGCCGAGGTTCACGCCCACTGGTCGCACTATATGAACATCCTGTCCGGCGAGGCGGTGCTGACCTATGGCGGAACGGTCACCAATCCCAGGGACACCGGACCCGGCCAGGTTCGCGGCAGCGGCATCACCGGCGGCAAGAGCATGACGCTGCATGCGGGGGATTATGTGCAGATACCGGCGGGCATGCCGCACATGCTCAACCCGACAAAGGGCACCAAGCTGCACTATGTGGTGTTCAATACCCGGCAGTGAGAGCCCATGGCGGTCACTCACTTTTCCCAGAGAGTAACCAGCTTTCCCGCATCGCAATGATCCGGGGTTACGGGGCAGGTATCGAGGCGCGCGCTAAACCGTTGAGACGCGCGCTCAAAATTTATATTGAGCTTCAGCCCCGAGCCGGAAATCTCGGCATGGGTGCTGCCGCCATCCACCGTATATGTCCCGGTCACCACACCGGAAGCCGCACCGCTTGCTGATAGCGCATCACCGGAAGAATCGTCGAGAGATACAGTGCCGGTGAGCTGTTCATCAGGGCCCAGCGCCACTGCGTATGGTATTTCGGCGGCGTTTGCCATGCCGGACAAAAAACCCGCAACCGCGGCCAAGGCCGCCGATGCCGCCAATCGTGATTTCAGGCTCATCACGCATCCATCCCCAAAAGCCGGGACAAGCTAGCTATTTCATGGCTCTCTGTCTTGGCGCCCCCGGCAGCTTGCGCAATCCGTTTCCCCGCCGCTAGGCTCCCTTGGCTGGGGGAATGATGACCGTCGCACATATATACACCGTCGCCTTCCAGGGCATTGCTCCATTATGCAGCAAGCACACCTAAACATTAGCTAGGCTTCTGGCAGAAACTGCCTGACCTTTCCGGTATTAGGTAGCAAGCTTCCAAAGCCTCTGGGCTTGAAAAACTAGCTACCCGATCCCGCGAATTCCAGCGCGGCGTGCTCGACTCCTTGCGCCAGCCCATCGAAAGCGGCGAAGCGGTGGTGGCCCGCGCCAACGCCCATGTGCGCTATCCGGCGCGCTTCCAGTTGGTGGCGGCGATGAACCCCCGCCGCTGCGGTTATCTCTCTGATCCGGCTTTGGGCTGCGGCCGCGCCCCCAAATGCGCCGGCGATTACCAGAGCCGCATTTCCGGGCCGCTGTTCGATCGCATTGACCTGCATGTCGATGTGGCGGCGGTGTCCGCCGCCGATCTCACTCTGCCGCCGCCCGCCGAAGGCAATGAGCAGGTGGCGGCGCGGGTGGCCCAGGCCCGCAAACGCCAGCGCGAGCGCTTCAAGGATCATCCCATCCGCACCAATGCCGAGGCCGAGGGCGAACTGCTCGATGCCGTGGCCACGCCCGATGCGGCGGGCGCAAAACTCCTCACCGATGCAGCCGAAAGGATGAAGCTTTCGGCGCGCGGCTATCATCGCGTGCTGCGCGTGGCGCGCACCGTCGCCGACCTGGCCGAGGCCGAAAGCGTGACCAAATCCCATATCGCCGAAGCGCTGTCTTACCGCCGCCTCTCCCTGGCCTGACCCGGGCGGAACTTATGGTCCTCCGGCCCGTTCCCTCGGGCGTGAGTAAGAGGGACCAACCCATGAAAAACCTCTCGATTTTAGGCGCCATTCTGATTGTCTTGGGCGTTTGCGCCCTGTTTTTCGGCCATATCAGCTACACCGAGACCAAACCGGCGGTCAGGCTGGGCCCCCTCCAGATCGACACCCAGGAAGACCATACCCTCTGGATTCCGACTATTGCCGGGATAATCACCGTGGCAGCCGGACTGGGGCTCGTCATGGCCGGCCGCCGGTCCTCTTAAGGCTCAAAAATTCCAACGTTCGCGTCCTGCCGCGCGGGCCCTACTACGCTGACGCTCGGGCCCGCTTGGCATGCTTGGGCATGCCCGGGCATGCCCAAGCATTCCCAAACCCGCGCTTTTCGACTATCCTCCCGGCAAAATCACGGGAGGACGAGCATGCATAAAGTCGCCAGAATATTTATCGGCACGGTTGCCTTGGTTGGAATCGCGGCCGTGGCTTACGCCCAGGGCGGAGCCCCGTCGGACGGCAAGTCCATGGCCGACGCCAGCGTGAAAGACCCGCCGGGCCCGGTGCCCAATCCCGCCAATATTCCCTTCATCCCGCCGGACAAGCTTGCGGGCATGTTTGCAGGCAATGGCGAGCAGCAGATCAAGCTGTTCGGCGATCCCAGCAAGCCCGGCATGTATGGCGTCTTGATCAAATGGGATCCCGGCAAGGGCAGTCGCCCGCATTTCCATGACCAGGACCGCTTCATCTATGTGGTCTCCGGCACCTGGTGGGTCAGCTCCAGCAACCATTACGATCCCAAACTGTCCTATCCGATGCCAGCCGGCAGCTTTGTCACGGACCTTGCCAACACCGTGCATTGGGATGGCGCCCGCGCCGGTGGCCCGCCCGCGATCCTGGAACTGGTCGGCATGGGCCCGGTCAAGACCATTCAGGTTGACGACAACGGCAAGCCGCTGCCGCCGCGTCAGCCGGCCACCGCCGCGCGCTAACCGCGATCTGCTATAGAAACTTCGCCGCCGGTGACCGCCGGCGGCGAAGTTATATCCGGGGGGATCTATGCGCGATGAAACGCCACGCCGGAAATTCCATCCGGTCTATCTCTCACTGGCTCTGCCTTTCGTCGCCCATGTCCTGGTGCCGACCTATAACCGCATCGATCCCCAGCTCTTCGGCATTCCCTTTTTCTACTGGTGGCAGATGGCGTGGATTCCCTTCGCCTCCCTCGCCATCCTGCCGGCCTATCTGTTTGAGCAGGCGCGCGGGAAATGAATGCCCATCCCGTCACCCTGATCGTTTTTCTTTTTCTGTTCGTTTCCGTCGGCGCGATAGGATTGTTCGGCAGCCGCTGGCGCGCGGGTGATCTCTCCCAGTTGGCGGAATGGGGCTTGGGCGGGCGGCGCTTCGGCACCGTGATCACCTGGTTCCTGCTCGGCGGCGATCTCTACACCGCCTACACCTTCATCGCGGTACCGGCGCTGATGTTCGGCGCCGGGGCGACGGGATTTTTCGCCATCCCTTACGCCACCTTGATGTATCCCCTGCTCTTCATCGCCTTTCCGCGGCTATGGTCGGTGGCGCAGCGCCACGGCTATGTCACCGCCGCCGATTTTGTCCGCGGGCGTTTTGACAACCGGCCTCTGGCGCTGGCGGTGGCGCTGACCGGCATCATCGCCACCATGCCCTATATCGCCCTGCAATTGTTCGGTATGCAGGTGGTGATCGCGGCGCTGGGCCTCAACTATACCGTCACCCTGCCCTTGTTCGGCAGTGTCTCGGTGCCGCTGATCGCTGCCTTCGCGGTGCTGGCGGCTTATACCTATACCAGCGGACTGCGCGGCACCGCGCTGATCGCGGTGGTCAAGGATTTGCTGGTCTATGTCACGGTGCTGGCGGCGGTGATCGTCATTCCCGCGGAGCTTGGCGGTTATGGCAAGGTCTTCGCCAGCGTGGACCCCAAGCTCCTCACTTTGGGCCATGCCACCGCGAATAATCTCGGCCCCGGCTTTGCCTATGTCACGCTCTCCATCGGCTCGACCCTGGCGCTGTTCATGTATCCCCATGCCGTGACGGGACTTCTGTCTTCCTCCAGCCGCCACGTCGTCAAGCGCAACGCCATGGTGCTGCCGGCCTATTCCATCGCCCTCGCCCTGATCGCGCTCTTGGGTTACATGGCCATCGCCGCGGGCGTCAAAGCCATACCTGTCTATGCGCCCGGCTTCGCCGGCTTTGGCAACAATTTCGCCGTACCGGCTTTATTCCTCTCCATGTTTCCCGCCTGGTTTGTCGGCATCGCCTTCGCCGCCATCGCCATCGGCGCCCTGGTGCCCGCGTCCATGATGGCGATTGCCTGCGGCAATCTATTCACCCGCAATATCTACAAGGAATATCTCAGGCCCCATTGCACCCCCGCGCAAGAAGCGCTTACGGCCAAACGCATCGCCTTCCTCACCAAATTCGGCGCACTGTTGTTCGTGCTGCTGCTGAAAACCACTTACGCCATTCAGCTGCAACTGCTCGGCGGCATCTGGATGGCCCAGACCGTACCCGCCGTGTTGCTGGCGCTGTATGTGCGGCTCAATCCCTGGGGTCTGTTGGCCGGATGGGCGGCGGGCATGGCGGCGGGAACCTGGATGGCCTGGAGCTTGCAATTAAAAAGCTCCACCTATGTGCTGCATTTTTTCGGCGTGGCGGTGCCCTGCTACGCGGCGCTGAGCGCGCTGGTCCTCAATCTTGCTATGGCGGGCGCGGTGAGCCTGATCGTGAGCGCCTTCGCCGGCATGCCCGCCGATCACACCATGGCCGAGGATTACGTTTAACCTAACCCCACCATGGGCGCCGTTAGCCGAATCTGCCCGTAATATACTGCTCAGTTCTCTTGTTATCGGGCGCGGTGAAAATCTTCTCCGTCGCGCCATATTCCACCAACTCGCCCAGATACATGAAGGCGGTATAGTCCGAGGCGCGCGATGCCTGCTGCATGTTGTGGGTGACGATCACGATGGTATAATCGCTGGCCAGTTCGTCAATCAGTTCCTCGATCTTGGCGGTCGAGATCGGATCGAGCGCCGAACAGGGCTCATCCAGCAAAATCACTTCCGGCCGCGTCGCCACGGTGCGGGCGATGCACAAGCGCTGCTGCTGCCCGCCGGACAGCGACAGGCCGGACTGAGCGAGCTTGTCCTTCACCTCGCCCCATAATGCGGCGCGGGTGAGCGCGTCCTCCACCCTTCCGTCCATTTCCGAACGCGGCAGCCGCTCATACAGCTTTATGCCGAAAGCGACATTGTCATAGATCGACATGGGAAAGGGCGTCGGTTTCTGAAACACCATGCCGATGCGGGCGCGCAGCAGGTTCAGGTCCTTGACCTCCAGAACATTCTCGCCGTCCAGCACGATGGCGCCTTCGGCATGCTGATTGGGATAAAGCTCGTAAATCCGGTTGATGGCGCGCAGCAAGGTGGATTTGCCGCAGCCGGAAGGCCCGATAAAGGCCGTCACTTTGCGGTCGTGCAGCGGTACGCTGACATTCTTGAGCGCCTTGGTCGCGCCATAGAAGAAGGACAGATCCTTGATGTCCACCTTGGGCTTCAGGTCAGTTGCGGTGTCCATGGATCAATTCCGTTGTTTGTTTTCGAGCAGGCGGGCAATGATGGAAAGCGTCAGCACCGTGGCGGTGACCAGAAGCGCGCCGGCCCAGGCCAGCCTGTGCTGGTCTTCGTAGGGGCCGGTGGCGAAATTGTAGATAACCACCGGCAACGACGCCATCGGGGTGTTGAGGTTTGTGTTCATCCCGTTGTTGCCCAGGGCGGTGAACAGCAAAGGCGCGGTTTCGCCCGAGATGCGCGCCACCGCCAGCAGCATGCCGGTAACGATGCCGGCCTGGGCCGCCTTCCAGGTGACGGCGCGGATCACAAAACTCATCGGCGCGCCCAGTGCTGTGGCCGCTTCGCGCAGTCCGTTGGGCACCAGAAGCAGCATGTTTTCCGTGGTGCGCACCACCACCGGAATCACGATCACCGTGAGCGCGGCGACGCCCGCCCAGCCCGAGAAATGGTGCAGTGGTGCCACCAGGATTTCATAGATGAAAATGCCGATGACGATGGAGGGCGCGCTGAGCAGAATATCGTTGACGAAGCGTACCACAAAAGCGAAGCGGGTATGCTTGCCATACTCGGCCAGATAGGTGCCGGCGAACAGGCCGATGGGCGTTCCCACCGCCACCGCCAGCGCGCTCATCATCACGCTGCCCAGGATGGCGTTGGAAAGCCCGCCTTGCGATCCCGGCGGCGGGGTTATCTCGGTGAACAGGGTCGGCGACAGCGCGGCGACGCCTTGCGACAAAAGCGCGCCCAAAATAAAGGCCAGCCAGATCAGGCCGAAAATCGCGGCAGAAATTGACAAGACAATGAAAACACCATTGGCGACACGGCGACGGGCGTAAAGGGCGGGGTTAGCAATCATTTCTTCCCCTCCTGGCGCTGCAGCGAGTACAGCATCAGTTGGGCGCAGGCCAGCACGATGAAGGTGATAAAGAACAGGATCAGGCCCAGCGCGATCAGCGATGAGGTATAAAGCTCCGTGGTGGCTTCGGTGAATTCATTGGCGATGGTGGCCGAAATGCTGGTGCCCGGGGCGAACAGCGACGGATCAATCCTGTGGGCGTTGCCGATCACGAAGGTGACCGCCATGGTTTCGCCTAGCGCCCGTCCCAGTGCCAGCATCGCCCCGCCCACCACGCCGGAGCGCGCGAAAGGCAACACCACCCGCCAGATCACTTCCCAGGTGGTGCAGCCAAGGCCATAGGTGGCTTCTTTCAGCATCGCCGGCACGGTCTCAAACACATCGCGCGTCACCGCCGAGATGAAAGGCAGCACCATGATGGAAAGGATCAGCCCGGCGGTGATGATGCCGATGCCGAAAGCCCCTCCCCCGAACAGACTACCGATGACGGGAATATCCACGGTGGCGTTGATCACCGGCAGTTGGACATGGGCCTGAAACCAGGGCGCGAAAACAAACAGGCCCCAGATGCCGTAAATGATCGAGGGAATGCCCGCCAACAGTTCGATGGCGATGCCGATGGGCCGGCGCAACATGCGCGGGCATAATTCCGTCAGAAAGATCGCCACCCCGATGCCGACCGGCACCGCCACCAGCATCGCCAGGAATGAGGTAACCAGGGTGCCGTAGATCGAGGCCAGGGCGCCGAATCTCTCGCGCACCGGCGACCAGACTTCCGTGGTCAGGAAGCCCAAGCCGAAGGTCCGGAAGGCGGGGATAGCGCCGATCACCAGGGCGGTGATCACCCCGGCGAAAATCATCAGCAGCAAAGCCGCCGCCGCCCAGGTGAGAAAATGAAAGCGGGCATCGCCGCGTCCTGCGCGGCGCGTGGTATCGGCTCTCGCGGTCACGGCATGTTCGTCGATCAAGGCAATATCAGCCATTCAGGGGCCGTCCGCTGGCGGGTTTGCCACCAATTCACAATGGCCGCACGCCACGAACATCACAGTTTTGCAAAGCTTTTGTGACGGCGGCGCCCGGGTTCCGTAATCATCTGTTAACTATTTGATTTGAATTAATTTTACCGGGTTTTCGCCACCCGCTAGAGCTATTTTGGACCGCCCGGCATCGGAACCCTTAAGGCTTTCCTATCCGCTGGCGGATCACAATGGCTCAAACTGCACAGGATTTCAGCCGCTTGACCATCGCAAGGATGATCCGGATCGTGTTCGGCGTGCTGGCGGGGCTTATGCTCGTCGCCGCCTTGGCCGATATCGTGCTGTTCGGCCGCCTCACCATCGTCACCCCGGTCAGCTTTGGCGCCCTTCTGGCCATCGCCCTGGCTTTCCTGATCAACAGTCTTCTGACCTCGCGCGAGAGCAACGACCTGGCCCAGCGCCATATCGCCGAGCTGAAAGCCTCTGGCGCGCGGCTGGAAACCAGTTTGCGCAATGCCGCGGCGATGAATGCGCGGCTTCATCAAAGCGAGGTGCGCTACAAGGGCCTGGTGGACGCGCTGACCGAGGCGCGCGATACCGCCGAAGCCGCCAGCCGCGCAAAATCCCGCTTCCTCGCCACCATGAGTCATGAAATCCGCACCCCGATGAACGGCGTGCTGGGCATGGGCCGGTTGTTGCTGGAAACCGGTTTGCGCGCCGACCAGCGCACCTATGCCGAGGCGATCACCCAGTCGGGCGAGGCCCTGCTCGCCTTGATCGGCGACATTCTCGATTTCTCCAAGATCGAATCCGGCACCTTTACGCTGGACGAAGACGAAGTGGATATCCGCGTCCTGCTTACGGGCGTGGCCGAGCTTCTGGGCCACCGCGCCCATGCCAAAAGCATCGAGATCGTCGCCGTGGTGGCCCGCGACGTGCCGCGCGCCATCCGGATTGACGAAGTGCGCCTGCGCCAGGTGTTGACCAACCTGGTCGGCAATGCCGTCAAATTCACCGAGACCGGCGGCATCTGTGTCGAGATAAAAATGTCCGGCGTCGAGCGTTTGCGCGTCGAGGTGCGCGATACCGGCGTGGGCGTTCCGGTGCAGAAACGCCAGGACATTTTCCAGGAATTCGTCCAGGCCGATTCCGGCCATGCGCGCAAATTCGGCGGCTATGGCCTGGGGCTGGCCATTTCCAAGCGGCTGGTCGACGCGATGGGCGGCGAAATCGGGCTGGAGCCGATGATGGAAGGCGGCTCGTCTTTCTGGTTCATCCTGCCGGCGGCGATTGTCGAACCCGCGCCCGAGGAAGAAAAACCGCTGGCGGGCAAGCGCGTCGCCATCGTCACCCGCAACAAGCCTTTGCGCGACGGGCTCAGCGCCCAGGTGAATGCGGCAGGCGGCGAGGCGATCGAATTCAACCACATGACCCCCTATGGGCCGATCGACGCCATCCTGATCGACGCTGGCACTGAACCCGATCCGGTCCCTTTCATCCAGCCGGAATTCGACGTTCCCGCGCTGGTTCTGCTCACGCCCGCGGCGCGCGGCAAGCTGGATGCGCTCAAGGCGATGGGCTTTGACGGATATCTGGTCAAGCCGGTGCGCGAAGTCTCGCTGTTGACGCGACTGCAGATCTGTATCGAGGCCCCCCGGAAAAAGCCGGGCGGACATGATTTCGCGGCCCTCGCGCCGCATACAAAAACGCTGGCGCCGCCGCCGGTGACGCCCGGGCCGCCGCTATTGTCCGAACCGACGCCCAGGCCCGAAGCCCCGCAAAGCGCGCAGGCGGTTGGCAAAGACCTCAAAATTCTCCTGGCCGAGGATAATCCGGTCAATGCGCTCTTGATCCGCGAATTGTTGCGTCGGCGCGGCCACACCGTCCGGGAAGTCACCACCGGCTCGGCAGCAGTGGCGGCGATGGAAGAAGAACATTTCGACCTTCTGCTCACCGACATTCACATGGCCGGCATGGATGGCATCGACGCAACGCGCGCCATCCGGGCCAATGAGGCAAAGGCCGGCCGCGCCCGCACCCCCATCGTGGCCCTGACCGCTGACGCGCTGGAAACCGGCAAACACGCCTGTCGGGAAGCCGGCATGGACGGCTTCTTGACCAAGCCGGTGGGCACCGCCGAACTGGAAGAAATGTTCCTGATGCTCTTTCCCAATGAGGATGGATTGCCGCAAACTGAAGCGGCATGAATCATCTCGCCCCGGTTGCCGGCAAACCCGCTCGCACCCGCTATACCCTCCGCGATTACCTGAACCGCCGCGTCCTCACCATGCTGGCGCTGGGCTTCTCCTCGGGGCTGCCCTTCCTCCTGGTCGCCAACACTTTCGGCTATTGGCTGCGGGACGAGAAAATCGCGCTGTCAGCCATCGGTTTTCTGTCCTGGGTGGGCTTTGCCTATACGCTCAAATTTTTCTGGGCGCCGGTGCTGGACCGGCTGAACGCGCCGGCCTTCGGTTTTCTGGGACTGCGGCGCGGCTGGATGGCGTTGATGCAGGTCATCATCGCCCTGGGGCTGATCGCCATGGCGCTGACCGGCACCTCGCACGGGTTGGTCAAACTGGGCATCTGCGCCTTGGTGGTGGCCTTCGCTTCCGCCACCCAGGACACCGCGATTGATGCCTGGCGCATCGAATCGGCGCGCGACTTCGACGAGCTGGGCCTTCTCACCTCCGGTTACACCTTCGGCTATCGCACTGCGCTGTTGATGAGCGAAGCGATAATCCTGCCCATCGCCCAGCGCATCGGCTGGAACGCGTCTTACATTCTCTATGGCTGCATCATGGGCGTGGGGCTGGCGGCAACCTTCTTCGCCGCCGAGCCACTCAAGGCCGACCGGGTTATGACGGCGAAGAAAGCCGGCGAACCTCTCTGGACCTTCCGTGGAATGTTCGACGCCGTCGCCGGACCTTTCATCGTCTTTTTCGAGACGCATGGCGCGATGGCTCTTTTGATGCTGTTGGCGATCACGCTTTTTGAACTGGGATATTTCGTCAGCGGTCCGATGTACAATCCCATGTATGTCGATGTCGGCCTGAGCAAGGACATGGTGGGCTTCTCGCGCGGCAGCTTTGGCCTGGTGGGCGTTTTCCTGGGGGTGGCAGTCGGCGGCTATCTGCCTTTGCGCTTCGGCCTGACGCCCGCGCTTTTGATCAGCGGCGCCTGCCTGAACATCGGCACCATGCTCTACGCCATCGTGCCTTACGCGCATGATCCGGTCACTTTCTCGGCAATCATGTTTGCGGACAATTTCGGCATTGCCGTCGCCGGCATAAACCTGATCGCCTATATGTCGTCACTGACCAGCTTGGGCTACACCGCAACGCAATATGCGCTGTTGTCCTCGGCCTATGCCCTGGGCGGAAAATTCCTCAAGGGCTTTTCCGGCCTGATCGTCGAGGGGCTCACGCCCCATGTCGGGCTGATGAACGCCTATGCCCTGTTTTTCATCGGTTGCGGCGTGATCGGGGTTCCCGCCCTGTTCCTGTTCGCCTTTTTGGAACGCCAAAAGCCGGTTCCGGGTTGACTGTCACAATTCATTGATTCGCCCCCCCGGCTTGCGGTAAAATTATTAAACTGTCGCAGAACAGGCCTAAGCCTCTGGGTGGGCGCCGCGATTCGCCCAAAGCGGCATAAAAGGAAGCGTTGCTTGGTCAATATCTACGAAGCCGGACCGTTTGAAGGCCGCCTGCAGCAATGGCCGGTGCTGGCCGTGATGGGGCCGCTGGAAGTGCGCCTGGCCGAGACCGAGCATGAAGTCGAACAGGCACAGCGCCTGCGCTACTGCGTCTTCTATGAAGAGATGAGCGCGATCCCCTCGCCCCAGATGTGCGCGCTTGGCCGCGACTTCGACAAATATGACGATGTCTGCGATCACCTCTTGGTGGTGGACCGCGAAAGCCAGGACGAAGACGGCCAGCCTTTGGTGGTCGCCACCTATCGTTTGACCCGCGAGAAAGACGCGGCGCGCGCCGGCGGTTTCTACACCGCGGGGGAATATAACATCGCGCCGATGCTGAACGGTCTTCCCGCCGGCACAAAATTCCTCGAGCTGGGCCGCTCCTGTGTGCTGAAAAGCTATCGCAGCCGGCCGGGCACCATGCAGCTTTTGTGGAAAGGCCTGATGGCCTATGTCGCGCGCTTCGACATCGACCTGATGTTCGGCTGCGCCTCGCTGCCGGGCACCGATGCCGATGCGCTGGCGCAGCCGCTCTCCTATCTGCATCACTTCCACCCCATGCCGGAAAATCTGCGCGTCACGGCACGGCCGGAATTGTTCGTGACCATGGACCGCGCGCCCAAAGACGCCACCCCGGCGCGCGAGGGCCTGCGCAGCCTGCCGCCGCTGCTCAAAGGTTATGTGCGCGCGGGCTGCTGCATCGGCGACGGCGCGGTGATTGACCGGCAGTTCGGCACCACCGATGTCTTTATCTATTTCCCGCTTTCGGGAATCGACGCGCGTTACAAGAGCCGTTTCGGTTTGGCGAAGTGACAGCGCGTCAAGCCAAATCAAACAACAGCACTTCCGACGGCGCGCGCGAACGCACCTGAATCTGCGTCATGTCGGTCAGGGCCGCGGCGTCACCCGCCTTCAGCCTTTCCGCGCCGATACTGACCTCGCCCTTGGCGACCTGCAGCCAGGCTTTGCGGCCGGGGCGCAGATTGTGAACCGCCTCGACCTCCTCATCCAACTGGGCGACCCAGATTTCCGCGTCCTGCACCAGCCTGACTTCATTGTCCGCCGGCTCCGGCCCGGCGATGCGGGAGAAATGATTGGTCGTCGCGCCGGGATTGATCGTCTTCTGCTCATAGCCCGGCGCAATGCCCTTCTTGGACGGCATGATCCAGATCTGCAGCAAATGGCAGGTTTCATTGGCGCTGGCGTTGAATTCGGCATGGACGATGCCGCTGCCCGCGCTCATGCGCTGAATCTCGCCCGGCTTTATGGTGCCGCCGCCGCCGATGGAATCCTTGTGGGAGATCGCGCCCTCGATAATGTAGGTGACGATTTCCATGTCGCGATGGGGATGGGGCGGAAAGCCCGCCCCGCCCGCGATCCAGTCTTCGTTGATCACCCTGAGGGGCCCGAAGTTTTCAAAGGCGGGATCGTAATATTCCCCAAAGGAAAAACTGTGCCGGGAATCCAGCCAGCCGATTTTGGTCCGCCCCCGTTCGTCCGATCGCCTGACGGTAATCATGGCTTTGATCCTTTTCGGCGCCGTTCAATCGCATCCCACACCAGGGCGGCAATATCGGCGCCGCCGAACCGCCGAACTTCCTGAATCCCGGTCGGTGAGGTAACGTTTATCTCGGTCATATAGTCGCCGATCACATCAATGCCGGTGAAAATCAGCCCCCGGCGTTTCAGTTCCGGACCGATGGCGGCGCAGATATCGCGCTCGCGTGCCGTGAGTTCCGTCTTTTCCGGCCTGCCGCCGACATGCATGTTGGAACGCGCCTCGCCCGCCGCCGGCACGCGGTTGATGGCGCCGGCGAATGCGCCATCCACCAGGATGATTCGCTTGTCGCCTTTGCGCACCTCGGGAAGATAGCGCTGGACAATGACAGGCTCGCGATAGAAGGCGGTGAACATTTCCAGCAGCGCGCCCAGATTCTCGTCATCCGGCCGCACCCGGAACACGCCCGCGCCGCCATTGCCGTAAAGCGGCTTTAAAATAATGTCCTTGTATCGCTCGCGGAAGTCCCGGATCTCGCGGCCATCGCTGGTAATCAGGGTGGGAGGAATGAAATCGGCGAATTCGGTGACGAACAGTTTTTCCGGCGCATTGCGCACATGGGCCGGATCATTGACCACCAGGGTACTGGGATGGATGCGCTCCAGAATATGCGTCGCGGTGATATAGGCCATGTCGAAAGGCGGGTCCTGGCGCATCAACACCACGTCCAGGGAAGAAATCTCGCGGACCACCGCCTCGCCCAAAGTGAAATGATCGCCCTTGACCGCGCGCACGCTCAGCGGCCTCGCCGGCGCTGTCACCTTGCCCTCGCGGAAGGAAAGATCGCGCGGGCCGTAATAATAAAGATTGTGGCCGCGCTTCTGGCCTTCCAGCATCAGGGCGAAAGTGGAATCGCTGCCGATGTCGATTTTCTCGATCGGGTCCATCTGGATCGCGACGCTCAGCGCCATATCTGTTTCACCTTCGGCAAATCAGTCCTCGGCACGCCACACATCCTTGAAATGACGTGGAATTCCGATTTTTTGTTCCATTGGCACGGCAATAATGTCGAACCGCGCCCCACGTTTGGCCAAAGCAGGGCGGCTGGCAAGATATAAGGAGGCGGCCCGGGCAATGCGAGTCCGCTGGGCGGGCGCCACGGCTTCGGCCGCGTCCCGGCCGATAGTCCGGGCCTTGACCTCGACAAAACATACCGGTCCGAAAGGCGGCAGGCTGACCAGGTCAATCTCTCCGGCGCGGGTTTTTACCCGCTGGCCCAGAATGCGGTGGCCCTTGAGCCTCAGCAGCAGCGCCGCCAGCGCCTCGCCGCGGTGGCCGCGCTGTTCGGCCTGGATTTTCTTGTTTTCACCGAAAGGCATTTTTCTTCGCGAGGCCCCGGGCGTAAATCTCTTTTCGCGGCGTGTCCAAAAGCGCCGCGATCATGTCGCTGGCGGCTTTGAGCGGCATAAAGGGTAAGGCTGCATCCAGCGCCGCATCAATTTTTCCAAAATCAGCCTTGGCCTGCGTGGGCGGTGCGACCAGCAGCGTGACTTCGCCCTTGGGCGGTACAGCCTTGGCATAATGCGCCGCCAACTCGCCCAGGGTGCCGCGCCGCACTTCTTCGTGCAGCTTGGTCATTTCCCGCGCCATCACGGCGGGCCGCGCCCCCAGCACCTCTTGCATCGCCGCCAGGCTGTCGCCCAGGCGCTGGGCGGATTCGAAAAAGATCAAGGTGGCGGGCACGTTTTTCAATTCCTCCAGCACCGCTTTGCGCTCGCCGGGTTTGGCGGAAAGAAAACCCGCGAACAGGAAGCGATCCGAAGCAAGCCCGGACAGCATCAGTCCGGCCAGTACCGCGCTGGGCCCCGGCACCGCATGAAGCGGGATGCCATCTGCGAGAACGGCGCGCACCAGCTTGTATCCGGGATCGGAAACCAGCGGCGTGCCGGCATCGCTGACCAGAGCGATGCGCGCGCCCGCTTTGAGTTTTTCCAGCAGCCTGGGCCGCACCGATGCCGCGTTATGATCGTTGTAAGGTATCAGCGGCCGGGAGATGCCATGGATGGAAAGCAGCTTGGCGGTAACGCGGGTATCCTCGGCAGCGATCTGGTCCACCCCGGCCAGCACGGCAAGCGCCCTCAGGCTGATATCGCTGGCATGGCCGATGGGGGTGGCGACCAGATAAAGCCCTGGGTCCAATTCCCCA